>ERZ1740058.990-NODE-990-length-16057-cov-5.982127_pt1 | contig 16057 bp, 13 predicted proteins | sample MGYA00581745_ERZ1740058 | MGnify/ENA primary metagenome ERZ1740058 (study PRJEB43018, sample SAMN04849742) | marine metagenome | isolation source: floating plastic debris | place: Pacific Ocean | collected 2008-08-30 | study: EMG produced TPA metagenomics assembly... | reverse complement strand
AACTTCCGGGTACCAGAGGATAGTTTTTCACCTCCGCTTCGGCCATCCGAACTACCGACGAATAGGCAGGATAGCCCAGTGAAGGTACCAGCACCTCATCGCCTGGATTCAGAAAAGCTAACGAAATATGGGTGATTCCTTCTTTAGAGCCCATCAATGGTAGCACTCCCTGCTCAGCATCCAAGGTAATTCCGAAAGTTTGTTGGCTCCAGGCAGCAATGGCCTGCCGCAACTCGGGTAGCCCCCGGTAGGGCTGGTAGCCGTGGGCATTTTCTTGCTGCGCCACCTGAGCTAAGGTAGCAATACTCTGCTCCGAAGGGGCTAAATCCGGACTACCGATACCCAGGTTGGTCACGTCTTTCCCCTCTTCGTTCATCTGCCGAATCTGCCGTAGCTTTCGGGCAAAGTAATATTCTTCTACCTGTTGAAGTCGGCGGGCCGGAGAGATAATCATTGTGCTTAGTCTATAGTCGATAGTCCACTGTCCACAAAGATTCTGTGATTAGCATAAGTCAGGATCAACCTAAAGCTTTTACGCCGGGTAGTTCTTTGCCTTCCATGTATTCCAGTAGGGCTCCACCGCCGGTAGAGACGTAAGAAACGTCATCACCGTAACCCAGGTTGTTTACCGCTGCCGCCGAGTCGCCCCCGCCAATCAGCGAAAATGCTCCGTTCTTGGTAGCTTCCACTACAGCTTCGGCAATGCGTTTGGTACCTTCGGCAAAGTTAGACATCTCGAACACGCCCATTGGGCCATTCCATAAAACAGTTTTGCTGCGGGTAATTACATCGGCAAATACCTGTTGGGCTTCGGGGCCAATGTCCAGTCCCATCCAGCCATCTTCTATATTATGATTGCTTGCTACTTTTGAATTAGCGTCGTTATCAAATTTATCGGCAATAATGGAGTCGATCGGCAGATGAAGGTCTACGTTTTTATCCTTAGCTTTCTGGATAAGCTGGCTGGCCAGGTCTAATTTATCTTCTTCTACCAATGAACTGCCAATTTTGCCGCCCATAGCTTTGAAGAAGGTGTAACTCATTCCACCACCGATAATCAGATCGTCTACTTTATCCAGCAGATTTTCAATCACCCCGATTTTGTCGGATATTTTAGCTCCACCCATGATTGCCAGATAAGGGTATTCAGCGTTTTTCATGAGTTTATCAGCATTGTCCAGTTCGGCCTGCATCACGTAACCTGAAGCCTTCTCATCAAAGTGCTGAGCCACCACAGTGGTAGACGAATGCGCCCGGTGAGCCGAACCGAAGGCATCGTTCACGTACACATCACCCAATTCGGCCATTTGTTTCGCTAGATCTTCATCGCCCTTGGTTTCACCCTTATGAAAGCGAGTATTTTCCAGCAGCAGCACCTCGCCCACGGCTAAGCTGTCCGCCTTGGATTTTGCTTCTTCTCCTACGCAATCGCTGGCAAAATGCACCAAAGCACCATCTAGCAATTCGGAAAGATAATCTACTAAATGTTTAAGTGAGAATTTTTCTTCCGGGCCTTCCTTTGGACGACCTAAATGTGACATGAGAATAGCAGCACCTCCATCATTAAGAATTTTCTTAATAGTAGGTACTGCCGCCCGCATGCGCGTGTCGTCGGTAATATTGTAATCCTTGTTAAGTGGCACGTTAAAGTCTACCCGAACCAGGGCTTTCTTACCGGAAAAATTAATATCATCAACTGTTTTCATAAGAGGCTATTTTTGTTTATCAAATGGCTGATTTATAGGTATTTAAGATCGAAATTTTAAGTCAAATTATAAATTGAGGTTATTACTCAATGGCTCGATTGTTCTATGACCCAATTACTATTGATCACTGGCGGTCATCACGTTGTCAAACTTCCTAATTTCTAGCAATTTCTTGCCCCTCCTACAAGTCATAATTTCTAATTCCCCACTCCCGACTCAAAACTCTAAGCTTTGATCTTCTAACTCCTTGCTTTCAGCCTCAAAATAAACCTTTCCCATCACACCTCGCAATTGAAAACTCAAAAGTATTTTCCCAGTTGGGATATTTCTACTCGAAAACTTTATCAGAAGCCGGAAATTGCTAATCTTTGATGGGTATGAGCAAGTTATTGTATCTGATTTTTTTTGTTTCATCGGCCCTCTCCCTCCGCCAGGCAGTAGCTCAGCCAACCTCCTCTATCGACTTGCTTGACCAGGCTCAGCAGTACTTTTCCGCCAGACAGTACGACAGCAGCGCTTACTTCGCCGAGCAGGCGCTTGAATCGTATACCAAGCCTACCGAACAGGCTTGGGCATACTACCATTTAGGACGAGCCCAACGTCGCTTAGATCAAATTACTAAAGCCACGGAGCAGTTAACTAGTGCTATCCGCATTACCCAAGATAGTAGTCTGAAAGTACGGGCGCACTATGAAATGGGCAAATGCTACAGCAATGCCATACAGCCAGAATTGGCCATATATCATTACGAACGAGCCTTACTGTTCAGCCCAGCCCCGATAGATTTGGTACGAATTTATGAAGGTATTGCCGATGAGCATAACTACTACTACTCTAACCATACCGATGCGGAAATCTTTTATGAGAAAGCCTTAGGCTATTTACAAACTCTGACTGATGAGCACAGAGCTTTACTATTACGACTACTATATAACTTAGCTGCTACCCATCAGCAGCGTCAAGACTACTTTACCGCACTTGACTACGCTCAACAAGCTACCCAACTAGCCCGAGAAACCCAAAGCATCAATCTAGACATATGCTATTCGCTGTTAGGAACGATCTATCAGCAACTAGGGAGGTACCCGGAGGCCATTGAGGCCTACCAAAATGCTATTCAGCAGGTAATTTCCTACCATGGCTCTGATAATCCGGATTTAGCCCGGTACTATAACAATCTTGGATTACTCTACAGCGATCTTGGATTACTATATAGCGATGAAGAACAATACCAGATTGCTATTGAGTACTACGAACAAGGACGCGCCATTGCTGCTCTAGACCATTATCCGCTCGCCCCATCGGATTTAGCCGATAGCTATCAGTACTTAGGCAACGCTCATACCAGGCTTCGTGATTTTCCTCGGGCTTATCTATTTCTTGAGCAAGCCTGGCAACAAAAAAAGCAGTTTTTCGGAGATCAGCACCCCGAAGTAGCCCGAGCGCTGGAAGGACTTTCGCGATATTACCAAGAGCAAGGTAAGTTAGATACCGCTATCTATTTTCAGCAACAGGTATTGATTATCAAGATACCGGATTTTACAGCTACTGATCCCCTACAAAACCCAAGTTGGGAACAAGTGCAGGAATATACCCTAAGCTTTGTTTCTCTTCACCGTAAGGCGGAACTATTGCATCAACGCTACTATCAATCAAAGCAGCCTGATGACCTGAAACGGGCAGTTGCTATTTTTTTACTGGCAGATTCTCTTATGCATACCCATCGGATTTCGTACGAATACGAGAATTCTCAATTGCATTTGTTGGAGGAGCAAAAGAGGGTTTACGAAATGGCTCTGACTAGTTGCTACCTGCTGTATCAGACTACCCAAGATGAGCAGTACCTGCGACACGCTCTTTATTTCATGGAACGTAGCAAAGCAGTAATTTTGTGGGATGTACTACGTGATATTACTCACCGCAGTAGTTTGGGAGTTTCGGACAGTCTTCAGCAAGAGGAGCGGGCACTGAAGGCCCAGTTGACTAAAGTAATTAACGATATCACCGAACTGCGACGCCAACCTCAGTTCGATGAGATGACGTTGGACTCCCTTCAGCAGCGACGTTTCCTGCTGCATCGGCAGCAACTTCATCAGCAAGAAGAACTACGGACGGCTTACCCAAACTATGTTCAACTCAAGTACGCATCACCTATGTTACCCTACGCTTCAATCCAGCAGTTGGTAAGCGAAGAGCAAAGTATTATTGAATTTTTCTGGGGTTATGAATTTGTGTACGTCTTTAGTCTATCACCCGACCAATGGCAGCTACACCGTTTGCCGGTATCCGATAGTCTGATTCAGAGTATCGAGCGCCTACAGCAGCTACTACAAAAAGGACCATCGTCAAGAAACTACTTAACTGAAGCCCGCCAATACACTACTATCGGCCACGATCTGTATGAGCAGTTGATTACTCCAGCCTTTCCTACCGAAAAAAGTTTACCTTCTTTTCTAACGATTATTCCTGACGGGCCACTAGCCTACCTCCCCTTCGATGCTTTATTGACCCGGCCAGAGCTACTTAGCGACGAACCTGACTTTCGACAGCTTCCGTACCTACTACAACGTAGTGCGGTGCAGTACTCTCCTTCGCTACAGGTACTAATTAGTTCGCAGGCTAATGAGTCTCAAAGTAGTGCCAATCTTCGTACACTGGCATTCGGTTTTACTAATCAGTTTCCTAATACCGCTACTTCCTCAAATTCTAGTGAGTTAGTGGCACTTCCAGGTACGTTTAAGGAAATCAGAGCCATAGGGCGCTTCACTTCTGCCCAGCTGTTGGCTGGACCCGACGCCAGCGAGACCCGGTTTAAACAAGATGCTGAGTCGTATCAGATTCTTCATCTGGCATTACATGGGCTGGCCGATTCTGCCAATGCCAATAACAATGTAATATTCTTTCCATCAACGGCCGACTCAGTAAACGACGGACAGTTGTACTCCTTTGAGCTATACGACCTTCAGCTTACAAACACTAAACTAGCGGTACTGAGTGCCTGTGAAACCGGTATTGGTTCGTGGAAGGCAGGAGAAGGAGTGTATAGCATGGGTCGGGGATTCGCCTATGCGGGTTGCCCCTCAGTAATTATGAGTTTATGGAAAATAAACGATGCTTTTACGGCTCGTATCATGCCAACCTTGTATCGGTCGCTATACCGGGGCGAACGGGTTGATAAAGCGCTACAAGAAGCTAAATTGAAATATATCCGGAAAGCAGGACGCTATCAGACCCATCCTAGCTACTGGGCTGCTTTTGTGCTTCAGGGTGAGTTTACGCCGATTGTTCAGCACCAGAATACATACGAAGTGGCAATCGCTATTATTCTGATTAGTATTGTCTACTTTGGGGTGATGTTTTTTCGAAAAAAGAAAGCCGGCTAATAACTCCGGCTTAAAGGTTTGGTACTAATCATCTTCTTCTCTTGGTTTTGAGGGCTTTGGCTTATCGCCTCCTGAACCTTCTGAAGAACGAAAATGAATGTCGGTTAAATACGGCATAGGGTTGATTGTTTTACGTTTGCTAAATTGTTTCACTTAGTAAGTACTAATGTAGTGATTGTCATTGAGTTTGTAAACGATTTCCGAATTTTACCATTTTCTTCTCTTTGAGAGATTTGCCTTCTTCCGGGTTAATCACAGGTTTTCGGAATCTAACTTTTGCAACATTTTTTACTCAAACTAGTTCTACTGCTATTCCGAAGTATATCACTCTTGGCTGCATGGCTGCGTAGTTCCTAAGTTTTTTTTGAAGAATAAACAAGCCAGACCAGATTCAGTATGACATTGGAAGAATACAAAGAAACACTTCAACTGGAACAGGCTCCTTCTCAGTTAGATAAGCCACTGCAAGCGATGTGGTATGCCGCTAACGGTAATTGGGAAAAGGCCCATGATTTGGCGCAAGAACTAAACGACTCTGCCAGTGCGTGGGTACACGCATATTTGCACCGGGAAGAGGGGGATATATCAAACGCCCAGTACTGGTATTCTCGAGCCAATCGATCGGTACCTCATAGTACCTTAGAGCAAGAGTGGGACATGATTGTGTCAACTTTACTCTAAAAAAGTTTTGGATAAATAATAACTATGCGCTAATTTAAGCGTGTAACTAGTTTAGCTGGGGTTACATTTTTTTGGTATAATCCCACTTGTTTATCAGTTTTTTTGCATCGTACTGTTTTTTTCCGCGATGCGTTTCTCTCCCTCACACTTAGTTTATTGGCTAGTTCTTATTAATTTTTTTATATTTTAATAGGAAATATTCACATTTATGTTTAATTTTACATTAAATGTTACAGACGTACTAATTGTTGATATTTATACTTTTTTCTAACAATGAATCAAATGGATAACAGTAAGACCACCAATCTAATTGAAGCTCTGAAGGAATATAACAAGTCTCTTTCGGAGCAGATCAGCCGGATCAAATCTTTTATTAACGAGATTGATAAGCAGATTAACCATCACCAGTCCGAAGCGGGAGTTCCGGGCAAACCAAATATTGATGTTCCTTTCTCCCGAGATTATCTGGCTTACAAGGCAAAGAAGAATGTAAACTAAGACATTGTACTTAGCTTACATTGTCTACTTCTACATCACGATCCACCTTTTTAACCAGCCCCCGAAGCACCTTTCCCGGACCACATTCGGTGAAATGGGTAGCTCCATCAGCTAGCATGTTAACTACCGACTGAGTCCACCGTACAGGCGAGGTTAGTTGGGCTACCAAGTTGGTTTTGATCGCCTCCACATCGGTGGAGGGAGCTCCATCAACATTTTGATAGATGGGGCAGATGGGCTGATGAAACTTTGTTTCCTTTATGGTGAGTTCCAGTTCATCATGGGCCGGTTTCATTAATGGAGAGTGAAATCCGCCGTTTACCGTAAGGGGCAACACCCTCCGAGCTCCGGCCTCCATCATTCTCTTAGTAGCTATTTCCATACCTTTCAATGTTCCGGATATCACCACCTGTCCTGGTGAATTATAGTTAGCGGGAAGCACTATCTCACCTTTAACCGACTGACACACATCCTCCACCACTGCATCTTCTAATCCTAGTACGGCAGCCATGCCTGAAGGATTTTGTTCGCAGGCTTTTTGCATAGCTCGGCCTCGCTTAAATACCAGCTTGAGTCCATCCATAAAACTCAGGGTCTGGTTAGCTACCAGAGCCGAAAACTCTCCTAAGGAGTGCCCGGCTACCATATCAGGAGCAAAATTCTCCTGTACCAGTGCCGTAATTACCGAATGCATGAAAACCGCTGGTTGGGTCACCCCGGTTCTCTTCAACTCATCTTCGGAGCCTTCAAACATTATTTTGGAAATGGAAAAGCCTAGTGTTTCGTCAGCTTGTAGGAAATATTCTTTAGCTTGGTTATTTTGTTCAAATAAATCTTTTCCCATGCCGGGGTACTGGGCACCCTGCCCGGGAAAAATAAACGCATGTTTCATAAATAGACGATTAGTGAACTAAAAATCTCGCTTCCAGTTCGGGAGTAGGAATTCGGCACTGCGAACGTTTACCGAATAGCCGGTAACGAAAGCGAGCCACAATATCGTAAAAAAAGTTGCGAATGAAAGGCGGAAACAGGATGAATACGTAACTAAGTGACCAAATGCCGGACAAATAGCGGGCAATACGTAAGGCAGCCGTGCTTTTTACAAATACTTTTTCCTGCTGAAGTAGCACCAGGCTGTCCAGGTACTGTTCATCCAGATTATACTGAATTAGGAGCTGTTGCCCAGCTTCAGACTGTAAAGAAGCAAAAACGAATCTCTGAGCCGGATCGCGGTCAATAATAAAATTAACGGCGTGATTACAAAGGTTACACACGCCGTCAAATAGGACAATATCCTTTTCGGTAGTTATTCTTCTAAAGTTCTCCTGGCTCATACATAATATGAACCCACCCCTTAATCGTTTGTTGGCTCAAGGCGGGATCAAGCGTTATATACTCTACTTCGGCCACGTAATAATATACGCCTGGAGAAACCAAGGTGCCGGTTTCGGTACGTCCGTCCCAGTTAATATTGATTGAGTTTTCGGCTGAGGTAGATTCAAAGGCATACACTTCCTTTCCCCAGCGATTGTGGAAGCTGATTCGGACACTTCTTACAAACCTGGGACAATCGGCAGTATTCTCAATCTGATCAGTTAAGCCTAGCGGCCGGAATGTATCGTTAGAGCCATCTCCATTAGGCGTGAATACATTAGGCAATAGGTAGTTTGGACAATTCTCCACGCAAACCGGAGGGCTCAATGTACTCTCATTTCCTGAACGGTCTACGGCTGAGATGCGGTAGCAACCCGCCAACGAACGCAGCCCCGTATGTTCAAAAGCAGTGGTAGTACTGGTGCCCACCAAGTTGAAGGTGCTATCTGCTTCGCCCACAGCAGAGAAATAGATATTGTAGAAACGAACATCATTGTCACACTCGCCACCAATATTTGCTTCCCAGATAATACTATTCGTAAAATCAGTAGTTCCGCAGGGTTGTCCGGCTACTTTATCCCGGCATTCCTCGGCTGATCCACCGGGAATGGAAATGGCCAGCGGTTCACAGGGCGGAATAGTATCGTTTGGTTGAGCACAAGCTATCTGAGATAGATTAATGAACGGTGGCGGATTGAGTGCCGGGTTACCATAACTGCCCAACGTTTCAACGTAGTAGCAATATTCTATTTCATCAGATAGCGGCCCACCGGTGGTGCTTCCATCGTCTACATACTGAAGTCCATTAATAGCTACGTTCGCACTATCTATCAGCACAAAGCGATCAGGATCATTAGGATCAACCTGATTACGATAAATATAGTGGTAAGGATAATCGGTGGAAGTAATAGACCAAGGAACATCCGCTTGCCAGTCCAGGGTAATCATCCCGACTGAAGGCGTAGGCTCCAATCGAACCGAAGAAGCTACTGCCGAAGAATCGATAAGTTCGCCGCTAGCATCATAAAGATAGATTTTATAGTGGAAAGGCTCGTTGAGAGTATTCAAACCGGTATCTACAAAAGCAGTATCCGAGATAATTCCTGAGATCACCTCCGTAGTTTCGTTTTCGCCAAACCCAGTTCCGCGCACTACCTGATAGCTGTAAGGTGGGGGAAAAAGGCTTTGATCAATCTCAAAAGGAGATCGCCAAGCCACCTCAATAACTCCGGTATTTTCATCGGTAGTAGTTATACTCACGTTGGTAATTACCGGAGCATCGATTTTCATTTCAGCACAGACCTCTTCAGAAGCATAGCTTACCGCCCCATCAGGAAAGACTGCCACTAAACGGTAGCAATAGTTTACTCCTGGTGCTAATGCTTCGTCCCGGTAGCTCACCACACTTCGGTCTACTTCCGCTACCAGTTCGTAACCAAACCCATCGGGAATACCGATCTGGCAATTCTCTGGCACAAATGCAGTGCTATCAGGTTTACGCCAGATTTGTATCCGGACATCATCTACGCTACCGCAGGAGTAACCTTCCCAGTCGAGATCAACTGCCCGACCCGGGGCCGCTTGAGCAGATATTACCTCCGGTGCGGGAGCTACCACCGTCACGTTCCAGATACCAAATTCTGCTAGCTGAGGGCCAGTAGCTGGTTCAACGTCTACCACCTTAAAATTGATCTGATACGTACCAGCCCGCACATGATCGCAGTTCGTCTCCCAACGAAAGCTAGCCTCGCCGGGAGATGATTGGGCGGTAGTAGGGCCGAAAGTAGACGGGCTATTAAGAATCTCGAAAGTTTCACCGAAGCTGGTAAACGCAATATCGTCACCATCCGGGTCAGCCCCGGTAACTATGGCTTCCAACACGGTTCCTGCTTCAATACAGGTGTCAGCGGGAATTTCTAGTGTGGGTGGTTCATTATCGGCATTCTCTACCAGTATTTGCATATCACGGGTTACGTATCCTAGCTCGATCCATGTATCGCCCACCTTACGCCACTCCTTAATGATAAAGGCCACATTATACTCATTAATACTACCTACATCGCCCTGCAAAGCCGGAGCATCCCAAACTAGTTCTCCGGTTATTGGGTCAAGCGTCAACGTAGAAGGCATAGTACCGTCTTGAGTAGTAGCCGTTTCGGGAGCAGTTTGCTGGTCGTAAATATTGGGGTCTTGGTAACCATCTACCGGCACTCCATCCGGAAAATTATTATTAGGTGCATCCTGTTTGGGTACCACTAAATGATACGACAGACTATCGCCGTCGGGATCAACCGCACCAGGATTGTGCACAAATCGCCTTCCTACCACTGCTCCCTCTACCGGTGGGTTAGTGAGTACTGGTGAATTATTGCAGAGAATACCATCAATTTGAATCTGGGTTTCAATATAGAATGGAGTATTGACCGAGTTCGTCATATTAAGAATATCAGCATTCCGGTTAAACTCCCGGAAACTAATAGTGTAGGTTTTAGGACCAGGGAAGGCAATATTTCGGATGACGAACTCGCTGCGCCGTACCAGTTTCTGGTTATCGATGACCGTACGGGTAAAATCGGTTTCGGTACTTACATCAATAGGGTCACCAAAGCCTAAATCTAAAATACCATTTCCAAACTCCACATCGGAGCCAATATCTTCGTAACCAATGATGAAAATATCATAGAGGTCGGTGGCGCAGGACTGCCGTCGAACAATAATTTCCCCGGCTCGAATGTGCGTGGCGTAAAGTTCGCTGATTCCAACAAATAGCCCAAGGCCAAGAGCCGCCAGAGTTAAGTGAAGTCTTTTCAAAGTAGTGCTGTTAAAGATGGATAACGCGTTTCCGTAATTCCCTGCTTAGGCTTTATAAATAAAAAAGCAAAAAATTTAATTTTTCTAATATAGTACTATTTAATTTAATAACGAACAAAAAAGGCAATAATTGCGGTCAAATCCCAGTAAAGCACCAAAAGTCGGCGACTTTACCCTTTCTTATCATCAATAATTTTTCGTTTAATATTAATAACAAATTAACTAAACAAAAGGTACTTCTGAAGAACTATGGATGTATCGATAGGGTTAGAATAGTAGAAAAATAACCAAATAGTTTAGAAACATTCAAAATAAATAAGCAAGTGGTTAATACTTTGTTTGCTAATCATTCCTGGTATAATTTTAAGTGTTTCTAATTATTTCATCTACTACTATCGTAATATAATCTTTATATGAGTTGGTTTACCCAGACTTTGAATAGTACCATCGGTAAAAAGGTAATCATGTCACTGACCGGGTTGTTTTTGATTACCTTTCTCATTGTACACGTATCAGGAAACACTTTATTGTTTCGCAACGACGGCGGAGAAGCATTTAATCTGTATGCGGAGTTTATGACGACCAACCCACTGATTAAGGCTGCTTCTATCATTTTATACTCTGGCATTATTCTGCACGTGATCTACGCACTGGTTCTTTCCATCAGAAATAAGAGTGCTCGTCCGGTAGGGTATGCCGTGGCACACCCCAACCAAAACAGTAGCTGGAAGTCGCGGAACATGGGTATCTTGGGCACAATCGTGCTCATCTTCTTAATCATCCACATGCGTTCTTTCTGGTACGAAATGAAATTTGGCGAAGTACCTACCGTGAACTACGGTGGGGTTGATGTAAAAGATCTGTACACAATTGTATCCGCTGCATTCACCCAATGGTGGTATGTATCGATTTATGTACTAGCCATGATTGGGCTGGGATACCATCTGGCTCACGGGTTTTGGAGCGCATTTCAGACATTGGGTCTTCAGCATAAGAAGTATTCGCCCTTCATCAAGAAGGTAGGGCTAGCGTTCGCAATTGTAGTGCCTTTATTGTTTGCATCTATGCCCATTTATTTATTTATCAAAAGTTTAGCTTAAACAGAGTAGTTATATGGTTTTAGACGGAAAAACACCGACGGGTCCATTAGCCGAACAATGGACGAAGCACAAGTTTGGGTTGAAGCTGGTAAATCCGGCTAACAAGCGAAAGTACGATATTATCGTTGTGGGGACTGGATTAGCGGGTGCCTCGGCTTCAGCTTCGTTGGCTGAGTTAGGTTATAACGTGAAAGCATTCTGTTTTCAGGATAGTGCCCGACGGGCGCATAGTATTGCAGCGCAAGGCGGAATTAACGCAGCTAAGAATTATCAGAACGACGGAGATAGCGTTTTTCGCTTATTTTACGATACTGTGAAAGGTGGCGATTATCGTTCGCGTGAAGCTAATGTTCACCGGCTAGCTCAGGTTAGTGTAAATATTATTGACCAAGCGGTGGCTCAGGGAGTTCCCTTCGCCCGCGAGTACGGCGGCCTGCTGGATAACCGCTCTTTTGGTGGTGCTCAAGTCTCCCGAACCTTTTACGCCCGAGGTCAAACTGGCCAACAGTTATTATTAGGGGCTTACAGTGCCATGAGTCGGCAGGTGGCTAACGGCAAGATTAAAATGTACCCCCGCACTGAGATGCTGGATGTAGTGACAGTAGACGGAGAAGCCAAAGGTATTATCGTTAGGAACCTATTGACTGGAGAAATAGAATCACACTCAGCTCACGCAGTAGTGCTGGCCACCGGAGGGTACGGTAACGTATTCTTCCTCTCCACCAACGCGATGGGCTGTAATGCTACGGCGGCCTGGCGAGCGCATAAAAAGGGGGCCTATTTTGCCAACCCCTGCTTTACCCAGATTCACCCTACCTGTATTCCGGTTTCAGGGGAGTATCAGTCTAAGCTAACGCTGATGTCGGAATCGTTACGAAACGACGGTCGGGTGTGGGTACCTAAGACTTTGGAAGATGCGAAAGCAATTCGAGAAGGTACCAAGAAAGCTTCTGACATTGCGGAAGAAGATCGGGATTACTACCTGGAACGCAAGTATCCGTCCTTCGGAAACCTAGTTCCTCGCGATGTGGCGTCTCGTAATGCTAAAGCGGTTTGCGATGAGGGACGAGGTGTAGGTACCGGACTAGCCGTGTACCTGGATTTCCGCGATGCCATTCAGCGGGATGGACAAGATACTATCTCGGCTCGTTATGGTAACCTATTTGAGATGTACGAAAAAATTACTGGCGAAGATCCGTATCAAATGCCAATGATGATCTACCCAGCGGTGCATTACACTATGGGTGGCCTATGGGTAGATTATAATCTGATGACTACCGTTCCGGGATTATACTCTATCGGTGAGAGTAACTTCTCTGACCACGGGGCGAATCGCCTAGGAGCTAGTGCATTGATGCAAGGACTGGCCGACGGCTACTTCGTTTTACCGTACACCATCGGTGATTACTTAGCTAATCAATCTTACGAAAAGACACCAACTACGCATGAGGCTTTTAGACAGGCCGAGCAAGACGTGAAAGATCGTCTAAATAAGATTGTTAGTGTTAACGGTACTCAGACGGTTGATCAGCTTCACAAAAAGCTAGGTCGGGTGATTTGGGATAAGTGCGGCATGTCGCGTACCGCTGAAGGACTCAAAGAAGCTCGTGAAGAAGTGAAGAAAATCAAAGAAGAGTTCTGGAATGATGTGAAAGTACTAGGCACAGCAGAAGAGTTGAACCAGAGCTTAGAGAAGGCCAGTCGTCTCTCTGACTTTATTGAGCTAGGTGCTTTGATGATTGAGGATGCGCTCGACAGAGATGAGTCTTGCGGTGGCCACTTCCGGGAAGAATACCAGACTCCAGAAGGCGAAGCGTTGCGGGATGATGAGAATTTCTCCTACGTAGCCGCCTGGGAATACCAGGGAGAAGACTTACCAGAGAAGTTGAATAAAGAGGATTTAGTATTTGAGAATGTAAAACTTACGCAAAGAAGCTATAAGTAATATGAAAGTTACCCTAAAGGTATGGCGTCAGAAGAACGCTAACGATAAAGGTCATTTTGAAACCTACGAAATGAACGATGCGAATTCGCATATGTCATTTCTGGAATTAATGGACGTACTGAATGAGAAGCTAGAGCGAGAAGGGAAAGAACCCGTTCACTTTGACCACGATTGCCGCGAAGGTATCTGCGGTAGTTGTGCCATGTATATCAACGGACGCGCCCACGGCCCTCAGAAGGGAACCACGGCCTGTCAGTTGCATATGCGGCACTTCAAAGATGGGGAAACTATTACAGTGGAGCCTTGGAGGGCAAAGGCTTTTCCGGTGATCAAAGATTTGATGGTAGACCGCTCCGCTTTTGACCGGATTATTCAGGCGGGTGGTTATATCTCGGTGAACACCGGAAGTGCTCCGGATGCTAACGAAATACCAGTACCCAAAACCATTGCTGATGAAGCCTTTAATGCCGCCACCTGCATTGGGTGTGGTGCCTGCGTAGCCGCCTGTAAGAACGCCTCGGCTATGCTATTTACCAGTGCCAAGATTTCTCAGCTAGCACTATTGCCTCAGGGCCAGGTAGAACGGCAGCAACGCGCCGAACGCATGATTGCCCAGATGGATGCGGAAGGGTTCGGAGCCTGTACTAACACCATGGCTTGCTCGGCTGAGTGCCCCAAGGAAATTGATATGGCTAATATCGCTCGTATGAACCGCGAATTTCTAACGGCCAAAGCCGGCTCGGAAGCGATTGAGGTTTCTTAATTGAAACTGGGTTTATCAAAATAAGTATAGCCTGCCGGTTTTTGGTGGGCTTTTTTTATACTGATTAGCCTTGTAAAATATTCGCTCTTTTGCTACACACCTACCCTACACCTTTCTTAGTTCTAAATCTCTGATCACTGATTTTACCATATTCAGCTTGGACAGTTTTCCACCGGATAGAACTCTAACTACCCAATTTTCTTTCAATTTCAGGCTCTTAAATATTTCGTTAGCTGAATAGCCCTGCTGGTAAAGAACCGATACATCGTTGAAGAAGGATTCCAGAAATTTGAGCTTCTTAGCCAACTGCTGTTTACCATTTTTTAACTGAGGCTTATGGCTACAGAACATCTCTTTGAAATCAAGCTGTAGAATTTTCCGGGTGGATTATATTTGGTCGGCTATGCTTTCATCGGCTAAGAAATAGTCGATATAGGAATTGATGTATAAATCGGCTGAGAACAGCCATTGTCGGTTTGGTTCATACAGTGCGACCATATCCGGCGCATGCCCGGGTATGGGAATAATGTTGAAGCTGAAGTTATTCGTTTCTACTGTATCGTATTTAGGAATTAAATCTGATTGGCTAGCCCTATCGCCCCAGGCTATTTTCTGAGCGAAACTCAACTTGGGAGGGTCTTTCATCATCTGGCAACAACGTTCCGAAGCGTACGCATTGCAACCGTGCAATTCTTTAATCTCCGCTATGTTCCCGGTGTGGTCTTCGTGATGATGCGTAATAAAGATTTGCTCTACGGATAATTCTTTAACCTTAGAAGTTATGGTGCTTCTTACATTACTTTGTCCAGTATCTATCAGCAGCCCATCAACAAAGTATATATGTGAGAATAACCTGGGTTTGCCAATCGGTTGGTATCCAAATTTGAACCCTACTACTTCCTCGTGCTCAAACGATTCTGAGATGATCATTCTATTCCAGGTATTTACAGTTACCTATTTCGCCGGTAATCTGTCATCAGAAGGCACTGCGCGAAGTATTTCTTCAATTTCCCTCTGAGTTCGGCTCGCCTATTCAGCGTCAAGCGTTCGCATGAGTTCAATTTGCTTCGAGAAAAGTTGACGCCGAAAATCTTCGTTAGAATTTCGGTTCCTTCGTTCGTATTCAGTTGCCATCAGGAAAGTTATGTCCTTGAATACCATGAACATCAGATGTTCCAAGTCAAATGCGAGAAAACTGAAAATTTCCTCACCCCGACCATGAGCTTCGTAGTAAACAGTACTATTAGATGAGAATGAAATATTCGGCCAAGCTTCTTTTGAGTTATCAATCGTTGGAAATTGATTCGGTTGCGCTTCAATGAATTCAGCAAGGCGATGAAGTTCGGACTCTACCTGCGGTTTCGTTATCTGCGACATAAAAAGTGATTTCTACAATACTATTATCAACGAACCTACACTATTTAGCATAGGCAAACAAAAAAAGAGCAATCCACTGCGGATTGCTCTTTTAGTTTTATAAGCAACTGGCTGATTACATCATGCCGCCCATACCGCCGGGCATGCCGCCGCCACCCATTGGAGGCGCAGCAGCTTCGTCTTCCGGCTCATCGGCAATAACGCACTCAGTAGTCAGTAACAGACCTGCAATAGAAGCAGCGTTCTCTAATGCTAAGCGAGTTACTTTAGTAGGGTCAATAACACCGGCTTGTACTAAGTTCTCGTACTGCTCAGTGCGAGCGTTGAAACCGTAGTCATCTTTACCTTCTCGTACTATCTGGATTACTACTGAACCTACAAGTCCAGCGATTTACACAATCAAGCGAAGCGGAGACTCT
>ERZ1740058.989-NODE-989-length-16079-cov-6.362956_pt1 | contig 16079 bp, 11 predicted proteins | sample MGYA00581745_ERZ1740058 | MGnify/ENA primary metagenome ERZ1740058 (study PRJEB43018, sample SAMN04849742) | marine metagenome | isolation source: floating plastic debris | place: Pacific Ocean | collected 2008-08-30 | study: EMG produced TPA metagenomics assembly... | reverse complement strand
TACTGTCAAAGGTCGTATTTGTTCGTATCCTTCCAAAAATTTGGCTTTATTTTGCTCGCTATTCCGTTCGTACTTAAAGAAGCTACCTAGGTCGTAATGAAGATAGCCGTAGCCGCAGAAATCAAAATCGAACAACGTCATTTTCATGGATGACTTTTCCAGAAATACATTTTCGTAATGCGGATCACCATGACATATTCCTCGGGGAAACTTGTCCAGCGTATCTACATCTATTTTATCGATTAACTTCTGCTCAATACTAGAGACCTTTTGCAGTAGGTGACTCAAGTCGCCCGATCTCGCCTCTAAAAATTGACGGGTGGATGTAAAGATTTCTGAATGGGTATATCGTTTGAGTAACCTTTTATCTTCTCTATTTTCAGTTAGATTGTGCACCCGCCCCAAGTGTTCTCCAAACAGTCTAGCCGTTCCACTATTGAGCGAGGAGAGACTTTCTCCTGCGGCATAGCTAAAGAGTACAGCGTATCGGATTCCTTCGGGATAGTGTAGCTCGATGACAAATTTGCCCTCGTTACCAGCCATTGGATAGGAAACGGGTATATGTGCATCCTTCAACAGCAAAAGGAGATCAATTTCCCCACAAATGTCATCTAGTGCTTTCCAATTGTGTCGGTATATTCTTAGTACGTATTTAGATACTTCGGTAGTGACAAGATAAGTGTCATGAAACCCTTGGTGGAGATATTCTACCTTAAATTTCTCGGGTAAATCGTAGGCTTTCGCCAAGATTGGACTCAAGGAAAGAGAAGAGATTACCGAATACTCGACGGGCAGCTCCGTAGTTTCTTTCATAAGGATTTAGATATCTACGTATTCTATTTACTCATGAACGCCGTACGACCAGGGCAGTCCTACGATCGCCAGAACACACAAATACTTTAACACATTGTCATTAATCCTTCTTCACAAACAGGTGGGTGCGGTTTTCATCTCCGTTCAGTATGCGCCGAATGTTTTTCTGGTGGGTGATGGCTAACAGGGCGAACATAGCAAAACCGAAGGCAATGAGTAAGGGTTCGCCAGTTCGGAACGGGCGAAGCAACAGAAGAAGGGGGAAGGCCAGAGCTCCTAGCAGTGAGCCAAATGCGACGTCTATAGAAAAAAAAACGATAATCAGGAAAACCACGATACATAGAAACGCTACTACTGGTTGAATAGCTAACATCATTCCCAGTAGAGTAGCCACACCTTTACCGCCATTAAAATTGGTGAAAACCGGGAAAATATGGCCTAGTACGGCTATAATCCCGAGGAGTAACTGAATTTCAATCAGCCGATCAGTAGGTATAGTGTCTAAACGTAGTAATGCATGCGCCAGTGATGCAGCGGTAGCACCCTTTAACATATCAATCATCAGCACAATAATACCGGCTCTTTTACCTAGTACCCGAAAGGTATTAGTTGCCCCGGCATTACCGCTACCGTATTCCCGAATATCAGTATCGTGCACTCGTTTTCCGTACCACACGGCAGTAGGAATAGAACCCAATAAATAAGCTAATAGCACCGCACACCCTATATATAAAATGGTCATAATTAGATAGTTATCTTCTTTTAACAGTCTGCCATAGCCAAAAGTGTAGATAACGATTGCTTGCTATCTTGCACTTTTTCGCTAGAGCGGGAGGCGTAATATAAGAAACTATTACGATATGGTATTTAAACGGTGTTGGTGGCTCAACTGTTAAAACCCATCCCGATCGGCTTCTTCGTCCTCCTCTTCAGCTTCTTCGTCAGCAATCATGTCGGGCATAATATCGAAGTTATAAGGCTCATCAATATCCAAGTAGGTTTGGCGAAAACGGTTAACGAACGTAAGCGTTTCGGAAATATCACTGAGGTAGAAAGCAAACTCATCCGAGTCGGCTTTGTCCATTTTGGAACGAGCCCCGATCTCATCGCAGAACTCTTCACTATAAGCCCAAATACCCATGCGGTTATTCTGGTAGCTAAAGTAGTACCAGGAATCAGCAGTAGCCTGCATAAATAAATTAAAAATGGTACCTTCATCTGTAGGCTTAATCTCCAAGAAGCCCGTGGTTTGACCATTTACGTCGGTTTCGCGTACATTGGATAAGCCCAGGGGCGAAGTGCTGTACCAGGCTTTATGATCGTCCGACCATTCTAGTTGAACGTCAGCTAGCACCAGTGTTTTCTCTAACTGGGGAGCAATTTCAATAAGCGGAGTATAATCAGAGATAGAACGTTTATCATAATCGCGAGCCGCTTGATCACCAGTAAACTCGGCCAGTTTGTACAGCAACGTAGTACGGTCATTAATAGCGGCTCGGGCGCCCGACTTGTTTAGTGCCGCGTTCAAATCCTGCCCCATCATAAACACCGCTTGTGCCGGAAGATCAATATCGATGGTCATGAAGGCATCCAGATCATACTCATTGGTTTGTAAGTCTCCTTTTCCAGAACCTGCAGTTTGTATGGTAAGACCTTGCTCGGGGTAGGGTAGTAGGTTGAGCATTCCCTCAAACTCGATGGTTTGTTCGTTCTCGTTAAAGGTGAAAACATCACCAGCTAGTGCATTTGGTTCATCCTTTTCGGGAGCCCGAATGCTATACTCTGCTTGCTCTTCGTCGTACGAAAGCATTCCTACCGGCTTAAACAGGTCGAGATCCTCCGGCGAACGGCGGTCAGTGACAAAAGTCATGTACAGACTATTGCTACGGTCCAGATGCAAACCAGCTGTGAGCGGCTCTCCGGTATCGGTACTGCTGGCCGCTACATCAAACGTTAGCTGCTTATCGCCGGCGTCACTGGTGTAGCTAATCCAGGTATTATAATTCGGAATGGATTTAAAGTCCAGTTTCACCTCTCCGTCCAGTTCCAATGCCTCTTTAGCCGCGTGCATCCGGATATTACCCCGATAGAGCATACCGGGTGAGATAATCAGATTCTGCGCTTCCTGCACTCTTCCATCGGCCACCGTATGTTTATACCACTCTTTGCCCCGGTCAACCTGCACTGAGTCCGTCATAAATTCGGTAAGTTCAATGGCGAAGGTATCCGTAGCTGATACTAGCTCGTAGGTAGCTTTTCCGCGAAACTCATTTCGGGAGATGATATCGATGGTTCCGTTAAACAGGTTATGATATTCGTTCAGCGTATCGATGACCAACGTAGCGTTAGTAAAAGTATCAAACTTAGCGTTTTCACGAATCTGGACCTGATTGTTCTCCGGGGTAATCTTAGCGTCAGCCACAGTAATGTACGGAATACCCGAAATATCCAGCTGCTGCAATGGAATGCGGTAAATAGCTTCCTCCGCACTAAATACCAGTGAATCCAGTTCTTCGCGGGTAGCGTAGAAGTACGAATTCTCAATATCAACATCCTCTGGCTTACTCATCCGGACTGTTTCTTCTTCTAAATCCCAGACTGCTTTGGTGATTGATGTTCGGAACTGAGCGTAGGGAAATTCAATAGCGGCCACTCCTTCTATTTCCGGACTGATGTCGGCCTTGTTAGCGAGCAAATCAAAATTCAGATACACATCTTCACCTGCCAAGGCTGGTTTCTTAGGATTATCGGACTGAATTTGAAAATTAGCGTTGTTAGCCGAAAACTGGTTCTGGCTAAAAGCCATTTTATCCGATATTGCTTCCGAACCTCGGGTAAATAGTGTTCCGGCTCCTAAAAGGCCATTGTTAGTTAGTACAATTTCACCATTCATTGAGGCAGTCTGATTATACAGATCAAACGGCTCAGCGTTGTTGGCAATGTACATACTGTCTGCCCAAGGCAGCCACTTCAGGGTATAGTCCTCTACGTACGCCTGCGGAAAACTAGCAGTTCCTAATTCACCCTCCCGCATATCCATCACGGTACCTACAGTCTTCACCGAGTCTACATAAAACACAAAATCTTCGGATTCCAGGGTGGTAGTCAGAAAATCAATGGTTCCGGTTCCTCTCAATCCCTTGGAGTCCAGCGTGATATCGTTGTTGTAGGTTGCCGTACTACCGTACATTACGTAACCTTCCGGAGCAGTTTTATGCTTAAATCCCATAGAATTGTCGGGAAGCACGCCCAGCGGCTCTTCAATGGGTGGAAAAATATCGCTGTATAATGTCCCGGGAAACGTAATAGAGGCAGGATCAGTACTATTCAAACTATCAATGTCAAAGGGTGGTATGACGTAATAGACCGACTTGTCGTATACTCCATCCAGAATGTTATTGTTATCAAAGTACACTACAGCTCCTGATTCAGCCGTAAACTTGGGAAAACTGGGGTCTTTGCTTCGCGCCGCCTTATTTTTAGGATCATTAATGTAGAGCCTGCCAGACGTTTTCTGTATACCCGATGACAACCCCGGTTGTAGAACATTATCTACCTTCTCCCGACCAGCGCCGCTTTGTAGATTATTATCTACCTTACGTCGGTTTCCTTTGCTATCGGGCAAGTAGAAGCTAATAGAGTCAATCTCCGGCAGGTCTATTAGGAAACTATCGTAGGTAAACGTGAAGTCCTTACCCGAAAACTCAAAGTTGCCGGAAATCAATACTCCATCAAACTTAAAGTTTCGCTTACCCAGCATGGTTACTTCGTTGGTGGTAGGCCCGAATTCTACGTTAAGCTCATTACTAATGGTAAACTTTTCAATTCCCTGTACAGCCAGTGCCATACTATCCAGATTGAGTACCGCGTTAGGCCCGTTATTGGCGTAGGACGGAATAATTAAATCATCGTAGTCCTTCCGCTTAGACTTAGAAAGCACATAATGATATCCCTTTCGCTTAATGGTCACTTCTCCGGATTCTTCGTCATAATTGATGAACCCTTGCCCCCGCAAATCTTTCATAGCCGAGCGGATGATTTTGGGGTTTTGCCGCATGGCCTGCGCCATGTCATCAGCGTAGAATGTTTTACTACGAGTCTTGCGGGCATAGCTCACCGCCATAATCAGCGGGTGGAAATCGTACATCTGGGCCATTTGATTAAATAGCTCCTCATTGTAATACTCCTGCGACTCAAACAGTACCGGCACCTTGTCGCGGGCAGTGAGTGTAGAAATTGCCAGACTATCAGTTCGTAAGTCCCACTGAATCATATCAGCCCGGATATCCATTTTCAGGAAAGTAGAAACGAAGGGCGTTCGTTTGAAGTCGCCCTTGCCGGTTTGCAGCACCAGATACGAAGAGTCTAAAATGTACTTGAACCTCACTGCCGGGTGAAAGATAGAATCATTACGCTGGTAGATTACTACGTTGGCCTGGCTGCTGGTCATCAGCGAGTCGGTGATACCGAAGCGTAATGAAGTAGCCTTGAATTTTTTGCCAGTATTGTCTTGCACCTCCACAATGGTTTCTCCCTCAAAATAGGAAGCGCTACTTACTCGGTTGCCCACCAGCGAAAACCCTCCTTGCAGAAAAACCTGGTTGGGGTTGACATCCTTCTTATCGTAGATATTTACTTTTATATCGCTGCGGTAGCTTTTAAAGCGGGGATACTGCGCATCGCGGGTATTCACGTGGCGTTGGCTGGCAAACTCAAAAATACCCTCCACTGGCTCCTTGATTTTACCAACGTAGGTCATCTTGGTTGTTTCGGCGCTTAACCTGGGAACTCGGATATCAAAATTGTATTTATTCAAAGTACAGTACACTGAGTCGGCACTCAAGCCAGCCATGGTCCAGTCGAACTTTCCGCCTTCGCCCACAAACAACTGGTCTTTCAGCATGATGGCTCCATCAGCCTCCCGAAGGTAAGCCGTATCGTAACTGGTAGTAAAGGTGAAGTCTACGTTGGTAAAGCGCATAATCGCACCAACCAACTCCGGCTGAACGGACTCCTGGATCAGATAGTCTAGGATATCCTTCTCCGATTCTTCTTCAACCTCGGGAAGAGTTTCTTCCGAGGTTGATCCCCAGTCTTCGTCAGCCCAGGCATCATCTCCCCAAGCATCGTCGCTCCAGTCATCTTCATTCGCACTATCGGCTTCCTCTGCATCCCACGGGTCTTCTTCACTCAGAAATTCATCTTCTCCTTCACTGAGTTCTTCGTCTGATACGATAAATTCATCCTCCGGTGCTTTAATAAACTCAAACGAATAGCCATCGGCTTCAGCGTAAAGCTTGTTATAATTGGCAATATAAATGGCCCCAGAGGCAAAAAATGATTTTAGGGTAGCTAGGCTATGTCCTACCTGCCGACGATCATAGTAAGCTACGGTTTTACTCAGCATACTGAGCATGGCATCCAGGTTTCCTGCACTAATATTGGCGGAGTCTACTGCGTAGAGTACGGTAGCGTGTAGGTTGGTAAGGTAGGGTTTCAGCTTGTAATTTTTGGCTAACATTTGAGTGGTTAAGGCCACTAGCGTATCTTTCTGCGAAGAAGATAACGCGCCCCCATCCCAAAAAACGGCAAATTGCTCGCCCAGTTTGATGGTAGTGCTATCACCCGCCCGCGAAAACCACTCCCGAACCTGGTCACCGTAGGTGAGGCTATCGGCGAATTCGTAGCGCTGCGCCCACCCCAATTGGGTATATAGTAATAAAATGAAGAAAATGTACTTTGTCTTCATACCACCTGTTTGTTCTCGTACCTGTCTAAACCATAACGTTTTACCGCAAAAAAAATTTAGAAAGATTAAGAATTATCTCCGCACAATTCTCTAGCGGAAAGGGGTTATGTACTGTTTAATGAAAATTACGTGGGGATTGAGGTGGTGTGTTGTGGTATTCAAGTGTTCTGATAGAGGTACTCAACTTTGAACACCACAACACTTGAACACATCAATGTTTGCTAAGTCTAAGAGCTACCCAGCCTCGGTGACGTTTTGCACCTATGGTTTGCAATCCGACCTGTTGAGCCTGCTGTTCAATTAAATGCTGGTCGGCTTCCAAAAAGCCACTTAGCAACAGATTTCCTTCGGAAGCTAATCGTTCGGCGTAGGAATCCATTTCGTCGAGCAGCACGTTGCGGTTTATATTGGCTAAAATCAGATCAAATTTTTCTTCAGCGTTGATGTCCTGAATAGTTCCTAAAAACAGGTTAATGTCAGTACTCTCGTTTAGCGCGAAGTTATCCTGACTGTTGCTAACTGCCCACTCATTATTGTCGAAGGCTGTTACTTGGTCGGCACCCTGCTTTTTGGCCATAATGGCCAGTACTCCGGTACCACAGCCGGCGTCTACCACCGTTTTATTTTGCTGATCAAGTTCCAGTTGCCATTGTAGCATTAGGTAGGTAGTGGCATGGTGACCCGTTCCAAAGGCCATTTTAGGATCAATAACAATTTCGTAGGGGTACGTTTGAGTAACCTGATGAAAGGTAGCCCGCACCAGGCATTGATCATTCACTACGATAGGCTCAAAGTTCTTCTCCCACTCCACATTCCAGTTCTTTTCCTCTACGGTCTGAATTTGGTAGCTATCGCTCGAGAGATTATATCGACTTAGTATCTCTCGCAGAACTTGCTCATCAAACTGATCTCGTTCTGCATAAGCCTCTAGCCCTTCGTCGGTTTCCAAAAAAGAATCGTAGTTCACCTCGCCTAATTCGGCCATCAGTATCTCTTTCAGATCTTCACTACAGGCTATTTCTACGGCGATGTATTGTTTCACGAAGTGGTGTTACAGTACGAGATGTTATGATGCTATGAAGCTGGAATAGCGGATAGTGTATGGAATCAAGGATATTGAGTACGGTCATAACACCATGACGCTTTGCACAATAACACCTATTTAGAATGCTTTGGCAATATCTACGAAGTCTCGGGATTTTAGGGAGGCTCCTCCAATCAGTCCGCCGTCTACATCCATACAGGAGAAAAGCTCTTCGGCGTTACCGGGTTTTACGCTGCCACCGTACAGAATGGAGGTGTTGTTGGCTGTTTCTTCACCGTACTGACCGGTGATTTGCTTACGGATGGTAGCGTGCATTTCCTGTGCCTGATCGGCCGAAGCAGTTTTGCCAGTACCAATCGCCCAGATGGGTTCGTAGGCAATTACGATCTTGCCGAAATCTTCATCCGAGAGATGGAAAAGACCATCTTCCACCTGTCGTTGCACATGGTCTGTCTGTTCATTGCGCTCTCGTACTGCCAGCGGTTCCCCACAGCAGTAGATAGGAGTAAGCCCATTTTCCAGCGCAATATCAATTTTTTCGGCTAGTAACGAGTCGGTTTCACCGAAGTACTCGCGACGTTCGCTGTGTCCCAGAATTACGTAATCTTCGCCATTTGATTTCAACATGGGTGCTGATATTTCACCAGTGTATGCTCCCGACGCATGGTTGCTACAGTTCTGCGCACCAAACGCTATATTTGAGTGACCTTCTAACATAGCGTGTAAAGAAGTGAGATGAATAAACGGTGGACAGAGTATCACGTGTACGTCACTTCGTAACTCGTCTTTCACCATATTGACTACTTCGGAAGCGAGGATTTTACCCTCTTCCATGGTCTTATTCATTTTCCAGTTACCGGCAGCAATTTTTTTTCTCATGATTAAATAGTGTTATAGTGCGTAAGTGTTTTGGTATTAGAGCACTTGCTTCGTGATTAAAAGCCTTGTGTTACAGTTTCTGAAATTATCTGGATCTTGTCTTTACAAGTAATAACGTATAAAAAGCTATAACACTATAACACCACGAACTCTAACACCGCATAGCAAAAGTATAAGATCGTAAGCAATGTTATGAACAATTGTTAGTCATTTTTACGTTTGCCCCCTAAATCTCCTTTTCGGTATGCAAATAGACATAATTAGCTGTGTTCCGGCCTTGCTGGAAAGTCCGTTCTCACATTCTATCCTTCAGCGGGCACAACATAAAGGTATTGTGCAAGTCCATGTACACGATTTACGAGACTACGCTATTAACAAACATGGTCAGGTAGATGATTATGCCTTTGGTGGGGGGGCCGGAATGGTACTGATGATTGAGCCAATCGCTCGCTGCATCGAAGATCTTAAATCTGAGCGCGATTACGACGAAATCATTTACATGAGCCCGGACGGTGAGTTGCTAAATCAGAAAATCGCTAATCGATTTTCATTATTAAAGAATATTATTATTCTGTGCGGACATTATAAAGGAGTAGACGAGCGGGTGCGAGAACACTTAATCACCCGAGAGATTAGCATTGGTGATTATGTACTGTCGGGAGGGGAACTAGCCGCAGCGGTGTTAGCCGACTCTATAATCCGACTGGTACCTGGGGTTTTGTCTAACGAAACTTCGGCGTTGTCTGACTCATTTCAGGACGATCTAGTGGCTCCGCCAGTATATACTCGTCCCGCCGAATTTAACGACTGGCAAGTACCCGATGTATTACTTTCGGGTAATCAACGGCTGATTGATGAGTGGCGCGAGGAGCAATCGGTAGTTCGTACGCAACAACGACGACCGGATCTGCTAGACGAAGACTCTTCAACTAGTTAAAAGAATGATTCTTTAAGAATTCCACTAGACGCAGGTACTTATTAAGTTGCACTTCAGGAGTCCCTTTCTTTTCTAACTTCCTTTGGTAAAACTGGACTAATTCCGGCCACGACTGAGACTGTACTAACTTAGCCAGTATTACTCCCCGCAGTGCCCGGTGATACTCGTTGGTGATATAATCAGCTTTTTGTTCAGGGTTAGCGTTGTACAATTGATCTAATGCGGAGACACCGTTATACTGATCAAGAAAATCATACCCATACGTGAGCATAAACTCTTTAATATCATTGCCAACTTTCTCAACATCTGACTCTTGGTGTAGCTCATACCGTAGCTCTGCTTTTTCAGTCACCTTCTTGGCTGGTGTTAATAGGGTTGTACTGTGAGGTCTGTACTCACGTAGCCCCATCGTGAACTGATACACCAACTCTTCTACTAAATCTAAACGCACCCCCAGAAAAATTTCAATTTCCAGGGGATGCTGACCTGCTAACGATAGAACAATACACTGATACCCCCCTTTACACGCTCTACGAAACTGTTTCAGATGAGGGGTTTTCTCAAAATTTAGCGGCGCAAGATGCTGCTCTAACCGTTCCGTTAGCACTAACTCAAGTTCGGATACTGGCACTTGTTATATTTTAATAATTCAATTATTTATTTTTTTATTTATAATTTTTTATATATCTTGTATTCATGTCGTATGTAATATTTGTACTATAACTGAACAATATTACCTTTCGTTAACTAGTTCTAGCCCTATTGAACCTTAAATAAGTCTTTTTCGTTAAGCCCAATTGGTTATTTATACAAAAAAATCATAGATAGTTTAAAAACCGTTAACTTTATCGTAAAAATCGGTATAAGATTACGTAAGTAACTCTTTATGTTACAAATAGATCGTAACTGTCTCAATTGTTTTTGAAGTGAACGCCTTACAATACATAAGATTTGCCTCGCTTTTCCTTCTCTTCAGCCTTACGTCGGTAAGTGCCTGTAAAGAAGAAGGAGGAATGATGCAGCAAAACGAATCGGATAACGGGGATCGTTCTCCGGTTCAGCTCGATTTGGCTCAAATTCAGGAGCGTGACACCCTGGTGGCTATACTGAATAACAGTTCTACCGGGTATTTCATTTACCGAGGCCAGCCCATGGGTTACGAGTACGAACTTCTCACTCGCTTGGCTGAAGCAATGGATATAGAACTGGACATTAAACTGACGAATAGAGTCGATGAAGCGATTCAGATGCTTAATTCCGGGGAAGGGGATATTATTGCTTTCAATATGGCAGTAACTGCCCAATATAAAGAGCGGGTAGCATTTACCGAACACCACAATGAGGTGAAGCAGGTTCTTATTCAGCGCAAGCCCCCAAACTGGCGTCAACGAAAACGCCACGAGATTGAAGAATACCTAATCCGTAATCCGTTGGCCTTAGACAGTAAAGAAGTGTGGGTACCTAAGAATTCCGCTTATGCTACCCGGCTGGAGAACTTGTCGGAGGAAATTGGGGGCAACATCAAGATCATGGAAAAGGACGCTGACTCTGAAGCATTGATCCGAATGGTAGCCGACGGCGAAGTAGACTTTACCGTGGCTAAAGAAGATGTAGCGCTGGTTAACGCCACTTACTACCCTATTATTGATGCCAGCACTCCGGTTAGCTTTCCGCAGAAAATTGCCTGGGCTACCCGAACTAACGCACCTCAGCTACTAGAAGCCGTAAACGCCTGGATTCGGGGAATGAAGGAGGAAGCTGACTACTACGTGATCTACAATAAATACTACAAAAGCCCCAAAGCCACACTGCGGCGGGTACGAAGTGATTATTCTTCGCTAAGTGGCAATACTATTTCTCCCTACGACGATGCTATCAAGCAGGCTTCCGACAGCTTAGGCTGGGATTGGCGCTTACTTGCGGCACAGGCTTACCAAGAATCCAAGTTTGACGCTCAGGCAAAATCGTGGGCGGGAGCTGTGGGACTAATGCAACTGATGCCTGACACCGGCGAAATGTACGGAGTAGATAATATGCTAGACCCCGAGGAAAGCTTGCAAGCAGCGGCTACTTACCTGGCTTGGCTAGATAAAATCTGGACGAAGTACGTACCCGACGAGCAGGAGCGAATTAAGTTTGTGCTGGCTTCTTATAATGCCGGGCAAGGTCACGTGCTGGATGCGCGCCGTTTGGCCCGTAAGTATGATAAAAACCCCAGTGTCTGGGCCGATGTTTCTGAATTTTTGCTACTTAAATCTAAGCTGGAGTACTACAACGATCCGGTAGTGAAATCAGGTTATGTGCGGGGTGCTGAGCCGGTAAACTATGTGCGGGAAATACTAAACCGTTACGAGCGATACAAGCAATTGGTAGGCGATGACTCGGCAATGGCTAGTATTAATGCTTAAGCTACCGCCGGTATCTGGTCTACTGCAATTTTAGCGGAGAGCAGACTAAGCGGAATGCCTCCCCCCGGATGCACGCTTCCTCCACAAAAGTACAATCCCTTAATTTTTCGGCTAAAGTTCGCATGGCGCAAAAATGCCGCGTAGCGGTTATTAGAACTATTACCATATAGTGCGCCCTGCGAAGAGGAAGTCCGGCTTTCAATGGTTCGGGGATCTAATATATCTTCACAGACAATCTTATCACTTAGATCTACTCCTAAGTTACGACTCACTTTATCAATAATGGCTTGTCGAGCCTGGTCAATTAGCTGATCCCAATCTTGGCCGCTATTATTGGGCACATTAATCATAGTGAACCAGTTTTCGCAGTCTGGCGGAGCATCATCGGGTTTGTACTTGGAGGTAATGTTGACGTACACAGTAGGATCGTGATAGATGGACTTCTTCTGGAAAATATGTTCAAATTCCTGCTGATAATTACGGCTAAAGAAGATATTGTGCAAGTCCAATTGCTCAAACGTTTGCTCAACGCCCCAGTAGAAAATCAGCGCAGAACTTGATTTAGGCTGCGTTAATAGACGTGTTGGTGGCTTTACATAGGATAGCAGCTTTCGGTAAGTATTTACTACATCCATATTACTGACTACCAATGCGTAGGGCTGTATAGCCCCATTCACTTTAATGCCTTGTACACCCTGCTCATGGGTACTAATCTCTTCTACCTTTGCCCCAAAATGAAAAGTAACCCCTAAGCGTTTGGCTAGCTCCACCAGGCTCTGAGTAATAGAATACATTCCCTTCGTCGGAAAATAGGCTCCAATATTAAATTCCAGATGCGGAATGATATTCATGGTAGCCGGAGTCTCATAGGGGTTAGAGCCATTATAGGTGGCATACCGATTAAACAATTGAACCACTCGCTCATCAGTAAATCGCTGCTTGTTAGCCTGGTGCATCGTTCGAAAAAAATCCAGTCGGTGTAGTTTCCCGTACGCCCTCAATGCCTTAGGGTTCATAAACGTTTGCCAGCGGTGCAGCGAACGCTTCATAAACAGATCGGAGAGCGTTTCGTAGATGTTAGCACTACTATCTAGTGCGGCATTTACCGTCTCAGGATCTTCGGAAGTTTTCTGACTAATTTCCCGTAAAAAATCGTGACGATCAGCGTAGGCTTTTAGAAAGGTGCCATCTTCGTAAAAGTAGTGGCAATTTACGGGTAATTGTATATACTCAAAGTGATCCTGAACCTGCTCACCTGAAAGCATAAATAGTTCTTCTACCAGTTTGGGTAAGGTGAATAGTGAAGGGCCTGCATCAAACCGATACCCTTGGTAAGTAATTTGGCTTAGCTTCCCCCCCGGATAGGAGTTTGCTTCATACACATCTACCTGATAGCCCTTGTTGGCTAAGCGTATTGCGGCGGCAATCCCCGCTATTCCGGCTCCTACTATTCCTGCCCGCTGAATCATACTTACTATCAGATAAGAGGGCGTTGCTTGCGTAGCTGCAATAGCACAAATATCAGTGCTACTAAAGCCATTAACAGTCCAAAGGCTTCACGAGTATTTTCTATGTAAGGCTTATCATCCGTCATTTCCACCCCTACCAGATTATCGTCACTGGCAAACCAGTCAATGATACCAGGAGTAAGATATAAAAAATACAGCGCAAAGATGACGAGGCCCGGAATCAGGAACGCCAGATTAAAGCGGTTAAAAGCGGCCATACCGAGCATAACTGCTACATACATGTATAACAATACCCAGCTAATAGCATCTGGGTCATTCAGCTGAAAGTAAGCAAATAAAGCAAATAACAAGGCTAGTAAGATGTTGGCGATTTTGTAAACCATTGGTATAGTCAGTTAGTGTTCGGCGTTAAAGCAGTATGTTAGCAACCGCCCTACCGCTTTAACGCCGAGCACTGTAACACTAAATTTAGTTACAGTTCGCGAATCCAGATATTGCGGAAACTAACGGGGTTGCTGTGGTCTTGCAGAATAATTGGTCCGTCGCCATGAGCTACCCATTTAGGCGTACCGATATATTGGGTAGTGCCCTGTAGCTTAGAATGATTTTGTACTACTACTCCGTTGTGTATTACAGTTACGTACCCTGGTTCAATTAACGCTCCGTTTTTCTCATCAAACTCGGGTGCGGTATATATAATATCGTACGTCTCCCAATCAGAAGGAGGACGCATAGCGTTTGCCAGTGGGGGATACTGCTTGTAAATGCTACCGGCTTGCCCATTAGCGTAAGTACGGTTGTCGTACGAATCCAGCACCTGTACTTCGTATAATCCTTGCAAAAATATTCCACTATTGCCCCGCCCCTGGCTTTCACTGACAATCTCCTGTGGTGATCGCCACTCAATATGTAGTTGGAAGCTACCGAAGTCGTCTTTAGTTTTGATACCGCCAGTACCGGGCTTCACGGTAAAGTGCCCGCCCTGAACATCCCACTGGGCATCTCCGCCCTTCACACTCTCCCATTTGGATAGATCGTCTCCACCAAACAGCACTACTGCATCGGAGGGAGGTGAGGCGTTGCTTTCGCCCGGATCAACTTTCTCAACTTCAGGTTCCCAAAATTCGGTATCTTCCGGTTTGTAATCTTCCTCCTTTAAATACTGCTGGGCAATAAGCGATGAGGAAACAAAAAGTAATGCTAGACTGGCTAAGATGTGTTTTGTATTCATTAACTGTATAATTATGATTCTTATTAAACTTTAGGCACTTTCCACTTTCCGTGATATTCGGCTTTAAGCAGTGCATTAGCTTCAGCATCATCTTTAAACTGTCCTTGCTCTTCATTCCAGTAAACTTTGCGACCGGTTTTAAACGCTACGTTGCCCAAATGCGCATTCACCGCAGCCAGGCGACCCACTTCAATACTGCATACTGGTTTTTCTCGCGTTTTGATACTTTCAATAAAATCTACTGCGTGCTTATCTAGCCCACTTGGGCCGCGCCGGTTCTGCGTGGGTAAGGCTTCCATCTTATACTTTCCGTCTTCGGTTTCGGGAATTACTTCCCATTTACCCCGATCTACTACCAATGTACCCAGATTTCCGATAAAGGCTACTCCATGGCTACGGCCGTAGGGTCCCAGGTCAATGCCCATAGCATGTTCCCAAAGCATATTGAAATTATCAAATTCATAAACTGCTTGCATGGTATCCGGGGTCTCTTGGGCATCATCAGGGTAGGCAAACTTTCCGCCAGAAGCAATCACTGATTTGGGCGCAGTAGCATTCATGCCTGCCAAAACCATATCAATCAGATGCACCCCCCAGTCGGTCATCAAACCTCCAGCGTAATCCCAGAACCAACGGAAGTTGAAGTGAAAACGGTTTTCGTTAAACGGACGGTCGGGAGCTGGTCCTAGCCACATATTGTAGTCAACTCCAGCAGGCGGTTTATCCAGGTCCGGGACAGCCGGAACCGGAGGTACCCAACCCATATACGCCCAGGCTTTTACGAGTCTGATCTTGCCTAGCTTTCCGGAATTAACGTAGGCTAGCGCCTGGTCCCAGTGCTCGTCACTGCGTTGCCACTGTCCCACTTGTACAATCTTATTGTAACGCTCGCCCGCTTTCACCATCAGGTTACACTCCTCAATTGAGTTAGCTATGGGTTTTTCTACGTATACATCCTTTCCGGCTTCACAAGCATCTACCATCATTAGGCAATGCCAGTGATCGGGAGTACCGATAATTACAGCATCAATATCTTTTTGCTCTAGTAGTTTGCGGTAGTCACCGTAAGTTTTGGGGCGCGTGCCGGTCATTTCTTCTACTTGGCCAGCCCGTTCCTCCAGCACGTTCGCATCTACATCGCACAATGCCGCACATTCTACATTCGGGATTTTCAGGTGAGCTCTCAAATCAGGAAACCCCATACCCTTGCAGCCAATCACACCTAATGTGATCTTCTCATTAGCTGAAAGAATGTTAGCCGCCTGGCTTCCGATGGGCAATACCGAGGCCACGCTGCCGCCTGCCAATGCTGCTGATGACTGTTTGATAAAGGTTCTTCGGTTAGGCTTCTTCATGTTACGGTTGCTTTATTAATAGATTTGGATGTAGTGCAGTCTCTGCTTTTCCGGGTCGGAAAATAGCTTATCTGTCACAAATTTATAAATTTGTGGGTAACGCACTATTTTTTAAAAAGTAATTTTCCGCGCTCCCCTAAGGAGCTTTGTTTATCAAAATTATAACCTAAACCTGACAATTTTATGAACCGAC
>ERZ1740058.988-NODE-988-length-16088-cov-7.494293_pt1 | contig 16088 bp, 17 predicted proteins | sample MGYA00581745_ERZ1740058 | MGnify/ENA primary metagenome ERZ1740058 (study PRJEB43018, sample SAMN04849742) | marine metagenome | isolation source: floating plastic debris | place: Pacific Ocean | collected 2008-08-30 | study: EMG produced TPA metagenomics assembly... | reverse complement strand
ACGTTATGCACTATAGTCGGGCGAACTAAGATTACGATTTTAATTGAAGAAAATAATCTTCACACCTCATTGAGTAGTAAAATTTTTAACTAATGCTCTGACCTCGAATAAGTACTTTCAATAGTAGAAGTACAATAGTTTACAAACTAGGAATCATATGCGATGCCATCGTTAAAATAATTAGCGCCTTGAAAAGTCGTTCTTTTCTAAAAGCTATGAGCAGCACAATTAATACTAACAGAAATCCCAGTATGAAGTAGTTATTGGTAATGAGTGTTGCTACAATGTCACTATACCATTGCAGTTTAGTGCCGAGTCTTAGCAATGGATAAAAAAGTAATAGAACACTTAAAATTGTAAGGGTAGATTTATTTTTCGAGTTTGAAAATTTGTAATAATTTACCGCTGTTATCAGGCACAATATTATCATCGGAACAAAGGCCAGTGAGGATCTTAAAACTAAGCCATAGTCTATTCTTATAACAGGCATTAAAAACATAATAAAGGCCACAGAGGAGGTAATCAAAAGTAACAGTGTATATCTATTTCCAGTGCTATCACTTTCAATATAATATTTCCATGTAAGTGAGTAAACATACATACCGATTAGTATTATAGAGAAAATAAAATAAATTATACCTCCGTAATTCATCTGCCCCAGTAATAAAGCTGAGTAGTTGAAAATGAGCCCAAATCCTATTAAAGTGAGTGCAGACCCTTCAATAATGGATTGATTATCCTGAATAAGCCTTATAAGCAGATAATCTTTGAGTTTTTTGCTGGACGAATAAAAGTAAACAGAAAGCGCAGGGAATAGTATGGCAATAGAAATAATGGAAAAATAAAGCAGCGGCTCGGCTCCAGGCAATTGCAGAGTCAAACAACAAAGAGCCAGAATAAAGGAAATAATAATGAAAGTGGTAAGCCAAATGATGCCTCTGCCTTTTTTTTCACTATAAATTTTTACACTCCTGACGGAGCCAATAATCAACGTAACAGAAATAGCAACTAGAAATGCTAAAAGCAGCTGACCTGTTCCTGCCAGGTGCAGTGTTTTGAAAAGAGTGGCAAACGCCAGCAATGCTATAGATATTAAACCAAATATTCGCACAGGATTGATTTTTTTAGAGAGGAGTTCCATAGTTTCAGTTTGTAAGTGATTAAAATGATTATGTGGTATTTTATTCTTTACTGAGAGCCAGGCATGAATAAAATCTGATCCGTTTTCCATTTCTAATTCAACATCGCAAATAAGATGATCAAGTAATTCGGATTTTAGTGGCTCAAATGTGATTCCCTGAAATTCAAGGTCAGCTGCTATCTGGTCGATCTGGTTACGACTTAAGCTATTCATAAAGAGAAATTTGTTGATGGAGCGGGTGCCAAAACGGCCTTTAAAGTATCTACAAATCGTCCTAACTCTGCTATTTTTTCAATGGCAATTTCATTTCCTTGGGGAGTGAGTGAATAATATTTTCTTACCCGACCATCTACTATTTCTGATTGTGTAGTGAGTAAACTCTCACTTTCAAGTTTATATAATATAGGGTATAAAGCTCCGTAAGTAAGCTCAATCTCTCCAGCTGAAAGCTCCTTCACACGCTGATTGATTTCATAGCCATACATTTTTTTATTTTCCGATAGCAATTTCAATACGATGGTTTTAATTGTGCCTTTTATATATTCATTTGATTTCATATTCTACTTAGAATGGAAATGTTCAACATAACTTATATATATAATTTTCTTAAATATATAAGTTATTAATACAACATGCAATCATTGACAAGAAATGAATAATTCACTCTAAAAATTTCAGATTCACGAAAAGCCCGCCTACAGAGCATAACAATAGCTATACTCAATAGGGGTTTTTGTGAGTTAGGTTCTGCCGGTGGTTTTATCTACTTTTACTACGGGGGACAATTATTCACTTCGATCACCCCTACTGAGTATAGCCCGAGCGTTAGGCAATCCATTTAAAAAGATTAAAATAGCAAACAGTATAAAATAAGAGATCGGATGGAAAAACTATTTGTGTATGGAACGTTGAGCCCCGGAAGACCTAATGAGCATATTTTAAAAAAAATAGGAGGAACTTGGAAAAAAGGTTTTGTTTGGGGGAAATTATTCAAAGAAGGTTGGGGAGCGCAAATGGGTTTTCCTGGAATAAGACTTGAAGATAAAGTTGGAATGATTAAGGGACATGTATTTTACTCGAATAGGTTAGAACAAAACTGGGCAGAACTAGATGAATTTGAAGGAAAAGCATATCAAAGAATAAAAACAACAATCACATTAGAGGACACTAAAGAAGAGATTGAGGCATATATTTACACCTTGAAATAATGGCTAAATTTTCACCTGAAAATAAGGTATAAAAGGAAAAAAGACTGCCTCTAACATTGTATATAACAGTCATGCTCCCTATGCGGTCACACACCGCATACAAAAACTGTTAGGCACAAGTGAAAAAGGTATTACAAAAAAAACCGAGCTTATCATAAGCCCGGCCTTTTCGGAAGACTAAATTTAATGAAGAAACTTATTGGCTTTTAAGATTAGATTATGAAGAGCGAAGATACCGTCTGGGTTGATGGCTTGCTCTAAGAAATCTCAGAAATTAAATAGGTCAACACATCCAAAGTTTTGGTAGGGATGCTATAGTATATAGCCCGCCAGGATGGTTGGCGGGCTAACGACAACTCAGAAAGCAGCTAGTGCTTCGTAAATTCCAAATTTACTACCACCACTGTTTGAAGTGCCACAATCTGAATCTGAAGAACATTCGTCACCAGGGCATTTGCCATTTACTTCGTTAGAAGTAGCTGAATTACAATCGCAACTATTAGAGTTCCAGCAGAAACAAATGTTGTAATGGCATGTGCCAATACCACCGTCATCTACGTAACTATCTATGTCGTCTTCATTAAAAAGTATGACTACGTCACTGTAATTCATGTCGGGTTTTGTTTTCTCGTTGATACCTACTAGAGCTATTGTCACCTTTTTATTGGTACTTTTTAGGCGTAAATCATTTAGGATAACGTATTGCGTATTCTTATCGGTTAATGCTGGTTTTAAGAATTGTTGCATCTGAATATTGATATTATTCTTTTTAACCCATTTCTTAAAGGTAGTTTGAGACACATTTTTTACCTGATGTAGTTCAAAAGGATATACTCTATCTTCTAAAAAAAACACAAGTGAAGTTAGTGCTTCCGATGGTTTAGGTATTATTTTTTTGGTGTTAAAAGCAGCAGTCTTTGGTTCGAGTGAGGTTGGAAAAATAGCTGAGCTTTCTTCGTCGGACTCACAACTAGTGCTAACAACTAGTAACAATGTGAAAAGAAAAATTAAGCGTGTTATGAATTGGTTATTAGAAGATGGCAATGGAAATACGAATAAGGTTTTCATGATTAATTTGCTTTTCAAGTTTACAATTAATTTGAGAGGTGTTTCTTGTTAATAATTATTGATGAAGGGGTATTATTAGTTAGTGACGTTGGGATTAAACCGGGCAAAAATTCCGTCGGGATTATCTTTAATGGTCCAGACGTGCAATTGCCACTGTCCCAAATCTTCTCGAAAATGCCACTCGTCCAGGTCGCCGGTGAATCCTTCGGGAGGTGCGCCCGGATTATTCGGATCATCTACCATAATGGTGTACTCTACCCCCAGAAATTCCATATTGCCATTAGCGTCGGGGGCATACAGCAGAATCTCCGGTTTTTCCAGTTCAAACTTATCGTCTACTCGGGCGGGCAGCAGGTAATGATGGCCCATTTGCGGTACGTAATCCGATACGTCAATAAACCCTTCGGTATCGGCTTTACTAAAGTCCTGGTACTGAACCGTGGCAGCTTTCACCTGGTCAACTTCCTGCTCCCAAACGGGTTGGTTTATACTTTCTTCTTCCTCACTGCACCCCCAACTGATGAATGCGAGTAAAGCGATACATAGCACTGTAAAATAGATGTTAGTGTTGGTTTTCATAATTGTTTGATTTAGCTGATTGAGATTTTAGTTAGGCTTCTACTTCCTGAAATTGGATATCGAACTGATTGGCTATGGCAATGACCTGTTCAATGGTCTCGTGAGAAACTGAATCCTCTTGGGCCTGAGCACTAGCCGCAGGTACGCCGACGGTCTTAAAGAAATCTACAAACCCTTGGGGGCTATGAACATTGACCATCTTACAGCCTGCACTGCTAGCGTTTCGGAAGCTGTGAATACTACCCGGCGGAATGTCTACCGATGCTCCGGCCTTCAGTGCTTTGCTTTCACCATTGAGTAAAAACTCAACTTCCCCCTCGGTAACCTGGAAAAACTCAGTGAACTTAAGATGAAGATGCGGAGGTGGGCCGGGCGTATTGGCGGGGACTTCGATTTCCACCAGGTCGTAGTCTCCGGTGGTAACGGCGGCGGTAACTCGGTGACCCAGTACCCAAAATGTGTTGTGCGTTTTCATAATTTTTCTGTTTTGGTTTTGAGCAAATGTAGATTGATAAGGAGGGTAGGCGATAACGCAGACAGTGCAATTGCTGATATATTTATCTCATTATCAGCACGATGCAACAATAGTGGTAGGGTTTGCGACAAATATGTTATTTTGAAATGTTGAACTTCTGCAACTTCGTAGGGTATAGTCTGCCAAGCATGAAAAAGAAAAGCTACCGAATGAATATCCTCGGCAAAATACTGCTGCTCACCATCGCCTTATTGGCCACCCGTACAGTACATGGCCAATCAGTATATGAGGTAAACCGACAGTACCCGGTGCACCCGCTAACCGATAAGCTAGCCATCATCGCCGACTCCGATGCATCGTTTACTCCCCAGCAGGTTCTCACTGATACCACCTTACAATTTTTTGCCCGGAGCCATTTTTCCCGGTTCTTACATCCGGATACTACGTATTGGGCAAAAGTGACTTTAATGGCTCTGGATAGTTTATCTGGCTGGACCCTGCACATGGAGGGCAAAAATTTTGGACTTCCGGCCTGGGGGTTAAGCAACGGAAGAGTTGATGTGTACGCCTATACTGACCATGAACTGCTGTTTCACCGAAAAGCCGGGGTAGATTATACCCGGCAGCAACGAGATATTAGCGAGAAATGGCTGGTGAACCGAGTCAATGTGGGCGACCTTCCCCTTCATAAGCCGATAGATTTGTTGATAAGAGTAGAAGGCAACAGCTTGGGCTTTCCACCTTATTTTCAGCTAAGTCTGCGCGACCCCCAACATCAGCATTACCATCCGCTGTTTGAATTCAATACCTCCTTCAACATTTTCATGTTTGGAGTTACCTTCATCATCTTTCTTTACCACTTACTCCAGTTTATCTATCTGCGGCAGCGGGTCTTCCTTTGGTTTTCGGTTTGGCTCTTGTTTTGTACGCTCATTCAGGCCATGACGATTGGCTTAGTACTGGGAAGTATTTCCAATTTCAAGTTTCCGATATGGATGATTATCGCTAACGGAATATTCTATACGTTCTGGTTCTTTGGTCGTTCATTCATCAATTCCAAGAAAAAGTTTCCGGTACTGGACAAATTTATTCTAGCACTGGCAATCATCGTATGCGTTGAAGTAACCGGCACGGTTCTCTACGCTATTCTATTTAATGTGAAACCGGTTTTGATCAGTATTGGGGTGCACTATAAGCTGGCAGTTGCGTATTCCACCGCCTCCTTAGTTCTTTCCATCATACTAACCTTAAAAAAGGATCCATTCGCCCGTTATTTTGGCGTTGGGGCAATTATTATTTCATTGTCTTTTATTGTGGGCGGGTTATGGATCGAGCGGGTTATTTTTCCTCAGCTAGACCCTTTTGCCTGGGGTATATTCCTGCAAATCATCATCTATTCATTCGGGATTGCCTACCGGCAACAACGCCTTACCCAGCAAGCCTACGAAGAAAAGCTAGTCGCTGAACGTTCCGTAGCTGAAATGCAGCGTATTCAGGAAATTGATGAAATTAAATCTCGTTTCTTCGCTAACATCAGTCACGAATTCCGTACTCCGCTCACACTGATATCAGGCCCGTTATCCGAAGCCCATAAGCAACACCGCTTACAGCAGGAGAATCAAACTTCGGTTAATATCAGTCAAAAGCACTTCTCCATCATCCAAAAAAATACCCACAGATTACAAATGCTGGTTGATCAACTACTGGATCTATCCAAGATTGAAAACGGAAAAATCAGCCTCACCCTCATGCAAGGTGGGATTATCAAGTTTGTTCGCTCGCTAGTTTTTTCCTTTGAAAGCCTGGCTGAGCGAAAAAACATTACCCTATCCACCGACTTTCCTGACGAAATTAACGATGCATTCTACGATAGAGATAAGCTAGAAAAGATCGTCAGCAACGTGCTTTCTAATGCCTTTAAGTATACTCCTGACGGGGGTGAAGTGAAATTTGCCATTCGGCAGAACCAACAAGTATTAGTTATTGATATCTCGGATACCGGCCGAGGAATTGAACCGGAGGATCTGGATCGTATTTTTGAGCGTTTTTACCGAGTGGAAGGCTCGGAAGAACGAGGTTCGGGAATTGGCTTGGCGCTCACCAAAGAACTGGTAGACCTGCACCGGGGCACCATCGAAGTGAGTAGTAAAAGTGGAGCTGGCACTACGTTTTCGGTAAAACTTCCAATCACCCTAGCGGGCTTACCCAAATCCATTTCCGTAGGAAGCTACGAAGAAGCTGATAAAACAGTACCCGATCATTTACCTACTCCGGAAATGCAGAATCAAAAGGAGATACCTTCGGCGGTAGAGACTACTTCCGAAAACCGGGAGCAATCGCTGGTGCTGATTGTGGAGGACAACGCTGATTTACGGGAGTATATTTCCGATATACTTTCCGCTCGCTACCGGATAATTACCGCCAGTAATGGGTTGCAGGGAGAACGAATGGCTTTTGAACATATTCCCGATGTGGTAATCACCGACGTGATGATGCCCAAGAAAGACGGATACGAACTCTGCCATTCGCTCAAGAAAAATACCAAAACTAGCCATATTCCCATTGTGATGCTTACTGCCAAAGCGGGTAAAGGCAACAAGCTGGAAGGATTTACGCAGGGGGCTGACGTTTACCTGACCAAACCCTTCGATGCGGAAGAATTACTACTGAGAGTCCGAAACCTGATTGAAGCCCGCCAGCGAATCTGGGACCACTTTAAAACCCTGGATATGCTACTCATCAATGATCTGGCGGTCAGCTCAGTAGAAGATCAGTTCTTGCAAAAGGTGATGACCACCATTAAAAACAACCTGGACAATGAGTTCTTCTCGGTAGATGATATAACCCGGGAAGTAGGCTTCAGTCGCTCTCAGCTTCACCGCAAACTGAAAGCCCTTACCGATAAATCAGCTCAGCAGCTCATTGCCGAAGTCCGCCTAAACGAAGCTTACCGCCTACTAGAGCATAAAACCGGTTCCGTTTCCGAAGTAGCCTACTCAGTGGGCTATACCAATATGTCTTACTTTGCCAAAACATTCAAAGAGAAGTTCGGACTGCTTCCCAGTAAGGTTTAAACAATCATCCGGTTGTCTTTCAGTGGAGGATCGCCTAGGTTTGTCTTGCAAACACGATTCATAAATTCCTAATGACCAAACCAACCTGTCTCTTCCTACCCTTATTTCTACTGCTATTCGGCTGCGGAGGTGAAAAGAATCCACTTTCTAATACGAAACCTAATATCCTGCTGATTATTGCGGATGATATGGGTTACGGCGATTTAGAGTGCTACGGCGGCGTTTCCAGCACTCCTAACCTAAACCAACTAGCGGCTAACGGGTTTCGCTTTACTGATTTTTATGCCGCTGCCCCAAACTGTTCTCCTTCACGGGTGGGACTCATGACTGGCAAAAGTCCGGCAGTGGTGGGAATGTACAACTATCGCCCGCCCGAACACCCCCTGCACCTGAGAGATAGCGAGATTACCATCGCCGAAGTTTTACAACTGCAAGGCTACAGTACCGCGCACTTTGGTAAGTGGCATCTGGGCTGCCTGCCTCAGGATACCGCACTAAATCACCCCCAACCCCACGACCAGGGCTTTGCGTATTCTTTTGGAACTGAAAACAACGCCATTCCTTCCCACCTCAATCCGGTAAACTTTGTCAGGAATGGCGAGAAACTACCCGAACAACCCGGATACTCCTGCCAGATTGTAGCCGATGAGGCAATTAGCTGGTGGCAAAACCACACCAATTCAGAGCAACCCTTCTTCACCTACGTGGCCTTTCACGAACCCCACGCCAAGGTAGCATCACCGCCTGAGCTGGTAGAAAAGTACGCTAAGTACCCCACCCGAGACGCTGAATATCTCGCCAATATAGAGAACCTTGATTTAGCGGTGGGAAGGATGATTAAGTATTTGACCGATGCTCAACTTTTGGATAATACTATCGTCATATTTTCTTCTGATAATGGTTCTTACCGTCAGGCTTCTAATGGCGATCTTAGAGCAGTGAAAAGCTACGTGTACGATGGCGGCATCCGAGTGCCCAGCATTATCCATTGGCCAGCATTGGAACAAAAAGGCGTAGAGATTAACGAGCCGGCCGGGTTCGTAGACATCATGCCCACTATCTGTGACGTTTTAGAAATTGAACTACCCGCCGGTAATCTGGATGGAACCAGCATTTTAGGTTTGCTAAACAGCCAGGAACTGGAGCGCGAGAAGCCGTTATACTGGTACTTCTACCGCACCTCCCCGGAAATCGCGGTCAGAACCGGTGATTTTATGATACTGGGGAAAGACAAGGATACCATTCCTCGCACCCACCGCTTCGCTGAGCCTGACATGGAGTACATCAGAACTATGGACTTGGTGGAGTATGAGTTGTATAACCTAACCCAAGACCAGGGGCAAAACGATAACCTGATTGAAAACCATCCCCAGTCCGAATTCTACCAGCAGATGGTGAATGATCAACTCGCTGAAATTCAACAGAATGGTTACTACTGGGATGATTTGCCGAAAGCAGAAGGTACGAAAAAAATCAAAACTGACTGGGTGAAGTATAAACGCTAGGCAGTTTCATCACTTTTTCGCAATCTTAACTATATCCTTTGAAAAGATAAACTCGCAATTATCTCAGGTGCTGGTCGTTTTTTTAGTAGCATTCTACTCTTTACTCTAACCAGCAACATCTACATGAGACTTCACCTTATTCTCTCGACGTTCTTTTTCGTTACCGCCTGCGCCCCCTACGCCAAGGGACCCGTTTTCTCCCTTGAAACTGCCGAAAATACTTTTCAACCTATTATTGAATTTCTGGCGATTGAGCCGGGGATGGCTGTAGCCGATGTGGGTGCGGGTTCGGGGGCTCTCACCGTAATTATGGCGACTCAGATGGATAGCTGTGAGGTGTACATTCAGGATATTGACCGTGAGACCTTAGAGCAAGAAAATGTGAATAAAATGATCGCTTATTATTCCGAGCAGCTGGGTTATGACCTGAGAGAAAGAAATGATTTTCGTGTAGTTTACGGTACCACCACCGAATCAAACCTACCGGATAAATCTTTAGATGTCATTTATTCCAATGCTACCATCCACGTCTTTGATGACTATGACGCCATGCTACAGGACCTTCGTCAGAAACTGAAGCCTAGTGGCCGAATATTCTTTCGAGATAGTTTTAAGAATCATAACGGTGAGGGAGAGTTTTGTTCTTCAAAAAAGTGCGCCAAACCCCTGCTCAGTATTGAAGAATTTCTGGTTATGATGGAGAAAAACGGCTATCAATTGATAAAAAGAGCGCCGAATATGGACGGCTACCCCATCTTCGGTTTTGCCCTCAGCGATTGATCCGAACCTTTTCCCAATTTTGGGTAACTTACTCAGTAAATTATACTATTATAAATCACAAATTGCATATTACAATTGTTGCAAGTAATTGACTTTCAAATAGTTGTAAATTTGTAATTTGGTATTTTCAATTTGAAATTAGTATTAGTTCTTCACTTTCTGTGGCGGAATAGTAAAATTATCATTTAATCTACCCGAAATTAAATCTTATGATCCGGGGTAATCTAATCAACCTGGGAATTCTTTTAGTTCTTCTGAACGGATGTGCCGCAAGTACCGAAACCGAAGTTACTGAACCTCAATTACGGGTTTCGGAAAATAAGCGATATCTGGAGTATCAGGACGGAACACCTTTCTTCTGGCTAGGAGGCACTTCCTGGGGAATGTCGGAATGGCTCACTCGTGAAGAGGTAATCCATTATCTGGATGATAGAAAAGCCAAAGAATTCTCTTTAGTACAGGTATGTCTTTTTTGGGGGAAGCGAGAAGAAGACCCGGTTACTTTCACCCTGAATCCAGTTAATGCCTACGGCTTTAAAGCATTTGAGGAAGTAAACGGAGTACCCAACCCCGAGAGACCGGCGTCGGTGGAAGGAGGTTCGCCCACTGAACCCAACGACTACTGGGATCACGTTGATTTCATTATTGAGGAAGTTGCCCAACGAGACATGATGGTAGCGTTACTGCCGGTATGGGGTCGTCGGTACGTAAATGCTTCTCATGGGGCTTACTCTCAGTCATTCTTCACCCTAGAATCCATGAACTCCTTCGGTGAGTTTTTGGGTTCCCGCTACCAAGCGTACGATCATATTATGTGGGTATTAGGCGGAGATGTAAAAGCTGATGGCGAGGGTGATTATTTACCCCATTATCGGGCGATGGCCGAAGGCATTCTTACCGGGGTCACTGATAAGAAAGTGGCCTGGAATGCTCCTTCTCCCCTATGGGACCATGTATTGATGACCTACCATCCGGACGGGGCTCCCTTCTTAAACTCTTCTACCTGGTTTCATACCGATCCCTGGCTAGACTTTAATATGATAGAAACTTTTAAAAACCGGGAATCAGTATACGAGGCAGTGGCGATTGATTATGGGTTAGAAAACCCGATAAAGCCTACCGTGATGGGAGAGCCGGATTACGAAGGTGTAAAGCCCAACTTAGTTACTGCCGGAGTGCATATACGCCGACAGGCTTTTCACAGCTTTTTTGCCGGCGCCTCCGGATTTACCTACGGCGGAAAATTTGATGCAAAGGGTAATGGTCCCCTGTGGAGCCCCTACAAGGGATGGAAGAATATGTTGGATATGGAAGGCGCTCGTACGATGAAGCAAGTAAAGAAGTTTTGCCTGGAAAACGGCTGGCCCTACTGGACTCCAGATAATTCACTGCTAGCGGCAGATACCATAAAAGGCGAGCTTCAGAAAGTTGCGGTTCAGGATAGGGCTAATAACAGCTACTACATCTACTTTCCCGATAGTAGCCAAGTCTCAATAAATGTAATCGAAACTGAAACCCGTAACTTTAGCACGAAGTGGTACAACCCACAAACTGGAAACTACTCCGATGAGCAATCGGGAAACTCAGATCAGGGGCAATTAGATATTGCGCCTCCCCAAGGCTGGGAAGATGCTGTATTAATCATAAACTATAATTGAAAAAGCCGATAGTGAAATTATAGAAAACAATACCACTATCGTGCTTTGCAAAAATGAGTAGACTTATGCTCATTTAACTACGCTTGCTGGGCTTTCAGGGCATCAATCTGTTTAGCAACTTCCTCAGCCTCAGCCATTTTCTCGTCGCCTGCCCGGCGATCCCGCTGCGAGAGCGTATGAGACTCGGCCAGTAGCTTACGATATTTATCCTGTAGTTTATCTAACTCTGATTTCTTCTTAAATAATCCGAACATAACTATGCTTTTTTACGAAAAGGGTTTACAAATTGAATAAAATCATTTAATTGATCACGGTCGGTAAACACCGAACGAATCACTGGCCAGTAGTTGCTCCAGCCCTGCTGCGTTGTTTTTTGTTCAAGTGGCAGGCTGGTCGTTTGGGGCGATTGAGACACCTCTTTTTCCCGCTTAGCACTACCATTGACAATTGAACCGTTGCTGGACTTATCGAGTTGGTCAGCTTGCTGGTAGCTACGTTTGGCTTTCTCCATGTAGCCTAATTTCTCCTCAATCAGTCCGCGATTATTGTAGGCGATGGCATCTTCGGGGTCCAGCTCAATTGCCTTGGAATAATCGTCAATGGCTCCCTGAAAATCCCGCAAACGGTCTTTAATGTAAGCCCGGCTAGAGTATCGGTAGGGATTCTGTGGCTCCAGTTCTACCGCCCGGTCAAAATCTTCCAGGGCTAATTGATTGTTACCTATCCAGTGTAATGCTACTCCGCGCTCGCTGTAGTATACAGCGTTGTTGGGTAATAAGTTGATCAGCCGATCAAAAGCCTGAACGGACTCTTCGTATTGCTCAAGTTTAAATTGGGATCGGGCCAGTCCGTATAAGCTATCAGGGTGGGTATCTTCCACGATTAAAGCCTGCTGAAAGAACTGACGTGCTTTTTGATAATCTTCCTGTTGCAACTGTTCGTAACCCTGCTTAGCATACTCCTCTACACTCATATCTGTTATTGGTATAAGGTATTTATCTAAATTATAAATGACTGAATGAAAAAGAGACCGAATGGAAAAGTACTATTCACTCATTTTGTCACTCCATCATTCATTCGTCCATTAAGGAACTCGCAAACCCGAAATTAGTTTTACCTTGCAGTATGTTAATCATCGGATCATACAACACTTTACCCATTTTTCGCGAAAGTCCGCACGGCTTGTATCTTCAAGCAGATACTTCGGATGGACAGCAGGATATTTTACTCCCCAAAAAATACATCACTCCTAACATGAAAATTGGGGAGAACGTAACGGTATTTGTTTATACTGATTCGGAAGACCGGCTGGTAGCTACCACCGAAAAACCGTTGGCCAAGGTAGACCAGTTTGCCGCCCTGATCGCGGTGGGAACCGCTTCCTTCGGGGCCTTTCTGGATTGGGGACTGGAGAAGGATTTGTTGCTACCTAAAAAAGAGCAACTCTACCCGGTTGACGAAGGAGATACAGTTGTAGTACGTGTGGTACTGGACCCCCGCAGCGAACGGCTCATTGCCGTATCTAAACTACAGCCGTTTTTCGAACGCGATCTTTCCGAACTGGGAGAACAGCAGGCGACTACTGCCCTGGTTTACGATAAAACCGACTTAGGGTATAAAGTAATCATCGGCAAAAAGTACGACGCATTGCTCTTCTACAGCGACAGCCCCACCGAACTAGTTCGGGGTGATGCGCTAACGGTATATATCAAGAGAATACGGGAAGACGGTAAAATTGATGTGACTGCTTACCCCAGCGGACGCGATGCAACCGAACAGGCCAAGCTCACCTTGCTTCGTAAACTTCAGGAAGCTGGAGGAAGCCTACCTTTACACGATAAAAGCGATGCCCAGGAGATTCTGGATCAGCTAGGCATGAGCAAAAAGGTGTTCAAAAAAGCCGTAGGCGGCCTCTATCGCGAACGAAAGATTGAACTCCTAGGGAAAGCAGGAATTTCCCTGAAGCAATGAACAATGCCCCCTTGGAACGGTGCAATGTGCAATGTAGCAACCACGCCTCTTCAACTAGAAAGTTACATTGTTCATTGCACATTGCTAACTGCTAATTGTTAAATGTCAATTAACTCTAGTCCACTGTTCGGAGCGACCGATGAGAGAGAAGCCGATAAAGCCACGCACCTCTAGTTCGGAGCCACCATTTTTGAGGCGCATCAGGCAACTATAGGTTTTTCCCGATTCCGGGTCGTAGATTTTCCCGTCTTCGTATTCTCCGTCCCCATCGTACTCCAGTCCGCTTAAAATTTCAATACCTTCAATGGGTCTATTGCGTAAGCTTTCATCAGGGTTTTCCGCATCCACTATGACCGACCCATCGGGGTTAGTAGGTTCTTTCAACCAGACTATTTTACCGCAGTAAGCATTACTACAGGGATAGATTTCTACTTTTCCCCGCTGATCGGTGGTGTACCACTCTCCAACTACCGCATCAGCCGTCTGAGCCTGAGCAGATAATCCAAACACTGCTAAAAAAGCAATTAATACGATTGTTTTACTGCTCATATTCGTTGTATTTTCAGTGTTCATTTTTTTGTAAAAAACTTGAAGTGTCAATTGTTTGACAAATTATCCGAATGACCAACGTAACCAGCCCGAAAAAATTACCCACCAAACTTAGTATTCCGCTGCGGAACCAGCATTTAACCCTGCTGCCACAACGCGCCCTGTTTTGGGAAGAAAAGAAATATCTGCTACTATCAGATTTACACCTGGGGAAGGCCGGGCATTTCCGGAAAAATGGCTCTCCCATTCCGGCGGCAGTACACTGGAAAGACCTGGTGGTGTTGGGTACGCTCGTTGAAACCTACCGGCCCGAGAAGGTAGTACTACTGGGAGATTTATTTCATAGCGCACTCAACAACGAATGGTTGGACTTTGCCAGCTGGATGGAGCAATACGCCCCACTACCGTTTGTACTAGTAAAGGGTAATCACGATATGCTACCTGATGCTGCTTATGACCTACCTCAACTGGAAGTAATAGCCGAAGAATGGCCGGTAGAGCCATTTCTGTTCACTCACAAGCCACTGATTGAACCCAAAAACCAGCGTGGCGGGTGGAAGTTTCCCGAGTACAATATTGAAGCTGATTCGCTCTACAACCTGGCGGGCCATATCCACCCGGGCACCACAGTACGACTCGGCTTAGGCCAGAGCGAGCGGATGCCCTGTTTTTTCTTCGGACCCAATATTGGGCTGTTACCAGCTTTCGGGCAGTTTACCGGCTGCGTGCGCATGAATGTTACTCCTCAAGACCAAGTCTACGGTATTGTAGGTGAGCGGAGCATCATTCCAATACGATAAGTTTGTGAAGTTTAGTCTCTCGAGTTTACTCAACTCGCTGAAAGATAGCTGAACTTAGCGGAGAGCTACTGCCAAATGAGGTATGGACTTGTCTTAAATCCAACCGCAATTGGTCACCTTCCAGAAACGAGAAATCATACTCGTAGTTAATGGCAGAATCGTAGAGATTGAGTTGATTTTGGCCTTCAGAGGTTTCTATAGTGTACTTTAAATTCAACACTAGACCGGAAAAGCTTAAGATGAAATTATTGTCTTGATCAAACTCTATGGTATTAGGACCATCGGTGTTTTCCCACAATCCAACCAGCGATAGTTGAGGGGAATCTTCAAGGGTTGAATGATGACAGTGGGTAAAAAAAATCAATGCAAAAAAACTGAGGAGTGCAGTTTTCATAATGATGGGTTTGTACTACTAACGCAACAACTCCTACTATATTAAACTGCCGCAAAGGTTAATTGCTGGAAATATCTGGATCCACATTCATTAAGTAACCAAACCTGCCAATTAGCCCGCCAGGTACATTTGCACCATCAAGATAGTATCCATATAGGCGTGGGCTAAAATGACTACCCACAGACCATGGTTGAATTTGAGATAGCAGACGCCTAACACCAGCCCCATAAATCCGGTTTGAACTACTCCCATCGGCCCCCATTCGTAGTGGATCAATCCGAAAACTATGGCACTGAGCACTACGGCCAGTACGGTTCCGGTTTTAGTAGCTAAGCCCAGCTCTCGCAGCCGATTGATCAGAAAGGCCCGGTAGATAATTTCTTCGCCGAAGGAAGAAACGATATACACCCCAATTAAGGTGAGAATCAGCATGAACAGATTGTCCTGTAGGTAGGAGTAATTGCTCATATCAGCACTCTCCGGAATTCCGGTGATATTAGCCATAATGATTGACCCCAACACAAAGGCAGCCATTGCCATCACAAACACCAGCAAAGATTGCAAGAAAATTCTAAAGCTCTCTTTGAGCGTAATCTGCCTGAAGGTTAGTCCGATATCGCTCCAATGTTGCCCCCGAACTCGGATGCCCCACCACACCAATAGCAGCATAACAACATTAGCCACCCAAACGATAGCTTGCTGTACAATAATGTTATCACCGGCCAAAGGAAGCAGTAACTGGATTAGCAGTAATCCAACCAAAAACACTCCTAAAATCTCCCCTACCTTAGCTATACGGCTGGTTAGCAATAACCGTCCAATCTTGCTGCGAGGAGAACGATACGTTGACTGACTGGTAGTAGACATCATGGCTTACTACCAATAT
>ERZ1740058.986-NODE-986-length-16134-cov-12.931339_pt1 | contig 16134 bp, 11 predicted proteins | sample MGYA00581745_ERZ1740058 | MGnify/ENA primary metagenome ERZ1740058 (study PRJEB43018, sample SAMN04849742) | marine metagenome | isolation source: floating plastic debris | place: Pacific Ocean | collected 2008-08-30 | study: EMG produced TPA metagenomics... | reverse complement strand
CCACCAACCCATCATCCCGCAGCTTTTCCGCACAGCGAGTGGTGTAAGTTGCCACTGCCTCTTTGATGTCTGACAGTTCAGTGACTAAATGACCGAAGGAACGCGACACAATCCGCATCGTCTTCGGGGCCGCCACGGGCTCCATTGAAAAGCAGGGAACGCCGCGCAGTTCCATGACTGTCCGTAGCGTCAGAATGCCAAACTGCTTTTTGATCAGCTTTTCGTTAGCCTGCTTGAGGGCCAGCACCTGCTTGATGCCCAGCGCATTAAGCTTAGCCCGCAGGTTTCTGCCAATGCCCCAGACCTCGCCGACGTCGATCGCGGCCAAGACAGCATCAATATCTTTTAACGTCTCGAAGTCGAGCACGCCCTCCATCTCTGGATTGCGCTTCGCCACCTGGGCTGCCAGCTTGGCCAGCGTCTTCGTCTTAGCGATGCCCACTGAAACCGGAATGCCGGTCCACTGCTGCACTGTAGTGCGGATTTGCTGACCGTAGTCTGTCAGGTCACGATTGATAAAACCATGCAAGCCCAGAAAAGCCTCATCAATGGAGTACTGCTCAACTTCCGGACTGAAGTGCTGCAGCGTCTGAATCACCCGCTGCGACATGTCCTTGTAGAGCACCGGATTGGCTGAGAACACATGCAATTTTCCCCGCTCCACTAAGTCCTTGATCGAGAAGAGCGTCGCCTGCATTTTGACAATCTGCTTGGCCTCAGGTGATCGCGCGACGACACAGCCGTCATTGTTAGAGAGCACTGCGACCGGCTGCCCTTCCAGATCGGGCCGGAAGACCTTTTCACAGGAAGCAAAAAACGAGTTGCAGTCCACCAAAGCAAACATGTGGGCTCAGACCTGACGAATGATATGGGTGACGACGCCCCAGATTTCTAGTGAAGCGACTGCGGTCTCTGACGCTTCTGATGTCGGCACCCACTGTTTTCCCACCTTCTGAACGCGCAGAACCCGCATTTGGCCTTCCATGACGCCCACTACGAGGGATTCGTGCTGAGCCGCTAGGGAGCGATCAATAATGAGCAGATCGCCAGGATGGACTTCAGCATAAGCGACCATATCGCCTGCGACCCGCATGAAGAATGTCGCCGCCGGATTGTGAACCAGATGGCGGTTGAGATCGAGGCTCTGCTCGATCGCGTTTCCCGGAACTGGAAACCCCATAGGATAACCTGAGTTGGTAGTTCATTTATATTCCACTTCAAATATCAGCCTTAACCATCCGGAGAGGAGGGGGGTGAATGACGCCGCCCATGGGCAGGAGATTATCTGCATCTGCGATCGCCCCTAGCAGTTCCAGGAGTGGAGCATCTCCTGGAATGAGATGGCCATTCTCTACCGCAGCAACGGGGGAGCGGCTCTTGCGGAACATGACTCACGGCTTCTCTGAAGATCTAACAGTAGCGGGAGAGTGCGATAGGGGCAGTCGGGCGATCGCCTTCAAACCGCTCTCCCGACTGCTTATCCCGGTACCGATAGCTGACGACCATTGTCCTGAGGCTGAATGCCGAGAATGTAGGGCACTGCTGCCTTGGCCCACGCTGGCAGAGACGTGTAGTTAGCCGCAGCTTCACCAAAGCAGGTTTCCAGCATTTCAGTATGGATGATGCCTGGGTTCAGCGCCACCGCTGCCATGCCGTCTGGCAGTTCCTGAGCAAGCGCCTGGGTTAACCCTTCCACGGCCCATTTGGTGGCGCAGTAGGGAGCCACTCCAGGCGAGGTCGAACGGCCCCAACCGGAGCTGAAATTGATGATGAGGCCCGATCGCTGCTCCAGCATCGGCGGCACAAAATGGCGAATGACGTTGATCATACCGTTGAGGTTGACCTTAATCACCGCCTCACAGTCCGCTACGGGCACGGCCCACAGCGGAGCCGGGGTGTTGATTAGCCCCGCATTGTTGATCACCAGATCAGGCACCCCATTGTGGCTCAAGACCTGCTGACACCATTGACTGACGCTGGCATCATCGGTGATATCAATGGCCATAAATCGGTGGGGTGTTGGGTAGGCTTGCGTAAGCTCGGCTATTTTGGCGGCATCGCGGGCACAGCCCGAGACCCGATGCCCTTGGGCGATGAAGGCTTCAGTCATCGCCCGCCCTAACCCCCGGCTAACCCCGGTAATGACAATGTGTTTACTCATGGCTCGCTGGGCTGGATGAAGTGCCCAATCATCCTAACGGATGCTGCCATCATGGCCTTACATCCTTTCCTCGTCCAGTTCTTGCAGAATCGCCTCGGCCACAGCCTCAGGAGCATCCACGTGAGGCGCATGGTCAGCCCCGGTGATCCACGCCAAACGACTGCGAGCGATCGCTTGCTGAAACTTCCAGGCATCTTCAGTGCCGAGCGTGCTGTCGCGATCGCCCCACAGGATCAAGGTAGGCTGTTGGATAACTGCAATCTGCTGAGCCAAATAGCCATAGCCGCCACTTTGGGTAAATGACACGATGGCTTGTCTCCAGCCGGGCATCGCTTGATGCAGCATGGCACACAGAATCTTGTCCGTTTGACTGGAGCTGGTAAACGGCAGCATGGCCGCTGTCTGAAACGCCATGCTTTTGCGAAACCGCAGCCAGTCGGCTCCCCAGTTCAGCAGCAAGTTATCCAGATACTGACCCAGCGGAAAACTGCCAGAAAAGCCGACGCTATCCACCAGAATCAGCCGCTCTACACAGTCCGGATGCCTCAGCGCAAAGTCAATGGCGATCGCCCCGCCCAGCGAAGCCCCCAGCAGTACGACCGGACGGTTAATAAGCTGCTGCCAAGTGGCGTAAAGATGCTGGCGAATCGTGCGGGGGGCAATGGCGACAGACGATGGAGAGGCCGTGAAGCCAAATCCCAAGACACCGATCGCGTAGAGAGTTTTGTAGGGAGCCAGGTAAGGAATCAAATGGCGAAATTCCAATGCCGAGCTGTCAAACCCAGGGAGCAGTATTAACGGCGCTGCGTCGGCTGGTGTGGGCTTGCCGGTCGCCATCACGGCAGTCGGTACCGTCACCGGAGGAGCGCCAGTCACCAGGTCAGAGACCGTGACGGGGTGACGTTGCAGGTGATTCAGAAAGGCAATGGCATCGCTGTCCTGAATTTGCTGAGCTAAGGTCGGCAGAAACGGTTCGAGGTCGAACTTGGGAATGATGCGGTTAAAGGGCATTGCCAAATACTAAAGCGACCTAAGCTCTAGGACTTATTATTTTCATTGCGATCGCCTGACTTTTAGCCAGAATTCAACTGTATTAAAAACATTAAAACACCTTCAACGAATAGCACGAGTGAAGCCATAGTCTTAATGAATAGAATCATCGTCAGAACAGTCATTCTATTGGCGTTAGTGGTAGGAACATTTATGTTGACAGTTAGCGCAGCGACATCATCGGGAGACAACCTGCAGCCAGTAACCGACCCGTCGCGATGGCAGTCCCCCCCAGAAGAAATCCTGGAAGTCCTTCATGCTCAACAGTTTCCTGGTGTTTGGACGGCTCCTACCGGGGAGTATTTGCTCATTGCCGATTACGTACTCTATCCGCCGCTCGCTGAACTCGCTGCCCCGATGCATAAGCTGGCTGGAATGCGGGTCAACCCAGCGATTAACGGTCATCATGCTCAATCGGGTAGTCAATCGCCGCGCCTTGTCCAGGTCGAAGATGGGAAAACCACGGCGCTCTCTTTGCCTGAAGCAGCAAAGGTTCTTAGCGTTCGCTGGACTGCTGATGGACGGCGCTTTGCGCTTACCGTTAGACAGGAAGATCACATTGGTCTGTGGGTCGGCTCCATCACCGGGGAAATTGCGAAAGTCGAAGCGATTGCAGTCAATCCGCTGCTCGGCAATGCTGTGAGCTGGCTTCCTGATCAGCAACGACTCCTGGTTCGGCGGGTTCCACAGCGCGGGCCAGCGCCTGAGCCACCTGCCATACCATCGGGTCCAGACATCCTTGAGGGGATAGGCGCTGGAGCCCGCTCCACCTATGAAGCCCGTAATTTGCTCGAAACGGCGCATGATGATGCTCTCTTCGAGTACTACACTACCTCCGAACTGGTGGTCATCGATCCTAAAAATGGCCAAGTAGAGGTCATCGGCAGCCCTGCTCCCTACAGCAGGGCTCAGTTCTCACCCTCTGGTGAGTATCTTCTCGTCCAGCGTCTGGTCGCCCCTTGGTCTCATGAGGTGGGTTGGCAGCGCTTTGCCAGCGAAACGGAAGTGTGGAACGCCAAAGGTCAACCCATCGCGACCATCGCGTCGCTGCCAGTAGCTGACTCGGTGCCAGTCAGGGGAGTACCCGTTGGCCCACGAGCAATTGCCTGGCGTCCCACGGCTCCCCATAACCTTTATTGGGTGGAAGCCTTAGATGGGGGTGACCCTTTAGCTGAAGTCCCACATCGTGATCAGCTCATGGGTTTGGCGGCTCCCTTTTCAGCCGAACCTCAAGTGGTTTTCCAAGCTGAGCACCGCATTCAGCCCTGGCGCAATGCTTGGACTGCTGAGGGTGACAGCTTGATGCTCACTCAATGGGATCGGCTGCACCGCTGGCGCTACGTCTGGCTATTGGATGTGGATAAAGGAACGGCCCGCCTATGGTTTGACCTGGATGAGGCTGACCGCTACGGCAATCCTGGTTCTCCCGTTTGGCGCATACTCCCGAATGGTCGGTGGGTCATGCACCAAAAGGGCAATGCCGTCTACTTCAGCGGCAGTGGCGCGACGGATCAAGGCGATCGCCCCTTTCTGGATTTACGTGACCTGGAGACTGGCGCGACGGAGCGACTGTTTCGTAGTAATCCGGAGCGTTATGAATTTTTTGTGGCCTTTGCCAGTGACGAAAATCGCTTCGTATTGCGCTCCGAGTCCGCGAGCGATGTCCCAAACTACTACCTGGCAACCTTCAATGAGAAAGTAGAGCCGGCTGAGGGGGAAGCGACATACACTCTAACCCGCGTGCCTATCACCCGATTTGCAGACCCGACCCCCCAATTGCGAGAAATTGAAAAACGCATTGTGCGCTATGAGCGGGAAGATGGCGTTCCCCTGAGTTTTCATCTGTATCTGCCACCGGGCTATAAAGAAGGCAAGCCCCTACCGACCGTGCTTTATGCCTATCCCCTCGAATATTCAGGGGCGGCCACAGCGGGGCAGGTGAGTGGCTCGGCCCAACGTTTTATGCGTCTGTATGGCCCCTCTCACTTATTTTTCCTCCTGCAGGGCTATGCTGTGCTTGATCAGACTGCCATGCCGATGATTGGCGATCCGGAGACGGCTTATGACACCTTTGTGCCGCAGTTGGTTAAAGATGCGGAAGCCGCCGTCGCCAAGGCGGTTGAGATGGGTGTGGCTGATCCGGAGCGCATCGGCATTATCGGGCACAGTCATGGCGGACTGATGGTGGCGAACCTGCTGGCTCATACCGATTTGTTTCAGGCGGGCATTGCCCGTAGCGGCTCCTATAACAAAACGAATCAGCCTTTCGGCTTCCAGTCTGAGCGGCGCTCTCTGTTTGAGGCCAGGGATGTTTACATTCAGGTGTCACCCACGTTCTTCGCGGATCAGGTGAATGAGCCCGTGCTGATTATTCATGGGGCTGACGACGCCAATCCAGGGACGCTTACACCGCAGTCAGAGGTTTTCTATGAAGCCGTGCGCGGTTCGGGAGGCACCGCCCGATTAGTGCTGCTGCCCTTTGAAGACCACGGCTACCGGGCTCGGGAAAGCATTGAGCATGTACTGTGGGAACAGCTGCAGTGGTTTGACAAGTACGTGAAAGGGGCAACTGATTAACCGTGTCACTGGCTAATGCGAGGATCAAGGGCATCGCGTAATCCATCGCCCAGCAGGTTGAAGGCCAGCACCGTCAGGGTGATAAACAACCCCGGAAAGGCGATAGTCCACGGGGCCGATAGGGAATAGCCCCCCTTAAAGGCGTCAGAGAGCATCGTGCCGAGTTCTGGAGTCGGAGGCTGAGCCCCGAGGCCCAGAAAGCCCAGGCCAGCAGCTTCAAGGGTGGCGGTGCCGATCGCCAAGGTGGCCTGCACGATTAACGGGGCGAGACTTGCCGGCAAAATGTGCAGGAACACGATGCGCGGCGGAGTCGCTCCGAAGGCGCGGACGGTTTGGACAAACTCCTGCTCGCGTAGGGACAGCACCATGCTGCGGGTCAGGCGAATAAATTTGGGAATTTGGACAATGCCCACGGCGACCATAACGCTAATCACGCTGGGGCCAGTGACGGTGACGACAGCGATCGCCAACAAGATCGATGGAAACGCCAGCATCACATCTGTCAGCCAGCCAATAACGCCTTCAATCCAGCCGCGAAAGTAGCCCGCCGCCAACCCCAGCGCTACCCCCATCAACAGTCCCAGCAGCACCGAGACCAGGCCAATCACCAGAGATGTTCTCAAGCCATACCAGACCAGCGTAAGAATATCGCGCCCCAAGCCGTCCGCCCCGAACCAAAATTCCCCGCTCGGACCCTGCAGTCGGGCCGCATAATTGCGATCGATGGCCGGATCGTAAGGATTCAGGACCGGAGCCAGCAGCGCCGCCAACGTAATGAACAGCGTCAATCCCAAGCCAATCAGGCCCGAAGTGGATTCCAGAAAGCGCTGCACCGCACGATTTTGGCGCAGACGAGAGAGACGATTGGAGGCAACGGTAATGGCCATAGTGCGATACAGATAAAGATAGAGGAATTGGAAAAAGGAAGAACGAAGCACAAAAAACGAAGCGCCAAAATCAAAAATTCAAAATCGAAAATTCAAAATTATCCTGTCTTTACCTGAATTTCCTGGGGGCGGTGCGTCGCTACGCTGACGACACCCTACCCTCACACCCTGCTACCCTCATACCCTGCCACCTGACCTCAAACCCTTCCCTTTTCCCGACTATTTGTATTGAATCCGAGGGTCTAGAAACGCATAGGAAATATCCACAACTAGGTTCACGAGGACAAACACCAAGGCCACAAACACCACGCCTCCCTGTACCACCGGATAATCCCGCTGCAGGATACCGTCATAGATCCATTTGCCGATGCCGGGCCAGGCAAAAATCGTCTCTGTCAAAATTGCCCCGCCCAAGAGCGTGCCAAATTCCAGTCCCACAATGGTGACAACGGGCAGCATGGCATTTTTCAACGCATGCTTGGCCACCACCCAAAACTCCAGTAATCCTTTGGCGCGGGCGGTGCGAATGTAGTCTTGGGACAGCACGTCGAGCATAGCGCTGCGGGTGATGCGGGCCAAAATTGCTAGGGGAATCGTACTCAGGGTCAGCGCTGGTAGAACTAGATGCGCCAGAATATTGCTTAACGCCCGAAAGTTGCCCTGAATCAAGGCGTCAATCAGATAGAAGCCGGTGATGGGCTCGAAAACGTAGCCCACATCAATGCCGATGCGACCGCTGGGCGGCAGCCACTGCAGGCTTACGGCAAAGAGGTACACCAGCAGCAACCCTAACCAATAAACCGGCATCGACACTCCGAGCAGGGAGCCGCTCATGGTGAGGTTGTCCACCAGGCTGTTTTTGCGGACGGCGGCAACGACGCCAGCGGGAATACCCAGCACCAAGGCAATCAGCATGGCCACAACCGACAGCTCAAAGGTGGCGGGCCAGCGCAGGCGAATTTCATCCCAGATGGGCACGCCGGTAAAGATGCTGGTGCCCAGATTAAACGTGACCAGGTTGCCCAAAAACGACAGGTACTGCAGCGGCAGCGGTTCATTGAGTCCCATCCGTTCTCGGAGAGCTGCCACCTGATCGGGGGTGGCGCGATCGCCCAGCAGCGTCACTGCGGGATCGCCGGGAATTAGGTGCAAAAACAGAAACACCAGCAGCGAGATACCGAGCAGTACCGGGATCAAGCGAAGTAAGCGAGCAAAGATATAGCGACCCATAGGAGTGATGGGGTGATGGAGTGATGGGGTGATGAGGAATCGCCAGAGAAGGCATCGGGTTAGGCAGTACCTACTAAAACAGTCGTCGGGTGGGCGTTGCTCACCCGACTGCATAACGGATCAAGACTTCTCGACGGTGGTAAACGGCTCGTTGGAGAAGGGACTGGGCGACCAGCCTTCGACGTTGGTGCGCTGGGCCAGCAGCGGCTGAGAATGCACGATGGGAATCCGCAGCGCTTCTTCAAACAAAATGCGATCGACATCCTGGTAAATTGTCTCACGCTCCGCCTTTTCGGTGGCTGACCGGGCCTGGTTGAGCATGTCAAACAGCTCAGAGTTTTGATAGTCGCCCAAGTCTTGGGTCGCACCGGGGCCAAAGTGAGCATACAAGAAATTGTCGGGGTCACCATAATCGCCCGTCCAGCCCAGCATAAAGGCTTGGAATCCCGGAGCGGTATTGCGATCTTCGAGATAGGCGCCCCAGTCTTTGGTCTGCAGGTTGACAGTGATGCCAATCTGGCTCAGCTCGGCGGCAAAGGCTTCGGCAATGGGCTTGGGGTTCGGAAAATAGGGACGACTCACGGGCATATACCACAGATCGAGGGTGAAGCCATCGGGATAGCCGGCATCGGCAAGCGCCTGCTGCGCCACCTCGGGGTCGTACTCGTAGTCATCGACTTCGGCGCTGGTGTAATCTTCCAGGGAGGGTGGGACAAAGTGTCCATCCGTCTCCCCTAAATCACCCCAAAAAGCTTCCACAATCTCAGCTTTATTAATCGCTTGGGCGATCGCCTGCCGCACTTCCACCGACGCCAGGGGCTCATAGGTGGGATTCAGGGCCAGATAGCCGACATTGAACGAAGGTCGAAAGACCGCTTCCAGGTTAGCGTCGGACTCGATTTCAGGGAGCTGGTCGGGGGTCAAATCAACCGTGAAATCTAGCGTGCCCGCCCGGAGCTGAGCCAGACGGGCTGCTGGGTCTTCCACAAAGCTAAACACCAGCTGCTCGGTTCGCGGCAGGCCCTCTTCCCAGTAGTCCGCAAAGGCGGACAGGGTGATGCGATCGCCACTGCGCCATTCCTCAAAGACAAAGGGACCAGTGCCCACCGCCAGGCCAGACGGAGTGCCATAGGCCGCCCCGGATTCTTGGATGGCCGTCGGACTGGCGATGCCAAAGTAGGAGGAGGCGATCGCCGCCGGAAACGCCGCAAACGGTTCTGCCAGCTCAAACTCCACCGTCACGTCATCAACCGCGCGCACGTCCACCACCGTCGAGCCTTCATCCCCTCTGAAACCACCGAACAAGTCCGTCCAGATTTCATAGAGGTGACCCTCGGCGCGGTAGCCGAACTCAAATTCCGGATCCCACCAGCGGTTGACGTTAAAAACGACGGCCTCGGCGTTAAAGTCCGTGCCGTCGTGAAACGTGACATCATCTCGCAGATTAAACGTCCACACTAAGCCATCGTCTGAGGCGCTCCACTCCGTGGCCAAGCTGGGAATCAGCTCAGTGCTGCCCGGTTCGTTGCTCAGCAGATAGTTGTAAATCTGCAGCTGCACATACATCGAGTTGCCGTCGGTCACATCGCCGGGACGTAGATTCACCGGCTGCCCCCCAGAGCCAAACACCAGCGCACCCGTTTCCGCTGGGGCCGCCGCGTCGTCGGGAGCAGCCGGGTCACTGGCTTCCTCGGGGCCACCGCAGTTAGCTAGGGTTACGACGAGGGTTAAGGCCAGTACCCCCAGCAGGACTCGGCGCAGGTATCGTTGCAGCGATCGCATATTGCTAAACATTGTTTTCGCACCTTCCAAATTCCCAAAAAGTTAAGCATTGGGATTTAAAGTACGGTATGGGAATTGTGTTTAGAATGGCAAGAAATTAATTGTATTTTACAGTTATAAAAAGAGTATTTTGATACAAACTCTGAGTCTGTCATCTGGTCTTTCTATTACTAGACTGTCAAAATTTTGATGTAAGACAGCTAGCAGATTACTATTTTGCCAAGGAAATCTCGAAAGTCCTTAAAGTTGACTCTATAGAAGCCTTTGAGCGATCTTCTGCTAAGTTCACCTAAAAATGAAATGGCCTTGGTATTACTGGCTTTTAAGGAGTTCGCCAATCACTCCTAAAAGTCATTGCTGAGCAGGATTTATGACTAAAAGCAATTCTTTGAGCCACAATTTATTGATTTTTCATTGATAATTTCTATGGTTTCTCCAAGCTTGGATGTTCGTAATCTTTCTGTGACTTTTCTAACCAAGGCTGGCCCCGTTGCAGCGGTGAGAGATATCTCGTTTACCCTATCTCCAGGAGAAACCCTAGGGTTAGTCGGGGAGTCGGGCTCTGGCAAGTCCGTCACGTCACTAGCGCTGATCGGACTGTTAGAGAAAGGGGTAGAGCGGTCAGGGGAGATTTGGTTTCATGACCCCCACACACCGGAGGCCGCGCCGGTGAATCTGCTGGCACTGTCGCCCGCCGCCCGCCGCCAGTATCGGGGACGGCTGGTTTCGATGATTTTTCAGGAGCCGCTGACGTCGCTAAATCCGGTATATACCTGTGGCGACCAGCTAATAGAAGCCCTGAAACTGCATCAGGGGTTAACTGCTGCCGTCGCTAAGGAAAGGGCGATCGCGCTATTTGAAGAAGTCAAGCTGCCAGAACCGGCGCAAATCCTCAAACGATATCCCCATCAGCTCTCTGGCGGGCAGCAGCAGCGGGTCATGATCGCCATTGCCCTAGCGGGGAATCCGGTGGTGCTCATTGCCGACGAACCGACCACCGCGCTCGATGTCACCATCCAAGCCACCATTTTGGAGCTATTGCGAGAGCTGCAGGCAACCAGGGGCACCGCGATTATCTTTATCACCCACGATATGGGCGTCGTGTCAGAAATTGCTGATCGCGTCGCCGTTATGTACAAAGGCAGCCTGGTGGAAATCGCCCCGGTATATGACCTGTTTGCCAATCCGCAGCACCCCTATACCCAGGGCCTGTTGAACTGTCGCCCGCGACCACAGCGGCAGCTCCAGCGGTTGCCGACCGTGGACGACTTTATGACCGTTCGCGAAACGCCGGACGCCACGGGCGCATCCGCCCTGCAGATTGAGGCCAAGCTTCACACTTCAGCCGAGCGCGCCGCCCTATTAGCCGAAGTTAGCCCAAACGAAGTGGAGCAGCGTCGTCAGACCCTCCAACAGCGCCCGCCACTGCTGCAAGTGGATAACTTGACTAAAGCGTTTCCGATGCGGGAGGGCTGGTTTGGCACCAAGTCGGAATTCCGCGCCGTCGATGATGTCAGCTTTGTGGTGTATCCCGGTGAGACCCTGGGACTGGTCGGCGAATCGGGCTGCGGCAAATCGACCCTGAGCCGCTGCCTGCTGCGCCTGATTGAGCCGACCCGAGGCGCGATCGCCTTTGAGGGGCGATCGCTGCTGGACTTAAGTGCCAGCGACCTGCGCCACCTGCGCCGCCAAATGCAGATCATTTTTCAAAACCCCTACGGCTCGCTGGACGCCCGACAAACCATTGGGTCGGCCATTCTGGAGCCGATGCGCATCCACCGTTTGGGCCAGAATGAGGCCGCCCGATACGCCAAAGCGGCGGAGCTGTTAGAGCGAGTAGACCTAGACGCTAGCGCCATGAAACGTATGCCCCACGAATTTTCCGGCGGCCAGCGGCAGCGTATCTGCATCGCCCGCACCCTCGCCTGCGAGCCCAAGTTTATTATTTGCGATGAGTCAGTATCGGCACTGGACGTGTCGGTGCAGGCCCAGGTGCTGAATTTGCTCAAGGATTTGCAAGCGGACTTTGACCTGACCTACATCTTTATTTCCCACGACCTTAGCGTGGTGAAGTTTGTCAGCGATCGCATTATGGTGATGAATCAGGGCCGCATCGAAGAAATCGGCCCCGCCGAAGCGATCTACAGCTCGCCACAGCAGCCTTACACTCAACGACTAATTGCCGCCATCCCCGACGCCAACCTCGACGATATCCAGCAGCGGCAAGGCGCCTTGAGTCAGCGGTAGCAGAGCACAGACGTTCCCGTTAAGCCACCCAGTTATGGCAAAATGCAGAAGGCAAAAGGCAGAAGGCAGAATTGAAAGTCCTGCTGTACAAAGATTGTAGCCGTTGGTAGTGTCCGAACCTGAGTGCGGTCTGCTACGAGCCCCGGGACCGCTCTAAAACAGAGGCACTGAACTTGCCTAAAACGTATCCAGAATGGACGGGCGGACGCCAAGGTGTTTCACCACTAAAACGTACAGCCAGATATTCCACAGGGCCATGGAGAGGGCCGTGGCGATCGCGGCCCCCAAAATACCCCAAAAGTGAATGCCAACCCAGTTCAACATGACGTTGACTAAGGCGCTGGCGGCCATCACTCTAGCCGCCTGGTTCTGGTAGGTCGTCATGGTCATTAGGTAGCCCACCGAGCCCGCCCCCACATTCACCAACTGCCCCAGCATCAGCGCGACTAAGGCCCCTTGCGCGGCGATAAATTCCGCCCCAAACAGCTGCAGGATGGGACGCGAACAGAGCCCGATCGCGATCGCCATTGCCAACGCGGGGTAAAACATCCAGCGGGCAATCATGGAGACGAGCTGCTGCAGTCCGACCTGATCATCCTCGGCATACAGCATCGCAATCAGGGGCGCCGCCATGGCATTCACCGCCATCAAAATAAACGGGACCCAAGCTGCCGTTTTCAACGCGGCGCTGTAAATACCGACCTGCTGAGCATTTAACAGCAGGCCAATCATCAGGGTGTCAGTATGGCTCAAAATCATAAAGGAGCCGCCCATCAACATCAGGGGCAGGGCAATGCGCCACCACTGCGCAGTCTCGTAAAGGTGCGGGGGGCGGCGAATGGGGGGCGCGAGTTGACATTGAAACCAGATCCATTGCACAGCCAGGACTAGGAGAATGGCGGTGAGGCTCAGGCCCATGGCTGCGGTACTGGTGAAGGGGCGCTGCGATCGCCACCCGGCGGCTAGCCCCAGCAGCACTAGAGGCTGCCCAATCAGCGATGGGGCAAAGGCCAAGACAATTTGCTGAAAGCCGCGAATAATTTCTTTTTGCAGACCGAGCAGCGTCAGGCCGGGAATGCTCCAGATGCCCAGCAGAAGGGGCCAGGTATACACCCCCAAGTCGCGGGTCGTCTGCAGCCACCCCCAAACGGCGGTACCGCACCCGGCCATGCCGATGCTGACCAGCCACAGCTGTCGCCAACTGCCGCCGATGAGGCCCCCCAGCCGCGCCCAGTCGCTTTGGGCCCGATAGGCGGAAACCAACCGCAGTGCCACCGTGGGCAGGCCAAAGCTGGCGATAAACGCACCGATGATGCTCACAGCGGTGGCGTATTCATAGACGCCGTAGGCCGTGGTGCCTAGCCAGCGAGCCAGCCACACCTGCGCCCCGTACAGCGTGACGGCACTAAGGAGCTGGACGGTCAGCGCCGCCCCCGCCCCCCGCGCAAATTTGGTCAACAGCCCGGTTGATGGCACCCACAGTCCTAAAGTTACTGGGCAACATGATAAACGGGGGACGCGAATGGCGGCAGGGCATCGGAGAGCTACGCTTGTTGCTGCTCGATAGCCGTCAAAATTTCGGTAAAGCCGGACTTGATGTGGTCTTCAGCCTTAAGGGTGTTCATGCGTTTAAGCGTAGTGGTGAGCTCAGCAATAGTGGCACGGATGCGGGTATAAAGGTCAATATCGTCTCGAAAACCATCCATATTGGCCGCACTCACCGTTTTCATTGCCGTTTCGAACTTCTCAATTTCCTGCTCCCAGTGCTGAATGTATTGGATGCGTTCAATCGGTTTGTAGATTTGGGCGTCGGGGAGCAAGATGGGAAAAATGCGGTTGAGGAAATTACCGTAAGCCAACATTTCCACCAGCTCAAACATGCAGTTCTCGGATTTGAGGTAGGCGTCGTCAATCACCGCAATGACGTATTTGCCCCGCCCCAGCTCCACCATAAAGTCATGAATGGAGTCTTTGTATTCAAGATCTTTGCAGTCGCGGCGCACGGACACGCCCTGATTTTGCAGCACCTGACCGATTTGGTCGGCAATTTTGTCGCTGTCGGTGCCACATTTGAAGGAAATAAAGATCTCCGGCTGCACCGACTCCGTTTGAATCGGCCAGGATTCTTTTTGCAGTTCAATCAGCTTGGTGTCGCCTTTGGCGGCCAAGGCGGCGGCCCACTGTTCACGCGGCAGGTCTTGAATGCTGGGTAAGGGTTGGGTGGCATTGTCGATGAGCCCCCGCACGGGGACGTCTTCGTAAGGGGGGCGGCCACATTCGATCGTTGGTTTACCGTTGTCAAGGCGCTCGTACAGCTTGTCGAGCTGATAGAAATGGGGATCGGGGTTGCCATTGCAGCCAGAACAGTTGCAGGGAATCAGCTTTTGTACCTGCAGGCGATCGTAGGAGGCATTGATTTTATCGATTTCATGGGTGACGACAATGAGCAAATCTTTCGGGCGCACGCCGCTGACTCGCAGATGAATTTCGCCTTTGTGGTAAAGCTCGATGACTTCGGCCCACGCCGATTCGTTGGTGAGCACGACACCACTTTTCCAGACGAGGGTTTGCGCCTCAATGAACTCATGCATTTCGACAATCAGGCGGGTGAGGATGCCCTTAGGCATAAAGGCGTAGTGGTAGCGCAGCAGTAGGTTGTTGGTATCGTCCCAGGCGTAGGCGGGCTGCTCGACATCCAGGAGCTGAGGGGCGATATATTCATGGTCAGTGCCGGGGATGGGGTAACAAAGCTTAAATTTGAGCATCAATTGCAGCAGCTCGCCCTGCATGTCGGCGTATTCGGCATTGCTCCAAATTTTGGCTAACTGGGCGCGGCTAAAGCGGCCAAAGTTGTTCTTTACCTCAGGTGTATCGAGAGCTTTGTAAACAGCGGTAGTAGCCCACTCGGGCTTGAGGATGAGAAGCTTTTTGAGCAGGGGATCATCTTGAAAGTGTAGGCAAACGCCTAAGTCATGGAGATAGTCACTGAGCTGCAACTGGTCGTAGCGCTCGTGAAAGTTGTTCGCTGCGCAAATTTTGTAATAGTCAGCTAAATCAATGTAATTGCGTACGTCGCCTTCCAGAGTTTCACGAACATCCACCCACTTTTTGGGGAGGGGTTGGCCGACGTGGGGCAGAGCAGCGATATAGTGCTGAATCGCCACTTTGATACCGTCCAGTCCCCGATTGGTCTTAAGATTTGTGGGTAAGATTTCTTTGAGACCCAGAAATTCACCCCGTAGCTGACGCTCATTGATCCGGCAGGTGCGATCTTGCTTCTCGTTCTTGACAATGAAGACGGGGCTATCGTTGCTGAGCAGGCGAACGATATTGAGCCAGTAATACAGGTCGGTGCTACCTTCCCGCGTATCCACAACCAAGGTATAGAGGGAGCGCTTCGTAAGGAAGAACTGGTGAGTCGCATGGTAAATTTCCTGGCCGCCAAAATCCCAAATATTGACCTGAAAGGGCCGATTCGGCTGAAACTCAAATTGCCAGCGCATCACATCAATGCCTTCGGTCGAAGCCTCATCGGAGTCCATCTCGTACTTTTCATCGTTGATCTTCTTGGCGAGAGAGGTCTTGCCCGCTCCGCCTTCCCCCACAATCAAAAACTTGGCTTCATAGATATAGTCTCGGCCCTGCTCTAGCTGTTGCCGTAAATAGTTCAGAACCTCTTGGGTTTTTCCTCTGCTAACGATCTCCGGTGGAGGATCCATCAAAGACCCATTATATCTGAGGTCGAACAATAGAAGAGTGGAGAGCTGTCCGATTTCGGCGGGCACGCTGCTTAGTTGATTGAAGCTGAGGTCAAGGGATTTCAGGGTGTTGAGTCGGTTTATTTCTGACGTAGACTGCTCAGTTGGTTAGAGCGGAGGTCAAGGGATTGGAGAGTGCTGAGCTGTCCGATTTCAGGGGGCAAGCTGCTCAGTTGATTGGAGCGGAGATTGAGGGATTTCAGACTCGTGAGTTGTCCGATTTCAGGGGGCAAGCTGCTCAGTTGATTGAAGCTAATAGACAGGGATTTCAGACTCGTGAGTTGTCCGATTTTGGCGGGTAGGCTGTCCAGTTGGTTGAAGCTTAGGGACAGGGATTGGAGGGTGCTGAGCTGTCCGATTTCGGCAGGCAGGTTACTCAGTTGATTAGAGCTGAGAGACAGGGATTGAAGGGTATTGAGCTGTCCGATTTCAGGGGGCAAAC
>ERZ1740058.985-NODE-985-length-16145-cov-6.055438_pt1 | contig 16145 bp, 13 predicted proteins | sample MGYA00581745_ERZ1740058 | MGnify/ENA primary metagenome ERZ1740058 (study PRJEB43018, sample SAMN04849742) | marine metagenome | isolation source: floating plastic debris | place: Pacific Ocean | collected 2008-08-30 | study: EMG produced TPA metagenomics assembly... | reverse complement strand
GAGTGAGAAAAAATGCTTGATGTGAAATTGGTTTGCTTCTTTTGGCTTCATTGTTTCTGCCTTCTGCTAGGATCAGAGGCTACGTATGCCCAGGCATTACAGCCCTCCGGGCAATTTTTGCAGGACACTATTAAGATTGGTGAGCCGCTTCAATATTCACTTTCTTTCCGTTATCCTGCTGAACTCGAAGTGATTTTTCCCGGAGAAAATCATTCCTTCCGCCCCTTTGAGTACATCGACCGCAGTTATGTACCCACCCAAACCGATAGCACAACTAGCTACGATAGTGTAGTATATACCCTGATGACTTTCGAGCTGGATAGTTTACAGTCACTGGCGTTGCCCATTTATGTGATTGCGGCCGACGAAGAAGGAAATCCTGACAGTACTACGATTTATGCCGCTATCGACTCGGTCTATCTCCAGCAGCTAATTACCGATCTGCCTGATTCGGTAAACCTGAAAGAGAACACTGCCTTCTTGGATGTTCCGCTACAATTTAATTACCCCTACCTACTTATTGGTTTAGGTATTTTTTTCGTTGTCCTTTTGATTATATATCTAGTATTTGGGGAGAAAATTCGTAAGTATCTCAAGTTACGACAGTTGCAAAGGAATTATAAACGATTTCAGGAGCAGTTTGGTAAGCAGATTGAACAACTAGAACGGGCGCCTAACGAGCAGCAATCGGAGCATACGTTGCTACTTTGGAAACGCTACATGGAGCGACTGGACCGAGCGCCCTACACCAAGATGACGACGAAAGAGATTGTACGATTACCCCAGCAAGAAACCTTGGTCGAAGACCTACGAGCTATTGATCGAAGTATTTATGGTCACCAGCTTAATGGCGAACTAATTACGCATTTTCAGCAGTTAGAGAAACATACCCTACGCCGCTACGAACAACGCTACCGAGACATAAAACATGGAAGAAGTAACCGCTAGTTGGTTTTCGTTAGAATGGTTTTCACCAATCGTGCTCCGAAGCTTTGAGTTTGAGCACCGTCTATTTTTGTATCTGCTTCCGCTGATTCCAATTTTCTTTCTGCTACGCTGGCTTATTGGCCTGCGCTCCAGTCAGAAACTTCCTATTGCTTTTCCTAAAACAGCACTTAAGTCGAACCCCACCACTTGGCTGCGGTTTGTGCCTTTCTTGTTTCTGGCACTAACCTTGGCTCTATTATTATTCGCATTGGCTCGTCCTCAGCGTACTAACGAACAGGTAGAACAATGGAGTGAGGGCATCGACATTGTACTGGTGATCGATATTTCCGAATCTATGCGAATTCAGGACTTTACACCAAACCGCTTAGAAGCCGCGAAAGACGTAGCCCGTAATTTCATTGCGGGCAGGTTGCAGGACCGAATCGGCTTAGTGGTTTTCTCCGGTGATGCTTACTCGCTCTCGCCTCTCACTACCGACTACGAGTTGCTCTACGATTTTATTGAGCAGATTGATTTCGATATGATTGAAAGCCGGGGCACTGCCATTGGTAGTGCCTTAGCTGTAGCTACCAATCGCATGCGCGATGCTGATGAAGGCCGCAGCACACGTGAAGGTGATGCTTCAAAAGTGCTGGTATTGCTTAGCGATGGTGATAATACCGCCGGAAATTTAGACCCTATCACCGCTGCTGAGCTAGCGCATGCATACGGCATCAAAATGTATTCTATCGCCATCGGTAAGGAAGGAAAGGTACCCTTCGGGAAAGACTTTTTCGGAAACACTCGCTACGTAGATAACTCCCTGGATGAAACCACTTTGCGTGAGATTGCTAAAATAGGCGAAGGAGAGTTCTTCCGCGTCTCTAATAAACAAGCCTTGCAGGAAGTATTTGATCTGATAGATACCTACGAAAAAGCCGAGATCAAAGAAACCCGCTACCGCGATACCACCGATTTTTACCATATCTATCTTTCTTGGGCCATTGCTCTTTTTCTAGGCTGGCTATTGCTGAAATCTACTTTCATTAGCAATGTACTGGTAGATTAGCGCTTCAGTGTTTTGGTGTTATAGTACTTAGTAGTATAGCCTTTGAGCTAGGAGGGTCAGCTAAATCTTGGAATTTAGCGATTGCAAAAACCATAACACAATAACACCTCGCACTATAACACCAAAAGTAGTATGCATGACGAACATTTTCTTCGTATATTGCGTCAGTATCTTGTAAGACATTACAAAATCTTAATCATATGGATGCATATATTGTAGGTGGCTACCGCACCGCCGTAGGAAAAGCTAAAAAAGGTGGCTTTCGCTTCACTCGCCCCGACGACTTGGCGGTAGAAGTAATCAACCACTTGGTAGGTTCTGTAGAAGGACTAACCCCCGAAATGGTAGACGACCTGATTGTCGGGAATGCTGTTCCTGAAGCGGAGCAAGGCATGCAGATGGGTCGATTGATCTCATTGATGGCTTTGGGACGCGAAGTGCCGGGTATGATTATTAACCGTTACTGTGGTTCGGGGGTAGAAGCAATTAACATTGCCTCGGCCAGGGTGCACGCTGGAATGGCCGACTGTATTATTGCCGGCGGCACTGAATCTATGTCGCTAGTGCCGATGATGGGACATAAGACTGCCTTGAATTTTAAAATTGCGAAGGACCATCCGGAATACTACACCAGTATGGGTCTAACCGCCGAGGAGGTAGCTAAGGATTACGACGTATCCCGGGAGGATATGGATGAATTCGCCTATCACTCGCACATGCGAGCGATGAATGCTATTAAAGAGGGACGCTTCAAGGATGAAATTGTGCCGGTCACCGTACACGAAACCTACGTGGATGAAAACGGTGAGCGAAAGCAACGCGAATTTACGGTAGACACTGACGAAGGTCCTCGCCCCGATACTAATCAAGAGGCTTTAGCCAAATTAAGACCAGTTTTCCGCCAGGGCGGTACGGTCACAGCAGGTAATTCTTCCCAAACCTCCGATGGAGCCGCTTTCGTACTGGTGATGTCCGAGAAAATGGTAAACCAGTTAGGGTTGCAACCCAAAGCCCGAATGATGAGCTACTGCGTAGCCGGAGTAGACCCTCGCATTATGGGTATTGGGCCCGTGAAAGCTATTCCGAAGGCGCTAGACCGAGCTGGATTGAAACTAGCTGATATTGATCAGATTGAGCTAAACGAAGCTTTTGCCGCTCAGGCATTAGCTGTAGGCCGCGAGTTGGACATTGACATGGATAAGCTTAATGTAAACGGTGGAGCTATTGCGCTCGGACACCCTCTTGGATGTACCGGAGCCAAGCTGACCGTTCAGTTGATTAATGAGATGCGCCGCCGTAACCAGAAGTACGGTATGGTAACCGCCTGCGTAGGCGGAGGTCAGGGCGTAGCCGGAATCTTTGAATTCTTAAACTGATTTTTTGTAAAGTTGATTGTAAGAGAGCAGCGCGACAGAAATTCTGTCGCGCTTTTTTATTCTCCGTCAATGTATAGCGCTTCGTTACGGTCAAAGTCGTACAGCGTAAGTAACCGCAAGTTGTAATAGGCTTCCCAGAAATCATTTAGCGACTTTATATACTGCCGACGGGAATTATCTTTTTTCTCCAGCGCATCGTTCAGCTCAACAATAGTAATCTTTCCTATCAAAAAGCGCTGCTTAGCAATTTCGTAGCTACGGTTAGCGATATCATCGGCTACTTCAGCAATCTCTATTTGATCACGCAGCATATCGAACGTTCGCACTTGGGTAAACACCCGCTGTTCAAAATTCACCCTCTCTTGTTCAACGGTATATTGCTCCAATTGGTAATTGGCTTCAGCCCGCTTTATTCTCGATCTGGATCTTCCCCAATCCAGAATAGGAATATTAAACCCTACCCGTACCCGAGCCTGATTCTCCGGATTACTGTAAATGTCCGCAAATTCTTCGGAGCGATTTGTAAGCCCATAAGTAGCAAAAATATCCAGATTGAGACCGTTATCACCTCGAGCTTGAGCTACTTCGCTCTCTGCTTGTCTTAACCTTCGCTCGAACCCTACTGCATCACTCTGATTTTTAAATGCTTCTTGTATGGCTTTCTGTGCATCTACTTCAAAGTTCGGAATGTCTTCAGGAAGTTCTAAAATAATATTTACCTCCTCATTCAAGCCAATAAATGACTTTAATCTTAGCGTAGATGTTTCCAAGTCGAGTAACGCTTGGGCCACGTCTTGCCGTGCTTGCATTAAATTAAGTTCAAGCTGAAGCAGTTCATTTTCAGGAATCGTTCCTAGGTTATAGCGTCCTTGAGCAATTTGATAAATCGTATCGGCATTGGCTAAGTTTTTGGTCGCAATAGCCTGGTTAACCTGAGCATCTAACACATCAAAATATCCTTGAGTAGCGAAAATGGCAATATTCTCTACATCTTCTTTGTACTCCTTCTTAGACTCTTCAAAAAGTAATGGTTCAATAGCCTGATCCCACCTTAATTCATTGTACTGAAAAAGCGGTTGTCGCACACCAATCGATACTGGCTCACCACTGTAGCGTGTGTTTTCTCTTTCAAAATCATCGAATCGCTGGATATTTGATAGTAAAAACACTTCAGTTCCAGAGTAACCGATTGCCTGTTCTGCGTACAGATTAAGTTCAGTAAAGTTCTGACTTACGGGTCTGAATTCAATTGTTCCGTCCTCTTGCGTAACCGCTTGGTTGTCTCTGGTAAAATCTGGTAATGCGCCACTCAGATATACCCGGGGCATGTAATTAGACCGAAATGTGCGCCACCGCCAGTAGCGGTTTTCTTTTCGGGTTTCGGCTTGTAATGCAGCAGGTGAACGACCTAGTGCTAAGTCCACAATTTCAAACAGGCTATACTGTTGGGCAAGAGAGTCCTGGGCTACTGCGGGTTTGATGGTGGGCAGTAGCAGAAAAAATGCAATCCAGAAAGTTTTATTCATAGCGGAGAGAGGTGATAGGATCTTGGTTAGCGGCTCGGCGAGCAGGAGCAATTCCGAAGATTAAACCCACGGTAGCGGCTACGCCAAACGATAAAATAATGGAAAATGAGGTGATGACAGTGGGGATATCGGCAATCTGAGAGATGCTCATGGCAATGAGAATTCCCAAAATAATTCCTACGATTCCTCCGGTAATACTGATGAGAATAGCCTCAAACAAAAATTGGCCGATAATATCCGTCTTCTGGGCCCCTACGGCTAGCCGCAAGCCAATTTCTTTAATTCGTTCCATCACCGAGGCCAGCATAATGTTCATGATACCGATGCCCCCAACCAGCAGGGAAATCCCCGCTAGTGCGCCTAGCACAATATTAAAAATCTGGTTGGTACGTTGTTGCTGCTTAATCAGCATCTCCGGGATGGTTATCTGAAAGTCTACCATGCCGAAGTGGCGTCGTTCTAGCATTCGCGAGGCTACTTCAGCCACCCGGCTGAGGGTGCTGGTTTCTTTCGTTTGCACTACCAGCCGGTCAATCTGATGATAGTTTCGCTGCTCTTCCATTTCCGTAGCTGAGGCCTCTTCACCTTCATCTCGGTTCCGTTGCTTGGCCGCCTCAATCTTGGCCTGCGTTATTAACGACCGGTCGCGATAGCGAATTAGCACCGTATTGATAGGTACGTACACATCCATGTTATAATCCCGGATGCCCAACCGACTAATGTTCTCATCGGTAATCAGCCGAGACTCCAGTACTCCTACGATGCGTAACCATTGATTCCCTACTTTAATATTCTTGTCAATAGGGTCCTGCTCACTAAAAAACCGGGTTTGAATACCTTTACCAATAATACAGACCCGATCTCCATTACGCATCTGCCGCTCGCTGAAGAGCTCTCCCTGAGCCAACTGAAAATTCGAAATATCGAAGTAGTAGTTATTTACTCCTACTAGTTTTGCTGAACGACGAATACCGTTGGTGATTAAATATTTATCTAAAATAATTTCCGGGCTTACTTTAGCGATACCCGGAATGATGCTTTCAATACTTTCCGCATCAGCCAGTGACAAACCCGGCGAGAATTTATTCTTTTTGGTAGATACGGTTTCGGCCTGCAAATCTTCTTCCGTTTGTTCAACTACTGGGCTTATTACGATGTTGTTTACTCCGATTAAACGAATTTGATCTAGAATCTCCTGCTGAGCACCGGCGCCAATACCCAGCATGGCGATAACGGCCGCTACTCCGAAAATAATACCGAGGGCAGTAAGTAGCGAACGAAGCTTATTGGCTAAAACTGCTTCCAGGGCTAATGAGAAATTAGCGAATATTTTCTCAATCATTCCCCCGGTCGGTTAGTGGTGCGGGCTCTTCTTCCAGATAGGCAATAGGCTTATCGTCAGCGTTATTCGGAATGGATAAAAATACTTCATCATTTTCCTCTAGCCCTTGGGCAATCACCGCCATATCATTTCCTTTCGGCCCCAGGTTAATTTCTTGCTTTACCGTAGATAAGCCGTTCTTTTTAAACACATAGGTTAAAGAATCGCCCTGGCTATGAATAGCTTCCAGCGGTACTAGCAACACGTCTTCAATATAGCTGGTGATAATAGCGTTGCTGGTTGTCATAGCGGGTCGTAGGGTAGTATCACTTTCGTTTACTTCAATAGTTACCTCAAATACCTTAGCATCAGTATTTGGTCGTTGCTCTCCGATATTAGCTACTTGGGTTACCTTTCCCGTTAGGCGCTTATCAGGAAATGCATCTAAGCCGATTTCTACTTCTTGATTAGTCTGTACCCGGCTAATGTCTACTTCATTTACGTAAGTACGGGAAATCATTGAAGAAAGATCGGGTAGCGTGGCTACTAACGGTCGCCAGGTCTGGATCTGAGAACCCTTCGTTTTCTTCCGCCCATCCCAGTCGCGAGCGTAGATAACCATCCCATTTTCGGGGGCCATAATGGTTAGCTCCTTCCGGAGATTCTGTAACTTCTCTAAGTCACGCTGATCGTCACGCAATTTGGTGGAAGCTTGTGCCATTTCAGACACACTCTTCTGTTGTAATAACTGATATTCTTGCTTTCCTTGCTGTAGTGCCCTTTTTGCTTTTTCAAACTCTAGTTCGTTCTGCTTAATAGTAGCAGGAGGTTCAAATTGTGATTGCTCTAATACCAATTGCTTCTGCTCTACATCATACTGTAGATTTATCACTTTATCTCGCTGTTCTCGTAGTGTAATCGCTGTATCAATCTGAGTTTGCTCGTACTTATTCATACTTTCCTCAACCTCCAATTCCTCTTCCCGAATCTTATCCATTAGCTCTGAGGCCCCTAATTGAGCTACGCGGTCGCCTTTACCCACTACCGTTCCTTCCGGAACGATATCATCAAGCTAAACTTGCCAGATTCGAACACTCTGTAAACCAGACGGGCCCATCACCTGGACTGAGTTTTTTGCTTCCAGTTCACCAGTAACGGTTACATCTATCTGCAAATCATCACGTTTTACCTTGGTTGTAAGGTCAACGCCTTCTTCCGAACCTGATTCGGCGAAGAATACGAAGTAGCCTGCAACGAGCAGCGCTACGATGGCTAGGGGGATTCCGACTTTTTTTAGCATGTTAGCGAAGTATTAGAGATGTAAATTTTTAGGGTACTGGGTATTTAAACTACCGCTTGGTTACGGGTTATATTCTCATTGATCTTGTCCGACTCAATCAAACCGTCTTTTAGGCGAATGATCCGATGAGCGTAGTGGGCAATATCATCTTCGTGGGTAACCATAATAATGGTATTGCCTTGGTCGTGTAAGTCCTGAAAGAGGTCCATCACATCGTAGGAGGTTTTTGAATCCAGATTTCCGGTAGGCTCATCTGCTAGTATAATACTGGGATTATTAATCAAAGCCCGGGCGATAGCTACCCGTTGTCGCTGCCCTCCCGAAAGCTCGTTGGGTTTGTGATAGGCACGGTCGCCTAAACCAACACTACTTAGTACTTGAAGTGCTCTTTCCTGCCGATCAGCTTTACTAATACCTGCATAAATGAGTGGAAGAGCCACATTGTCAAGAGCTGAGGAACGAGGCAGCAGATTGAATGTTTGAAACACAAACCCAATTTCTTTATTACGAATCGTCGCTAATTCGCTTTCTGACAAGTCACTGACGTCATTATTATTAAGGATATAGGTGCCTGAAGTAGGAGTATCCAGACAACCGACAATATTCATAAGGGTAGATTTACCTGAACCGGACGGCCCCATAAAAGCTACGTACTCTCCCTTATTTACTTGAATGGAAATATCTTTTAGTGCGTGCACCTTTTCCCCACCCATTCGGTAGGTTTTAGCAATGTGCTGAGTCTCAATGATGGATGCCATAGGAGAGGATAGGTAAAAATGTAATCATAGCGACGTTTAAAAAAACAATATAACTAAGTAACGTACGTTGACGCCCACTATTTTCTTCTGAACGAGGAAATTACGAATTTTTTCGTAAGTGCCTGCACGCTTTTTTCTTAATTAATGTTAAATAGTAAGTTTACCATACTTCTATGTAGATCAATTTTAGCTTTCAATAATTTTTCCCTTTGTTTTCGCAACTTGTCGTCCCCACTTGGCAATCTCTTCCAGCATAGGAATGAGCGATTTACCAAAATCAGTGAGTGAATACTCTACTTTCAAGGGTGGCTTTTTGGTATAAACCTTCCGTGACACCAATCCATCTTTTTCCAATTGCTTCAGCGTGATAGATAGCATTCGCTCGGTGATTTGCGGACATAAATCTCGAAGCTCACCAAAGCGCTTTTTCTCTTTTCGTAGGTACCAAAGTACGACTGTTTTCCATTTCCCACCAACGAAACTCATGGCTATATCCATCGCGCAGTGGTAGCGTTTTCCCGCTAGCTCAACTAAAACTTCTTTATTTTTTATTCTCATTATCAGTGATTTACGATACTATCAAAATTGATAGTTATTGCATAAACAAAAAGCTATACTTAGCTTTGTTACTAACATTTTTATAGTACAAATAAAAGATAATCTTATGAATGTAGCAATTTTAGGCACCGGCTCAGTAGGGCAAGCCCTGACCCAAAAACTTGATGAAACAGGACATACTATTTTCATGGGTACCCGAAATGTAGAGGAAAGTCTCCAACGCACGGGTAAAGATGATTGGGGCAATCCGCAGGTTGGTGCATGGATTGCAGAGCATCCAGACATTCAGTTACTTACTTTTAAAGAGGCTGTGGAGAAGGGATCTGACCTTATCGTTTTTGCCATGAATGGAGCCAGTGCTCTCAACTGTCTAGAGATGATAGGGAAGGAGCTTCTTGCAGGAAAAACGATGATGGATATCTCTAATCCATTGGACTTTAGTCAGGGATTTCCTCCTAGTCTTTTTGTGAGTAATACCGACAGTCTAGGGGAGCAAATCCAGCAAGCTTACCCTGATTTAAAGGTGGTAAAGACGCTAAATACTATAAGTAATCCGGTAATGGTTAATCCTCAAGCTTTGGAAGGAGATCATACGGTGTTTGTGAGTGGTAATGACGAAGAGGCGAAACAGAAAGTAAAGGGCGTCCTCCAAAGTTTTGGCTGGGCAGAAAAGAATATCATCGACTTGGGCGACATTACTACCGCTCGGGGCACCGAGATGATTTTGCCGCTTTGGGTGCGACTGTTTGGCAAACTACAAACTCCGTTCTTTAATTTTCATGTCAATATCCAACAGCAGTCATGAGTAAACGAATCGTCATCACCGGGGCAACTGTAATGTTGGTTCTTACGCCGATGAAAGCTCACTGCAATAAGATTACCAAGTTCGGGCATTAGTTCTCGGAAGCGAAGGCTCGCAGATTGGAGCAGCAAGGAGCTCTACTGATCACTCCGGTGGGCGAGAATTTTCAAGAAATTAGTATAAGGCTCATCGATGATGTAAAAGTAGTTCAAGTCAAACGCGTGGTGCGCATCTCTATTGATAATGCTTTTTTATACAACCCTTGCGATTATTACCAGGGCTAGTCCGATGATGAAGAAGGTGAACATTGCGTAGATAAGTTGTTGGGTTTTGGAAGGGGCTTCGGCAAATTCTTTCCACACAAAAACGCCCCAGGCGGCTGCCACCATGGTGGCGCCTTGTCCTAGACCGTAAGAAATGGCAAACCCGGCCTGCTCTGAGGCAATCATGCTAAACGACATACCTACACACCAGATAACGCCTCCCAGTATTCCGATCAGGTGCAAACGTAAATTCCCACGAGAGAAATACTCTCCGTAGGTAACTCGCTCACCCTTCAGAGGGCGATACATGAAAAAGGTGTTCCAGATGAAATTGGAAAGAAAGATACCAATTGAGAAAACAAACACTGCTGAGTAGGGGGTCATCAGCCCTTCCTGCGGATACTCAAAATCAGTAGCTACAGCCGCTGCCACAAACCTGAAGAAGAATCCCATGAGTATTCCAGCAATGATAGATAACCATAAACCTTTATTAGAAACTGACTTGCCTTGTTCCTTCTGTCGGTAAGCCAAAGCATCTAGTATAATGGCTACTGTAACTAACAATACGCCTCCAAACAGCATCCAAGGATTACCTACCGGAACCGCTACATAATTCACCACTACTCCTAGCACCAATGCCAAACCAATCCCTACTGGAAAAGCTACAGCCATACCGGCAATATCGATGGCAGCTACCAACAACAGATTTGCAATATTAAAAATGATTCCTCCGATAAAAGCCGACCTTAATGCTGAACCGCTCGCTTGTTGCAGATCATTAAAGAAGCTTCTGCCCATTTCACCGCTGCTCCCCATTGTGAGTCCAAAAACTAAGGCTAACAATACAATGCCAAGTGTATAATCCCAGTAAAATAGTTGGAATGGCCACTTCTGGGTAGCCAGCTTTTGCGTATTTGCCCAAGACCCCCAGCATAGCATGGTGATAATCAGGAGGATAACGGCAGTAGTGTATGATTCGATAATGAGCATCGGGCTGGTAGGTTATTGGCCTTTTGCCACTTGTTGTTCAATTTTTCGGAACATATCTCCGAAGATTTTATCCCGATTGAGGTGAGTAACCACTCGGTATAATGGACGGCGATTATCAAAGCTGTAGGTCTTTTCGTTTGTTAAGATAGGAGCTGAACGTAGCTCTGTCTGAAACCAGTCGGGGCTGATGACGTAGGCTATTGCCGAAATATCCCATACCACCTTCGACCAAGCGTATTCATTTGCATTGACTTCTTCGGGGTATTTGCTAAAGATGTCTAATAAATAATCACCAATATCTCCTTTTCCTTTTAGGTATTTCTCGGCTTCGGGGATAGACAGCAAGAGATGAGAAGTGACGGGCTGGGTGGGTATCTGCACTAGGGGTACACCTGAATCAAACATCACTTTAGATGACATTACATCCTGCTGTAAGTTAAATTCGCTGGCAAACGGCCAATTCAGGCCTTTCCCACCTAGCCAAACTACTACGATCTTTTCTATGATACTCGGCTCCATTAAAATGGCTGAAGCTACGTTGGTAGGTGCTCCTAACGTAAGCACATACAGAGGTTCATCCGAACTCATTGCCCGGTCAATCAAATCCCTCGCTGCATCGCTTTCTACTGGTTGTTCGTAGTCCGTTAAAAACGCATCCGATCCTTTATAAACAAATCCATCGGCCGATGTGCCGGTACGTTCCAGTAAGCGTAGAATTTCTTCGTAGCTTTTTGTCATTCCTTCTCCTGCACTTTCCGAACGATGGTTCTTAAAGGGTGCTGCGTAAATCGCCTCTACTTGTAATTGTTCAGGCGAGAATAGCGCGTACACTACGGCAAATTGATCGTCTATTTCGTTGTAGGTATCCGTATCGATGACTACCCTTATCGGGGTTTTGTCGGGAGGATTGAGGCGGGCTACACGATCTTCAGTAGAAAGGGTTGGAAACTGTTGGGCTACCACTGAAACACTTAACAGCAGCAGCAGAATGGTAGATAATAAGTTATAAGGCATTAGGTTGTATATTACGTCATGGGCAATATACGAAAAGATTACTATCGGATTGCAGTCGCGCTCTCAGTAATCTGTCAACAGAAGTCTACGACTAACCCGCCTGTAGTTTTATACTAGGACGCTTTCAGATTTCCAAGCCAGAATGGAACGCTTTACATATTCTGTTCGCCCAAGTCTACTACCTGCACGTTGTTTTTGGCGCTGGCTAAAATGAACTGCCGCTTTGGATACGATAACTGGTTTAGCTGATCTATCATACCCTCCATGTATTCGGTATATTCCTGGCGGTGTTCATCCCGAATAGGCTCGGACGATGGCATTTCCAGGGATAATGCATCTACTAACTTTCCGTTTTTCCAGATTCGATAGTCCAGATGCGGGCCGGTTGAGATTCCAGTACTTCCTACGTACCCGATTATGTCACCTTGCTGTACTCGCTTTCCGGGGCGGATATCTTTACCGTATTTTGATAGGTGCATATAACCGGTAGTATACGTTCCGTTATGGCGGATCTTCACAAAGTGCCCGGCTCCGCCACTGTAGTTAGCTTTTGTAACCACCCCGTCGCCTACCGCTCTTACTGGCGTGCCCTTCGGAGCAGCGTAATCAATTCCGTAGTGAGGTCGCGGCACTTTCAGTACGGGGTGCTGACGGCTGTGCGAAAAGCGGGAGCTGATTCGGGAGGAGCGCAGTGGTGCTTTCAGGATGTCCTTCCGCAGGCTATTTCCTTTTTCGTCGAAGTATTCTTCTTTACCCTGCTGATCGTAGTAAAAGGCGTAGTAATCTTCATCACTGCGCTCAAAGTGAGCCGCTTTTATTCGGCCTACACCCACCGCTTCGCCCCGAATTTGTATCTCTTCGTAGATTAACTTAAACCGATCACCTTTTTGCACTTTAAATAAATCCAGTTGCCAGGCGTATATCTCAGCCATAGTGGATGCTAATTCTGGCATTGCTCCACCGTCCTGCAAAGTTTGGTAGATTGAATAATCAATAATCCCGGTAAAATCTTTTATCAGAGTGTCGATCTTGTGCTGTCCTTTGTATATATCAACTGAGTCCGTCAGATCAAAAACTACGTATTCTAAGTTAGAAGGCTCATAGATAAAGTATTGCGCCGTGGTAGCTGAATCTTCACTACACAATAGGGTGTAATTTCGGTTCTTCCGTATCTTACGTACATCAAACACTGATCGGGACCGCTTGGCTAATCGATCAATAGTTCCGTAGGAAACATTATACTTTCTTAGTATCTGAGAAAGAAACTGATTGGGTTGCACTGTTGCCTCTACTACTTTTAAAGAATCAATCTCTATCCCGTACAATAAGGTGGGTTTTGCTTTTTCAGCCTGCTTTGCAACTTGCACTTGAATAGTGGTATCAGCCAATACTTCTGGTTCAGGCGGTGTTATAGCTATATTCGATACTGAATAGTAAATCGCTAACACCCCTAAAGCCGGAAACAATAGCGCTGCCACTTTCCACAAATACACTTTACTTTTCAAAATATTAAATATTTACAATGTTTAATTAGAATTTTACTAAAAAATACAGATACTATTATTGAATTTACAATTTGAACGGAAAACTACGATTATCAAGAACAAAAAGGGGTAAATTTTTTTTTATTTCTTACAAAGTCAAATTTGTCAAAAAAAACTTTTGTTTTCCAATTCGGTCATTTTTTTACTCGAATCAGAATCTCTTCGTTTCGTTTTCTTTACCAAAAACCGTTACACTACATTTTTTCTTTCCCTACTTTATTACAATTTTTCTCACAACTATTTGATTATAAGTAACATTTGCATATGCGAATATAAAGTTTTCACTCTCCAGAGATAACTCTTATCTTTGAAAAAATAAACGCCACATTATGGACAAATACTCCTATATTTCTAATGCCCACGCTAGCTACATTGATGAACTTTATCAATCTTACCAAAAGGATCCCGAATCGATAGATGAAAGCTGGCAGAAGTTTTTTGAAGGATTTAATTTTTCGTTGGAGCGCTTTGGTGAAAACGGATCAAAATCTAACGGCTCGGCTGTAGCCGACGCGGTTACGCCTAAGGAGATAAGTGTTCGTAAGCTGATCCGGAATTATCGCCGGCGAGGTCATCTGGAATCCAAAACCAATCCCGTACGCGAGCGTCGTGACCGCAAAGCCCAGCTAGGTAAAGAGTTTTATGGCCTTACTGAGGAAGATTTGAGTAATATCTTCGAGGCAGGTGACGAAATTGGCATTGGTCCGGCCACGCTACAACAAATTATTGATACCCTTCGCAAAGTATACGGAGGCCCCATTGGTTTTGAGTACACCTACATTCGGGATCGCGAGGCGATGGAGTGGATGAAGAAAAGAGCCGAGGACACGCTGCTCAACTATAACCCATCTATCGAGGAGAAAAAGCGGATGCTGACCAAATTGAACGAAGCGGTAGTCTTTGAGAACTTCTTGCACACGAAATACTTAGGGCAAAAGCGCTTTTCGTTGGAAGGAGGCGAAACTACTATTGCGGCTCTGGATGGCATTATTAACCACGCCGCGGAGTACGGAGTAGAAGAAGTAGCTATTGGTATGGCCCACCGAGGCCGACTGAATGTATTGGCTAACATCATGGGTAAAACCTACGAGCAAATCTTTAACGAATTTGAAGGGCAGGCTGATCCGGATTTATCGCACGGAGACGGTGATGTAAAGTACCATCTGGGATACTCCAGTGAAGTAGATACTCCTTCAGGCAAAAAGGTAAACCTAAAGTTGAGTCCTAATCCTTCCCACTTAGAGGCGGTTAATCCAGTAGTAGAAGGCTTTGTTCGGGCCAAATCAGATCGTCAGTATGATAGTGATTATGACCGAATTCTTCCTATTCTGATTCACGGTGATGCGGCAATAGCCGGACAGGGCATTGTGTACGAAGTGGCGCAGATGTCGCAACTGGAAGGTTACTACACTGGCGGAACTATCCATTTTGTGATTAATAACCAGGTGGGTTTCACTACCGATTTTGATGATGCTCGCTCCAGCGTGTATTGTACGGACGTAGCTAAAGTCATTGACTCGCCGGTAATGCACGTCAATGGCGACGACCCGGAAGCGGTCATGTTCTGCGTAAAAACTGCGGTTGAATTCCGGCAGAAGTTTAATCGCGATGTGTTTATCGATATGGTTTGTTATCGCCGCCACGGCCATAACGAAAGCGACGAGCCCAAATTCACCCAGCCATCATTGTACAATATAATTTCTAAGCACGCCAACCCGCGCGAGGTATACAATAAGAAGTTGATTGAGCGTGGCGATGTGGATGCGGAATTAGCTAAAAGCATGGATAAGGAGTTTCGCAGTCTGCTGCAAGACCGGCTCGATATGGTGAAGCAGAAACCGTTGCCTTATACTTACCAGCCGGTTGAACAAGAATGGCGAGATTTACGCAAGGCTACAGCCGATGATTTTAATACCTCACCACCCACAGGCATTAGCACTGAATTGATCAATCAAGTTGCAGAGGCGCTAACTACCTTACCTGAAGGCTTTAAACCACTTCGGCAAATTGAGAGGCAGTTTAAGCAACGTAAAGATATTTTCCTTAAAAGGAAGGAGCTAAACTGGGCTGCCGCCGAGCTTTTGGCCTATGGCTCTATTTTGGCCGAAGGAAAAATTGTACGCCTGGCCGGGCAAGATACCCGAAGGGGAACTTTCTCTCACCGTCATGCGGTGGTTTATGATGCCGAAACTAGCGAACCATACAGCAATTTAGATCATATTACCGATGATCAGGCCGAATTCCATATCTATAATTCGCTATTGTCCGAATACGGAGCTTTAGGTTTTGAATTTGGATACGCTATGGCGAACCCCAACGCTTTGGTTATTTGGGAAGCCCAGTTTGGCGACTTCGTCAATGGCGCCCAGGTGATGATTGATCAGTTTATTACCTCCTCCGAAACTAAGTGGCGGCGAATGAGTGGGTTGGTCATGCTACTTCCTCATGGATACGAAGGACAGGGGCCCGAACACTCCAATGCGCGCCCTGAGCGCTTTCTGAAGCTGAGCGCCGACCTGAATATTATTGTAGCCAATATTACTGAGCCGGCCAACTTTTTCCATGCGCTTCGGCGGCAACTGGCCTGGCCGTTTCGCAAGCCCCTTGTGGTGATGTCTCCCAAATCCTTACTGCGTCACCCGAAGGTAGTTTCTCCGCTGAAAGAATTCACCGAAGGCTCTTTCCGGGAAGTGATTG
>ERZ1740058.984-NODE-984-length-16154-cov-6.900988_pt1 | contig 16154 bp, 11 predicted proteins | sample MGYA00581745_ERZ1740058 | MGnify/ENA primary metagenome ERZ1740058 (study PRJEB43018, sample SAMN04849742) | marine metagenome | isolation source: floating plastic debris | place: Pacific Ocean | collected 2008-08-30 | study: EMG produced TPA metagenomics assembly... | reverse complement strand
TGTGTAAGGCGTGAGATGTTTTAGAAGCAGCTACACCAAAACATATAGCGATTCCTTCTTTTATGTACTCTATGTACTCACAATTACAGACAGCGCTGGTACGCATCTGTGACACATGCCATTTTGGATAAAGTACCTCAGCCAAAAAACACAGAGATTCAGCTATCTCGGGTACTCCTGAGAAAGCAACAACCTTTTCAGTTTCATTCAATTTCAGAAGGGGAAACAAGCACGTATCTAATCTAATGCGTGCTTTCAGTAGGCTTTTACTTTGAGGCTATTCTTGAACGCTCAAAGCTTATGCTTACCTTGCTTCGCTCTACTGCAAGCCAGACTGAACCAGCCCCTCAATGTCTTGAACGGCTGTAGGCAGCGCTTGGCTGAGGACTTCATTTCCTTTGTGCGTAATCAAAATATCGTCTTCGATACGGATTCCTCGAACGTCGCTGAATTGCTTCAGTCGCTCCCAGTTCACCATGTCAGCATAGCGATCGCGATTCTTCGGATCGTTCAAAATAGCGGGTACCTGATAGAACCCGGGCTCAATCGTTACGGCCATACCAGCTTCTAAGGGGCGATTTAACCTGAGGAATCCTAAGCCAAAGCGATCGCTTCTCACGCGCCCATCTGCATAGCCCGACAGGTCGCCCAAATCTTCCATGTCGTGCACATCTAGGCCCATCAGATGACCGACGCCGTGCGGAAAGAACAGCGCATGTGCGTCTTGTTCCACGAGGTCTTCAGGATTGCCTTTAAGGATGCCAAGTTCAACCAATCCGGCTGCCATAATTTGGCAGGCAATAAGATGGATTGTTTGATACTCCATGCCCGCTTTTGCCTTTTCAATGCAAAAGTCATGAGCTGCCAGCACAATTTCGTAGAGGTCGCGCTGGGTGGATGAGAACTTACCGCCCACTGGCCAAGTTCGGGTCAGATCAGATGCCCACCCGTCTACCGTTTCTGCGCCCACATCGGCTAACAGTAAGTCTTTGGGGCCTAGCGAATTGTGATAGTGATTGTTGTGCAGAACTTCTCCTGCAATCGTGACAATGCTGCCGTAGGCACAGCTCATGTTGTTGGCAATGATGACAGCTTCCATCGCAGCGCGGACCTGTGCTTCGGTTTTAGCCGTTGGGGTAGCGCTCATCCCTGCTTTGTGGGCAGCGATAGAGACACCGATGGCCTGACGGATAGCTTCCATCGCACCCCTATCTTGAATCATCCGCAGCTGTACAATCGCCTTCTCCAAATCCTGATTGCCCTGTGGATGATGCCGTTGCAGCACGATGCCTCGCTGTAGCAGCGTCTTTTTCATCATTTGGACGGTCTCGTCCTGGTCGCCTAGCGTCGCAGCGCCCTGTGCAAAGCTAGCCAAATCTGCTAGCGGTCTGGCATCATCCGCGCCGATCCGTTCGGCAATTTCATCGCGACTGGCGCTAGGACCATGCCACAGGGCCTCATCTGCATCGCTCTCGTCAATAAATAATGTCAGTCGGCCCTCATCTAAACGTAGGGCCGCATTCTCAAGCGGAATGCCAGCAAAGTAAAGAAAATGGCTGCTGGCTCTGAAAGGATATATATTGGCTGCGAAATTGCGAGGTTTAGCCGAGCCAGACCACAGCAGCACAGGAAAATTAATTAGTTTGAAGAGACGCTGACGGCGCGATCGCAATACCTCTGACAAGATAATCTTTCCAGTTTCTGCTTCTGCTAGATCTTCATCACTAGCCTCTTGATCTCGGCGAGTTTGGCGAAATTGTTTGGATACAGTTTGCATGAAAGGAGCCTAACTCAGTAATTGATCGACCGTTAACAAAGAGGGTCGTAAAAAAATAGTGATACAAAAAGCGATTGTGATAGCTTTTGGATACCTTCTATTTTCTCTGCTTATGTTCACCGCGCCAGAAGCCGAGCAGCTAATCTTTACGTTAGCTATGCCACTTCAAGAAGTAGAGACCGTATCGATAGGCGTAGCCTGTTTAGACCGCGTTCTAGCAACAACCGTTACTAGCCAGCTAGACTTTCCTCACTGGGATAACTCGGCTATGGATGGCTATGCGCTCAAAGCAGAGGACGTACAGCAGGTGCCTACGACCTTAAAGATCATAGAAGAAATTCCAGCGGGTAAACAGCCTAAAAAAATACTGGAAACAGGACAGTCAGCCAGAATTTTGACAGGGGCTATGCTGCCGACCGGGGCCGATACGGTAGTCATGCAAGAAGACACCACCCGCGATGGCGACCAGGTCACCATTTTACAGTCGCCAAAGCCTCAGGCGTTTGTTCGTCATCGCGGCAGCTTTTATCAGGCGGGCGGTGACTTATTAAAGGCCGGGCAAGTGATTTCTCCGGCTGAAATCGCTTTACTCGCCGCCGCTCAGCAAACGCAAGTCAGCGTGTTCCGGCAGCCCAAAGTGGCCATCCTATCGACGGGCAGCGAACTTGTGCGCCCCGAGCAGCCACTGCGCTCAGGCCAAATTGTGGACTCTAACCAGTACGCGCTAGCAGCGCTAGTTGCTCAGACCGGCGCGGTCCCGATTCTTTTAGGCATTGTGCAAGATGACAGAGCAATCGTGAAACAGGCGATCGCCGACGCTATCTCACAAGCTGATGTAGTCCTGTCTACGGGCGGTGTCTCTGTCGGCGACTACGACTATATTGATGATGTTCTCTCAAAACTGGGCGCAACGATGCATATCCGCTCAGTTGCGGTAAAGCCGGGTAAACCCTTAACCGTTGCAAGCTTTGAGCCCAAAACGACAGGCAATGGCCAACGCCCGCTCTACTTCGGACTCCCAGGCAATCCAGCTTCAGCGATGGTTGGCTTTTGGCGTTTTGTGGCACCCGCAATTGCCAAAATATCCGGTCGCCCGGCCCCTTGGTCGCCTACTTTTATCCTTGCGATCGCCACTACCGATTTACGTGCTGGCGGTCGCCGAGAGACCTACCTGTGGGGGCAGCTGAGCGCTAGCGAAACAGGCTATTCGTTTGGCCGCGCAGCCGGTAGTCATAGCTCTGGTAATCTGGTGAACCTGGCGAATGTCAGCGGTTTGGGTGTTGTGCCACAGGGTGAGACGCTAATAAAAGTAGGGCAACCGGTTCGCGTCCTGAAAATCCGCTAACATGCCATTAGCTTCTGAACAATGGTTACAATTGACCATGTGTTACTTACTTTTGCTATTAGGGCATGGTGAGTTCATTCTTCAGCCGATTCCTCAATTGCCTTGTGCAGTGCTCTTTGCAGGAGTTCTTGTAGGAGTTCGGGTATAACGTGCGATCGCTAGGACAGCTATGACCTCGAAATACGACGATTACAACGCTCGCCCAGAGCGTCCATCGGCGTCTTCTAACGATTCGCGCTCGGCGTCCCCTGCGCAGCAGCAACCCTCCTCTCAGTCTTCGAAGCGCTCTCAAGCCTCTACGCAGCCTCAGCTTGCAGGCCATGTTCCAGAAAAGATAGTACCGGTTGCTCAGTTTACAGGCTCCGCCGCCACCGACAAGCTTCACCGCTGGAACCCACGAGCTAAAAAGCCAAAACCCAGGAATCCCTACAGAGAAATCCCAGCCGATTCAATTACGCCAGGCGTTCCAGCAAAAAAGCCGCTCTATCAGCGTATTCCTGCTTCTCTGCTGGGCATGCGCTGGCTGAGCAGCTGGCCACTGGTCATGCTGATTATTTTTGGAATTCTCGGGACCGCTGGAACCATGGCTGTGATTAGCCTGTTCCGCATTCCCAATCTGCCTAACTGCCGAGCAATTTTCTGGCCTACTGCCTCAGCCTCTTTACGGTTACAGTGCGCCGAGTCATATGCCTCGCAGGGCGATGTGCAAAATTTGCTTGCTGCGATCGCCCTGGTAGATAAACTGCCCGAAGACCATCCCCTGCGCAGTGACATCATTAACGACCGTATAGAAGACTGGGCCAATCTGGTTTTAGATTTAGCAGAACGCTCGTTTGAAGAAGGCGATCTAGACGAAGCCATTGAGAGCGCTCGCAAAATCCCAGCAAGAACGACCGCAGCCTCTGTTGTCGAAGAGCGGGTAGAGCGCTGGCAGAAAATTTGGAAAGAAGGCGAAGACGGTTTCAACACAGCCATTGAGAAAGTCAAAGCGAAAGACTTCCAGGCCGCATTCACGCTCTCTGTGGCACTACTGGATGTAGAAAATAAATACTGGTCAACAGAAAAGTACAACGAGCTCACCCAGAAAATTAGCCTAGCGCGTGAAGACAGTCGTAAGCTTTCAAAAGCGTTGGGCTTTGCAGACGAAGGTACCTTAAAAGGCTTTACCGAGGCGCTCAAGCGGCTAAAAGATATTGATGAAGAGAGCGTTTTTTACGAAGAAGCCCAGGAAGAACGCAAATCCATATCGAAAGAAATGCTAGAAGTGGGCGAGGCGCTACTTGCCGACCGGCAGCTTTCTGATGCCCAGGCCATGCTTAACGCCATCCCTCGCGATGTTGGCCTAGATGAAGAGATTGCTGATTTTCAGATTTTTGTCACAGCCTATCAGCAGGCTTGGATAGGGAACGTCAGCGGCTTAGAAAATGCAATCAATAGCATGAAAACACTGGGTAAAGACAGACCTGCCTACGCCAAAGGCCAGCGACTAATTGCTCAGTGGGAATCAGAAATTCAAGATGTTGCTCTGTTAAACCAGGCGCGTGAAAGAGCGACCCGTGGCGGAACCGCTGACTTAAGTGCCGCCATCTCGATTGCCAGTCGCATCTCGCGCAGCTCGGCGCAATGGCCAGAAGCTGATGAGCAAATCGGCAAATGGCGTACTCGTGTAGAAACTGCGCAGGACAGACCTGTTTTGGATAGAGCCGATCAGATTGCTTCTGCGGGGACCCCAGACAGTCTCAGAGCCGCTATTCAAGAAGCGCGCAAAATTTCTTCTGACCGAACGCTAGGCCCAGAAGCCGATAGACGAATTGCTACTTGGACCACTCGGATTCAACGAACTGAAGATCAGCCCCTACTTAACCAGGCAAGGCAGCGGGCGAGCCGAGGTGATAGAGCTGGTGCAATTGCGATCGCTTCTAGAATCGGTAAAGGTCGTGCGCTGTATGACACGGCTCAAGAAGACATCAGCCGCTGGCAAACTCAAGAAACTGGCCAACAGCGATTAGCTGAAGCTGTCAATGCAGCTGCCGCTGGCGATGCCGAATCTCTTGCCAACGCCATTGAGCTGGCTGCTCAGGTCCCTACTGGCAGTGACAGCCGCGCCAATGCCGATAGCCAAATCAATCGTTGGAGCTGGGACCTGCTCCAGCAGGCAGAGTCAATGGCCTTACGCAACTTAAATACTGCGATTACTCTCGCTAGCCGAATTCCCTCTCAGGCAGAAGCCCATGAGCCCGCCCAGCTTAGAATCCGTGACTGGCAAAGCGCACAACGTTCCATAGAAGACGCCGAACGTCGGGCTGCTCCGTCAGTACGAACGCCCAGCAGACCAATTGAGCAAAATTAACTTAACGGCTAGTTGTTTCTGTCTGACAACAAGAGCTAGCTGCCCCGACGAATGATTTTTCCTAGGCGAAGGGAGACTGCACAAAGGCTTTAGCATTTTTACGCACAAGCTGACGGTGTGTAGCTGCCTGCTTCACAATCTGGCTCAAAACATTCTGCATAGAAAGAAATCCTATAGGGACTCTCTTCTCTCAAGATTCTTCTTAAAAAGGAGTTATCGCTAGCTTTGGCCGGTACTCTCTAGTGGCTAATGTGCAAGTCGCGCACTAAATAGCTGTGATTTCGATACAGATGAGTGCCAATGGTGCCGCAGCGCCGACCAGTTGCCGATTCTGTATGACGTTCTACCGAGAGAACCAATTCGTCGCCTGTTGTTTTGTAAGATTTGACATCGACCCCCTGTAAGACTAGGAGCTGGGTTAGTAATGGACCCATCGTTTCAACGGTATAGCCTTTATTTCTTCAGCCTACTAAATCCCGAAGATCCGAGCAATAGTAGGTCTCTTCCTAGAAATTGCCTTATTTACCCCAGATACTCTCAAGCGTTTTTTTCCAAACTGTTCTATCGTCTACCTTTCTTTTTCCATTGGTATCAGCGTCGTTAGCGCTAACATTATTGGCATACTCTATCGTGCTTAAATCTTCTGAGCTCAGCCCTGTCCCGTACCCTTGGTAGTATCCGTAAAGCTCATGACTGAACTCTTTCGCGTCGTTTGCCACTACTCCAATCGTAGGTACTTTCGAAACATAGAGTTCATCGAGTACAGCCTCCATCTGCGAAAACTTAACTTGGCCTAAACGCGTAGTGAGTAGAAGCCCTTGTGTCTTTTTCGCAACCATAAAAGCGTCTGCAAAGCCGAGTAGAGGAGGCGTATCAAAAATCACCAAATCAAAAGTCTTATACACCTGCTGATAAAAGTTTTCGATTATCCGAGACGAGAGAACTTTCGCTGGCTCTGGTGGTACGGGGCCAGCAGGCATAAAAAATAGGTTCTCATCCGTTGATAGCTTAATCAAGCTATCAACCAGTGAAGCCTCCCCTGTTACATAGTTTGAGAGCCCTTTTTCATTTGAGACATTACATAGATTGTGCAGTGTTGGATGTTGTAAATCGGCATCTACTAAAAGGACTCTCTGTCCTAGCGAAGCGCAGGCATGAGCTAAGCAAAAGCTTACAGTACTCTTCCCTTCATTTGGCAGTGCAGAACTAACTGCTAGTGAACTGATGTGAGCATCTAAATCATTCAACTTTATATTGGTTGCCAACCGTCTGAAGGCTTCCAACAGTGGTTTAGACTGCAACTGTTGGTAGCTAGACTTGTAGGGAGAAAATCCGGATGTTTCTACGTCCTGTTGAGACAGTGAAAACATACTTTCTTGTTTCAACACCGTACTATGTGGAATTGTTCCAAGGACAGGAACTGCAATGGCCTGTTTAAGATCTCGTATAGTGTAGATCTTGTTGCTCATTTTTTCTAAAATTATCGCTAGCATTGAGCCTAGTAATAAGCCAGCTAATCCCCCCAATACAAAGTTGAGTCCTGTATTCCCTGTCGAAGGTTGAGGATAGTCATGTGGAATTAAAATTTCCCACGGTGTCTGCCGCTGTGCAGCGTCAATGCGCAATGCTTCGCGCTTGGTCAAAAATTCATTGAGATTTGCTGCTGCAATGTCTAAATCTCGCTGAATTCTATTGTATTCGCGACCGACAGAAGACAAACTATTTAACAGAATAAATAATGACCCAATAGATTGACTTAGATCTGCATCGCGAGTATCCAGTTCACGAATAAGACTGCCCACCTGTTCTTTTACGCGTATGCCTTCTAACTCTAGTAAGGGGCGAATATTCTCACGCCGCTCTACAGTTACTGCAATCTCTGGGCTGTCCTCTAAGTAAAGTGTAAGATCGTCTGCAAGCTGACTGTCGATTTCCAGCAGCTGGTCGAGCAATGACTGGTACCTTGGGCTTTCTAATAGTGCAGATGCAGAAGCAAGCTCGCCACCTTGAGACAACTCCTGCTCTACGTCTTCGTATAGCCGTACAGTTTCTTCAATTAAAACTCGTAGCTCTAACTGCTGAGAGGTAAATTTTGCCATCTGCTCTGAGAGCTGTTGGCCTTGTAAAATAGGATCAATTAAGTTAGCACCCTGACGGAGAGCTTCTAGTTCCGCTTCTAGCTGGGTTACCCGTTCTCTTACGGCTGGTAGCTGCTCATCTACAAAATCTACGCCTCGGGTGATGTCGCTTTGCCTATCTTCCAAACTATATCGGAGATAAGCTTCTGATACAGCATCCAAGACATCGACAACTTTGTCAGGGTCGTTAGCCCTATATCTAACGGTGAGTATTTTTCCTTGATCGTTGGGTGTAATGTTTAAGTTATTTCTGATGGCACGATAGCTAATGCTTGGATAGGTTTTCCGCAACTCCTCAACAATTGGCTCCATCACTCGGGGGCTGGTCAGAATTTTGAGCTGAGTATCGTCCAACACACCGACGCCTACTGCCTCTGATTGATTGCTCAGTGCGTCTGGATTGATGGTTGATATGATTTCAGTTTCTAATGTGACAGGAGGCGTTAAGAGTTCGAATTTGGAGTCGTAAGTCGGTTTTTCATTAACAGACTTTGCGACTGCTGCTGCCATTGTCATTATCGTTACGCCACAGATCAGGAGTGCTCGACGCCTAAAAATAGCGACAAACCGCTCAAACTGCAGTCCACCTTCTGTGTCTTGCTCTTGAATAAATTGTCCCGATACCGGTATATTTTCAGATGCCATGATAGGGAATGCCTCAGTTGACTGCAATCTGCGTCGTATACAGCTGGGCCAGCTTTGCATACCTCGCTATAGAAAAAGTAAATCTCTAATCGAAAAGGTTAAATATGGAAGCTGGAATTGTGAATAAGGAGAAGGCTCTGCCCAGTGGCCTTACAATTCCGTCTAGCGTATCTGATATTGCGGCTGTACCAGAGCGACCAACGACAATAATGTCGTTGTTTTGCAGTAGGGGATTGTCTGATTCATCAATTCCCTGAGCGAAGTCGACATCTATAGAAGTACGTGTAGCCGTTCCATTAGGATTGAGACGAATCAGTTCCACATCTTGCTGCCTAGCTCTTGTATTAAATCCGCCTGCGGCTAACACACCTTGACTAAGCGGGGTGTTGGGTTGAACGTCGATAGTGCCTGGACTTTCAACTTCTCCAACAACATTAATTTGGATAGTCTCTGGCGAGAAACTGGCTGCTGCGACCGCAGACACTTCTTCAGCCAGTAGTGTCTCTGCTTCAGGAATTAAAACGGTATCGCCTTCTTGTAAGACAATGTCTTCTGTGACATCACCATCTGTTAAGAGCTGCCAAAGGTTGACGTCAATCGTCTGCTGACGACCATCTCGAGTTCTTCTGTAGACCTGAATTTGTCGAAGGTTTGCCCTTGGTCGAATACCGCCCGCTGTTTGAATTGCTTGAGTGACAGTGGGCAGTCCACTACTACTAGTGCTTTCATCACCTTCACCACCTGATTTGCTACTGATAGTGTGCGGACCGGGCCGAAAGACCTCGCCCACAATTGCTACATTGACAGGACGATCTTCGTCGGCGGCAAAGCTAGCAGCGGCTAGCTGCAATGATTCGGTTGCGTCAAAACTCTCTCTCGTTGGGATATATACAGTATCGCCATCTCTAAGGGCTGTGTTGTAGCGCAGGTCTCCTGTATTTAGAAACTGCCAAAGATCGGCTACTATCGTTTGCGTTGGACCAGATTCGTTGGGCCTTTGGATAACAACCTGTCTGAGATCAGCTGATTGAGTAATTCCGCCAGCAGTTTCTAGAGCACTTACCAAAGAGGGAAACTGTGTGCCTTCTCTTTGCAGAATATATTCTCCAGGTTGAGATACTTCGCCCGCTATTCCCACTCTCAAAGGACGAGGGCTTACTAAGAACATGTTCACAATAGGTCGGCGTAACCTCTGTGAATAAGCTTCTGAAACCGCTTGTTCAGCTTGTTCAAGGGTTAGTCCAGAAACTATGACTTGCCCTACCATTGGTAGACTGAGCGCACCGTTGATGAGAACTTCGTACTCGCCGCTGTATTCGGGCAATCGAAATACGTCCACTTGAAGGGTGTCGCCTGCACCTAGCACATAGCTATCGCCTGCTGGATAGCCACTGGCAGGTGGCTGAGGAGATTCAACACTCTGTAAAGTCGCTGGTGTGTCAAGTGATGGAAGCCTAGTTTGATTGTTGGATTCCGCTGCTTGCCCCGGAGCGCGCAGTGATAGCATGATGCATAAAACTGCTACAGACGCAGACATTGGTGTAATGCACCTTGAAATCAAAGATCTTTCCGCTGGGGCGGCGTTCTGTGGTAAGAAGCTCAAGAGTAGACTACGAAGCTGATGAAAAGTAGGTTTTAGTGAAACCATGATAGATACTCGATTTGAACAAACAACTGCCGTCTAAATGAAAGATGTAGTATTTCTTACAGCAGATTCCTTTTAAACCAGTGAAGTAATGTCAGTAGTAAGTATTATTGCGGATGAAAAGTATACACTTGTATACCTAGCTATACACCAAACTGATAAACTATACCTGCGCAGACTTCTGATTTGTATAGATGTGCTCAGTGAGCCTTGTGCGTGATTCGTTGGGGGGAAGGGCGTTTTGCTTTTCTCATGCTTACTACAGTGTTAGTGATTCGTACTTTGGGAGATAGCCACTGGCTATTGAATATTTTTTCTGTCTGGATTTGCCTTAGTGCCAGATATATGAAGGGTGGAATAGTTTTTACATAGCGCCCAGAAAGCCTCCTTGGTTCTTGAAGCCATCTGTAGAGCCACTCAAGTCCGCTCTGACGGATCCAGTTTGGTGCATGTTGAAGGACTTTTGCGTAAACAGGAAAAACTGCACCTACGCCGATCATCACAGACTGAATATTCCCAGCGTGAAGCGCCATCCACTGTTCTTGCTTAGGACAACCTAAAGATACAAAGGTTATGCCTGCACCGCTTTTATTAATCCTTTCTGCAGTGGCATTGTTTTCAGCTTGGCTTAGAGGACGAAATGGAGGAGACTCAATGCCAGCTATGCTTAAGTTCGGAAACTCTTTTTGGATCCTCAGTTTCATCTTGTTTAAAACGTTTTGGGTAGATCCTATGAGGTAGATAGAAATGCCTCTTTGCTCACATTGGCAACAACCTTTTTCAAAGATATCCATTCCGGCTACTCTGTCTTGAGCGTGTAAGCCCAACAATTGCATCATCCAAACTATAGGCATTCCGTCTGGTGTAACTAAATCTGCTTTCCCCAGAATGCTGCGGAGTTTAGCATTCGTTCGAGACTCCATCAGCATATGAACATTAGCCACACATACGACTTTGCTTATTCTTTTCTCAGCCCAACCTGTTATCTGGGATATCTGCTCTCTAAGCGAGAGGTAAGTAACAGGGACACCAATAATGTCAATGGTAGGCTGTTTTTGCATTCCTCTATTGAGTTCTGAATCAAGTATGACCATTAGAAACAATCTCCGTCAAAAGAGAACTATGTATTGATTTGAGAACTTATATGGCTCTCAAGATGTGTGATGTTAAACCTGCCCTGTTTCCTTCCCGAATACGTACTATTCGGTGTACAAAGAATAACCTAGACCCACTATGCTATCCACGCGCTTAGCAAGAGCACTGAGCTAAAGCAAAAAGATTAGACATATAAAGAAAACATTAATCGTCCTTATATGTGAAACTTGCTGGTGTAACAACATAAGTTGCAAAATCATGCATTTTGGGTAAGAACACTTAGGAAACTGTTAAGTTCATCCTAGGTAAAAATACTATCCTAAGTGAATATATTTTCTATAGACTGCTGCTTAGACTTCATTCAAAAATCATATTGATTTGATTTTGTTTCTGTGGTGCCAATAGTTGCCTAGATTGCGACCTGTAATAGGGCTTTCACGATTTTGGTGTGAATAGCTGAATTTATTGTTGAGTGTATGGCTACGGTTTCCGTGTTCTGAACAATAGGTTGTAAGCTGTGAACAATTTATCTAGTTAATGCCCTTAATTACCATCTTTTGAGAAGAACCTGCCGACAAGAGGCTTGCTCATTAGGTGTTGTCTGTTTGCTTCTATGAATGCTGAAATATTCTGATTGCATGGTGAGTTTTAAGCGTGTGCTTTTTAGTGTCAACTGCTACAGCAACATTTCTTTGATAATGTATTTCTTATATCGCTCGTCATAAGAAAAACTTATAGATAGTGCGAGCATTTGTGAAGATCTGGCTTTTTTGGAGATATCATCTAGATATTGAAGTAGCAAAGAAGAGCAGTCTCTATGTAGTGATAATAAAAAGCGATAATGCTGGTAGATACTTCTTTTAGGGAAATCTTTGTTACACGGTGGCAGCTTGTCCTAAAAGAAGTATCTTACGTTCATTATTCAAACCTGCGCTTGTGTATCTATGCTCTAGGTTTTACTTAGAGTTTTCTCATCAAACATTGTTTTTGTACCCCATAACTTGGCGTGAATAAGCCCATTCAATATAGTGATTCTCAAGCCCTCTTTGGCAGAAGCCTCTGTCTGATTGTAGGCCTTGCATGCCTGCTCGGTTTCTTGGTCGATGTTGCGGTGATTGGCCTTCCTCTCAATTTGTTTTCGTTGGAGTGGCGAGTAAATTTTTGTCAACAGCTAGGTGATCGCAGTATTCTTTTCCTCGCAGGTGTGGCTTTATTGCTGTATGGCGTTTCTAAAAAACGTGAATTGACCAAAAGACTCTCTAGAACGTGCCTGATTATTGGTGTAGTGTACGTGTTCTCTTCGGTCGTGGTTATTCACGATTCGATCACCCTAAAGGACCAGACTTTTAGAGAACTCAATGAGCAAAAGAGAGAGCTGCAGACTACTATCAAAGAGTCTCAAGAAAGTGGTCAGCTTCCTTCTGATATTAGTCAGAGTGAAGCCGAACAAGTATCAAACTCAATCGCCGACAGAGCTGAGGTCATTAGGCGCGACGCGGGTCGTGACATTGTTAAAGTTGCGGTTGCAAGCGTCGGTAACTTAGTTGCTGTCGGATTGGGTCTGATCGGATTGAGCCGTGTAGGGCTCAATCGGTTGAGTAAATATTAGTTGACGTAGATATTGCTGGCATAAACATTTAATTTAAGCCAGTTATTGATAATGTTCGCATAACACAAGCCCGATAGAACTGTGCAAAACATAGATACGCTCCGACTACTTCTGTACGGTTGGCTACGTAAGTCCATCAAAACGGTTCATGGAAGATTTGTTTTGATGGGATTGCTAGTGGGGCTCCTTTACTTACCCCAATGGATTGGGTATTTGATGCCTCGCGCTCTAAGCGGTAAGGTAGGTTGGTTTTTGATTTTTAGCCTGCTAGGCATGGCTGCGTTAGAACTATGGTCAAAGCGTAAGACTTTTGGAACTTTGAAAGCTGCTGAAGAAGATCAATGGCTTGGTCATACTTTTATTTTGTCAAGCGTGATTGCGTTTCCATTCTGTCGATTTGCGCTGTGGTCGCAGTCTATTATCTGGCTACTAGCGCTAGTGGGGTTGGTGTTGAGTATATGGGGACTCCGCTTTTTTCGAATGTTTCCACTCCCGACCTTCTTTGTTAGCTTAACGGTTTACCCTCGTGTGGGCTTGATCTCCAGAGGTATTTGGGATTTCTTCACCCCCCATCTTTTTCTTGAGAGAACAATGGCTTGGGCCGGTAGCGGAGCGATGAGGATAATAGGATTTTCTTCTGAGCCATCCGCACAATATATTCTTTTCCCTGAAGGATCTGTAGAAGTAGGCTGGGGCTGTAATGGGCTAGATATGAGTATTACGGTGGCAGTCGCTGCCTTACTAATGGGCTTGCTCTATAGACAAAAGCGTAGCCAAATGATTGTGCTAATTAGCTGTGCCGTTGTGGTCTCATTGCTGGCAAATATTCCTCGACTGATGCTAGTTTCAATCGCCTATGTATATTGGGGCTCTGCTTGGTTTAAGTTCTGGCACGGTTTTTGGGGTGGTCAAATCTTCTCAAGTGCTTTATTAACAGGATATTATTACATTGCGATCGCATTGATAAATCGTGTTGATAACTCGAATGCTTCCTAAAAGTGTTCATAAAGTTACAGTTGACTTGTGGAAATCACGCATTGATTCATGTCAATATTGGATGATGCAGATGCATGCACTGATAGCGAAAGCTACAGTAATACTCTGCGTTCTTCTTGAGGCTTAGCTGCCGAGTATTTTCACTGCTAGGTTGCGAGCGACTCAGGGTTCACGTTTTCAACTTTCCGTTGTTATGACGACCTTATGAGGTATTTAATGCCATGCGAAAAATTCCTGGAAAAGCTGCTGTTATGTTTGGTTTAGTTGCCTTCAGCCTGGCAATTTCCCCTAAGAAAGCTGATGCATTTACCATCAATTATTTCCCGATTACAGGGGCTGGTCCGACAGGTGAGCTACAAGCAGACATCTTGATTAGACAAGGTGCTGATGCAAATTTAGGTGAAAATCAAGCTGAATGGACTGTCAAGCTGCTAGATTCTGACGGAACCATCTCTGATGATTCGCTGGGGTTTAAGTCTTTTGGATTTAATTTTACGGACGAGTTAGCAGGTAAAGTAAGCTTCGAAAGCTTAACTCGTGGTTGGCGCGATGTGAGCGGTAACGGGACAGGCAGTCAAAGGTTAACTGGCAATGCTGGGATGAAATTCGACTATGTGTATTCTGCTTCTGCAAGGCGTTTTAAGTCATCAACAATTTCATTTATTACAACCTTTGACGCTGATGGTGATAGGTCTACGATAGAAGAAATCACATATGATAATTTTACAGAAGCGCTGCTATCTACTTCTAGGACTGGTTTGTCAGGTCAGGTCGCAGCTAATATTGTTGGTTTTAAGAGTGTCTATGCTCCGAAAGGAACCACAATCGCTGGTGAAGTTCCAACGCCCGCCTTGTTACCTGGTCTGATTGGTATGGGAGTTGCTGCTATTCGCAAGCGTAGACACTCAGAGAGTGAATTAGAGGGCGAACTTTCTGACTAACCTGACTTTAGAAAGAAGATTCTGTTAGATTCTTACCTCATTTCTTTTACTCCAAATTGCTACCTTGTCGATATCTGTAAAAGCACCCTTACTCGTGTGAAGGGTGCTTTTTGGTGAGCATATTCTTAGCAATAACACCGGCTAAGTTCGATTTTATTGAGTATCCAGCGACTAGGCGCAGGTAGCATTCCAATGTTGTCCCAAACCGCAGTAGCCGAATCGATTTTAAGCTCATAGTTGCCTTTGCGTTTGCCATTTTGAGAGCATTAGCGTTTGCCAAAGGGGGTATAATATCAAAGTCGACTAGTTGCCCCCGAAATTGAGAGAACTGACTTTACGGCCACCAATGATAGTTTGTCAGTGCCCGTATTTATTTCCTCGGTCATCGATAGCAGTGTGACGCAGCGTTCAGTCAGGACATCTTCAAGCTCATCAATCGTATCAAAGCTTCTGTTGACGAGCGGCTCATCGGCAAGACGCCACAGCCGCTCAGCCGGTTGCAGCTCAGGTGAATAAGGCGGCAGTCGTTCTAAATGAATCCCTTCTGGTAAGACGACTTGGTCGCTTCGATGCCAGCCAGCGCCATCGAGCACCCACAGAATTTGTTTGTGCTCACCCGCACACACCTGTTGAGCAAACACTTCGAGTGCTTTGTTGAACCATTCGGTGTTCACTCTCGGTAGAATCAGCTATTCTGTTTTGCCCGTTGAAGGCTCAACAAAACCATAGAGATAGGTCCATTCATAGCGATAGTTGACTGCCGCAATGAGTCGCTCACCGACCCGTGCCCAAGCTTTTCTGATAATCGGTTTAAGTCCTAAGCGATGTTCGTCAAACGACCACACCTCAACCGTTGCTGCTGGAAACTGTTGCGCTATCTCAGTTTTACGCTCTGGCAAGTTTTTTTGAATGCCGCTTGAGCTGCTTTGTCTGCTGCGTCATGGCGAGGTCGAGGGGACTGAGAAGAGTAGCCTAGCAGTTTCAGATAGTCCTAACCTCGCTGTGGCCAGATATGCTCACGACCAGTCATCTCGGCGATCACTTGAGCTACTTTGGGGCCGTTCCAAACACCACCATCTGACGGCGGTTTCTGAAGGCGTTGGTCTAGTTCCTCGCATTGCGAAATCGTCAGCAGGGCTTGGTTCGAACTCGGGCGACTATCTCTGCGCCGATTCCTCAAACCGTTTGCGCCCTCTGCATTGTAACTACGGATGAGCTCGCGAGCGTAATCTTAGTTATAAGCGCTCACCTCAGCAGCAGCGGTGAGCGTTCTGTCTGCGCTCACCAACCAGATGAGCTGCCAGCGTCTTGCTTCAACCGGCTCGCAGCACGTCCGATAGAGAGCTTCCAGTTCGGCGACCGAATAGTGAGCGTTAATCTGAAGTTTTCTACCCATACCTCAGATCATCATGTTTAGGGGGTATGAAAATCGGATTTAGTATAGCGCTCTTCAATGACTCTAGTGAGGGAATAGTTAGAATGGTAGGGCTGATATGTAATGAGTGCCAATGAACGCCCCGCGCGCTGCGAAGCCTACCGTTAGGTTTATAGATGAATACGGCTTTGTTGCACCAATATGAAAAAAGCACAGCTATTCTAACGAGGCCCTCAAT
>ERZ1740058.983-NODE-983-length-16164-cov-8.195295_pt1 | contig 16164 bp, 15 predicted proteins | sample MGYA00581745_ERZ1740058 | MGnify/ENA primary metagenome ERZ1740058 (study PRJEB43018, sample SAMN04849742) | marine metagenome | isolation source: floating plastic debris | place: Pacific Ocean | collected 2008-08-30 | study: EMG produced TPA metagenomics assembly... | reverse complement strand
GCATGGCGACCACCCCGCGCGGCAACACCGCCGAGCAGGTGGCCCGCTTCACCCTAGAAGCAAACGGCCTGACCTATGATGACCTGCGCTCGGTGGAGTTCGCCTCCATGTCTGACCAGGTGAACATGATGAAGGACGGCCAGGTGGACGCTTTCTTCCAGGCCACCAGCATTCCCGCCGGCGTGATCATGGATGTGGCCGCCTCCCGCGACATTCGCGTGCTCCCGATCACCGACGACGCGTTTGCGGCGCTGAAAGAGAAGAACCCCGGCTTTGGCCGTCTCTCGATCCCGGCAGGCACCTATCCGAAGCAGGACGCTGACGTCGCGACTGCGGGGTGGGGCACGCACATCATCGCCAGCTGCGACATGGACGAGGAACTCGCCTACGGCATCACAAAGGCGATGGTGGAAGGCCTTGAAGATCTCGGCCGCGCCATTCGCCCGATCCAAGGCCTTGAGCCGGCCGTGATGGCGCAGGACGTCGGCGTTCCGTTCCACCCCGGTGCTGAGCGCTACTACCGCGAAATCGGCGCCATCAACTAAGCCAAGACGAAGCGCGACGCGGCGATGCACAACGTGTCGCCGCGTCCACGCCGCCGCGGGACTATCCGTCCTTGGCAGTGCAGGGGCCATCAGGCCTCTACGGAGGCATCGTGCCCCGTGATTGCTTTGCGTTGATCCAACCGGACAGCGGGAGTGCCCTACGCAGTATCTCGCTCCACTAACCGACATGGCACGAGGACCACTTCGGCCGCCGCTGCCTCCTCATCGGTGCCGAGGATCATCTCAACGAAGCGCGACACCATCTTCATGACCGGTAGCCGCACCGTGGTGAGGCTGTAGGCCGACCAAGCCGCCATCGGAACGTCGTCGAAACCAACGATGGCGATATCGTCGGGTATAGAGAGACCCAGCTCGCGCAGGCCATCCATCATGCCAAACGCGCACAAATCGTTGGCGCACAACACGGCATCCGCGCGGGCGCCACGCACCGCTTCGGCGGCGGCTTTCCCGGCGTCGTAAGAATAGTCGCCGGCGATCCGAAGCACTGGATCCAACCCGTGCGCAGCAAGACCTTGCAGATACCCTTGAGCGCGTGTGTCGGCCGTCCAGGACCCGGCCAGACCGTCGAGAATTGCCACCCGGCTGCGGCCGGCACGCGTTACGCGTTCGGCGGCCAGATGCCCCCCTTGCGTGAGGTCGGCACACACCGCCGGAGTCCGCTGTTCGCTGTCAGCGCGGTTGAGGAGCAGCACCTCTAGCCCTGAGTTGAGGCAAGCGTCCATGACGTCCTCGTTGATCGCAAACGAGGTCAGAACCACCTTCTCAGCCTGGTACTTTCGAAACAGCGATAGGGCGTCTGCAACGTTCCGGTCATGCCCCAGCTGCGCCGTCAGCGGCGTCAGCCCAGCGGCGTGCATCTGCCTGGTCAACTCACCATAAAGCTCAGCATGGAACGGGTTCGAAAAGTCATGCAGTACAATGCCGACGACAGGGCTGCGCCGCGAGATCAGCGCGCGGGCAAAAGCGTTGGGCTGGTAGCCCATCCGCTCCGCTTCGGTCATGATCTGCATGCGAAGTTCAGGCTTCACATAGGCATCAGGATTGAATGCGCGCGACACGGTAGATCGTGATGTCCCCACCGCCCGCGCGACATCTGAGGCCTTCACCATCCGCGCCACCATCGCGGTCCGATGCGTCCGGTTGGCTTTCTGACGCTGCAATCTGCACACGTGTGCATATCTTGGTGACTACCCCCTGTTCGGCGCCGCATAAGCGCTATATGCACACGTGTGCAGACAAGTCACGCAATCGCATTCCGCGATGACCATCGTCTGACACGCAAACAATGCGGCCCGCGAACGAGGCCAGCACGAGGAGGAAGCCATGACGATACGTTCCCGCACCCTGTTGTGCGCGTCGGCGCTCGCCATCATCAGCTCGGGCATCAACACCGCGCACGCGCAGGACGACAACATCAAGATCGGCGTCCTACTGCCAACGACAGGCGGCTGCGCCACGGCCGGCACCCGGGCCCTTGAGGGCCACTCCGCTTATGTGAGCGCGCTCAACACTGACGGCGGCTTGCTCGGCCGGCAGGTCGAAACCGTCCATCGCGACAGCCAGTGCAACCCGTCCGTCGCCACCGCCGCCGCACGCGACCTCGTCACCAAGGACGGTGTCGATGTGCTGATCGGCGGCGTCTCGTCGTCCGAGGCGCTCGCGATTTCTGAAGTCGCCAAGCAGGAGGGTGTCGTCTACATGGCCGGCATCCCCAAAACTGTGCAGTTGACCAACGAGGATAACCTGCACCCCTACGTGTTCCGTGCCGCGGACAACACCAACACCGAAGCAAAGTCGGCCGCGATCATCGCCGACCGTCTGGGTTGGGATAGCGTCTGCACCATCCTCCTCGACTACTCCTACGGCCACGACCTTGGCGAAGCTTTCGTCGAGCACTTCGCAGCACTTCGCCCCGACGCGGCCATCACCAACCAGGTGTGGCCCGCGGCAAACACTGACGATTACTCGCCCTTCATCAGCCAACTCCTGGCGTCCGATTGCGAGGGCGTGTTCTCCGGGGTGTGGGCCGGCGTGTTCCCCAACTTCGCCAAGCAAGCGTCGGCATTTGGGTTCTTCGACCGGTTCGAGTTCATCTCTGCCGGCGCCCTCGGCTCCGCCAAATTCCTGGAAACCATGGGCGATGAGATGCCCCGTGGCATCTGGGGCAACGCGCTGGAAGTCTGGTACTACCCCAACACGGACGGGCACAAAGCCTACCTCGACGCCATCGCCGCTGAGATCGACGAGCGGCCCGATGCCTTCCACTCCACCGGCTGGGTCGCGATGCAGTTCATCGCCGACGCCATCAAAAATGCAGGCTCCACAGATCCGGACGCCATAAGCGCCGCTTTGAAGGGCCTCACCATCGACAGCATCTCCGGTCCGCTCACCATTCGCGAAAGCGATCAGCAAGCCAACCGCGGGATTTTCTGGGGCCAAATCGCTGATTCGGATATCGACGGCTACGATGCGCCCATCATGAGCAACGTCGAGTATATCCCCGCCGACGAAATCATGGACTAAGTAACGGCCGCTCAACGCCCAATATCAAGCACGCTTGGTGTCTGACACACCAAGCGTGCTGGCGATGCCTTGCCTCGAGAGGCTGAGAGTCACTCAGCCGGGACCCAGTAGATTGGATTGGCGCCCACTGTGTCGATGCTGACAAATCCCATGTTCCTGTCGATGACGATCCTCAACGGGATCTCCATCGGCATGGTCATCTTTGTCATTGCCGCGGGGCTGACGCTGATCCTTGGCGTGCTTCGGGTCCTCAACTTTGCCCACGGCGCGTTCTTCATGCTCGGCGGCTATGTCGGGTGGCAGGTGGCCGAAGTGTGGCTCGACGGTGTGCCGGGCGCGCTGTGGATCGCGGCCATCGCCGCCGGCCTGGTGCTGGCAGTCCTCGCGCTCATTATCGAACGCACGATGCTGAAACATCTTTACGGCCGAGAGGAATACTACCAACTCCTCTTCACCTTTGCATTAGTGCTGCTCATCAACGACGCCGTGAAGGTCATCTGGGGCACCGACATTCTCACCATCGCGCACCCCGACTCGCTCCGTGGCGCGATGGATTTGGGCATTACCTTCTACCCCAAGTATCGCCTCTTCCTGTGCGCCGTCGGGATCGTGGTGGCGGTCCTTCTGTGGCTCCTCGTTTCCAAAACGCGGTGGGGCAGGCTTACGCGCGCCGCTCGCATGGACCGCGAAATGCTATCAGCGCTGGGCGTGCGCGTATCGCTGGTCTACGCGTCGGTGTTTGTCCTCGGCGCGATGCTTGCCGGCATCGGGGGCGCGCTCGCTGCCGCGGACCGCTCCCTTTATCCCGGCATGGACGCCGATATCATCGTGCGCACCTTCATCGTCGTTATCATAGGCGGCCTTGGCAGCTTGTGGGGCGCCTTCCTCGGCGCGCTCATCCTGGGTCTGATCACAGCCTTTGGCACCGTCCTCGTTCCAGAATTCGAGCTGGTTCTGATCTACCTCATGATGATCGCCATCCTGATGTTCCGCCCCTGGGGCCTTCTGGGCCGGGAGGAGGCGCGATGAGCCCAGCAATCGAGGCCCGCAACGCTGCGCTCGTCGCTATTGGTGCTGCGGCCATCTTTGCGGCCATCCCGATGTTCTTTGGTGACTTTGCAGTCTACCTCGGCGCAGAAATCCTCATCTATATTCTCTTCGCGCTCGCCTTTAACCTCATGCTCGGTCAGGGCGGATTGGTGTCGTTCGGCCACGCCGCATACTTCGCGATCTCCGGCTACGCGCTCGCGATCCTGCTCACCACCTATTCTTGGCCGTTCTGGCCCGCCTTTATCGCGGCCATCGTCCTCGCCGGGATAGCGGCCCTCGTTATTGGCTACTTCTGTATTCGCCTCACCGCGATTTACTTTGCGATGCTGACGCTCGCCTTCTCCCAACTGGTCTGGGCCATCGCCTTCAAGTGGGACGACGTGACCGGCGGCGACGAAGGTTTTATTGGCGTTGCTGTCCCCGTGTGGCTCGTCGAGCCGTCAAGCTTTTACTACTTCGCGCTCGGCACAGTCCTCGTCGCCGGAACGCTTCTGTGGGTGATCACCCATTCCGCGTTCGGCCGCGTCCTGCGCGCCACCAAAGAAAACCCCCAGCGGGCCGAATTCCTGGGCCTCAACGTGCGCCGCGTCCGGCTCGTCACCTTCGTCATCTCTGGCACCTTCACGGGGATCGCCGGCGCGCTCTTCACGCTCTTCAACCGCTCCGTCTTCGTGGAAAGCGCGTGGTGGACGAAGTCTGCCGAAGTTCTGATCATGTCGATCCTGGGCGGCGTTGGATCCTTCTTCGGCCCAGCACTCGGCGCCGCAGTCCTCATCTTGCTCGACCGCGCCATCACAGAATTCACGCAATACTGGCCCACAGTACTTGGCATCATCCTGATCCTAGTTCTGTTCTTCTTGCCCGACGGACTGATCGGCCTTTTCCGGCGCAAGCGGGCCGAGGACGGCGATGAACTCGGCGACGCCGACCCGGCCCCATCTCGGACGCCGGCGGAGTAGCGCGATGCTCACGATCCGCGATCTCGGCGTGAATTTCTCCGGCTTCTGGGCGCTCAAAGACGTTGATCTCGACGTCAGCGAAAAGTCCCGCCACGCCATCATCGGTCCCAACGGCGCCGGCAAATCTACGCTGTTCAACGCCATCACCGGTTACCTCAAGCCCACCACCGGCCGAGTGAATCTCGACGGGCAGGACATCACGGGCCGGCCGCCCCACGAGCTCGTCAAATCGGGCCTCGGCCGATCATTCCAGCGCGTGAACGTCTTCCAAGACCTGACCGTCTTTGAAAACATCCAGGCCGCGCTCCTCGCCCACCACAGCCGCGCCTACGACCTCTTCACTCCCGGCGCGCGGCTCTACCGTGCAGAGGCGGAAGCCATCCTCGAACAAGTCGGCCTTAAAGACGAGGCAAATCGCGTTGCCGCAACACTCGCGTACGGCAAGCAAAAGCAGCTGGAGTTCGCGCTTTCGCTGGCGTCTGAGCCAAAGATCCTGCTGCTTGACGAGCCAACCGCCGGCATGAGCCCGCGCGAAACGTCGGAAATACTGGACCTCATCGTGCGCATCCAAGAAGCGCAAGGTTTCACGCTGCTTTTCACCGAGCATGACATGGAATTCGTCTTCGCCATCGCAGAGACACTGACCGTGCTCGTCCAGGGCCGTCCGCTTGCAACAGGCGCGCCGGCGGACGTGCGCGACGACCCCGAAGTCCAGCGCGTTTACCTAGGCGGCCACGCGTCCGGAGGCAAAGATGCCGCCTGAAGCCGCCGTCGCAGCCGAGCCATCGGCGCAACAACCATCCGCGCCCATCCTCCAGGTGGACAACATCCACACCGCCTACGGCAAATCACGCATATTGTTCGGCGTCTCGCTGGACGTGCAGCCCGGCGAGATCGTCGCGCTTATGGGCCGCAACGGCGTCGGCAAGTCGACCACCTTCCGCTCCATCATGGGTCTCACGCCGCCCACCTCCGGCCGCATCGTCTTCCAAGGCCAGGACATCACAAACGCGCCGCCGAACCGCATCAACCGCATGGGCCTCGGCTGGGTCCCGGAAGACCGGCGCATTTTCCCCGAGCTCACAGTCTGGGAAAACCTTGACGTTGCATCGACCCACGGCGGCGACAAAGCCTGGGACCTTGCCCGCGTCACAAAACTCTTCCCAGATCTTGAGCCGCTGATGGGCCGCACCGGCGGATACTTATCCGGCGGCCAGCAACAAATGCTTACCATCGCGCGAACACTGATGAGCGGCCCTCAACTCCTCCTGCTCGATGAACCCTCCGAAGGTCTTGCCCCGCTGGTGGTCCGCAGCGTGTTCGACCAAGTCAAAGCACTGCGCGAGCAAGGTCTTTCCATTGTCCTTGCCGAACAAAACCTCGAGTTCGTGCTCGACCTCGCCGACCGCGTGTATATCCTGGAAAAAGGTGAAGTCCGTTTCGAAGGCACCACGGATGATGTGCGGTCCGACAAAGCGCTGCGAAAGCGCTACCTCACGGTCTGACGCGCCGTGAGCCCGCTGCCCGACCCACCCGACGACGCCTGGCAAATCCTAGCGTTCCACTACGGCGAGAACGCCGCCCGACGTCGTCGCGACAGCTTCGCCCTCGCGTCACGCCCCGACGACCCGCACCCCATGGACTTCTACTTCTGGGTCTTACGGCGCGGCGAGGATGTCATCGTCGTCGATACCGGTATGGACCATGAGGAAGCGGCCCGCCGGCAACGTGCCATCCGCCAAGAGCCTGCCGAGATGCTGCTCGCTGGCGGCATCGACCCCGCAGCGGTTCGCACCGTCGTGATCACGCACCTGCACTTCGATCACGCCGGTTGCCTCGATGCGTTCCCCAACGCCACCTTCCACATCCAGGCCGAAGAACTGCGCGTTGCCACCGGCCCGCTGATGGCGAACCCGGTGCTCGGCATGCCCTACAGCACCGCCCATGTGATGCGCATGGTAGAGCTTGTTCACGGCAGGCGGGCAATGGTTCACGACGGGGAGGCTGTGATCGCGGACGGCGTCACCGGGCACCTTGTCGGCGGTCACGCGCGAGGCCTGATGGGCCTGATCGTGAGCACGCCCCGTGGTCCATTAGTTCTCGCGTCCGACGTCGCGCACTTCTACGAACAGCTCACTGCGAGCGCGCTCTTCAACATTGTCATCGACCCCGAGGCGATGGTCGCGGGCTACACATGGGCGCTCGCCCATGGCGGGACGCTGGACCGCATCCTTCCCGCCCACGACCCGCTCATCCGCCGCGCCTACCCACAGGTCGCCCCCAACGTGTTCGACCTCAGCGCGGCGCCCTTCTTTCCCATCGAAACGCAAGTTGAGGCGCCATGATGCGCGACCTATCCCCCCAAGCCGAAATTCCCGGTGTGCTCGACGCCGGCACGGCGCTGCGCAAGATCGCCGGCAACTTCACCTTCACCGAAGGCCCCATTTGGCATCCGCAAGACCACTGGCTCATGTTCTCCGACATTGCTGAGAGCAACCAATGGCGGTGGTACGGGGCGGGCGACGTCACGTTGTTCCGCACGCCCACCAACCAAGCCAACGGAAATTGCTTCGACACCTCCGGTGCCGTCGTCACTTGCGAGCACGCATCCTCCCACCTCGTGCGCCACGACCACGGCGGCAAGCGCGTTACGGTGATTGCGTCCCACTACAACGGAACGCCCCTCAACAGCCCCAACGACGTCATCTGCGACACTTCCGGGCGCCTGTGGTTTACCGACCCAAGCTTCGGCCGCATCCGCGAGGATCTGGGCATCATCCGCGACCAGGAGCTGGATTTCCAAGGTGTCTTCCGCCTGGACCCCGACGGCACACTCGCACTCGTCGTTTCCGACTTTCAGCAGCCGAACGGCCTCTGCTTCGACGTCACCGGCACCAAGCTTTTTGTAAACGACTCGTGGGGTCCGCACATTCGCCTGTTCGATATCATGGCCGACGGCTCGCTCAGCGGCGGCGGCGTTTGGGCCGTGATCGAAGGGGAGGGGGAGGGTGTCCCCGACGGCATGAAGGTCGATCTCGCGGGCCGCCTCTACTGCAACGGCCCAGGGGGCGTGCACGTCTACTCCCCGCAGGCCGAAAAGCTCGGCGTTATCGCAACTCCCGAAAAGAGCACCAACTTTTGCTTCGGTGGCCCGGCCCGAAACACGCTCTTCATCACCGCCTCGACAAGCGTCTACGCCATCGACACCTTGGCCCAAGGCACCCCGATGATCCCCGGCGCATCCTAAGCCGTCTCTGGCAGCCTAGTTGTCCGCCGAGCCGCGGATCGCCGCAGCAAGTTCGTCGCGCTCTTCGCATCCGGCCGCGCAGATCGTGTCCAGCCGCTCAAGGTTGGCCTGAGCCGCGGCCATGTTGCCTTGCAGCAAAAACAGCTCGCCCTGGTACTCCAACGCCCCGCGATGATCGGGCTTTAGGTAAAGGGCGCGCGCGTAGTGGGCGCCGCTTTCCTCCAGCAGGCCCATCTTGCGGTGGACATAGCCCAGCATGTTGAAGACATCGGCGTTGGCCGGCAGCGCCTCGGCAAGCTCAAGCAACGCAGGTAGCGTCTCGCAGTAACGGCCTTCCTCGATCAGCTGCCGGCTTTCTTCCAGCTTCGCCGTCTCACGCGGATCCAGCTCGACGGTCCAGTGGTCCTCTCCCGGCAGCGCCTGCGCTGCTGCCGGCAGAGCCAGGAGAATGATCCCGACAATCCACGCTTTCATGTCACCCCTTCCCCCAAGCTCGACGACGCGCCTGCCCGTAAATGGCGGCAGTTGTTCGGTGCGGTAGCCGGCCGAGCAACATAATCGGCGGTCGGTGGCGAACCGTCATCACCCTGACATTTTAATAATTATAGTTTAATCTACGGAACGCAGTCGACATCGGCAGAGCCTCGATCCGCGCTCGCATCGTGTCTCACCGAGGTGCGCTGCCACGCGGGTTGGGCCGAACTCCGAAGCCGACCCTCCGCGCAATAAACGTTGACCAGGGCCCAGACCGGCCCAGCGCTCGAAGGAGACTGCCAATGGCGCGCATCGACACCACCGACCTGTCGTTTGATGAATTTGACGAGATCGTAAACCCACGCCCCGAAGAGAACGATTTTGATCGGGTTGTTGAAGCGGCCATCAGCCGACGCGGTTTTCTCGGCGGCGTGCTGGCCTTCGGCGGCTTCACGGCGCTCGGCAGCACCCTGGTCCCGACCGGAGTGCAAGCGGCCACCAACCGGTTCGCATTTGACCAGATCCCCATGTCGGTCGCTGACGAAGTCATCGTCCCCGCCGGCTATAAGTACGACATCCTGATGCGCTGGGGCGACCCGATGTGGTCGGACGCGCCGGAGTTCGACGACGCGACCCGCGGCACGGCCGCAAGCCAAGAACGCTCCTTCGGCGACAACACCGACGGCATGGACGTGTTCTCACACGACGGCAAAACACTGCTTGTGGTGAACAACGAATACACCAACCGCGACATCATCTCGGTCAGCGCTGTGGATCGCCGCATCGTCGATGAGGGCGATATCGCCAAGGGTATGATGGCGCACGGCATCTCGGTTGTGGAGATCGAGAACGTCGACGGCGCTTGGAAGATGGTCAAGGACAGCCCCTACAACCGCCGCATCACGCCCCAAAGCGAGATGGAGCTGACCGGTCCGGCCGCCGGCCACGATCTCATGAAGACTGCCGCTGATCCGACCGGCAAAAAGTCGCTCGGAACCTGGAACAACTGCGGCAACGGCGTCACGCCTTGGGGCACTTACCTTGCCTGCGAAGAAAACTTCAACGGTTACTTCTCATCGTCTGAGGAAGTTCAAGACCAGAAGGAGGTCAGCATTTCGCCGGAGTTGCGCCGTTACGGCATCAACGATGAAGATTGGGGCTACAACTGGGCGGTCATCGACGAGCGCTTCGACGTCAACAAGCATCCGAACGAGCCGAACCGCGCGGGCTACGTGGTCGAGATCGATCCGACCGATCCGACCTCCACGCCGAAAAAGCGCACGGCCCTCGGCCGCTTCAAGCACGAGAACGCCGAGTCCGTCGTCAACAACGATGGCCGCGTCGTGGTGTACATGGGCGATGATGAGCGCGGCGAATTCGTCTACCGCTACGTCTCCAACGGTGTGTACGCGCCGGGTGCCCCCACCGACGAACTGCTGAATGACGGCATCCTGTACGTTGCCACCTTCGCCGACGATGGCACCGGCAAGTGGGTCGCGCTCACCCCGGAAACCACCGGCATGGACCAAGCGGAAATCCATATCCACACCCGCCAGGCCGCGTCCGCTGTGGGTGCGACCACCATGGACCGCCCCGAGTGGATCTCGGCCAACCCGACCGCGCCGGAAATCTACTGCTGCCTGACCAACAACAAGAACCGTGGCGTGAAGCCGAATGCTGGGGGTGACGACACCTCTGTCAACGGCCCGAACCCGCGCGCAGAGAACAACTACGGTCAGATCGTGCGTTGGCGCCCTGATGGCGGCGACCACACCGCGCCGGGCTTCGCGTGGGACCTTTATGTGCTCGCCGGCAACCCGACCGTGCACTCTGACGCCTATGCCGGTTCGCCCAACGTGAACGCTGACAACATGTTCAACTCCCCGGATGGCCTGGCGTTCGACTCGCACGGCCTGGTTTGGATCCAAACCGACGGGAACTACAAAAACGAGGGCGACTTTGCCGGCCACGGCAACAACCAGATGCTGGCTGGCGACCCGGTCACAGGCGAGATCCGCCGCTTTATGGTTGGCCCGAACGAGTGCGAGATCACCGGTCTCACCTGGAGCCCGGACCGTCGCACCATGTTTGTCGGCATCCAGCACCCGGGCGAGCGTGGCAACAGCCACTGGCCGGGCGGTGGCACCTCTGTGCCCCGTTCCGCGATCATCGCTGTGACCCGCGAAGACGGCGGCCGCGTCGGCTAAGCCCGAACGCGCTGACACCACGACTGAGCCGGCGGTACCTCACCGCCGGCTTCTTCTTTGAGCCGCTAAACTTCGCTCAACCCGTCAATAATCACAAAGCCAGGGCCAGATCGCGCCACGTCGCCAAGCGGTTCATCGGTCACGACGATAATGGTGCCCGGCCGGAAGTCCGCCAGCGTTTCAACAAAGGGCGCCCAGTCCTCCACCGTGATTCGTGACAGAACGTCATGCGGCTCAACCGTATCGTTCGTATCCCAAGCGATCTTGTGAGCGAACCATGTGTGCGCACGGTCGTGAGGATCGACTTCGAGCAGCTTGAACATGTGGTTGCCGAGCGGTCGGCCCGGGTTCTTGAGCAGAATAGATGACGAAAAGACCTCAGCGCCGTCCTTCAAAATCTCTAGCTTCCGACTGCCGCCCGAAACCACAATCGAAAAGACATCTGACGACGTGAGCGAGGCATCCACCGGATGGTGGGCCTTGGCGGCCGCTGCGACGATGGCCGCAGTCGCCTGCTCCTCCGCAGCTGCCGGAAGCACGGGGCCTGGGTGCACGACGTTGTTCGGCTCGCTCTTCTCGTCAGCGATGATGACCGCAATGCCGAGGTGAGTGATGGAAAACAAAAGCTCCGAGAACTTCAGCGGCAGGCGGACGCATCCGTGGGATGCGGGGTAGCCAGGGAGGCGTCCCGCGTGGAGCGCAATGCCGTCCCAGGTGAGCCGCTGCATATTGGGCATCGGCGCGTTGTTGTAGGTCGAGGAGTGGTGGTCCCGATCCTTCTGAAGCACCACAAAAACACCTGTTGGCGTGCGGTGCCCCGGCTTCCCGGTCGAGCACGTGGAGACCGCGATCTTGATGCCGTTGCGGTAGACATGGACGAGCTGTTCATCCAGCGACACGATGATCGTGACGGGGCCTTCCGGCGAGAGATCAGGCTCCCAAAGGAACTCGCCGGGCTCCAGCGTGACCCAATCAATGTCCGGTCGCGGATGAGGCACCGGCGTTGAAGCCCGCTGCGCGGACGGCAACGCCACGGCCGCCGCAGCCCCCACTCCCGCTCTCATCATTGCGCGCCGGCTGGGCGTCCAAGCGTTCGTCATTACTCCCTCCGTTGATGAGGGCATGACCTAACGCACTTCGGGTCCAAACGGAATCGCGTGAAGTTGCCGGCTCAACGCCTGTCAGGCACGCATAGAGGCGAGTTCTTTCAGCATTTCGTCGGTGGTCCGCATCCGGCAATAGTGCCCGCCCATCGCCTGGATCGACCGCTCGTGGCGCTTGGGATCGTCCGCGGCGCAGCAGTCCTCCACCTGCGTCACCAGAAAGCCGCGGTCACACGCGTCGCGCACCGCAGTCTCCACGCACTGGTCGGTGCACACGCCATAAATCACCACGTACTCGATGCCCATGTTGCGCAACACGTACTCAATGTTGGTGCAATTGAAGATACCGGACGCTGTCTTCGGGATCAGAATTTCATCATCGGCCGGCGCAACCGCTGGAATCACCTTCGCCTCGAGCGACCCTTTGGGAAAAAACAAGCCTGAAATCTTGTGATCGAGGCTGATGTCTCGGCCATCTTTGGTCAGTGCCTCGATCACTGTATAGATGACCTCAAGGCCTGCTTCACGCGCGGCGGACTGGAGGCGGACTTGATTTGGGATGACGATGTGCTCCAGGCGGTCGAGAAAATCGACCTTGCTGCTCCCGGTCGCCCGGGCGTCCGCCGCCATCTCAGCGCTCCACTCGGCGTTTTGCATGTCGATGGACAACAGCGCAGTCTTGCCAAGTTCGATGGGCCGTTCACGATCCTCTCGCCGGGCCTGTGAGAGTGGAATATGGGGCATCACGAAAACCCTTTTGCATCGCTGGGACGGAGTTGATGGCGGACGAGATGAGCATCCGTGTGGCGATCGAGGATACGATGCCAACGCTGACGGTGAGCGAAAAGCGGGCGGCAACCGTGCTGTTGGCGCGTTATCCGATGGTGGGTCTGGAATCGATCACGGGTTTTGCCAAGGCCGCTGAGGTCTCCACAGCAACCATCCAGCGGCTCGTGGTGAAGCTCGGCTGCGCGAGCTACCCCGAGTTTCGCCAGCGCCTTCGCAGCGAACTCGCTGACCGGGACAACAACCCGCTGACGCTGTTTCGCGACGACGTGTCCGAAAAGCCATTGGCGGCCTTTCGCGACAGCCTGGTCGGGGCGCTCACCAAAACCTTGGACAGCATAGTGCCGTCCGAAATCGCGGCGGTGGTGGACCTTCTGGCCGACCGCAAACGGCGCGTGTACATCGCGGCCGGCACGTTCACCTATCCGCTCGCCGAGCACCTCGACTTTCACTTGCGCAAAATGCGGCCGGGAACCACGCTCTTGCCGCAGGACACCCCCCGGCGCGCCGACGCGCTCCTCGACATCAGAAAAGGCGACATCCTCGTGGTGTTCGACGTGCGGCGTTACCAGCCCGACACGCTGCTCACTGCCGAACTTGCCGCCGAACGGGGCGCGACCATCGTGCTTCTCACCGACCCGTGGATGAGCGACATTGCCCGGATGGCAACCCACGTCTTCCGCTGTCATGTGGAGGCGACGACGCCATGGGACACGCTGGTCGCCATGGCGTCTGTGGTCGAACTCATCGCCGCGTCGGTGGACAGGCAAACGTGGCCCACCCTGAAAGAGCGGCTGGAGAAGCTCGACAGCCTGCGACACGCCACCTTCGTTCCCGACTGGCACCAGTGATCAGCTCCGGTCAGTTTTGACCGGCGGGATCAGCCCATCAGGCCGCACCAGTAAAATGAGAATGACCGCGGTGAGCACAATCGCGTCCCGGTAAGGCGCGAGGGTGTCCGGCAGGAACGCTTGGCTAAACACCTCAATAGCCCCGACGATAAAGCCACCCGCGACCGCGCCCGACAGGCTGCCGAGCCCGCCCAGCACCGTTGCGATAAAGGCCTTCAGCACAGGGAAGAACCCCATCAGCGGGTCCACAGAGCCCCGGTTCGCCGTCCAGATGATGGCCGCAACGCCCGCGAGTAGGCCGGACAGGGCAAAGGCCGCCGCCACCACCCGCCCGGCGCGGAGGCCCAGATGCCGGACCATGGCAAAGTCTTCTGCCGCCGCACGCATCGCAATCCCGGTGGTCGTGCGGCGCAAAAACAGCGTCAGCCCGATGAGCGCCACGAATGTAATGACAATGGAAATGGTCGCGATCACGCCAACGGTGTAGCCGCCCACCTCCCATGTGCCGGACAGCTGCAAGGGCATGGGTATCGGTTTTGGGCGGGCTGAAATCCCATTTTGAAACAGAACTTTGAGGATCTCCGATACCGCAAAGCTCGTGATCAGCAGCGATACGATGCTCGCCCCCTGCATGGGACGAAACGCGACCCGCTCCATCGCCACGGCCGCCATGATGGAAAACGCGATCCCGATGGCGATGGCGCCCGGAATACCCATGCCAAAGGTGATCGCGGCGAACACACCGTAGCCGCCAACGGTCATGATCTCGCCGTGCGCGAAGTTGATGAGGCGCACAATCGAAAACACAATCGCAAGGCCGAGGGCCAGCAGCGCATAGACCCCGCCCAGCGAGATGGCGTTGACGGTTTGCTGGATGAAAATGTCCATGGGTGGCCTCAGGCAGTGAGGTAGGCGGCGCGCACAAGCTCACCCCCTTCCAGCGATGACGGCGGGCCGGATGCGGCCGTGCTTCCGGTCGCAAGGACCAGCGCATGGTCGGCGATTGCCAGAGAGCGCGGCACATTTTGCTCCACCAGAAGGACGGTAATGCCTTCCTCGCGCAGCGTCTTGATCACGCTAAACACGGTATCGACCATTTGCGGCGCGAGCCCCAGCGAGGGTTCGTCCATCAGAAGAAGGCGCGGCGTCGCCATCAACGCCCTCGCCACCGCCAGCATCTGTTGTTCGCCGCCCGACAACAGCCCGGCGCGCTGGCCGGCGCGTTCGGCAAGAATGGGAAAGCGGCCGTACATCTCATCGGTCAGCCGTTTCGCCCGCCCTGCATCGCGCTGAATGGCGCCCGCGAGCTGAAGGTTCTCGGCCACCGTCAGCGCGGTGAACACCCGGCGGCCCTCAGGGCAAAGCCCGATGCCGGCCTGAACGATGTCCTCAGGTGCCATCTTGGCAAGGGACTGACCTTCGAAGCGAATGTCACCGCTCGCCCAGCGGCGCGCACCGGCAACCGCCATGAGAAGCGTTGTCTTGCCGGCACCATTGGCGCCGAGCACCGTGGAAATGGTGCCGGCGTCAACGGAAAGATCCACGCCCTTCAGGGCGTGGACAGGTCCATAGCGGACGTGAAGCGCTTCAATTTCAAGAAGGCTCACGGATTGGGCAAAAGATCAGGATCGGCCATGTCGCGAAGTACGAACGACTTCGTCCCATCGTCCTCAATCTTGGCGATCACCACAGGGCGAAGCGGCATCCGGTCCGTGCCCGCGAACGTGAAGTTCGACATGATCCCCTCGCCATCCTCGATGGCAGCGAGCGCGTCACGCACCGCCGCCGGATCGGTGGAGCCCGCCGCGGCGATGGCCTGTTCGATCATGTTGGCGATATCGCAGCCGTTCACATAGTAGTTGTTGTCGGGCGGTGCGCCGGTCGCCGCCTCGTAGCGGGCGACGAAATCGGCATACGCGGACCCTTCGTCCGGAAAGCCGCCGCTGGTGTGGAAGATGCCGCTCACCACCTCGCCAAGGCCGCGGATGGTGGGCGTGTCGAGCACATCGCCGCCCATGACTTGCGTGTCGACGCCGGCACCGCGAAGAGCGCGGATGAAGGCGGGGAAGTCCGGCTCCCATGCCCATGTGACGATGAGGTCAGGTGTGGGCTCAGCGGACTGGATTGTCGTCACGATCGCCGAAAAGTCAGGCTGGTTGAGCGAATAGAGCGAGGTGCCGACAATGTTGCCGCCCAGCTCCTCAAACACTTCGCCGAAATACTCTGGCCCGCCGAGCGTGTAGGCGGCGTCTGGCGATTTCACCAGGTAAACGTTCTCGTAGCCATTATCGCGGGCAAACTTGGCAAGCACCGTGCCCTGCTGGTTGTCTGCCGGGTAGGAGCCGAAAATGAACTCGCCCACCTGCGTGAGCACCGGCGCGGTGCCGGCAAAGGTCAT
>ERZ1740058.982-NODE-982-length-16178-cov-8.040005_pt1 | contig 16178 bp, 17 predicted proteins | sample MGYA00581745_ERZ1740058 | MGnify/ENA primary metagenome ERZ1740058 (study PRJEB43018, sample SAMN04849742) | marine metagenome | isolation source: floating plastic debris | place: Pacific Ocean | collected 2008-08-30 | study: EMG produced TPA metagenomics assembly... | reverse complement strand
CTCTTGGGAGACTTCGCGGAGACCAAAACTGTGTGGATTCGGCCCACCTGAGGGGGCGTTCTGGACTCTTGACGACAAATCGCACGACTAGCACCGGTTTTTGCCGACAAGCGACAGCTTTGCGGTCACTCTTGCCGATAGGGTTGGATCGTCCGCACTGGCCCCCACGGAGGGCGTGCCGGCGGTCGTCATGGCTCGTACGCATCGGCGTTGGAGGATCCAAGGCATGCCCATGTGCTCTTCGCTTTCCACCCATCTCTCTCGACTCGTCTTGGTCGCCTTGCTGCTGGGCACCGGGCTGATCTCCGTTGGCTGCGCGAATAACGAGCCACGGATGGACGACCCGCTGGTCATGGAGGCCCAGGAGCTCCGCCGGCTCAACGAGAGCCTCGAGCTCGCCCTTCGGGACGCCGAGGACCGCTACCGCGCTCTCGACGAGCAGAATCGGGACCTGGCCGACCAATTGGCCGCCCAGCCGGACTTCAGCGACACCGGCTTCGAGGGCCTGGGCGCAGGCGTCAGCCGCCGTCCTGGCGAGGTCGTGGTCGAGATCGCCGGCGAGGTCCTGTTCGACTCGGGCTCGGTCGTCATCAAGCGCAACGCCCAGCAGACGCTGGACACGGTGGTGCGGGTCATCAACCAGCGGTACTCGGGGAACGAGATCCGCGTGGCGGGCTTCACCGATAGCGACCCGATCCGCCGGAGTGATTGGAAGACCAACGAGCGGCTCAGCGCCGAGCGTGCGATGGCGGTTGAGAGCTATCTTGTCTCCAAGGGCGTGGACAACAACCGCATCCACTCGGCGGCTTTCGGACCCGCCAAGCCCAAGGGCTCGAAGCGGGAGAGCCGCCGCGTCGAGATTATCATCCTCGAGTAGATTCGACCTACTCGTCCGAGTCTTCCGAGTCGTCACGCCACTGGGCCGCTTCGAGCACCAACGCTCGCAGCGGCTCGTGTTCGTTTCGGAGGCGCAGCTCCAGCATGGGGCGCACAATCGGGCACGGCCAATCGACGGCGCGCCGGCCAAGCTTGGCCCAGTCCTTCTCGGTGACCACGAGCGCTTCCATGCCGTCGGCGAGGCGTAGGAGCGCGGTGATGGTCTTGGGGCCCAACGGATCGTGATCGCGCAGTTGGCGCGTCGCGGAAGGCGGACCGAAAGCCTCGGTCGCCTGCGCGATGAACGCCTGCGGCTTGCCGATGGCGCAGGCCAGGGCGTACCGGCGCCCACGGAGCCAGCCAAGCGACTCCTGGCGGTCGTCGCCTTCGAAAACGCCCAACCCGGTCCAAGCGTGTTCGGCGTGCGCGATGGTGAGGTGCTGGAATCGGCGTGCGAGCTCGCCGGTCAGGCGTGTGAGCTCGCTCGGCTGCGCGCGGTCGGCGTGGGTAAGGACCACCGCGTGCGCGCGGGCGAGGCTCTCGACGGGCTCGCGCAGCCAACCGGCGGGCAGCAGGCGCTGCACGAACGGATCCTGCGTCGCGTCGATCAGCACGATGTCGAGCTGGCGCGCCACGCGACGGTGCTGGAAGCCGTCGTCGAGAACGATAGTGTCGACGCTCTCGCCCTCTGGCGAGCGGAACAGCTCGAGCAGGCGTTCGACGCGGTTTGGGCCGACGGCCAGTAGTACTTCGGGCATGGCGGCCCGATGCAATTCGGCCTCGTCGCTCACGCCGTCCTTGGCCGCGTAGCCGCGCATGGCGATTGCGGGCGTATACCCATCTTCGATCAGCCAGCGGCACACGAGCTGCACGGCTGGAGTCTTGCCTGTGCCCCCGACCGAGAGGTTGCCGACGCTGATGACGGGACGATCCAGCGTGACGCTCAGCCCGCCTGGGAACAGCAGCGAGCCCTTGGAGCGGCTGTCGAAGTTGGCGTTGCGCTTGGTGATCGCGCGCGTGTAGAGCCGCTCGGCCAAGGGCGCGAGCGGGCGGAGCGCTGCGGGCAGCGGGCCGGAAGGGTCAGGCATCGGCGTCCTTTGATCGCGCGGCAAGTTCGCTTCTCAGTTGCGAGCCGAGCGTGCGATGCAGGCGTTTCTGCTTCTCGCGTGCGAGTCGGAGATTGTTGCCGATGTCGACGAAGGCCATCACGAGCACCAGGCCGAGCAGCAGGATCGCGATCGCCCAGACCAACGCAAACTGCCTGGGGTTTGCGCTCGAGACCAGGGAGAACGCGATCGCGAGCACCGGCACCGTGATGAGCATGAGCCAGCCGTTGGCCGTGCGGATGCGCTTGCGGCTCTCGGGCATGTCGGCCGATCGCATCGCGATCAGGTGCGCGGCGATGACCACGAGCGTGAGCATGGCCAGTGGCGCTGAGACCCAGATTGGCACGATGCCGTTCATGGGGTGGACTCCCATGGTGCTGCGACGGCGAGCCACTCGGGCAAGCGTTGGGTGGGCAGGCCGACGACGGTGTCCGGATCGCCGTCAACCGTGATGGGCCAGCCGTCGGCGAGGCGCTCGCCGAGGTTGTACCCTCCGGCCTTGCCGCGCCAGCCATCGGTGGCGATATATCGCTCGATCTCGGCATCGTCGAGTTTGCCGAACACCACGCGCGTCACGTCGGCAATCAGCAACCGGTTTTCTCGCGGGCTTGAGGGGTCGACCAGGGCAACGCCGGACACGACGCGTTGTGTGCGCTCCGACATCGACCGAAGCCTGCGTGCCGCCTCGTCGGAGGTCGTGGGCTTGCCGATGATCCGGCCTTCGAGCTCGCACGAGGTATCGGCCCCGAGCACGACTCCCGAAGCGCCCGATGGGAGACTCTCGGCTGCCGCCCGAGCCTTCAGGTACGCCATCGCGACGGTCCACGAGGCCGCGGTCGCGGTGGGTGGCGGCACCAGATCGCCGTCGTCGACGCCCGCGGGCACGACCTCAAAGGGCATGCCGAGGTTGGTCAGGATCTGGGCTCTGCGGGGGCTCGAGCTGGCCAGCAGCACGCGCAGGGCGGAGCGTTCCGACGTGCCGGGGTCGGCCGCTATCCTGCCGTCATGCGTGCTCATCTGGTCCAACTGGACATCGTATGGGAAGACCGCGAGGCGAACTTTGATCGCGTTGGGGGGCTGCTTGATGGCGTGGACGTCGGGCCCGGCGACCTCGTGCTGCTGCCTGAGATGTTCGACAGTGGGTTCTCCCTGAACACCGAGGTGACGGCCGACGACGGCAGCACCGTGACCTGGTTGGGCCGACTCGCAGATGACCTGGGCGCGGTGGTGATGGGCGGCCGGACGGTGGGCGGGTGCGCAAACGGCGGGTGTGAGAAAGCGACGAATCACGCGACCGCGTTCGCGCCACCCGCCGACGGCGGCGACCCGAGGTTGCTGTGCGACTACGCAAAGATCCACCCCTTCACGTATGGCCGTGAGGGTGAGAAGTTCATCGGCGGCCGGCATGTCGAGACCTTCTCGTGGGAGGCCGGCAGCGACAGACTCGAGGTGTGCCCGACGATCTGCTACGACCTGCGGTTTCCCGAGCTTTACCGCCTGGGGCTCGCGAAGGGGGCCGAGGCGTTCACGTGCATCGCGAACTTCCCGTCTGCCCGGCAGGAGCACTGGCGCACGCTCGCGATCGCTCGCGCGGTCGAGAACCAGGCCTTCATGCTTGCGGTGAACCGCTGCGGCAACGACCCCTACCTGGCCTATGCCGGCGGCACGATCGCCATCGACGGCAAGGGTGAGGTCATCGGCGAGCTCGGTCACGAGGAGGCCGTGCTAACCGTCGAGCTCGACGTCGCAGCCCTACACGCCTGGCGAGATGAGTTCCCGGCGTGGCAGGACGGGCGGTTGATGCCCCAGCAGCATTAGTGCCGGACTGCGTGGGGTTGGGCGTCAGGGATCGTTCTGGGGCCTTCGGGGACAGCCCTTTCGGACGCGTCCTTGCCGAGACTGGGCTTATCGGGGTTCAACCGCCGCGATGCGCGTCGGGATTTGCCAAGGTCGGGCGCGAACTGGCGGGCCTCCCGTGCGAATCTTGCAATCGACCGATCCCAAACTTCCCCCAGGTTGGTCGGCGGGCTGCGGTGGCGGGCTCCAGGCGTCGATAACGCTCGAAGGAAGCCACGCGGTGGAGGCCGTGTGGACAAGGTCCGGATTTGTCCGTGGACGGCTGGGCCGCTATGTTCCCGTCCGGTTTTTGGTGCTGCGGAGTGGTCCGTGGCAGTCTCGAATCGATCGAACCAAGGAATCCGCGCGAGCGCACGCAAGCCATGGCCAAGCCGAACCCGACACCCCCGCCGAATCCCGCTGAGGCCTCCGCCTCGGGCACGGGCTCGATGTCGGGCAGCCGGACGGCGGCCCTCTCGGCGATGGATCGATCGGGCATCACCCCGTTGAGTGGGGTGACCACGCCTGAGGACCCCGACGCTGTTGTCGCTGAGGTCGCCAAGGGCGGCTCGAATGTCGACACCGCGCTGGGTCGTCTCGTTGTCGATTACGGCCTGGCGACGCAAGAAGAGGTCGACCTGTGCTATGGCAAGCTGCGTGACGACGGGCAGGCCGAGGGCGACGAGGCCGGGCAGCGTTCGCTCGCGCTGGAACTGGTCGACCAGGACTTCGTCACCAAGCGGCAGATCGCGCGGCTGAAGTCGATCCTCGACGCCGAGCGCAGCGGGCAGAAGATCCCGGGCTATCGGCTGCTGGGCAAGCTCGGTGCCGGCGCGATGGCCACGGTGTACAAGGCCAGGCAATTGAACCTCGATCGTCTGGTCGCGATCAAGGTGCTGCCGCGCAAGATGAGCCAGAACCCTCAGTTCATCGAGCGTTTCTACGCCGAGGGACGCGCGGCCGCGGCGCTCAACCACCCGCACATCGTGCAGGCGTACGACGTCGGCAAGGCCGGCGAGTACCACTACTTCGTGATGGAGTACGTCGACGGCCGCACGGTGTACGACGACATCGCCAAGCACAAGCGATTCGAAGAAGCCGACGCGATCGAGATCGTCCGCCAAGTGGCCCTGGCGCTCGGGCACGCGCACGAGCGCGGCATCATCCACCGTGATGTGAAGCCCAAGAACATCATGATCACCAGGGACGGCGTGGTGAAGCTCGCCGACATGGGCCTTGCCCGTGCCGTCAGCGACAAGGAAGCCGCCGAGGCCGAGGCCGGCAAGGCCTTCGGCACCCCGTTCTACATCAGCCCCGAGCAGATCCGCGGCGAGACCAACGTTGGGGCCGAGGCGGACATCTACTCACTGGGCGCGACGTTGTACCACATGGTGACGGGCGCGGTGCCCTTCGACGGCAAGAACCCCACCAGCGTGATGCATAAGCACCTCAAGACCGACGCCGTCCCGCCTGACCAGGTTAACCCCCGGCTCAGCGGCGGCATCAGCGAGGTCATCGAGATGATGCTCGCCAAGAAGCGCGACCAGCGGTACCGCAACGTCGAAGACCTCATGAGCGACCTCGACGAGGTCAAAGCCGGTAAGGCGCCGCCGCTGGCCCATCGCGGCCTGGATCAGGCGGACTTGGCGTCGCTGACCCACCTGGAGACGGCCAGTGTGGCCGCGCCGGCCGAGTTGCAGCCCACGCCGTTCGGCGCGGGCGACAACCGATCGCCGCTGCTCGTTGCCGTGATCGTGCTGCTGGTCATCAGCTTCGTGTTCAACATCGTGCAGCTGTTGTGAGCGATCGGGCTTCCGGGCCTCGAGGCGGCGATCGAATAGACCGCTGGGTCGGCGTGTTTGCATTCTGCACGGAAAAGCAACGCAAAATTGGCTTGCTCGCCGACGGAAGTTCTGGTACGCTTGACCTCGTGCCGCAGGGCCGACGCCGCCGTATTGGAGCGTCCCCGCCGGCAGGCCGATGCGTATCTGGTCTGTGGTCGGGGTCGAACCCGGCTGTGGGCCGTGCCGTGATTCCGGCTGGAAGAGGCCGTGGAGGCTGTCAACCCCGCACGAAGCGGGACGGAGCCGCCCGAAGACGATTGACGATGCCGCCGGCGCGTGCCGGTGGCGATTGAGGTGCCGGCCGACGCCGGCGAGTTGAAGGAGCACACCTATCCGAGGACGAAGGTTTTATCGCGATGCGGGCCCGGTGCAACGAACCCGGGTGAACCACATGATCCGCATCAGCCCGATCCGCCTGATTGGCGCCGAGGGCGAACAGGTTGGCGTGGTGGATACGCGGGACGCGATGCGCATGGCCCAAGAGGCGGGCCTGGATCTTGTCGAGATCGTGGCCGACACTCGGCCGCCGGTCTGCAAGATCATGGACTACGGCAAGTACAAGTACGACCAGTCCAAGCGTAAGGACAACAAGGCCGCCAACCAGCAGGAAATCAAGGAAGTTCGTCTGGGCCGATCGGTCAAGATCGATCCGCACGACGTGCAGATCCGCGTGAACCAGGCCCGCCGCTTCTTGATGCAGGGCCACAAGGTGCAGATCACCCAGCGCTTCCGCGGCCGCGAGATGGTCCACAAGGAACTCGGCCTCGAACGCCTGGCCGAGATCGTCGAGCAGCTCAGCGACATCGCCAAGGTCGAGATGGCCCCGCGCTGGGTCATGCGCCAGGCCAGCATCGTGCTCGCGCCCGACAAGAACAAGGTCGAGGCGGCCAAGCGCAAGAAGGCCAAGGACGACGAGGCCGAGGCCACGGCCGACGCCGAGCTCGACGCCCAGCTCGCCAAGCTCGACGCGGCCGATGACGGCAGCGACGACGATGACGATGCCGTAGAGGGCACCGAGGAAGCCAAGGGCGACGACAAGAAGTCCAAGCCAACGCGCAAGGTGTCGAACCCGGTCGAGGACGAGATCAGCGCCCTGCTGGGCGAGTGAGCCGTCACCGCTGGCGGTCGTAGGCCCTTAGCAAGAGCGACCGCACGCGAGCATGCCTGTAGGCCTCATCGGTGAAGATCGATGGGGCCTCTCTTGTGCGCACCGGCGGGGCGAAGGACGCCGGAATCGGCTCGCGGCCTTCCTGGGCGCGCTGGCCGATGGGCCGGGTTTGATCGATGCGACCATCGGCGGGCATCACCGGCTCAACCGCGGGCGTGGTCGGCATCGCGGCCGGGTCGACGCGCTCGGGCGGCACCGGATCGCTCGCCTGGATCAATGCCAGCGAGAACCTGAGCACGTGGGGCGCGATAGTGAGCAGCATCAGAGCAGGATCCTCATGCGGATGAGCAGTGGCCGGTCGCCCTCTTCCAGGGCGTCGATGCGCTCGCCGGTGGCGGTCCACTCGTAGATCGCGTTGATCAGGGCGTTGTCGATGTCCGATCGGCCACTGCCCCGGCCGCGGGGTATCCGCGCTCGGCTCACGTTGCCCTCGTGATCGAAGAAGATCTCGACCAATGGGCTCGGCGGACGGCCGCGGACACGCTGCAGGTCGGTCAGGCGCATCCGCGTCGTGTTGATCTTCAGGCCCTCGGCCGCCACGACTCGCCCCATCTGCGTCCGGCGCATCTCGACCGGCAGGCTGGACGCTGGCGAGGCGCGGGTGTCCTGCTGGCCCGGACTGCCGTCTTGCTCGCTGTCCTCGGCTGTCGTCGGCTCGGCTGGGGGCTGGGGGCGGGGCTCGGGCTGCTGTGGCGCTTCGCGTGCGGGCTCGGGTTGCGGCTGCGGTTGGGACTCGGCGGCCTGCTCCATCGCCCGGACGAATTCGGCACGCAACGCGTCCAGCACGGCTCGGGTCTCGCTGACCGCCTCGCTGGTGGCCGCCTGCACGCTCGCAGCGACGGCACGGGACAGGTTGTCCGCCTGATCGCCCTCGGCGCGGGTGAGCTGGGACTGCTCGACCCGCGACGGCGCGGCAACCTGAGGCTTGGGCTCCTCGAAGCCGAGCCAGTTGGTTGTGACCGCATCGCTGCGCTCGATACCCAGCTTGATGGGGATCTCCAACTGGCTCGTGTTCTCAGCCGCGGCGGCCATGCGGGCCGGGTCGACCCCGCCCTGGATCAGCGCAAATCCGAGGATCGCATGGATCGCCAGGCTGGCGGGCAGGGCGATGGCCCACCGCAGACCGCTGCCTCCGACGCGTTGTTCGCTGGTGCCGGCCATGGCTCGCAATGGTACGGATGGCGCGGGTTCAGGGATCGGTCGGGTTCACCGGCCCCGTTGGCTGCTGTGGAGCGGCCTCTGGCGTATCGCTGGGCGTACCAACCAGTTCGACCATCTCGTATCCCTGGGCCCGCAGGGCATCCAGCACCCGGAGTAGGGCCCCAGAAACGCCGCGTTCGTCGACTTCCAGGCGGATGACGGGCGGCTGGTCCGGTTCGGCCGTTGCGGCGGCCTCGGTGATGGAACTGCTGATGGCTTCGAGCAGGGCCGAGCGCGTGGATTCCGCCAGTGGCTCGCCGTCTCCCGAGGCCGGCCCCACGGCCTCGCCGTCCACGTAGACCATGCCCTGGGCATCCACGGCCACGATGATGGCCTTTGGCGCTTCGCTCTGGCCGCCCGAGCCCAGGGCCGGGAGGTCCAGGTCCATGACGCTCACACGCGTCAGCAGCACGAGCGAGAACACGAAGAACGTCAGCAGCAGGAACACCACATCGATGAGCGGCGCCATCTCGACGCGGGGTTCCTGGCTGGTGCGTCTGACGCGGAGCATCGTGAAGATGGTAGAGGGAACCAGTGGGCATGTTGACGGGCGAATCCGGCCGGCCTTCCATCTCCAGAGGCGACGGGCGCGGAGCCAGGCCGGAGGGAGGTCGCGATGACGGTTCGTATGGAGTTATCGCGAATCCTCATCCGCGAGCTGACAGACTACCAGGTCATCGAGCTGCGTGAGTCGGCCGAAAACGGCACCCCGGACGACGAACTCCGCACCTTTCCCATCGTCATCGGCCTGCCCGAGGCGCAGGCCATCGAGCGGCGGCTCAGCGGCGTGCCCGTGAAGCGGCCGCAAACGCACGACCTTCTGGCCAACATCATCGATAGCCTCGGCGGCTCGCTCGAGTCGGTTGCGATCACGGACCTTGCCGACCAGACGTTCTACGCGGTGCTGAGCTTCCGCGACGGGAACGGGGACATGGTCGAGGTGGATGCCAGGCCCAGCGACGCGATCGCGCTGGGCATCGGCATCGGCGTGCCGATCTTCGTGGCCGAGCACGTGCTGGCCCAGGCGACCAACGACAGCCCGCTGGACGATCAGTTCGGCGACGAAGACGAAGAAGAAGATGGCGAACTGGGACCGCCGTTCTGATGCACGAGCCGCTGGATGGACCACGATCGGGATCAGCGGCTCATGCCGAAGGCGAGCCGGTCTATCGCAGCGAGGTTGTGCCGGGCACGGGCGGAGCGCTGAAGCAACGCGAGGAGGACTTCCTCGTTGATGAGCTTCCGCTGTATCCACCTAGCGGCGAGGGTGAGCACCTGATGATGTTCGTCGAGAAGCGCGGCCTCTCGACGTTGCACATGGTCGGAGTCTTGGCGCGGCACTTTGGTGTCCCGACGAGCGCGGTGGGCTACGCCGGACTCAAGGACAAGCACGCCATCACGAGGCAGCACCTGACCGTGCACGTGCCGGGCAAGGCGATCGAGGACTTTCCATCGCTCCAGCACGAACGCATCCAGATCTTGTGGATCGACAAGCACGATCGCAAGCTGCGCCGCGGCCACCTCGAGGGCAATGGGTTTTCGATCAGAGTGCGCGGCGTGTCTATGCAAGCCGCCCTGCACGCGAACCAGACGCTGGCGATCCTTGAAGCCAAGGGCATGCCAAACCGCTTCGGCGAGCAGAGGTTTGGACAATGGGCGACGAACCACCTCATCGGCCGAGCGATGGTGCGCGGAGAGGCCCAAGAAGCCTGCGATCTCCTGCTCGGCCCGACGCCTGGCGGCCACTCCGATGACTCTCGCGGGGCATATGCGGCGGGAGACCTGGCGGGCGCGCTCGAAGCCCTGCCAAAGTCTGCGCAAGCCGAGCGCCGCGTGCTCGACGCCCTGCTCCGTGGCAAGTCTCCCAGGCGAGCGATGGACAAGCTCGGCCGCACAGAGACGGCGTTCATGAGCTCGGCCCTGCAGAGCGCGATCTTCAACGCGGTGCTCGACGAGCGTGTGCGAGCCGGCACGCTCGACACGCTGCACACAGGTGATGTGGCCACCGTGCACGACGCGCGCAAGACGACCTTCGTTGTGAGCAAAGACGAGGCGAACTCCAATGAGATGGCCGAGCGGCTGCAGCGGCTCGAGGTCAGCCCGACCGGGCCGATGTGGGGCCCGCGCATGCGGCAGGCCGAGGGTGCGGCGGCGGAAGCGGAGCGTGCGGCGCTCGAGCGCTTCGGGCTCACGCCAGACGACATGGAGCGCTTCGCGAACGCCCACCGTGGAGCCATCGAGGGTGATCGCCGGGCGCTGCGTGTGCCGCTGCGGTACCCGCAGGTCGAGGGTGGTGCCGACGAGCACGGCACGTACGTGCGCTGCGGCTTCGCGCTCCCACGCGGCAGCTTCGCGACAGTGGCGATGGCCGAAGTCATGAAGCCGGTGCCAGCGACCGAGTGATGTCAATCGAACGCCCGGACGACGTTCGCCTTGTGTGTCTCGATTGGGGCGGCGTGCTGCTGCGGATCTGCCGGTCGTGGGAGGAGGCTTGCATCGCGTCCGGCCTTCCGCTGCCCGAAGCGCCCGTGGCTGAGACCGTGCGTCGTGCCCGCCGAGCGTTGAGCGAGTCCTACCAGTGCGGGCGGTTATCGTGCGAGGCGTACTTCGCTTCCGTCGCCGACCTCTCGCCGGGCTACAGCGCTGCTGACATCGAACGCTTGCACGACGCGTATCTCATCGCCGAGTACGACGGGGCTATCGAGCTCGCCCAGGAGCTGGCTGGACACGACCGATTCGCGAGCGGTCTGCTCAGCAATACGAACCACCGGCACTGGCTGCGCCGCTCCGAGTTCACCGCGGCGGCAATGCTCGAACACCAGCTCGCGAGCCACCTGCAGGGCATGGCCAAGCCCGATGAAGGCTTCTACAGGGCATTGGAGTCCGCGAGCGGTTGCTTGGGCGCACAGATCGCGTTCTTCGACGACTTGCCGGCAAACGTACAAGCGGCGCGATCACTCGGGTGGCAGGCGGTCCTCATCGATCACGATGGCGACACGATCGCGCAGGTCCGTTCGGCACTCGCTGGCGTGCTATGAAAAACCGCGTGCAATCGCACGCGGTGAGATTCGGTCACAGCTTGATCTCTGGGATCAGGGGAAGATGCCGCGGGTCTTGTAGACCTTGCCGATGTGCTCCAGGGCTGCGAGGTATGCGGCGGTACGCATGTCGCACTCGTAACGCTGGCGGGCCAAGAGCGTCCGGCGTGCGGACATGCACATGACCTTGTTCAACTCGCGGTCGACGGTCTCCTCGTCCCAGATCTGGCAGGCCTTGTTCTGCACCCACTCGAAGTACGACACGGTGACGCCGCCGGCGTTGCACAGGATGGCGGGGAGCACCTCGATGCCGCGACGCTGCAGCACTCGGTCGGCCGCGGGGGTACAGGGGGCGTTGGCGCCCTCGGCCACCACGCGGCACTGGAGCATCTCGGCCTCCTGCGGCCCGATCATCTGCTCGAGGGCGGCGGGGACGAACGCATCGACCGGGGTGCTGTAGAAGTCTTCCTTCGAGATCGCGTCGGCGCCCTTGCCGCCACGGCCAGAGTCGGTCGCGGCCTTCGACTTCTCGAAGCCGGCGATGCCGTAGTGCTCGTAGCTGTACTCGCTCAGCGCATGGGCGTCGATGCCGGTGTCGCAACGGAGCGCCCCGCTGTGATCCATGACGGCGATGAGCGTCGCGCCCATGTCCTGGAGGATGCGGGCGAGCCATGAGCCGACGTTTCCGAAGCCCAGCACGCTGAACCGCAAGCCCTCGATGGGGATCTTGATCTGCGGGAGGATCTCGGCCATGACGTCGGCGACGCCCTGGCCAGTCGCCTTCTCGCGACCGAGCGAGCCGCCGACCTCGACCGGCTTGCCCGTGACCACACGCATGCCGTCGTAGGCGCTCTTGCTGTTGGACATCTGATACGTATCAGCGATCCAGGCCATGTGCTGCGCGCTAGTGCCGACGTCCGGAGCAGGGATGTCGTAGTCCGGCCCGATGTCGTTCATGATCGCGCTGGTGAAGCGGCGCGTGACCCGCTCCATCTCGTCGGGGCTGAGCTTGTGCGGATCGACCTTGATACCGCCCTTGCCACCACCGAGCGGCAGGCGGGCGAGCGAGCACTTCATGGTCATGAGCAGCGCGAGCGCCTTGACATCATCGAGGTGCACGTCGGGGTGGAAGCGAAGGCCGCCCTTGAAGGGGCCAAGCGCGTTGTTGTGCTGCACGCGGTAGCCCTTGAAGAGGTGGTGGTGCCCGTCGTCCAGGCGAACGGGGAAGTGCACCATGATCTCGTTCTTGGGCTGGGCCAGGATGATCTTGACGCGGTGCTGCAGGTCGACCATGTCGGCCGCGTGGAGCATGCTGCCGACCGTCTGCGTGTAGAGGTTGTTGGGGTCCTTGGGAAAGCCCAACTCGTCGAACACCGGGTTGCGCTGCTCGCTGTCAACGGCGCCGGGTGTGCTCTCTGTCTGCGTCGCGATCGTTGTCATTGCTTCGACTGCCTCACGGAAGATGCGGCTGTTCCGCCCCTACGCGGGACGGCGAGATGCCGGGAGCCGATGCTGTCGGCCCCGGGTGTGGCCCGATGACTGCACCTACGAGCGAACGGACCTTCCGTTCGCTCGCGGCGTCGTGTTCCTCCTCGGCGTATCGGCCAAACGGGCCGGAAACTCCGGAGGACCCAGGTTGGCACGTGCCCGCGCGGTGGGTAAACCCAATGGCTGGCGCGGGGCGAGCTGCGCTGAGCCTTAAGGCTAGACGGAATGGGGATAAAAATCGCTGCTCGAAACGCCGATTATCGGTGCTGGGGGCGGATCGCCGGGATCGCCGGAGGCCGCCGTCTGTGGCGTCGGGCCGAGATCCGGCCGAAGCTGCCTCCGGGCGACCCCGAACGGGTCGCGCCTAGAATCCTGTTCCCGTTCCGCCGGTCCGGAATCCGTTTCAGGCGTTGTGGTGGCGCCCCGGAACCCAGAACGACCCCAAGCCGCCCCGCGAGGGCGGGCCGACTCGTTGTTATGCCCGTGGGGCATGCGAGCCGGCACGGCGGTGTGTCGATTGACTTCGGAGGCCCGGCGGCTCCGAGGGCAGCGAGCACGACCGATCTGAGAGACGCACATTTATGGTGGATGAAACCCTTATCGCATCGCTTGGCCTGGAAGATACCGAGGCCGAAGCGATGGTCCGTGAAGCACTCGGCGAGGCAGTCGCCGAGGGAGACATGGACAACCTGCTGGACAACCAGATCGCCGACCTCGAGCCCGGCAAGATCATCAAGGGCAAGATCATCGGCATGGCCGGTGACGATGTCGTGGTCGAGGTGGGGCTCAAGAGCGAGGGCCTCGTGCCTCGCGACGAGTTCGACGAAGAGCCCAAGATCGGCGAGACCGTCGACGTCCTGCTGCGGAGCCTCGAGGGCTCCAGCGGCGTCGTCGAGGTGTCCAAGCGCCAGGCCGACCGGCAGATCGCCTGGAACCGCATCGTCGACAACACCAAGGAAGACGACATCGTCGAGGGCAAGGTCCTCAAGCAGATCAAGGGTGGCTTGCTGGTCGACATCGGCGTGCCCGTGTTCCTGCCGGCCAGCCAGGTCGACGTGCGTCGCCCGCACGACGTCCGCGACTTTGTGGGCCGCTCGGTCCGCGCGATGGTGCTCAAGATCGACACCGAGCGTCGCAACATCGTCATCAGCCGCCGTCGCCTCATAGAGAAGGAGCGCGACAGCGCCAAGAAGCGCTTGCTCGAGACCCTCGCCGAAGGCCAGATCGTCAAGGGCCAGGTCAAGAACCTGGCGGACTTTGGCGCCTTCATCGACCTCGGCGGCATCGACGGCCTTCTCCACATCACCGACATGAGCTGGAGCCGGGTGAACCACCCCAGCGAGATGCTCAAGGTCGACGAGGAGATCGAGGTCAAGGTCCTCTCCATCGATATGCAGAAGGAGAAGATCGCCCTGGGCCTCAAGCAGAAGGACCCCAGCCCTTGGGAGGCCATCGAGGCCAAGTACCCCGTGGGCAGCCGCATCGCCGGCGAGGTGGTCAACATCATGTCCTACGGCGCGTTCGTGCGTCTGGAGGACGGCATCGAGGGCCTGGTGCACATCTCCGAGATGAGCTGGACCCGCCGCGTCAACCACCCCAGCGAGGTGGTCGAGGTCGGCGATGCCGTGGATGTTGTCGTGCTCGACATCGACAAGAACAAGCAGGAAATCAGCCTCGGCATGAAGCAGACCGAGGTGAACCCCTGGGAGCTCGTCGCCGAGAAGTACCCTCCCGGCACGGTCATCAAGGGCTCGGTGCGCAATCTGGCCAACTACGGCGCGTTCGTCGAGATCGAGCCGGGCATCGACGGCCTGCTGCACGTCAGCGATATGAGCTGGACCAAGAAGGTCACCCACCCCAACGAGCTGGTCGCCAAGGGCGACGAGGTCGAGTGCGTGGTGCTCGATGTCGACCAGGAGAAGCAGCGCATCAGCCTGGGCGTCAAGCAGCTGACCGAGGACCCGTGGCTCAACGCCATCCCCGGTGCCTACCAGCCGGGTATGGTCGTCCGAGGCAAGGTCACCAAGATCACCAACTTCGGCGTGTTCGTCGAGCTTGAGGACGATCTCGAGGGCCTGCTGCACATCTCCGAGCTGGCCGACCACAAGGTCGAGGACCCCCAAGAGGTCGTCAAGGCCAACGACGAGGTGGACGTCAAGATCCTGCGTGTGGACATCAGCGATCGCAAGATCGGCCTGAGCCTCAAGCGGGCCCAGTGGGGCGACGCCGGCGACGGCTCGTACTCGGCTGACGCCAGCCCGCAGCGTGGCGGCATGGACGACCACGACGCCATGGGTACCAACAAGATCGAGTTCTAAACCGAACCCGATCGAAGCAGTGACTCTTCACGAGGCCCGGGCGCAAGCCCGGGCTCTTGTTGTTCGTGGGCAGTCTGTGTCTCGGGGAACGCGAAACAGCCCCGACTTGCGCCCGGGCCTCACTTGCGTTTGGATTGTGTTAATCAGCGATCGTGGATCACATCAGGGCGATAAAGCTCAGCACCGTGAGGACCATGATCCGCTTGCCGCTGTCGGAGACCTTCAGAACGTTCTTCATTGTCAGCCCTTTCTGCGATTGTCGCCGGCCCGCACCCGGGACGGCTCGATGTACACATTCAACCGCGATGCCAGAGTGGGCCAGAGTGCCGTTTGAGCCTGATAACCACCGAGATTCGTGCCAGATGGCGGTTATCTGGACGCCCGGGTGACGACAGCGGTGCGTTTGGGCAACGTCGTGGATCATCATGATGCCCCACGGGAACGCCCGGGCTGGGAGCTGCGGGTCGTAAACGACCGAATATAAATGCACCTGCATCGATTGGTCCCCGGGACCCAAACATGCCGACGCCACCTACACAGCCCAAGACACAGGCCCAAACCCAAGCGCAGGACCGAGAACTCGCCGAGGCGTTTACAGGCTGCCTCGCGTCCGCGATCCGGCAGGCCGACCGGCTCGTGGCGTCGGTGTTCGACGAGCGGCTGCGGGACATCGACCTTCGAGGCACCCAACTGACGCTGCTGGGCGCGATCGCGACGCTCGACCGGCCGAACCAGCGTGATCTGTCGGAAATGACCCATACCGACGCCACCACGCTCAGCCGCAACCTGGACCGGCTCTTCGACCGTGGCCTGATCGACCGCATCGAGTGCACCAAAGACCGCCGCATGCGTCGCTACGTGCTGACGAACGCGGGCCGGAAGACGCTTCGTGAGGCTCTACCGCTGTGGCAGGCCGCCCAGGAAGACATTGCCCGGCGACTTGGTGAGGATGTCTGCACGATGATGCGGAACCTCTCGGGCGTCCTGGTCGACGACTGAAACCCAGAATTTTCAGATTTTGGATCTTGCTGCGAAACAATAGATGTATATACATGTATTATCCTCTTGAGCCGCTCATGAGGAGCGAGCCCAGCCAATCGAGGAGAATTCGTCATGTCCCTGTCCATCCGCCGTCGTCTGGTTCCCGCCGCCGCGATCTTGGCCCTCGCCGGGCTCGCCCCCGCGTGGGCAGCCTTCCACGCCGCCCCGGCATCCGACTCGGCCGCCGGCGTCGCGCCCTTAGCGCCGGATACCCCAAGTGCCGAACTCGACACGGTCGCCCCGAGGGTGTCCTACCGCACGAC
>ERZ1740058.981-NODE-981-length-16210-cov-6.408542_pt1 | contig 16210 bp, 12 predicted proteins | sample MGYA00581745_ERZ1740058 | MGnify/ENA primary metagenome ERZ1740058 (study PRJEB43018, sample SAMN04849742) | marine metagenome | isolation source: floating plastic debris | place: Pacific Ocean | collected 2008-08-30 | study: EMG produced TPA metagenomics assembly... | reverse complement strand
AGAAAGCCGGTTACCTTCCGGTAATCTCTCCCCACATCGGCCACAAAGATTTGTACGTAACCTCCGGGCACTACGAAAAGTACGGCAAAGACTCGTTTCAGCCAATCAATACTCCCCACGAGGGCGAGGAGTTTCTGCTGAAACCCATGAATTGTCCCCATCACTGCGAGATTTATCAGAGCCGCCCGCATTCGTACAAAGAGTTACCCATTCGTTACGCTGAGTTCGGGACAGTATATCGTTACGAGCAGAGTGGCGAATTGCACGGGCTGACTCGTGTTCGGGGATTTACCCAGGATGATGCCCATATTTTCTGCCGACCTGATCAGGTGAAGGATGAGTTTAAAAAAGTAATTGACTTGGTGCTTTACGTCTTTGGCTCTATGGGTTTTGAGGACTTTACTACTCAAATTTCGCTGCGCGATCAGGAAGACCACTCAAAATATATTGGTACTGACGAAAACTGGAAAATATCTGAACAAGCGATTGTGGAAGCCGCGGAAGAAAAAGGCCTGAAAACTGTTACCGAGTACGGTGAAGCCGCTTTCTACGGTCCTAAGCTGGATTTTATGGTGAACGATGCACTCGGACGACAATGGCAGCTAGGAACCATTCAGGTAGATTATAACTTACCTGAGCGTTTTGAACTGACGTATGTTGGCGCTGACAATCAGAAGCATCGCCCAGTAATGATTCACCGGGCACCGTTTGGCTCCATGGAGCGCTTTGTGGCTATTTTGCTAGAGCACACCGGTGGTAATCTACCACTGTGGCTGGCTCCCGAGCAGTTTGCTATTCTTCCTATTTCCGAAAAGTACAGCGATTACGCCGATGAGGTTTTAGCTGAGCTGGAAGACCAGGATATTCGCGGATCGGTAGACCACCGGGATGAAAAGATTGGCCGGAAGATACGGGATGCGGAAGTAACCAAAATTCCGTTCATGCTGATTGTAGGTGAAAAGGAAGCTGATTCCCAGTCGGTATCAGTGCGCCGCCATGGGCGGGGCGATGTGGGTACGTACAGCTTACCAGATTTTATCAACTATTTTTCGGAGCAGTTATAGATTGTCGCAACAATAAGCTGTACTGTAAAGCCAACGAATGCAGATAATCAAAGAGCAGATAAAGACTCTTTCGCTGGGTAATGCTGAAGAGGTAGACCAAATATTTGGATACTTAGAAAGAGTCGATTTGCCTAAAGGGCAATTTTTGTTGAAGGCAGATCGAGTTTGCAAGCAATACTACTTTTTAGAGAGCGGTACCGTTCGGCTATACTATCATAAAAACGACCAGGATTATACCGTTTGGATAGCTACTGCTGGACAGATATTTACTGATTTGGAAAGTTATCTTAACCAAGTAAAAAGTAGAATCAACATTGAAGCTATTGAACCGACTGTGGTTTATGCTATATCCAAACAAAAAAGCGACCAGTTGGCACAGACATCTAATGCTTATAATACCCTGCTTCGAAAAACAGTTGAAATATCTTTTGTCAATCTCGCTAAGAATGTAATGTCATTTCAGAGTGATGAAGCTGCGGAGCGTTACCGGAGAGTAGAAGAAGAGAAAAACTGGCTTTCTCACTACCCACTCCGCTATATTTCTAGCTTTATTGGTATTACTCAAAGTTCCCTAAGCCGGCTGAGGGCAAAGAAAGGCTGATATTTTGCCATATGGCAAATTTTACCAGCAATGTGCTTCCTAAATTTGAAGTAAAATTTAAAGCACAAAAAATGGTATTAACGATTTCACTAGTAATTGGTGGGGGTATTATAGTAGCCCTGATCCTGCTCATTATTCTTCTCCCCAAGAGGATTCAGTATATTGAAACGATCACGGTACAAGCTCCGATTTCTAAGGTTTACGATGCCATTCGTTTTCAGGAGCAGCTCATGGTGTGGAGTGCATGGCCTACTGAAACCCAATCGGACTGTTTAGTGAAGAATATGGATGGTACCATCGGGGCTCAAACGGTGTATTCAAAAAATGGAAAAGAGTTTGGTTATCAGGAAGTTACTGGATTAGTTGAGAATGAAAAAGTAGATTTTTATCTCAAGAGCTACGTAGCTCCTTTTGAAGAGGATGTCCGTCTCTCATTTATACTTAAAGAATTACCTGATAAGCATACCGAAGTCAATTTGTGGTTTAATGAACTCTTAAAGAAACCTCACTTTCTCATTGCTTATTTGGGAGGTATTGTAAAGTGGATACACCAAATGCACTTAAAGGATCTTAGTGGTTTAAAGCAGTATGCCGAAACAAGAAATCCTCTTTGAAGAAGAACAGGTAATACAGCAGTTAGAAATGCGAAAAGGAGGATATTTCTACCTGACTATTCCCGCTGAGTTTGTCAATCGACTAGAGCAAAAACGATACACTCGCTTTATCTGTACTATCGAGGAAAATGTGACGTTTCAGTGCGGACTAAACCATTTGGGTGATGGTAATTTTTTTATCATTCTGGGTAGTAAAAACCTGAAAGCTGCTAACAAAAAGTTAGGCAATACGCTGCATTTCACCCTGCAAAAAGACCCCAATCCGCTTGGGGTTGCAATGCCCGAAGTACTGGAAGCCCTCCTTGAACAGGATGACACGCTAAAGGCCATTTTTGAAAAGCTATCGATGGGCAAAAAACGTCACGTAATTCACTCAATCAATAAGATCAAAGATATTGATAAGCAGATAAACGCTGCCATCAGAGTTATTCACGAGCAGACCAAGCCCCGAAAAAGGAATTTGTAACGGAAACCTCTCTCAATGTTATCAGTTATTTCTCTGAGTAATGATGATAGAATCATTACGCTAGTTGTTAAAATAAGTACACTGGTGGGTCTTTCACCAACACTCGTCAACTGATAGCGATTATTTTATTCAATCAACTATATTGAGAAGACAAAGAACATTCACTGCTTTTCAATTGATTGATCAATGAGTATACAGCATCAGTTTTGGCGAGGCTTATTTTTACTGGGTTTATGGTGCATACTACTACTATCCGGTTGGTCATTTCCCACCCAGAATTCATCCGATTCTACTGATTTACCCGAGCTTATTCAATGGGCTTACGATGTCAGGACTAAGGACAAAGACAGCCTCCAGCGGCTTATGGAGAAAATAAAGGTATATCAAGCGAGTGAGCCAAATGTTCAGCTATATCTAGATTACTTCAATGGATTTTTAGTAAAAGAAGATACCACTGCTTTTCGTATTTTTCAGCAGGTGCAGCAGCAGGCAGTTGCCGAGGAAGATTTTATTCTAGCTGCTCAAACTGGACAGAATCTAGGAGTATTTCACCGCAAGCAAGATAACTATCGAGCAACCGAAGATGCTATTGAGCAAGGGTTAGACTATTTAGAACAAACTGTGCGGTTCAGTTATCTTAATGTTAATCAGGTGCGGTCACGGCTTTTAGTAGATCTTTCGGGTATTCACCTTGTGCAGGGTAATTACGAAAAGGGCTTGCGTTTTGGTCACGAGGCCGAACGGGTTGCCGAGACCAACGATTTATCGTACGAGAAAATGGCAACGGCTATTAATTTAGGCGCATTGTACGGAGAGCTATCCTCACCGGATAATGAGTTAGGTACTGAAGCTGATCGTACTCGTTACGATAAACTAACTCGGCAGTATCTGGAAAAGGCAGTCGTTCTAGCCGAGGCTGATAATCGCCGAAGTGCGGGTATTTGCTACGGTAATCTGGGGACCTACTATTCTATCAAAGAGCAGTACGATACTTCTAATTACTATCTTAAAAAGGCATTTGAGCGCTCAAAAGAGTTACGGTTCTTCCCACTATCAGTACGATCATCACAAACTATTACCTCGAACTTTTATTACCTTGAAAATCTGGACTCAGTGATCTATTACAACCAACTCACTCTTCAGTACGCTGATAGTAGCGGTCTTATCTACACCAAAGCGAATGCGCTAATTAGTTCCGCTAACATCTACGAGCTTAAGAATGATATTCCGGCAGCCATAGCCTCATCCAGAGAAGCGTCTCGTTTGGCGGATAGTATCCATAACTTTCGGATTGCTGCCATCGCCTACGACCAATTGTATGACCTGTACCAACAGCAGAGTAACTACGAGGCGGCACTGCGAGCTTATGAAAAGCATATTGTGCATAAAGATAGTATGGTTACTCAGGCAAATTATGCCGAGATCGAGAAGCTGCGGGCGGAGTATGAGACTGAGCAAAAAGAAGTTCAAATTGCTTCATTGGAACAGCAAAGTCAGATTCAATCACTGCAAATTAGTCAGCAACGAATTTGGCTATTTACGGGGTTAGCCTTAGGTGCTCTTTTATTACTATTGGGTTGGATTGCCTACCGTCAGCTACGGTTACGAAAACGACAGGATGAATTAAAGCTCCAGCAGAAATTATTGCGGGTGCAGATGAATCCTCACTTTTTATACAATGCGCTCAATGCCATTCAGAAACTGATCTACTGGAACGATGATCGGAAGAAAACTGCTGACTGCTTGGCGCAATTTTCCCAACTTACTCGCCAGATACTGGAATTCAATCAACACGAGTTTATTTCGCTAGAGCAGGAGCTTAGCTTCATTGAGAACTACCTGGAAGTGCAACGGATGCGCTACGACCCGCCTTTTACCTACGAATTGGAAATTGATGATTCATTAGAAACCGATGAGTTGCGCATTCCCCCCATGATTACCCAGCCCTTTTTGGAGAATGCCATTGAGCACGGTCTGGCTCAAAAGGCAGAACCTGGTCATCTTTTACTAAAAATCAGTCAGCAGAACGGGCAATTACAGATTGTGATTGAAGATAATGGAGTAGGCATTGCAACTGCCCCAACGGATACCCCCGCTCATCAGTCGTTAGCTACTACTATTACCCAGAACCGCTTGCTGATGCTGCGGAAAAGCCTGAAAAAGAAAGCTGAACTTTGGGTGCAGGATTTGCGAGACGAAGGTCAGACTAGTGGAACTCGGGTTAATGTATCTTTACCGATGATCTATGGATAAGGAAGCTATTCGTACACTAGTGATTGATGATGAGCCTGCTTTTGCCGAAAACTTGGTTGCTATGCTACGGGGCGAGAATCTTTCGGTACAAGTCATTGGGAAAGCGCAAAGCATTGACGAAGGCTTAGCCATGATTACCCAGTACGATCCTGATTTGGTATTTTTAGACATTATGCTGCGGGAAGGAAGTGGGTTTGATTTACTACGGCGTTGCTCCGAACGTAACTTTCAGGTCATTTTTATCACGGCTTACGATCAGTATGCGATTGAGGCATTTAAATTTAGTGCGATAGATTATCTGCTCAAGCCTGTGGCTAGTCACGAACTAGTAGCCGCCGTCGAGCGAGTCCACTCATTGCTGCACCTAAAACAAGGTCAGGCGGATCGGCAACTACGCGTGCTACTGGAAAATATGCAAGGGGTATCGGCTCAAAACCGTAGACTCGTATTGCGCGAAAGTGAAACCTTGCATGTGATTAACCTAACTGATATTTTGTGGTGTGCCGCTGATGGGAGCTACACTACTTTTCACTTGGAGGATGGTAGCCAAATTACCGTTTCTCAGCACCTGAAGGAATACGAAATGCTGCTTGAATCGCAAGATTTTTTCCGTGTCCACCGCTCCCATTTGGTCAATTTACAGAAAATACGCCGCCTCGATAAGGCTGACGGCGGTACGCTTCACCTCACTGATAGTAGCACGTTGCCCGTTTCGGTGCGAAAACGCGAACATTTAGTACATCGGCTCTCTAAGCTAGGTTAACCACTTCGCCCAAAACGCTTATTTCCTCTAAGCTTCATTGCTCAATTGATTTACCACGCTTGTCCATTCAGGCTTGCGCTGAATAGCTCTTACTTTACCTTTCTAGAAACCCGGAATCACTAGGTAAAAAAATCTACGAATTCCAACTCTTCTTACACCACCTGCCTGACGAGTTTCAGTCAATCAATTATTAACAATTCAAACAGTTATGCAAATGAAGAAGATTTTCCTTTGGCTATTGGGCGTGGTGGTGTACTATCAACTCCCTGCTCAATCCAAACTCATCATTACCGACAATTACAATGATGGTGAAATTTATGAAGCTCAACTGAATGGTCTGGGCTTAACACAAACGGTGGAATTTACTCCCCGAAACCGAGGAGGTGGCCCAATTAGTTTTATTCAGCACGATAGTAGCTACTACGGTATTACTGATTACTACGGAATTTATGATAACGGCACACTGTATCGTTATGATTATCCTAGCGACAGCATCACTGTACTACACGATTTCGTGGATGATGATCCTACTGATCTTATTGTGGGACCAAATAATACGCTCTACGGTACTTGGGGCGATGGGGACTTATTTAGTTACAATTTGTCAACCAACACATTCTCTAAGCTAGGCAACAGTGGGGGTAATGATACCTATCAGCAACTGATGCTTGCCTCGAACGGAAAAATCTATGGTACTACTCGCAATGGTGGTAATAATGGAGATGGGGTTGTTTTTGAGCTTAATCCCGTCGGCAACGTTATCACGGTATTGCATCATTTCTCAGAAACAGATGGCGAGCGGCCTCGTGTAGAATTGGCAGAAGCTAACGATGGCGTACTATACGGAGTAACCTCCGAAGGTGGAGCAGAAGATAAAGGAGTTATATTCAGTATTAATCCTACTACGGGAGCATTTGCTGTAGAGTATGAATTTGATAGTAGCGTGAGCAGCAGCAATCCTCAAACGAATCTGGTTATCGCACCTGACGGGTTATTATACGGTATAATCAGACAAAACACTAGTAGTAGTGGAGGAGGAGGCTTGAATGAAAGGGTTTCTAATAGCAGCCCTTATGCATTTTTCTCATTTAATCCAGCTACTGACCAATTTTTGCCGAAGGCGGAGCTTGATAGAGACGATATTGGTGATGGGGTGTACCAGCTTTCCCCAATCAACGGCGATATTTATGGAATGACTAGTGATGATGGTGGAGATGAAGGGCAAGGCGTACTTTTTAAATACGTTACTGCGGAAGACTCGGTTTATCAGGTGTTGTCTTTTGATGATAATATCGCCTGGGGAGAAGGTAAAGTATTGCTCGCCCCCGGTGGTCAGTTGATATACGGCAGCAGTGATAGTGACTACTTTGAGGATGGGGCGATTATTACGGTGAATGCTACTACACAAGCAACTGACGTAAAAGTAGTATTCAATGAATATCCCGCTGGAGAAGATCCGAGAGGAACATTAGTTCAAACAAACGATAATCGTTTTTTCGGTTTAGCCGATGACGGTGGAAGGTATGATGGGGGAACCATCTACGAATACTTGCCTGGCACAAGGCAGGTAGTGGGTCGCTACGATTTTAACTACGATAGTCTGTATTTATATGACTATTATCTGACGGCAGAACCCGATGGTTTACTGTACGGAGCAGTAGCTTACAATGGTAATGGAAATATTAGTTCCCGGATCAACCCTCTGCTGGTAGGGGGTGGTGGTGGAGGAGGAAATAGCAGTCCTTCCACCGATGCTCGTTACCTTTTTTCTTTCAATCCCGAGACAGGTGATCTGGATACGCTGCTAAATTTTAATACGGTAGATGGAGATTACCCTCGCTACGCTTATCAATTTGACGGGGACAACCTCTACGGTGTATTAACCAGTGGTGGAGCAAATAATTACGGAGGAATTTTCCGGTTCAATCTGCAAACTAAGCAATACGAGTTATTGCAAGACTTTGATAATACAATTATCGGGCGTGATCCTCGTCAGCAAGTGTTAGTGAACGGTAACTTGTACGGATTAACCCAGGCTGGAGCCGCCAATAGTTTCGGGGCTATCTACAAGTACGATATTGCCAATGATCAGGTGACAATTATTAAAAGCTTTGCTAGTAATGATGAGCGAGCTACTCGGTCTGGTTTTATGTTGCACTCCAATGGAAAGATATACCTTGAAACATACAACATAAACTTTGGTGCTTTACTAGAATTAGACCCAAGTACTGATGTAATTACTACTGAGTTTTTCTTCAATCCTCAGGGAGTACGCGCATTGAACCAGTCAAATTCTAATCAGATTAGTGAAGGAACCGATGGAAGAATCTACGGTAGCTTTTATAAAACTAGTTCGGGTAATCCTCGGGGTATCTATGCTTACGATCCAACGACTGATACCTTTGAAGAGTTAGTAGCTGTTCGACAAGTAAACTCTTTTCAAGTGTTGGCAGTATGTATTGCCCCGTTGGCTAATCAGCCTGAAGATATGACCGCTTGTGCTGGGAAACCCTGGTCAGTAACGCTGAACTCTCAAAACACGGCAAGTTACGAATGGAAAAAGGATGGAGCAGTAATCGCAGGTGCTACATCTGATGTATTTTCGTTAGATGAGGTTTCTGCGGCTAATGCCGGAACCTACACGGCAGTTATGACTAATGCCTGTGGAACGGATTCAGTATCGTTTACGCTGACGGTTAGTGATATACAGTTGGAAACTAGCGTTAGCAGCGTGACTTGTAATGGCGGGGACGATGGTAGTATTACCGTGATCCCGGCGGGTGGTATCGTACCCTTTGAGTACAGTTTGGACGGAGATACTTTCCAATCGGATAGCGTATTCTTAGAGCTACCTGCTGGTGATTACGCTATCACCGTCAGAGATGCTAATGGTTGTGTAGCTACTGCCTCAGCTACTATCAGCCAGCCGGATGCTTTATCCCTGTCTACTACGGGTAAAGATGAAACCTGCGAAAAAGGCTTTATCTCAGTGACTCCTTTTGGCGGTGTAGGCCCTTATCAGTACAGCCTGGATGGAGAAAATTACCAAGATAGCGAGCAGATACATGATGTATCAGCAGGAGACTACACTGTGTACGTGCGCGATGCAAACGGCTGTGTAACTAGTGAGAAATATGTAGTAGGTCTAGTAACAGCTTTAGCCGTAGAAAGTGTCGTTACCGAATCTACCGAATACCCTGAGAACGGTAGCATAGCCCTAACGGTAACGGGCGGAGCAACTCCTTACACCTATGTTTGGAACACTGGAGATTCTACCGCTACCATTAGTGATTTAGTACCCAATGATTACTCTGTCATTATTACGGACAAAAACGGCTGTACGCTAGAAGAGAGCTTCACCGTAGGGGGGGTAACATCCATCGCCGATCTGGAACGACGACAAGGTATTCATGTCTATCCTAATCCAGTGGTAGATCAACTTCAGGTTCGGCTACCCGCTGCTACGAAGATTAAGTCGGCTAAGCTATTTAGCCAACAAGGTGAACTATTGCGCAGCTTTAGATTAAATGGTGGGTTAAATCAACTAAGAGCCGAAGGGCTTAAGCCAGGCATGTACCTATTGCAACTAGACAATGGAGTGAGTACCCGCATTGTGATCAAGAAATAAAAGTATTAACCAAGTAATTTAAGAACACATGAATAGAATTATATCACTGTTGCTACTAGCATTGGTAGCAGCCACATCGTGCCGAAAGGAGAATGAAGACCCGGCCCCGCAAGCAATTACCTTTCAGCTAACGGAAGCCACATTGAATGGAGATGCCATTAGCCCGCTACCATTTTACCAACTTACGCTACATTTTGATGCGGCAGGTATACCGACCATATACGAAGCTCAGGGTAGTCATGCCAGCGCCCCGGCTCCCGGACAACAAGGCACTTGGATGCAGAACGGCACGCAGTTGACCTTCACTTCACAAGATGGAAGTGAAAGCCATCAAGTACAAGTGAGCGGAGCAGAAGTAAGTGTCCTGAGCAGTAGTGTAGAATTGAGTTGGGACTTAGGTAAGACTGAAATTGCCTGGGAGCAGGTGGGTGACTATGTATATACGTTACAGCGAATGGAATAAAAGCTAAAATAGTTGATAGTTATTGTGTTATTCAAGCTGACTTCTTACTGAGGTTAGCTTGTTTTCTTTAGCATCATAAGGAACGATTCAGATGGTTGAAGTCGCAATAATCAGGATTGCCAACCGTACAAACTTTTTACCGTAGAGTAATGTATAAATAATAGGCAGATATTGGATAGAACGATTAATTACCGATATTTGTAGGTTCTAAGTATTCACTAAACAAGGAGGTTACTATTAGCAAATTTAAACGGCGACGAGGTCCTATTAAACGCGAGGAACCTTATCGAGTCAATCAACGAATCAGGGCACCCTACGTTAGGGTGGTTGGCGAAAACGCTGACAATGAGATTCACGATGTAAAAGAAGCACTGCAGATGGCGCAGGATCAGAATCTAGACTTGGTGGAAATTTCACCTTCGGCCGATCCGCCTGTTTGTAAGATCATAGATTATTCTAAGTTTAAATACGAGCAGAAGAAGAAACAGAAAGAGATTAAGGCGAAGGCACAGAAGACCGTGGTGAAGGAAATCCGTTTCGGTCCTAATACTGACGATCACGACTTCAATTTTAAGCTGAAGCATGCGCAGGGGTTTTTGAAAGATGGAGCGAAGGTAAAGGCTTACGTGCATTTTGTAGGGAGGTCTATCGTATTTAAAGAACGAGGAGAAATGTTGTTGCTCCGTTTTGCCCAGGCACTGGAAGAAGAAGCCAAAGTGGAAGAGATGCCTAAACTGATGGGAAAACGGATGTTTTTGATGTTAGCTCCTAAAGCAGCCAAGAAAAACTAAGTAAAATATCCCATAAATTTCCGGGAATCCTGTCTCTTAGGGAACTAATGCCCTACGGACAGGATTTCTTATGTCTAACTTAATAATTTAGTAACGATGCCGAAAGCAAAGACCAAGTCGGGAGCGAAGAAACGCTTCAAACTGACCGGAACGGGCAAGATCAAGCGTAAGCATGCGTACAAAAGCCATATCCTTACCAAAAAGGAGACTAAGCAAAAGCGTAACCTTACAAAAATGACCCTAGTACATCCGGCCGACAAAGACCGAGTTAAAAAAATGCTCAACATCTAGAACAGGTGCAGGGTGAAGGGTTTAAGGTACAGAAAGGGCGTAATATCGTCTCGTCCACCTTCAACCATTTACCATTAACCTTCTACCTCAAATTTTTGGTTTAATAAGTTTCAACCCGAGGTTTGGTAATAAGTGCAGTAAGCCACTAGCCGTACGCCGCTAGCCGCGCGCCACCAAACATCAAAAAACAAAAACAAACATGCCAAGATCAGTAAACAATGTGGCGTCAAGAGCACGCCGAAAAAGAGTTCTCAAGCAAGCTAAAGGCTACTGGGGACGCAGAAGCAACGTATGGACCGTTGCTAAAAATGCGGTTGAAAAAGGGATGGTATATTCCTACCGCGACCGCCGTCAGAAGAAACGTGAAATCCGCCGCCTGTGGATTCAGCGCATTAACGCTGGTACCCGGGAGCACGGAATGTCCTACTCAAAATTTATGGGAGCGGTGAAAACCGCTGGCATCGACTTGAATCGGAAGGTTCTGGCTGACTTGGCCATGAATCATCCTTCGGCATTTAAAGCTATCGTAGATAAGGTTAAGTAACCTATATCTACTTGAGACAATTGAAAGCTCTTCGCAACGAAGGGCTTTTTTTATGCCGAACATATTCTAGAATAGTATCTACTTTGGAGGATCATGTCAAGATAACTAAATTACCAGAATGCAGTTGTTTTGGCCGATATTAGATAATTAGGCGGCCTAAGACTGGATATTGCACCCAACATCTACAACCAACCTAACTATGACATTAACAATTCAGGCCTTTCTGGCGGTCTTGCCGATTCTGGTAGCCGCGGTGTTACTGGTCGGATGGCGATGGTCCGCTAAGCGTACCATGCCGCTGGTGTATATTATCACTATTATCATTGCCGTGCTAGCTTGGGACATGTCGGTTCGAGATGTGACCACTTCCACGATTCAGGGACTGTTTATCACTTTCGATATCCTTTTCATCATTTTCGGTGCCATTCTTCTATTAAATACATTGAAGTACTCCGGAGCAATTTCGGTTATTCGCAATGGTTTTCTAGATATCAGTCCTGACCGACGGGTACAGGTAGTAATTATTGTTTGGCTGTTCGGAGCCTTTATTGAAGGTGCCGCGGGCTTTGGAACTCCAGCAGCCATTACTGCCCCGTTACTATTAGCTTTAGGTTTTCCGGCCTTGGGAGCGGTTATGTTGGGCATGATGGTGCAAAGTACGCCGGTAACCTTCGGGGCCGTAGGCACCCCTATTCTGGTAGGAGTTACCGGGGGATTGGCCGGACCTCAGGTAGATGCTCAACTTACTGAGTTGGGAATCACCTTTCCCGATTATATCCAGTTGGTAACGGTACGAGCGGCCTGGCTGCACGCCCTAGTGGGTACTATCATGCCATTATTCATGTGTGTAATGATGACCCGTTTCTTCGGTAAGAATAAATCCTGGAAAGAAGGGTTGGCTATTTTTCCGTTTGCCTTATTTGGTGGGTTGGCTTTTACCCTACCTTACCTGCTAACGGGAATGCTGCTAGGTCCTGAATTTCCTTCGCTACTAGGAGCGCTGATCGGATTAGCAATTGTTACTTCAGCGGCCAGGGCGGGATTTTTGGTTCCGAAACAACCCTGGGACTTCCCTCCGGAAACCGAGTGGCCCAAGCACTGGATGGGCAAATTGAAGATACGCCCGGAAGATCTGAAAGCGGGAAAAATGAGTTTAAGTACGGCCTGGTTGCCTTACCTACTAGTAGCTGCATTGTTGGTGTTATCTCGATTGCCTCAGCTTCCTTTCAAGGAGTTGCTCACTTCGGCTAAAATTCAATGGGGGGAAATACTGGGTAGTAGTATCAGTGCCAGTAGCACTCCTCTATATTTGCCAGGAACAATTCTAATCGTAGTGGTACTGATTACGTACTTTTTGCACCAGATGCGTGGGCATGCCTTACGGGCGGCCGTATTCGAATCAGGCCAACTCATTCTAGGAGCCGGGTTTGTACTGATATTTACCATCCCGATGGTGCGGGTATATATCAATAGCGGAATAAACGAGTCAGGAATGATGAGTATGCCTATTGCTATGGCAGAATGGGTAGCACAAAATGTGGGAGCGGTTTGGCCGTTTTTTGCTCCTTCCATTGGGGCGTTAGGAGCCTTCATTGCTGGTAGTAATACCGTCAGTAATCTGATGTTCAGCCTGTTCCAGTTCGGGGTGGCTACCAGTTTAGCATTACCTTCGGCACTGATTGTAGCCTTGCAGGCGGTTGGGGCGGCCGCTGGTAACATGATCGCTATTCACAATGTGGTAGCCGCTTCAGCCACGGTAGGGCTTTTAGGACAGGAGGGAAATGTGTTACGGAAAACAATCTTTCCTACCGCTTACTACGTAGCCTTGGTCGGCTTGTTAGGCTGGCTGGCCGTTAACTTTCTATAATGAACTGTATCCAATCTTTATTAACTTAGTAGCCAATCAAGGATAAAATCACACTGTCCACTATGCATTTTCAATTATCAACTTCCTATGAATAACTACCCTGAACTAAATACTAGTCAACGTATACTAATGGGGCCGGGGCCCAGTGATGCTCACCCTCGCGTACTCAAAGCAATGTCTACTCCGCTGATCGGTCATCTTGATCCTGAATTTCTGACGGTGATGGATGAGATCAAGTCCATGACGCAGGCTACCTTTCAGACGCAGAATAATCTTACTTTCGTAGTTTCTGCCCCTGGTAGTGCCGGTATGGAAACCTGCTTGGTTAATCTACTCGAGCCAGGTGATGAAGCCCTTATTTGTGTGCACGGTGTTTTTGGGAACCGCATGTCTGACATTGTCGAGCGTTGCGGAGCCAAACTCATTCGGGTAGACGCACCCTGGGGGCAGCCGATAGATCCTCAGCAAGTACGTGATGCGCTAAAGACCTGCCAACCCAAACTAGTAGCTATTGTACACGCCGAAACTTCTACCGGAGTGCTTCAACCGTTAGAGGAAATCAGCCAGATGACCCACGCCGCCGGAGCGCTGTTCGTCGTGGATTCGGTCACTTCTTACTGCGGTACTGAACTGAAAGTAGATGATTGGGGCATTGATGCTATCTATTCTGGTTCCCAAAAGTGCCTGAGCGCGCCTCCAGGCCTATCACCGGTTTCCTTCAGTGATCGAGCGGTAGCGGCACTGGATCGACGAAGAACCAGGGTGCAGAGCTGGTTTTTGGATTTAACCATGGTAAAGAACTACTGGCAGGGAGCCAAACGGGCTTATCACCATACCGCCCCGGTTTCCGCCATGTTTGCCCTGCGGGAAGCTCTACGATTAGTGGTGGAAGAAGGACTGGAAGCACGATTTGAACGCCATCGAAAAAATCACTTACTACTTCGGGAGGGGTTGGAAGAACTGGGCTTCACTTTTTTAGTGGATGAGCCCTACCGGCTGCCTATGCTCAATGCGGTGAAATTACCCGAAGGTTTGGACGATGCCATTACCCGTAAGCGATTGCTAGATGAATACAACATTGAAGTAGGGGGCGGCTTAGGTGATTTTGCCGGTAAGATTTGGCGTATTGGCCTCATGGGTAATAGCAGTACGCCTAATCACGTGAATGTGCTGCTAGGGGCACTGAAAGAAATCATCCGATGACCGAAACCGTAGCGTCCAACGACCTAATCAGTACCCTTCAGGCTGAAATTCAGGGTGATGTACTGACCGATGAGTATAGTCTGGGCCTTTATGCTACCGATGCCAGCGTGTATCAGATTCGCCCGCAAGTGGTGGTGCTGCCTAAAAATGCTGAAGATGTTAAAGTAGCCTTGCGGGAAGCCCAAAAGCACCAGATGACTGTTCTTCCGCGAGGGGGCGGCACCAGTCTGGCGGGACAGACCACTGGAAATTCGCTGGTGCTCGACTTTTCTAAGTACATGAATCGGATCTTAGAAGTGAATGAGGAGGAGCGATGGGTGAGAGTACAGCCCGGAGCGGTGCGCGATGTGCTGAACGAGCATTTAAAAACTTATCGATTGCATTTTGCCCCCGATCCGGCTACTTCCAGCCGGGCCAACGTAGGCGGCATGGTGGGCAACAATTCTTCGGGTACCAAAAGCATCCTTTACGGAAAAACAGTTGACCACGTGTTGGAAGCCCAGGTACTACTGGCCGACGGAACTGAGCTTCACCTAAAAGAGTTTTCGCCCGAGGAATACCATCAGAAAAAAGCCCAAGATAACCGGGAGGGAGAAATTTACCAACGATTCCAGGAGATAGTCGAGAACAACCAAGAAGAGATCGAGAATCGTTTTCCTAAAGTGATGCGACGGGTGGGGGGCTACAATCTGGATGAATTTATCCGTACCGATCACTGGAACCTGGGTAAGCTAGTCTGCGGAAGTGAAGGAACGCTCGCCACTACTTTAGAGCTTAAACTAAATCTGGAGCCACTGCCCACCTTTAAATCGGTTTGTGTGGTGCATTTTGAAACAGTGCTGGAAGCCATTCGGGCGGTAGAATCCATGCTGCAGTACACCCCGGCTGCGGTTGAAATACTGGATAGTACCGTAGTAGAATTAAGCCGAAGCAATCTCACTACTCAGCGAAGCTGCCACTTTATTGAAGGCCATCCGGCGGCTATACTGATCGTAGAGTTTTACAGCGATGATGCCCAGGAAGTACTGGAGCGACCTCAGCGAATGATTGAGGAGTTACAGCAACTTGGTATGGGCTACGCCTACCCACTGTTTCCCGAGGGGAAAGATTATGATGATGTCTGGCTCATCCGTAAGAAAGGATTGGGGCTGATGTTGGGTATCAAAGGGAATAAAAAACCACTTCCCTTTATCGAGGATGCCGGCATACCCACTCCGGTGCTACCCGAATATATTGACCGGGTACTAAAAATCTGTAAGAAAAACCAGACCGAAGTAGCCATGTACGCTCACGCTAGTGTGGGGGTTATCCACGTGCGGCCGATTCTGGACTTAAGGTTAAAAGAGGACATTGAACGTTTTCAAAAGATAGCCGACGAAACTTTTGAACTGGTGCAGCATTACGGTGGCTCGTGGAGCGGTGAGCACGGCGATGGATTAGTACGATCAGCCTACAATGAAAAGTTTTTTGGCTCCCAACTCTATCAGGCCTTCCGAGAGGTGAAACAATTGTTTGATCCTGAAAACCGGATGAATCCGGGCAAGATCGTGGATGCTCAGCCAATAACCGAGAATCTTCGCTACGGGACTACGTATCACGATAAGCCGCTCACGACGGAATACAAATACCGCGAAGACCAGAGTTTTGAAAACGCGGTGCATA
>ERZ1740058.980-NODE-980-length-16220-cov-6.935973_pt1 | contig 16220 bp, 18 predicted proteins | sample MGYA00581745_ERZ1740058 | MGnify/ENA primary metagenome ERZ1740058 (study PRJEB43018, sample SAMN04849742) | marine metagenome | isolation source: floating plastic debris | place: Pacific Ocean | collected 2008-08-30 | study: EMG produced TPA metagenomics assembly... | reverse complement strand
GAGGCTACCCAGCGTTTCTATTTCTTAGAAAGACGATTTACAGGCCGAAAAAAGGCAATTCAAGATTTTACGCACGCTCATCCAGAGTTTATTTTTTGGATTGACCCTACTGGCAAGCTTTGGGATGCCAGAGAAGCGCAGCGCCACCGTATCAATAAACTGCCTACTGACTTACCAGAAAATGTGATGCAAGAAAGCGATTTTCTTAAAGGTCATCTGGCAAGGCAGTTTGAAGACCAAATCATTATTGTTCACTGTGACCAAGAGGCTTTAATTGATAACCAACGAAAATTGAAACAACTGGTAGTAGGTATTGCGCAGATTCCTGTCTTTATACACAAAGATGCCTTGGTCATCTCTGATCAAGGAGATCTTTATGGAACCCTAGAAGATATTGAACGAAGACTAATCATTTAAGCGCAGTGTATTCACTTATGGCAACACTTCCGCTATTTTTTTTTCTAGTGCCTTCCCACGTAAATTTTTGGCTATAATCTTTCCGTTTGGATCAAGCAAAAAATTAGCAGGAATAGCTGTCACGTTATATTGGAGCGCTGCCAAATTATTCCATCCTTTCAAGTCTGAGACATTTATCCACGGGAGTTGATCTTTGGCGATGGCCTTTTCCCAAGCGGCTTTCTTTTCATCTAAAGAGACGCCGTAAATTTCGAAATCTCTACTTTTGTATTGTTGATAAAGCGCTACGTAATTAGGGTTTTCTTGTCGACAAGGTCTGCACCAAGAAGCCCAAAAGTCTACTAATACGTATTTTCCTTTCAGAGATGAAAGCGCCACTACCTCGCCTGCTGGTGTAGGAAGCTGAATATCTAAGGCGGGTGCACCGAGCGCTACTTGCTCAAAACGGTTTACTTTGTCAATTAACTGCTTGGAAAGTGCCGAATGGGGATGTGCCAGTTCAAAATCTCTTGCAATGGCTCTCATAAAGGGCAGGTCTGCATCTGGACGCCAGCGGACGGAAGTAGCATAGGTGGCAATAGATGCCCCCATTTTCTCCTGTACAAACTGAGTAAGGGCAGCTCGGTATTGATCCATATTGGTAGCATCTTGCTCATTGAGTACGGTAAGTTGCTCTAAATCCCCTTTGGCTTCTGCTTCCTCTATCGACGCGCGTGTAGGCACTACTAAGCGCTCAAAAGTGACCTTTCTGAACTGCTCATAGGCTTCATAAAGATCTGTATCTTTAGAACCTTCTGTTTCAATACGGTCGGGCTTGATCGTCACTTCTACTTGCTGCCCCTCATCTAGTGCTAGCCAAACTTTTGGTTCTCCTTCTATCGCAATGGCATACAAATTAGGCTCAAAAGCATAATCTGTACGGAAAACACCCTTTTCATCTACCGTCAGGGTATCTAAAAGTGGATAATCGTGATTGTCTAAGTCCCACAAATGTAGGGTAAGTCGTTGTTCGGGGGTGGCGATGCTTCCTTCCAAAGTGATAGGCGCAGTATCTGTTAAGCTAGCCTCAGTAGGAGACTTCTCTTCATTAGTTTCACAAGCCAACAAGAACACAAGAGCAAAAGCATAAATAAAGCGCATACTAACAATAAATTACAGCAATGGAAGGTAAACTTTAGGTAATCAATTATTTCTTAACAGAAATATTAATACATATGTTGCCCACCATTAACAGCATAGTTGGCTCCCGTAATAAAACTGGCATCTTTGGAAGCAAGAAAAGAAACTAAGTGAGCTACTTCTTCTGTTCCTCCCAGTCGACCTGCAGGTATCTGAGCAATAATCTTTTCTCTTACGTCTTCTCTTACCGCCATTACCATATCTGTGGCAATATAACCTGGAGAAATAGTATTAACAGTAATGCCCTTACTAGCTACTTCTACGGCCAAGGTCTTTGTGAAACCATGCATTCCTGACTTGGCTGCTGAGTAATTTGCCTGCCCAAACTGTCCTTTCTGTCCGTTGATAGAAGAAATGTTAATAATACGCCCATAGCCTCTGTTGCGCATTCCTTCAATTACGTGGCGTGTACAGTTAAATACGCTGTAAATGTTGGTTTGCATCACCGCATCCCATTGTTCAAAGGTCATTTTATGAAAAGGGCGGTCTTGGGTAATCCCTGCATTATTGATGAGTACATCAATAGGGCCTATATTACTTTCTATTTCTTGGATCATGTGCCCCACTGAATCGAATTGACATACATCAGCTTTGGCCGTATCAAATGTATAGCCATCTTTTTCCTGCTCTTCCAGCCAGGTCTTTAGTTTTTCTTCGTTTCTGTAATTCGCTACTACGTGGTAGCCATCTTCGTGTAGCCTGCGACACATCGCTGTGCCAAGTCCCCCAGTAGCGCCAGTTACAAGCGCAATATGTTTTTCATGCTGATCCATAAAGGTTGGTTTAATTGGTTTAAGTAGTTATTTAATGAATAAAAAATTGGTGTTTTACCAGCAGCATAATATAAAATATATAATAATAATTCAATATTTAGTAGGATTTTTTCTTTAGCAGTTTTTTAAAGAGACAGCGTTTTTTAATTACAAACATCTTTGACTATCAAAGTAAAAAGAACACAAAAGAATAAGGAATAACAGAAAAATCAGCGAGTGAAGTACTTCTCTAAAAAGTCGGTGAGCTTACGCGCTTCTGACTGCCAAAATAAATGATCCTTTGAAACAGATCCCCCAACAACTTCCTGCTGACGATGCTGCTGAAAGCGTTGATAAAAAGAGGACAAATCATTGCGTTGACGAAAGTCGATAAAAAATGCTACTGTTTTATACTCCTTGAGGTAATCTTCCCAAAAAGGATTATGGGTAATCACCATAGGTGTTTGCAAAGCTAAACACTCAAAAAACTTGGTAGGTAAGCGCTCTTGAAGATGCGCTTGTGGTCGATAAGGTAGTAGTACGCCATCTGCTTTTTGAATGGCCTCTAAAATTTTTAGGTGAGGTAGTGGTGTATCTAGATGTAACACCCGAATGAAAGGGGAGCCCTGCACCGCCTCCCTAATTTTTTTCCGATCCCTCTCAGAGGCACAATAGCCATAGATATTGAGAGAGACACGACTGTCTATCTGATGTAAAGATTTGATAAAAGCAATGGCCTCAAATACGCCATAGCTTTCCCCAATAGTGCCTGCCAATAAGAATTGATGGGTGCCTTGTGTAGGCTTTTCCAACAAGCGAAAATCAGGAGGAGGCAAAAATTTATTGGCTAACACAACATAAGGATGCTGATGTACAAAAGATAATTCTTTTTGATAGCAGTGTTCAGCCAACCAAAAGGCATCAAGCCAGTAGCTACAGGTTTGTTCTACCTTTCGTACCCACCAGGCCAGTGGTTGCTTCAATAGAGTAGGATAAGTAGAGGTGTAACGTATATTGGCAGCGTAGTTTTCTTGTACATCATATACAAGTAAGGTCTTACGGTGAAAAAATTTATATAAAACCGCCCAAGGAAGTAGTTCAACGGCACAAATAACACATAAATCAGGCTTTAGTTGCCATAAATAACGTAAGAATGTTAAACCTACCCACCACCTGCTTAAATGACGACGTCCTTGTGTGTATAGGGTGAGAGGAATTACTGATGAGATAGCTTCACTCATTTGAAAAGGTGCCCCCAAACTATAAATTGTTGCTTCACGAAAATACCTTTGTAACGTATAAGCGAGCTTATGATACATACGGGTTTCAGTAGCGGGCTTAAGTACAGCCGCTAGTACAATCGTACTAGTCAGGGAAGTTTTTTTAGACAAGTGTTGTAAGTTGGTATTTTTTTGGAGAATAATGTATTTTTGTACAAATATATTTGATATATGCATTTTCGCAATTGGGTTGGGTTATTAAGTTGTTTTATTATACTTTCCTCTCAAGCACAAGATATTAGTCAAGTCAACGCACGTAAGTTCACCCTGCAGCTTTTACGGGTATATTCACCTGAACACTATGTATTGATAGAAAGATACCAAGATACGCCTTCTCAGGTGCAACTTCCTGGAGCTATCTTCGATGTAGGAAAAAGGATTGATTTCATGACACATATCATTGATACTACTCGTAAAGAACTCATTATCAATGATATTTCTGCTATGCTACGTCGGGTGTCACATAGCTATACCCATCGTGGTGCCTATCAATACTTAGCAAAAAATGACCTTACCTACCAAGTAGGAGAAAGCTACTTCTTATATTATCTTAATCCAAAAGAGAGTGTTTTTTTGGTAAGAAAAAAGGTTTTTCCTGCTTATGAGATACGTGATATTATTCCACCAGAGTATCGCTTTGCCAAATACAAGGCTTTTATTGCTACCAACGATCAAGCGCTACTCCCTCAGAAAAATGGTATTTATGGCTTATTAGATGAATGGAACGCTTTTTATCACGGAGGACTTTTTGCCTTTGAAATGAAAGAGTTTTACGAAAGAGAAGGGTATGAAAACGTAAAAAACTGGGAACACTATTTCGCCAATTATTATGAGTACCATGTGACCTACTGGGAATGGAAATACTATATATTGAGTTATCTCAAATATACTAAATACAAGTATCCCTCGCTTTATAAACAACTCAGGGAAGATGCAGCTCTACGCCAAGCCTATCAAAAAATAAATCAGTATTTTGGGGCATTGATCGCTACGTTCAATAAATATAAACCCTTGGTGCTAGATTTACTCAAGACCCACGGTATATCGATAGAAGAAGAGAGAATAGAAGATTTTGATCTATTGTTTTTAGATAAAGTAGGCATACAAACACACCAACAAAGAAGCGTACTTTTGCAAAAAGCCTTACAACAAAAAGATTTACGTACGATAGAAAAAGAATTTAGTCGATAAAATTAATAACTTTACTGCATAACACTCAAAAAAAATAAATGCTTTAAATATGCAAGGCTTACAATACAGTGTAGATATTGTTATGTGTATAGATGCTACTGGCTCTATGTCACCCATTATTGATAAGGTAAAAAATAATGCACTTAGGTTTTACGATGACCTTAATCAAGTCATGAAACAAAAAACAAAAGTGATTGATACCCTACGGGTAAGGGTTGTTGTTTTCAGAGATTATTACTACGATGGTGATCAAGCGATGAAACAATCTCCTTTTTACACGTTGCCTGAAGAAGGAGAGGCGTTTAAGAATTTTATTGACGTAGTAGAAGCAGAAGGTGGAGGCGATGAACCTGAAAATGGTTTAGAAGCCTTGGCCGAAGCAATCCATTCGGAGTGGAATACAGAAGGTGATAAAAAGCGACAAATCATTGTGATGTGGACAGACGCCAGTGCACACCCTCTTGAGTATAAGGCAGAAACGAAGCCACAGTTATATCCCAGCCATATGCCTGCCGACTTTGATGCCCTAACCAACCTGTGGGAGGGACAGTTTATGAACAGGGCAGCTAAACGTTTAATCATTTATTCACCTGATGCTTATGCTTGGACAGATATTGCCAACCACTGGGAAAATACGATCCAGTATCCTTCCAAGGCAGGAGAGGGATTGAGCGAGGTGGACTATCAAACCATTCTAGATGCCATTGCTAACAGTGTTTAAGCCAAGGTTGAGATAATCATTTTACAATAAAATATGCTTTATTTTTCTATTTGGTCAGAAAAGGTACAAGATAAAGGAGAAGATGCGCCGCCCACTATGTTGCTAGATGAGCATCAGAAAGCAGGATTGATGGCCGTTTATGACGGTATGGGAGGAGCTGGCGCGAAAGAATATACCCTACCCACTGGCGAAGGTTTTGCCTCTGGAACTGTTACAGGAGCTTATTTGGCCGCACATCTTGCCAAACAGACATTAGAAGAAGTTTTTTCACAGGAGGCTTCTTATGAAGAAATTTTCCAGCAGGTGGATGTAGCAGAAACCTTAATGAATAGCTTCCAAACACAAGTAGTCCTATGGGATACGCAACCTTCTAAGATCAAAAGTAAGCTTATCAAGCGTTTGCCTACTACTTTGGCAGGTGTTTTCTTCAAAGAAAGTATGCAGGAGGAAGCTCTTTCCTGTGAGGTACAAGCTTTCTGGGCGGGAGACTCAAGGGCGTACGTACTTAATAGCGAGGGACTTCTACAACTTTCTCAGGATGATTTACAGGAAGCACCTGATGCACTAGAGAATCTACTTCACGATGGGATTATGTCCAATTGTATCAACGCTGATACACCTTTTACAGTACACACTACTTCCTCTCAGTTTACCACACCATTGTTATTAATTACCGCTACTGATGGTTGCTTCAACTACTTGCCTTCGCCAGCACATTTTGAGTATTTGATACTCAGTTGTTTGTACCATCCCAAAACTTGCACATTACATAACTGGCAGCAACGTCTTACACAGAAAATTATACAAATTACAGGGGATGATGCCAGTTTAGGACTTGTGGCACTGGGTTTTGAAAAAGATCTAATGGCCATCAAGCTACATTTTATCAATCGTTTTCAGCAGCTAAAATTCAAGTTTATTGATCCGATTAATCAATTAGAACACCAAATTTCTTTCCTAAAAGGACAAGAAACAGAAATTAAAGCCACCCTAGAGGTTGTTTTGCGTAAACGAAATATGCTGAGAGAGAAACTATGGCAAGAATACAAAAAACTCTATGAGTACAAAAATGAAAGTGAATAGACACGTCAACCATAACCAGTTAAAACTATGTTAAAGGGGGATATTATCAATGGTTATCAGATTTTACAAGATTTCAGTACGGCGGGTGGCGGGTTGAGCAAGTGGTCTTTTGCCGAAAAAGGAGGACAGGTATTTTTTATTAAAGAGTTTTTATCGCCTAAATATCCTACCGATGACGCTCCTGGGAGCCCAGAAGTAAAAGCACGTAAGCGGCAAGAGTGTCAGAAATTTGAAAAACACCACCAAAGCTTGATGCAAGCTGTCAATGAGAAATGCGGGATGGGTGGGAACTTAATCTTTACGATCGACTTCTTTCGTTGGAAAAGTAAGTACTATAAAGTTACCGAAAAAATAGATGTGGCCAGCTTATCCACAACGGAAATCAATGAATTACCCTTGGCAAATAGGGTAGTCATTTTAAAGACAGTCGCTCATAGTTTACAAATTTTACATAAAGCAGGGATTGTTCACGGTGATCTTAAACCCGATAATATTCTTATTAAGCAAACCAAAACTGGTTTCTACACGACTAAACTCATTGATTTTGACAATAGCTACTTTGAAGGACAACCCCCTGAACTCTCTGAAGAGGTAGTAGGAGATGCAGTATTTTACTCTCCTGAATTAATGGCTTACGTAAAAGGTGCTCAAGCCCCTGAGGCCTTAACCACCCAATCAGATGTATTTGCCCTTGGGCTTATTTATGCCATTTACCTAACAGGTGATTTCCCTGATTTTAGCACCAAAAAGTATGCTTATGCAAGTACGGCCGTTTTAGAAGGAAGAACCCTGAAGTTAGTAGATGCCAGCTTGCCTAATAAGCTCAAGCAACTTATCCAGGCGATGCTCCTGCCAATTCCCAGTGAGCGCCCTACGGTGCAAGCCATTTTCGATACACTCAAAAATATTAACCTTAAAGAAGAAGCCTTGGCCACTTTTCCAAGGGAGGTAAAACCTACTTATGTGGCTGAAGAAGACGATCAGATAGAAGGAGAGGCTTCTCCTGTATCTAAGCTAAAAGGAGGGCTCTTCAAAAAGGTAAAAAAAGTAGAAGAACGATACGAAGAGGAAGAAAAAACTGAGAAAAATACAGAAAAAACATCTTTTCTGAGAGGAAAAGGACTACGTATATCAAAAAAAGATCATAAAAAGCCTTGAATTGCCCTGTGAACTTTTACTAATATTGTAATAAGTCTTATATTTATAAGTATGGAAAAAATAAATCAGGAAGAAACCAATGAAAAAACGCTTCAAAAGCGTTTTGATTACTTCATGCAAAGCATCAATAGAGCAAGTCGGCTACAGCGTGGCCTCTTGCCCGATATGAAGGCTTTGAGCTCTTGGCTGCGTGAAGTATTTGTTATGTACTCTCCTAAAGATGTAGTGTGTGGTGACCTCTATTGGTGGAAAAGAATCGACAACAAGATTTTTATCGCAGTAGGAGACTGTACAGGTCATGGTATTCCAGGTGCATTTATGTCCATTGTAGCGTTCAGTAAGCTTAAGATGATCGTCGATTCTGCTGAGTTAAATACGATGGAAATTCTCTACAGAATGAATCAAGAGATCATCAGTATTCTTAACCAAGAAAAAGGTGATTCGCAAGACAGTGTAGACATGGCGCTGTGTCGTATTGATCTTGACGAAAGGCTTTTGCAGTTTTCTGGGGCATATCGTCCCCTCATTTACGTAAGAAATGGCGAGCTGTACACCATTAAAGGTGATCGTTCGTCGGTAGGAGGGGTCAATAAATATTTTGAGAAGCGGCGTAGCTATACGCTGCACGAAATGCCCATCGAAGATGGTGACATGTTCTACCTCTGTAGTGATGGTTTCTCCGATCAATTCGGGGTGATGGAATCGAAAAAATATGGCTCTAAGCAATTTAAGAACTTCTTACATCTTATTCATCCTTTACCAGTAGAGAAACAAAAGAACGCTTTACTAGATGAGCTCGAAACTTGGAAAGGAGATATTGTACAAACAGATGATATTACCGTACTAGGCTTTAGACTTTTCTTCCATAATTTGTAAGATCATGCCTCTTTGGATCCTTATATAGGTGCCAGTGGGTAATGCAGATAAATTTTTGATCACTATAGCTTTTATTAGTTTACAATTTTATCTTTGCCATAAACCCATAATCCGATCCTTATGACAACAACTTTCGAAGTGACTGGTAAAAAAGATACCCGTTCTGGCTTTGGTGAAGGCCTTTTAGAAATTGCACAAGAAAACCCAGCAGTTGTAGGGCTGTGTGCTGATCTCACTGGTTCCTTGAAGATGAACGCCTTCAAAGAAGCTTTTCCTGAAAGATTTTTTCAAGTGGGCATCGCAGAAGCCAATATGATGGGCATTGCCGCAGGCTTGGCAACGGCTGGTAAAATTCCTTTTACAGGTACTTTTGCCAATTTTTCTACAGGACGTGTATATGATCAAATCAGACAATCGATTGCTTATTCTAATAAAAACGTAAAAATATGTGCTTCTCATGCAGGTATTACCTTAGGAGAGGATGGCGCTACGCATCAAATTTTAGAAGACTTAGGTATGATGAAGATGCTCCCTCATATGACCGTCATCAACCCCTGTGATTTCAACCAAACCAAAGCCGCTACAAAAGCAATTGCCACCTACGACGGGCCTGTATACCTCCGTTTTGGTCGTCCTAAAGTACCTATTTTTATTCCTGAAAATATGCCCTTTGAAATTGGTAAGGCAGTACCTCTTCGTGAGGGTAATGATGTAACCATCTTTGCTACAGGACATTTGGTATGGAAATCACTAGAAGCCGCCGAAGCACTCGCTGATAAAGGAATTGCTGCACAAGTAATTAATGTACACACCATTAAACCTTTGGACGAAGAAACGATCTTAGATGCAGTAAGTACCACACAATGTGTAGTAACAGCAGAAGAACACCAGATGAACGGAGGACTAGGAGATAGTATTGCCCAGCTTTTAGCGCGTAAAATGCCTCTACCGATGGAGTTTGTGGCGGTAAATGACCAATTTGGCGAAAGCGGACAACCAGAAGAGTTGATGGTCAAATATGGGATTGCTACCTCACACGTCATCAAAGCGGTAGAAAACGTACTAAAAAGAAAGTAGTACACCGTACTTGGAGGTTCTTCTGCTTAAAATATGGAAGATCAGGTTATACTAGAGAAATTTAAGGAAGCAGAGAGCCAACACTACGCTTTTAATCAATTGGTAACGAAATACCAAGAGAAAATCTATTGGCTTGTTCGCAAGATGGTCATAGACCATGAAGATGCGGATGACCTTACCCAAGAGGTTTTTATTAAAGTGTGGCAAAATTTGTCTTCTTTCAAGGAACAATCTAAGCTCTATACTTGGATTTACCGTATTGCGGTCAACGAGTGCTTGGCTTTTCTGAAGAAAAAAAAGCGTAAGTTTTTATTGCCTATCAATGATGTTAGCAAAGAACTCACTCAAAAACTTACCGCCGATCCCTATACAGTATCAGGCGATGAAATTGCTTTAAAGTTACAAAAAGCCATTCTAACACTGCCTGATAAGCAGCGTTTAGTATTTCATATGAAGTACTTTGATGAAATGAAGTATAGTGAGATTTCAGCCATTTTGGAGACTTCTGTAGGCGCACTGAAAGCCTCTTACCATCTGGCTGTCAAAAAAATAGAAGCCTTTATGCAAGAGAACTAAACCTTTCTTTGTAAGAAGAGTCTAAAGTATGAAGAAGTATTACTATTTATGAAAGAGTTTGATTTAAATAAACATACCCCTCGAAAAACACCCTTCGACCTACCTGATAACTATTTTAGTACGTTGTCAGAGAAGATACAGCATCAGGTAGATCGTATAGAAGGAGAGGAGCTGTATACGAAGCAGCTACCAATGCGCGTGCCTCAAGGTTACTTTGAACAACTTTTGGCGCGTATTCAGGAGCGACTCTTCAAACCACAACCCAAACTTTGGCAAAGGCAAAGTATACAGTATGCTTTGGTGGGCGTAATGACGGTGTTGCTTGTTTGGTGGTTCATTCCACCCACCAATGATACCCTACCCCTACAAACCGCAGAGGTAGAATTTGATATGGCCAAGTTAGATATTTCTAAAAAAGAATTAGTAGAGTACCTTACATATACGCTTCCTGCCAGTGAGATCGTTGCTTCCATAGAATTGTCTCAGGTAGAAATGGAGCAGTTGGCAGTAGGAATCGATGTAGCTCCGTCATTACTACCAGAAGAAGATACCCAACAAGAAGAGGTATTACAATACATTGACGAAGAGGACTTGGAAGAGCTACTACTAGAAGATATAGCATTAGAAGAAGTCGAGGAGCTTCTGTAAAAGACATTTTTTTATGATAAAATATTGTATTGGTATTCTTTTTTTATTGACACTGAGCTTATCGGTGCAGGCCCAAGTGACTAAATTTGAGAAAATTAAAGAGGCTCGAAAAGAGTTTATTGCTAAGCGACTGAACCTCAAAACCGACCAAAAAAATAAGTTTTTGGATACCTATGATACTTACGCCGTAGAAAAGGAACAATTGCGAAAGAAAAGAAGACAACTTCGCCAAACTTCTGTAAGCCTTACCGCTAGTGATGATGAGCTACTTGCTTCTGTAGAACAACTCATCAACTTGCAGCAGAAAGAAGTAGACATAGAAAAGAAATACATGCAGCAGTTTAAATCCTTTTTGTCACCACGTCAGCTTGTAGAGATGTATCGTTCTGATAAAGAGTTTAATAGAATACTTCTTAACAAGCTACGGGGCGAGTAACCTTAAAGCCCTATCCAATTTGGAGATATAAGTAAAAGTAAGCATCTTGGTGGTTTAAACAGTGATAAGTATGCTTAATGATATTTTACAAGCCATTCAAATGCTCGAGCGAATCGAGCAACCCTCCGCTGAAGTTCAAGAGACCCTCACTTTTTTAAAGCAGCGGGTAAGGCAAAAGACTAAAGAGAACTTGTTAGACCTCATGTCAGTGGGAGAGGCCATAGGCTATGAGGAATTGAAAAGTAGCTTGCAAGAGATGCTCTTTTTTATGGAAAAAATAGCGGAAAAGCAATAATGCGGGTTGCTCATGAAGACGAATTTCCTTCGATCTGCAAAGAAAATACTTAATAGTAACTGGTTTATTACCATTTTTTCTACCACAGTAGGTGTACTGCTGGCTTTTTATGTAAATGATCTAGGAGAGCGTTTTTCTACCAACCAGAGAAAGAAAAATGCGCTTGATAACATTATCCAAGAGATATCCCAAAATAGAGATGATTTAAAGGCGCAAAAAGTGAATGATACACTTCTTGACTACTTAGTAGAAATCAAGTCGCTCAACGAAGAGATCAGTACCACCTTCACAGCCCACCCCGATTCTTTTCGAGTACTCTTGGCAAAAGTACCCGTTATGGCATTAATCGACTCGGTGGCGCTTAGTGATACCGTTTATCAATATAAGGTCAAATTCAATTTCCATCTGACTCTCAACGATCCACCTCAAATCGCTTGGGAAGCCGCGAAGCTGGCAGACGTCCCCAATGAGCTTTCTTACGAGTGCTTAGAAGTGCTTGTAGATGTATACGCCATACAACAATTGTATGTAGAAGAAGAACGCAAACTACTCGATTTGTTACTTGAGGGCAAGCACGTAAAAATGCTTAGAACGCTTGCTATGGTGAAAAGTATTAAAAAGCAATTGTTAGAACAGTACAGGAAGACGCTTCAACAACTGACCAATTGCGACTGAGCATTGCTTTCTCGTAAAACTTCTTGTATCTTATAACCAACAATCATCTTCAAACAGCATCATCATGAAAATAGGCATTATTGGCTCAGGTAATATTGGTGGTAATCTAGGAATCCATTTTGCCAAAGCGAGCCACGAAGTCGTATTCAGTTCTAGAAATCCTGAGAAACTTACCCCCTTGGTAGCAGCAACAGATGGAAAGGCAAGAGCAAGTACCCCTGAAGAAGCCGCCAACTTTGCAGAGGTAATTTTACTAGCCATTCCTTTCGGTAATGTTCCTGCTGTGGCACAGTCCATAGGTGATATAGATGGTAAAGTGCTTATTGATGCAGGTAACTATTATCCTCAAAGAGATGGAGACGAAATAGGCAAAGAAATGCAAGCAAAAAATTTATTAGAAACGGAATGGACGGCCAGTCATTTTCCTGGGGCACACGTAGGGAAAGCATTTAACAGCATCTACTATAAGACCCTACAAAACAAAGCCTTTGCTCCTCAAGCCGATCGCTTGGCGATTCCTTTTGCTGCCGCAGATAAAAAAGCAGAAGAAACGATTCAAAGCCTCTTAACCTCTATCGGATTTGGCTCTACTTTCTTAGGCGACCTTACCCAAACGAAAATTATACAGCCTAATGAGCCGCTTTATACCAAAGAAATGAGCGAAGAAGCCCTCGAAAAGCAAGTGAAGCAACTTTTAGGATAAATTAACAATAGAAGATACAAAGATTTCTTTGTAGCCTCTTCGTAAACAATAGGATAATTGCTCCTATGAAACAATTAAGACCAAGACCCCGTTCTGATTTAAAATAAATCTAACATATTTATGCGCTTATTAGAAAATAAAGTAGCCATCGTTACTGGTGCTGGTTCTGGTATAGGACGCGCCATTGCTCAATTGTACGCCGAAGAAGGCGCCAAGGTAGTAGTGAGTGACCTCGATGAGCAAAAGGGGAAAGAAACACTCACAATGATCAAAGATAAAGGCTTTGAAGCCATTTTCATGAAAGCAGATGTAGGCAATGCGGATGACTGTAAAAAAACAGTCGATCAGGCAGTGAAAACCTACGGTGCTTTGCATATCGCTTGCAATAATGCTGGTATTGCGGGTAAGGCAGCTCCTATCGGCGACCTCACCCCAGCCGACTTCGATAAAGTGATAAAAATCAACCTAAGTGGTGTGTTCTATGGCATGCACTACCAAATTCCAGCGATGCTCAAAGCAGGTGGTGGCAATATTGTAAACATGGCCTCCATCTTAGGACAGGTAGGAATGGCAGGTAGCTCTGCTTATGTATCTGCCAAGCACGGCGTGGTAGGGATTACAAAAAATGCTGCTTTAGAGTACGCTAAAGAAGGTATTCGGGTCAATGCTGTAGGCCCCGGATTTATAGAAACACCGCTACTTACCAATAATCTGAGCGAAGAACAAATGAAACAGATCAGGGCCTTACACCCTCTTGGACGTATGGGAAAAGCCACTGAAGTAGCTGAGCTTGTATTATGGCTAAGCTCCCCGAAAGCTTCTTTTACCTCAGGTAATTACTTCCCCTTGGATGGTGGTTATTTAGCACAGTAGGCAAGGAGCGACGCAGACTACGGTATGAAAGAAGTCCTCGATAAGTATATTACCTATTACAAGCAGCTCGTACCAGAAGCTACTCCAAAAGAGCTATCCTTCATGTGCGAGGGCGCCTGTATTAAAACCTACCCTAAGAAATCATTTTTTCTCAAGGCAGGAGAAGTACAGCCAGCGATGGGATTCGTTTATGAAGGTTTATTGAGGCGGTATTATATAAACGAGAAGGGTAATACTATCACTACAGGCTTTATACCAGAAAATAATTATGCGGCAGACTACCCTGCTTTCATCAAGCAGAAAGCTTCTAAGTATTTCATAGAATGCCTAGAAGCTTCTGTACTCGTTGAACTTCCTTACAATAAGATTCAGGAGAGTTACCAGAAGTTTCAAAATACAGAAAGGTATGGTAGATTGATTGCAGAGTATGTACTGACGCTACAAACCAATCGTACAGAGAGTTTTTTATTTGAGAACGCAGAGGAGAGGTATCTAAATTTCATAGCTGAAAACCAAAACCTCATGCATAGAATTAGTCTCACTCATTTATCTTCCTACTTAGGCATAGAGCGCCAATCATTGAGTAGAATAAGAAAGAAGCTTACGAGAGAGTAATTTTGTCACATAAGTGACAGGTAAAATACCAATGAATATACGACCTTGGCAGTATCGATAACTTAACTATTTCAAGATGATCCATACTGTAAAGTTTACCTTTATTCTACTCTTTATACTCAACGACTGGCAGGCAGTCGGACAGCCACATACAGCTTCTGTTGTTCATAAAAACATTCAACAGCAGACAGAAGAAATTTTTGGTGATTTAGTAAAAATTCGTAAAGACTTTCATACCCACCCAGAGCTATCAGGGCAAGAAAAGAGAACTGCTGCTAAGATAGAAAACTACTTAAAGTCGCTTGGGCTAGAGGTGAAAACAGAAATAGGAGGCTATGGGGTAGTAGGGATATTACGTGGAAAAAAGAAAGGAAAAAGCGTTGCTTGGCGTGCGGATATTGATGCTATTCCATCAAATATAGAAAAGCGTGTCGGTTTTTCCTCTAAAAGTGAAAGTGCGAAACACCTCTGCGGGCACGATGTACACACAACCATTGCTTTAGGGATCGCTCAGGTGTTAGCAAACCAAAAAGAACACCTTCAAGGAACGGTCTACTTTATCTTTCAACCTTCGGAAGAAAATCTTAAGGGAGCCAAAGCGATGATAGACGATGGTCTTTTTGAGCTCGTCCATCCTGATGAAATCTATGCGCTACATACTTCTCCCTTTCCTGTAGGAACAGTAGCGACTAAATCAGCCGCCATTTATGCCATTAAATATGCTTTTCACATTACTTATCGCCAATCTGAACACGAAGAGGCACTGACTAAGTACACCCGTACACTCATTGATAGTCTGCAAACTGTAAAGACAGATAGTCCCTTCTGGAACACCGAAAACTTAGGTGATCCAGCTCTAGGTATTACACATCCTAATACCATCTATAAAGACTACGTACTGACGAAGCATCGCCCAGACACAGAGAGGAATAAAAACTCCTTTACCTTACAGGCTTCTATACAAATAGACGATAAGGCGCGAGTAGACGCTATCAAGACATATTTACAACAAAAAATAAAAGCCTCTGACTATGCCGAAGAACTCATAAAAGTTACTTACTCTCTTGATTACGTACCTATTTATAACCAAAAAGTGCTGGCCAAGCAAGCTATCGCACAACTGAAAGCCATTTATGGTGTACAAAGGGTGATACCTATTCACGGCGTCATTCCTGATGATCGTAACGATGATTTTGCCTACTTTCAAGAGAAAATCCCAGGCGTCTACTTCTTTTTAGGATGCTCCAACTTTGAAAAAGGCATCATAGCCATGCCACATAGCCCCACCTTTGCTGTAGATGAGGAGTGTATAAAGGTAGGTGTACAGTTTTTTTCCTCACTGATCGTAGAAAGGCTAGCTCCTTAGTACTCTACTCTCTAAACCGTTTATTGGATGGTTCAGGTATTTTTCTCTCTCTTTACAAATGCGTATCTTTGTAAAATACCGTAATACGCTATGGAGCATAAAGATATCATTCCCTTCACCCACTTACATTGTCATACCCAGTATTCCTTGCTAGATGGTGCGGCAGGCATCAGCGCTATGATGAAAAAAGCGCAACAAGATGGCATGAAAGGCGTAGCACTTACCGATCACGGGAATATGTTTGGGGCTTTTAAATTTGTGGCCGAGGCCAATAAACACGACCTCAAACCCATTGTAGG
>ERZ1740058.979-NODE-979-length-16233-cov-7.206206_pt1 | contig 16233 bp, 14 predicted proteins | sample MGYA00581745_ERZ1740058 | MGnify/ENA primary metagenome ERZ1740058 (study PRJEB43018, sample SAMN04849742) | marine metagenome | isolation source: floating plastic debris | place: Pacific Ocean | collected 2008-08-30 | study: EMG produced TPA metagenomics assembly... | reverse complement strand
AAAAGGGGTCTCTGTAAATCTGACACTTATTGGCAGCTCATTCCTTATCTGGGGTATCTCCATAATTTACTGAGTGCTAAAGCACCTCAATAATAAAATTATTTCTAGCTAGCTCCCGGCGCATTTTGGGATAGTGGACCGGATTAATTTTAAGCACCGTGTCTTTTTGTTCCAATACCTCTAAATTTCGCAGCGCCTGCACCTGATTATTTACAACATTGGGCGGATCGCCTAAGCTTTGAGCCAGTGCGGTAACCGTTAAGTCGCCATGCAGCATCAGCGAATACAGTAAATACAAGTCGCTCTGGCTTAAATCAGGTAAGGGTGGCAGCTTAGGTGTGTCTACGACAAGTCTGTACTCTTGCTCAGATGCTTCGGTGCTATCAGATTCTTCAGCGCCGTCATTTGTCTGCTGAACTTGTAAATCGGTCGCTTCTTTTATTTCTTCTTTTCTCTGGTATCTTTTTGAAGTTTGGTCCGCAGCGGCTTTAAGAATGACTTCTTTCTCACTGCCGTCTGTTGTCGGATTGCTGATAGTTGTTTTTACCTGGCGATAGCGCAGAGACTTAATAAACAGCTGAAGCGCGACTTCGCTGACACCATCAGAAATATCTGACAGCCGGTTAAAGTAATTCTGTTCAGGGCTGTTATTATCTTCATTGCCCGTATCGCCCGGCAGAACGTCTTCTTTAAAGGTGCGAAGGGAAGACGCTACAGAGGCATTAACCTCCTGAGAGAGTTCTGAGATCATCTCACTGGGCTTATTGAGGTCGATGTTTAGATCTAATAAGTCTTTTGGGTTTTGTAGTCGCTTGTGTAGCGCTGCGTTTGGAAAGTAGATGGAAAACCTCTCAACGAGTGGATGCAGCCAGCTCTGTAGGTCTTCTCCAGAGAGTCTGGGCAGTCTAATGGTTTTGCCACAGTAGGCATCAAACTTTAGCGTAGACTTGAGATATTCCCAGCCGACAATCCCGCTGCCAACAATCCAGAATTGATCCCGGTTGCGCGGCAGTAGCTCTTGTAAGTAATCTAGCCCGTCTAGCCCATCGGCGCTGCGTAAAAAACACCAGCAGAGATTAGGAATGATCATCAAAGTTTGCGATTTATCATCATCATTGTCATCCCTTTCTTTTGCCTCCTCTAAAGCCAGATTGAGCTTGTCTTGAATCTGTTGCTTTATGCTGTTGACTTTAGCTGGGCGCTCTACCCAGTCTAAAATGCTAACCTCTAGCGGTTCTTTCTCGTCGTTGTTACTATTGTCTTCTTTAATCAGCTCAACGCTCTCAATCAATACCCTTGAAACAGCAGAGACCGGCTCGCACATAAGAACGATTGAGTTTGCAGATGCGTGAGGAAGCGCCTGCCACTGCCCTAGCGCGTCTTTTAGTTTTTCAACAATCGCTTCTTTTTCTCGGGGATAAACCGTTAGCTCGTTGGCCGCGGCTACTAGCTCTTCGCTCAGCGATTCGGGCATGTTAAAGAGCGCTTCTTCAGGAACGGGCTCTTGCTGCGGGTCTTTGGCAAACAGCGATACCCGAAAAGATCGCTTTTCGAGCAGCCACTGTCTGAACTGTTGAAGCTTATTGGCCATCGCAGCTACTGTCCATTTTGGCTTTGGGCACGCTGATTTTTTACCATGGTCAGGACCGATCGCGACAGGTTGAGTGCTCGGGGTGGAGTGCTCTCTGGCTGTACAGGCCACCCTTCACGCTGGTTGGCTCTGTCTCCGTCGGTTTCTTCTGTTTGGTCGTGGAAAAGCACCTGTTGAGTAGGGAAAGGCAAATCGATGCCTGCGGCAACCAGTCGATTACAGACGTTTTCAAGCACCCAGTCTTGAGACTGCATGTAGTCGGCGCGGCGGGGCGGCTCAATCCACCAGCGAGCGCGAATGTTGATAGTGCTATCTGCTAAATCAACGACTAGGGCTTCTGGGGCAGGATCATCGAGAATCTCACCGTGCTCTCTGAGCACTTCCATAATGACTGCTTTGGCCTTGGCAATGTCGTCGCCGTAGCCGATGCCAATGTCGTACTGTAGGCGTCTGCGATCGTAGGCTGTGTTGACTGTAACAGCGTTAGTAAATAGCTCGGCGTTGGGAATCACGACGCGGCGACCGTCGTAGGTGCGAATGGTGGTTGCGCGCGTTTCGATATGCTCTACGGTACCTTCGTAATCGCCGAAGATAATCTGGTCATCCATACTGAATGGCTCGGTGAGCAGAATTAGGATGCCCGCTAAAAAGTTTTGCAAAATGTCTTTAAAGGCAAAACCAATGGCGACACCCCCAATGCCCAAAGTAGCCAGTGCATCTGCTGGGTTGAAGCTAGGAAAAACAACGGTGGCGGCAATCAAGAAGCCGAGAATGACCAGAGCGCCTTGGGCTAAGCGACCAAAGACGAGGCCGACATTGCGAGTATCGCGATCGCGCGTTTGCCTTTTTACAAAGCTACGAACGACTCTTCCCACAAACCAAAAGATGGCAAAAATGACGATACCGATCACTAGATTGGGTAGGAGAGCGATCGCGCCAGAAACCATCTGCGATATTTTTTCGGTTGCTGCCGATAGTGAAATAGATTCACCCATAACTGCTACATACTCTTTTTCTTATTTAGAGCACAACCGTATCAGTCGATGTTCGGCTATGCGATCTATCCAGAGAAATCTCTACCGGCTGAAATGTATGTCTGTAGCAGTGCTTTCCTCTATCTAAAGGCATAAAAAAGTGTCGCCGTTTGCTGTGAAATGCTCACATAAGGTATAGATACTGGCGCGCATTACATTACCTTTCTGGTGTGTAACATGCGTCTTTTGCTAGAGAAGAAGGCAGGTGGCCATTTCTTATACTGAGAAGCGAAAGATACGAAAGATCCTACTAAAAAAGAGGTGTCATCGAACCAGCTTTCGATTGCCCTCGTCCTAGCTAGCGTATTCTATTTCGCTGTGTTTTTAGCTTTATTTTTAAATTATGGTTCTCCCCGAGCAATCGTCCTCAAAGCTTCTGGTTGTAGATGACATGCCAGATAATCTATTTTTGATGGAGGCGATCTTAGGTGACGTGGATGAATACGACCTTGACTGTGTTGACAATGGAGAGGCCGCGCTGGCTTCTATTGAGGATGCTATTCCCGACCTTATTCTGCTAGATATAATGATGCCGAATATGACCGGCTACGAAGTCACTCGCCGCATTCGCGAAAACAAATCGCTGCCGCATATTCCTATCATCCTTGTGACCGCGCATGAAGAGCTATCTGCAGAGAGCGCTAAGAGAGTAGGCGCAGATGGTTTGATCTACAAGCCTTTCGATATTCAAGCGGTGCTCTCTCGGATTGAAGATACGCTCCAACAGAAAAAGCGTCAGAAAAAGGGCGAATACGAGCTGTGCTGTTAGCAGGGCTATGGCGAACTGCTCCATTTGAGTCTGACACCTGCTCAAAGCGGCTTCTCAGCGGTAGTATGCTAGGAAGCATCTTTTCTTAGCGATAGGTGTGAGGGTATGTATGGAACGACTAACGGCGCTGTTAGGTATAGGCGTCTTTGTTGGTTTTGCCTGGTTGACGTCAACTAATCGTCAGGCGATTCGCTGGCGGCCAGTACTCTGGGGTTTTGCGCTACAGATTGCTTTTGCGCTGTTGATTTTACGAACGGCTGTCGGTTTTTCTGCGTTTAGCTGGCTGGGCGACCGGGTCAGCAGCTTTTTAGACTATTCGGATGCGGGTGCCTCATTTGTATTTGGCGAAAGCTTTCAAGATTTTTTCTTCGCGTTCAAAGTACTGCCGACTATTATTTTCTTCTCAGCGTTTATTAGTCTGCTGTATCACTACGGTATTTTGCAGCGGGTGGTGGGTGTGATCGCCTGGATCATGCAGCGCACTATGAAAACTTCAGGCTCTGAAACCCTTTCTGCAGCAGGTAACATTTTTGTCGGGCAAACAGAAGCGCCACTATTAATCAAGCCATATGTAGATTCTATGACACTGTCTGAGCTGCACGCGGTTATGACGGGCGGCTTTGCGACTGTTGCAGGCGGTGTGTTAGCGGCCTATGTTTCTTTTGGTATTCCTGCAGAGCACCTGATAGCGGCCTCAGTGATGTCTGCGCCCGCTGCCTTGGCAATGTCAAAGATTATGCTGCCTGAAACTGAGATATCGCCTACTCAGGGGCAGGTGAGTATAGCCGTTGAAAAGACTAATGCTAATGGTATAGATGCGATTGCCAGTGGTGCTTTAGACGGTCTGCGTCTAGCGCTGAATGTGGGTGCAATTATTATTGCTTTTCTAGCTATTCTGGCTGCATTTAACGCGCTAATCGGTTTTCTCGGCACGCTGGTAGGTATTGAAGAGCTTTCGTTAGAGCTGATTTTGTCGGTTTTGCTGGCACCTGTTGCCTGGCTGATGGGCGTTCCCTGGGCCGATTGTAGCGAAGTGGGTACGTTGCTCGGGAAGAAAACGATTCTCAATGAGTTTATCGCCTACCTAGATTTGCAGGCGTTGATTGAATCAGAAGCGATTTCAGAGCGAGCGGTCATCATAGCTACCTATGCGCTTTGTGGGTATGCTAATATTGGCTCTATCGGTTTTCAAATCGGGGGTATCGGCGGCATTGCACCGAACCGTCAGGCGGATTTAGCGAGAATCGGGTTTCGGGCCATGGTGGCAGGGACATTAGCCTGTTTTACAACGGCTTGTATTGCTGGTGTTCTGTTGTGATACTTTTGATGAGGCCTGTTGTCAGGCGCAGAGAATTTTGCATAGCCTGAAGTAAATCTCATTTAGGGCTGTTACGTGAAAGGCTTCCTCATTTTTTGCGAGGTTGGGATAAGCCCATAAGGTTGCACAGTTTGTAGACGATCCGCGCGCCTACGTTGCCATCCCATTCGTTGGGGCCAACTTCGCAAAGGTCAAAGCCGATGATTTCTCTGGTGTCTGCGACTTCTCTTAGCAGGCAAAAGGCTTCGTCAAGCGCGAGGCCACCTGGAACGGGGGTGCCAGTGGCCGGGCACAGCTTAGGATCTAGGCCATCAATGTCGAAGCTGATGTATACCTGCGCTGGCAGGTCAGCAACGATTTGCTGGCAAAGGGTGTACCAGGGAGTGCCTTTGTAGCGCGATCGCTTTAACGCTGTATCGTGATACAAAAATACTCTCTCTTCTGCTTGTGCAAAGGCCACTTCGTTGGGAGCGACATCGCGAATGCCTACCTGCACTAGCCTGGACACTTGAGGCAGCTTCAACGCATTACGCATAATGGACGCATGAGAAAATTCAAACCCCTGATAGGCGTCTCGCAGGTCGCAGTGGGCGTCGATATGCAAAATGCCGAAGCTGGGATGCTTTTGGGCAAGGGCCTGCATAGCGCCTAGCGGAACGCTGTGGTCGCCACCGACAATACCCACTTTCTTTCCCGCATTGATTGCCTGAGCTGTCTTTTGAAGCAGCCACTGGTTTAGCTGACGGCAGCCTGCGTTAACAGCCTTTAACTTTTTGGGGTCAGGCAGGACGCCTTTTTCGGTCTCTGATACGATTGCTTGAGCGAGCGATCGCAGCTTTTGATTTTTCTGAACAATCCAATCTGGTACGGGTGGCATATACATGCCCTGCTTCCACCCCTCCGGATTGTCGTAGTCGTAAAAATCTAGCTGAGGTGAGGCCGCCAGCACAGCCTGAGGCCCCTGTGAAGTGCCGCTGTGAAATGACACTGTGACCTCCCAGGGCACGCCGATTACAATAATATCGGCTGTGTCATAGTCAAACGGAAATCCAAAGAGACTGCCGTTTTCAATCCCGACACCGCTGGGATCAAAGGTCTCTACAATTTGTTGCTTACGGATCTGTTGTTTTTGGCGGGTTGCCTTTTGTTCTTTTAGATCCACGGTTAGTCACGCGCCAGCATGGTTTTGATAAAGGTGGGCAAACAGAAGGCCGCCTGGTGAATGTCGCTGTTGTAGTACTGTAGGCTGTGCGCAGTGGCGAATTCGGTGGCAGCGGTAGGGTTGAGCGATCGCACCGGATGCGTGCCGTCTTTGGTTCCGTAGGTAAAGCTCCACATGCCGGTCGGATAGGTTTGAATAAACGCTAAATAGGTATGGATATTCGCTTCACCAAAAATGTCTTGCAGGCAGTGGGTGAGCTGTACGAAGGCCGTTTGGTTGAACCGGGGTGACTCGCTCTGGGCTACCATAACCCCGCGAGGCGTCAAACAGCGATAGACGTCTTTATAGAAGCTGGTGCTAAATAGCCCGGTTGCAGGCCCCACCGGATCAGAAGAGTCTACTACGATGCAGTCAAAGCTTTCGTCGCTCGCGCTGCGCAGATACTCAATGCCGTCCCCAATCATCAAATTCAGCTTGGGATCTTCTAACGCAGAAGACAATGACGGTAAGAACTCGCGCGACGCACGAACAACCGCCTCGTCAATTTCTACCATCGTTACACTTTCTACCCGGCTGTGGCGCAATATCTCACGCACGCTACCGCCGTCGCCGCCGCCGATAACCAGCACTTTTTTAGCTGGCTGCTCAACGGCAGTCATCGTGAGCATGGGCACATGAACGATCATCTCGTGGTAGGCCGTTTCATCCTTTTCGCTGCACATCACCATTTTGTCAACGGCGAGCATTTTGCCGTATTTAAATGTGTCAAATACTTCTACTAGCTGATACGGTGACGCCTCTCGAAATAGCGGCTTTCCCCTGTGCCGAATCGACAGTGCAATATTCTCATCGCGGTCGGTAAACCAAACGCTGCGACTGTGTTTTGGCGGCATCAGCTGCTGCGTTTTCTGATCGCGCAGCTCGCCGAGATCAACGTCTAGCTTTTCTAAAAGGTCTAGCTGTCCGCGGTTAATCTCTATCGCCGAACCGTGAGCTGCCTCAAAGGCTGACTTGAGCGCGTCGTAAGACACCCACGGATTGACCGAGTCGCCGCAGGTAAACAAATCTACCGCCGCGTAACCGTATTCAGGCCAGGTATGAATAGCCAAATGACTCTCTTGAATCACAACGACTCCTGACACACCAAAGGGAGAGAAATGATGAAATACAGAGCTGATGATCGTGGCACCTGCCTGCGCAGCCGCGTCGAGCATGCCTTGTTCAATTCGAGGAATATCGTTCAAGATTTCGGCTGAGCAGCCATGAAACTCCACCAGAATATGTCGACCCAAAGATTTCATCGCTCTTTTCGGGGCGCTGGGGTGAGCATTGCCCATTGCGCCAATAGAGATATCGCCAGAAACATCGCCAAAAATCCTTTAGAAACACCGTTAAAACCCATCCAAAAATACACTACAAACACCCCCTCATTACTTTTCAAGCAACCTTGAAAAAGCTTCAGAAATGATTCTGCTGCGTCGGTTTTGACAAAAACCGCTAGTCTATTGTGTGTAGACAGTGCACAAAGGGAGAGCCTTCATGAATTCAGGAATGAATGCAGGGGGTGGGTCACAGGCCTCGGCGTCACCGTTGGGCGATCGGTACAAGGTCGTGCGTGAGCTAGGTCGCAGCGAATTGGGGCAAACCTATTTGGCGGATGATTTGAGCCGCTTTAATGAACCCTGTGTGGTTAAATCCTTTGTTCCGCCTGTCGAAGCGCCTGCGGTGATAGAAGATGCCAAGGCTTTGTTTGAGCAAGAGGCGGGTGTGCTACGCCAGATAGATCATGCTCAAATTGCTCAGTTTCGTGAGCTGCTACAGGTTAGTTCTGCTGAGGGCGATCGCTTATTTTTAGTACAGGACTATATTGAAGGGCCGACCTATCAGCATTTGCTTCAGGAGCGACGGCGTGCGGGTGGTCACTTTGGTGAAACCGAGATTACTCAGCTGCTATACGAACTGCTGCCAGTACTGTCTTACCTGCACAGTATGGGGATTATTCACCGCGATATTTCACCTGAAAATATCGTGCTTAGACGGACAGACGGGCTGCCAGTACTGATTGATCTCGGAAGCGTGAAAGAAACGGTGAATGCCGTCTGCAACCGGCTGGCGATTGGTGGCAGTGGCACAACGTTTGCTCGCAGTGGAAAGATGGGCTACATGCCGCCTGAGCAGGTCACGACAGGCCAGGTGGATTCTACGACCGATCTCTACGGACTGGCCGCTACGCTGATGGTATTAGCGAATGGGCAAGATCCGCAGACGCTACACGATACTGCTCAGGGCAGCTGGATCGGATTTGATACGCTCAGTCCTAAGCTAGGCGCAGTTCTTGCCAAAATGCTAGAGGTGTATCCTAACGACCGGTTCCAAAATGCGGATACGGTTTTGGCTGCGCTTAACAGCTCTCAGTCTGTAGACGCTACAGATAGGTTTGCGACTGGTATGGCCGGCGGTATTGCGGGTGGAGTAGCCGGTGGTTTCGCAGCAGCTGGCATGGCCGGTGGTATGGCTGACGATGTGGCTGTTAATGGCAACGCGATTTATCCGCCGGTTGAGACTGAATTACTTGAGAACGACGGCTTTAGTGAGGATGTCGTCCAGCAGGCTGAGGTGGTCTATGAGGACAGCACGGGTATTCAGATGGCTGCGGTCGATGGACGCGCTGACAGTAAAGGCGTTTCATCAACCTACGAGACGACCCTGGCTGCGGCTGAGTCAGGTGTTCATGAGCCAGATATCGCAGAAGAAAGAATTACCAGAAAAGATTCGCGGCAGGCGGTGTTACCGCTGTTGATTTTGCTGGGCGTGTTTGCAACTTTTCTCGGTTTAGCATGGATGCGTTCGGCACTCACCAACCGTGATTCAGCAGGTTCACAGGCGGACGTTGGCGATGTGATAGCGCCTGTCGATGAGCGTCCGGGCGGTTTTTCTGTGGAGGAAGCGGCCCGTAGACAGGAGATTCAAACCCGCCGAGAGGCCATTGGACTAGAAGAAGGTACGTTTGTTCGAATGGTGGATCAGCTCTTTTACGATGAGTATCCTGCCCTACTGACGAGTGGCCCTGAAGGGGGACGCAAGGCCCTATCCGATAACCCTGAAGATGAGCCTTTGCGGATTCGTTGGGATAGTAATGCGCTAGATCTGTTGGATAAGTTTGATGGACACCTGAGTCAGCAGAGTTTGGCCAGATTGGGCAGCTATAGCGAAAGCGATCGCGCCCGGTGGCAGGCTCAAGTTAATGATGTAGATGTGAGTGAGCGATCGCTCTTTGACCTGACCGATGCGAAGTTTTTAAGCCTGTTCCCTGCGCAGGGGGGTGGCGACTTTTTGAATCAGCCAATTGGGCAGTTTTACTATGCGATCGCTGAAGATAAAGCGCAGGCGATCGCCGAAGGCGCCGCCCGAGAAGACGTTCGCTTTGCAGCAGGTGCCCTCAGTCAGGACGTGGCTAACCAAATCGGCCCCGGTAATGGCAAGGTATACACGCTACCGCTCAATGCTGGTCAACTCTTGCGTTTAAACTTGAACACCTCTCAGGCAGAAAGCACGTTGCTCTCTGTATATCTGCCGAATCCTACGGATGATAACCCAGCTATCATTGCCGATTCAGAACAAACTACCTGGTCTGGTGAAGTCAGCCAAACCGGCGTATACGAGATTGTTGTTGTCAATCAGTCAGATACTATCATCAGCTACAGCCTTGCGCTTGCTGTTGACAATGTCTCGACGAGTCCTGCTGTTGAACCTGAGAGAGAAAACCTGCCGCCGATTTTGTCAGAAGAAGAAAGTGATACCGGCAGTGCTGAAGAGAATACTGCTGAAGACGATACTTCCACTGAAGACTCGTCTACAACAGAGTAGCGATCGCTGCGTATCCCTTTCTACAGATCTCTTATAAAAGAATCAACCACCTGTACAAACTCAGCGGTAGACTCGTACGGCAGTACATTTCGCCCTGGAATACTCACCCCAGTAGCCCGAGGAAAATGATCTAAATAGTCTTGCAGGCGCTTGCGTTTGTCGGCTGTTGTTTTTGACGCGTCCATCTGTTTGGCAACCGCGCGATCGATGGTAGAAGCCGCCTCCCCCATGACGACGACAACTGGCTGCTGAATACGGGCGATCGCCTTTGAATAGTCCTGCCGCCAGAATCCCGCTAAGAAAGAAAACACAGCGTATCGGCTGTTCATGTCTTGCGAACCAGCTTCTAGCATAGTGAGCCAATCGTCGGTTACATCGCCACGCTCCTCAAACAGCTGTCTTTCTGAAAAAGACTGTAGAAATGACTCACGGCGAGCGTAGCGATAAAATGCATTGCCCAACGGTGACGATAGTAGTGTCCAAGCAAGCTGCGTTTTCCAAGCAGCTGTTTGGTTACTCATCAGTGGCCAAGCAGGCGGGCCCGATAACACCAGTCCTTTTACGTACTGGCTTGCTGGTAGAGACACTAGCTCTACCGCAACTGGCAAAAGTGCGCCTTGCACGACCACCACAACGGGCCCTTTAATGACTTGCTCAACCAAAAAAGAAAGCTGCTCAGCCCAGTCTTTAGGGCTGTAGGCCCGCTTAGGCATAGCACTGTCGCCGCAGCCTAGCAGGTCAGTATTGTAAATACGCGCTTTGCTTTGGCTCTCGGCCCACTGTTTGATAAACGGCCGCCAAAAATTACTGGAGAGTCCTACGCCAATTGGGTGAACCAGCAGCAGTGCCGGTTGATGACTGCCTTCGGTCTGCTGGGAGTTCTGTTGAGGCTCTATACAGTTGTAAACGCAGCGATAGCCTTGCCAAATATAGAATTCCATGTTTTCTAGCGTTACAGCAACTTATACCGCTGTCAACGATTTAGGCGCATAACCGCGTACAGCCGCTTGCTGAGTACTCTTCTCCTCCGAGGAGGCTTGTGTTGAATCTTGCTCTTCTTCGCTCGGTGACGTGCCTACTTTTAGCTGTTCTTTTTTTAGCTGTTCTTCCTTCAGCTGGCCGTCCTGCAATACTGCCGCGCGCCAGCATACGGACTCTAAACAAGCACCTCTAAGCTTCGCGCCCGTTAAGTCTGCGCCCGTTAAGTCTGCGCCCGTTAGGTTAGCACCGCGCAGGTCACCGTAGCAGAGCTTTGCACCTCGTAAATCTGCGCCAGCTAGACAAGCGCCGCGTAAGTCAGCCAGTCGAAAATCGCTGCGGTGCAGGCAGGCACCACTCAAGTTAGCATTGCTGGCAATACAGCGCACCAGCATTGCCTTATGCAAATTGGTCCACAGCAGGCTAGCATCGCTCAAATTTGCTCGCCATAGCGTTGCGCCCGTCAGATTGACGCTATTGAGCAAAGCGTTTTGAAGATTTGCACCTGTTAAATCAGCCCAGCAAAACCGAGCATCGAAAAGCTGTCTGCCGCTTAGGTCACTTTCTCGCAAGTCAATGCGGTCAAAATTTCGCTGACCTGCCGCATACTCTGCGAGCAGTCGATGTGCAATAGGTTGGGAAGCGTGCATGGACCTGCCAAGTTGAGATACCAAGTGCTGAACTCAAAGCCAATGTGGCCATTGAGTTCAGCACCTAGCGGAGCGAATAACTTGTAGTGTTAAGTTAATTATCGCTAATGTAACAAATTGTAACTATGGTTGCAATGTCTTCGATAAATCGACGAGGCGGCCGTTTACTCCGTGACCATGACGTTAGTTGTAAGCGTTGCTGCTCCGATTCAGTTTTTTATATAGACAGGCTCGCTACGCCCCAGTTGTCTGACCCCAGTTGTCTGACATAACAGACATTTACCTTGACGAAGGCACTCGTTATGATTTTGTTAAAAATCGTTTACATTTCGTAGCGATAAGATACATTGCTTTTACTCAGCAAGCGCTCAGCTGATTGAAGGCCATCTACTGATGGCCATGAGTCGCTTGTTAGAGGTGTGTTCTTGACTTCTTGCCTTTTCTGGTCTGTTTATGCCTCAATCTTCTGAGCCCACAGGGCTATCGGTTGAAAGCAACACGGCACTCGCTCGTTATGCAGCGCAGCATAACTGTTGGATAATACTTTGTTATTTGGGGCCGCAAGGTATCACCCTCCATGCTATCTGTGTCTCTGTAGCTGATAGCAACAATATTTTCTGTGATATCCAAGGATGGTTTAGCACCAGTGGTACACCGCTTTCAAGTTACGAGATAGAAACACATCGGCAGCTAGTATGGGTAATTCGTGGCGAACCCTTTACCTCTAGCGATGACAAGGAGGAGCAACTTCAGTCTCTGCGTCTGTTTGCTTTAGATGTAATGAGACCCGATATAGAGGCCATGCGTGCTACTAAGCCACATAACCCCTTTTCTTAATCTTTAGGCTATGTGGCTTTTGCCCGGTTATTAAGGATACTTTTACCGGCTGGAATTGTATCTGAAACTGTATATATTAATTGCATCTAGTAGACGGGCCGCCGCGCTGCGCAAACCGTAGACCAGGTGTCGAAATCCATTCGAGCATCCAATAAGCCGCTGATTTCGCCTCGATGTCCAACCAGCCGCTCGCGGTTGAGAGAGTTAGGCTCTGTATACATGGTGAGCTGATCGATGGTGGTGGCGGCGCAAACCCAGTCTTTTTGCGCTCTAGCTCTGGTCAGGCGAGCTTCTAGCTGATCTATTTCCCACTGACGAGCGCTCATACGAGCATGTTCTATGTAATAGGCCATGTTGTCGGCAGCGGCTAGCGCGTACGGTTGGTTGGGCCGAAGTTCGAGCGCTCGGCGAAAGTTGACCAGCGCTGTATTGAAGTCGCCCTGTCTGGAATAGGCGTAGCCGATGTTCATCAGCTGGTCGAAGGTAAGAGAGGGGGCTGTAGACGCTGCTGAATTAGCGTTAGATGGCTGAGGCAAAGCTGTCGCTGCTGTTGTAATGGCAAGCAGCCCTATTAACGAGAGACGGCAGGCAGCACGATGAAGAGTGGGTGTGAGCTTTTTGTGTGCAAGCGGCAGCATAGCAATCACTAATTTACTAGTTTATGGATGTAGATAGGATGAGGCGTACCACAGCGTAGGCTATTGTACGGAGAGCGAGCATGGGTAAAATCGACCAATCCTTATGCTTAAACCGACAAGCGCTTATCAGAATCTGCGCAAATCTACAGATAATTTGAGATGATTACCTTGGGAAAGCGCGCCCAGAAAGGACAATGAAACCCAGTTCAGATTCCTCCGCTAGCTTGCAGATATGGGTCGATGCCGACGCTTGCCCAAATGCCATAAAGGAGATTTTGTTTCGAGCGGCAAAGCGAACCTGCTGCCCACTGACGCTGGTTGCTAATCACCCAGTGCAGGTTCCGGCCTATGTAGAGATGCTGGTGGTGCCTGCTGGCTTCGATGGTGCTGATGACAAGATTGTAGAGCTGCTGAATGCTGGGGATTTGGTCGTGACCGCAGATATTCCGCTGGCGGCAAAAGTTTTGGATAAAGGCGGTTATGTCTTTAACCCGAGGGGTGAGGAATATACGGCTAGAAATATTAGCGATCGCCTCTCGGTCAGAAATCTGTTGGAGTCTTTTCGAGGGGGCGCGGAGCCTGTCGGCGGCGGGCCACCACCGCTGAATAATCGCGATAAGGCGAATTTTGCTAATCGCCTCGACCGCTTTTTAGCAAAGCATCAAAAGTAGGCGGCGTTTCTTGCTGTCTACAGTCCTGAGCTTTGTACTTTGTAGTCAATTTCCTCTACGGGCAGGTTTTCGTTGTCCCAGTCGCTGTAGCGAATTTGCAGCCGCTGTTCGGCGGCATGTTCTACGAGCCTGCCGCCGTAGAGGTGGGCTTCGGTACCCAGGCTTTGGATGCGAACCTTACCGTTAAATACGGTGGCGCGAGCTAGATAAATAACCAGGTCGTCTCTAGAAGGGCGGTTGACGGTTGTACTGGCGGTCAGGTGCGCTAGGCCACGTTCGTCTAGCTCTTGGGTGAGGGCTAGGGCTGTGTTGCGGATGCCTCGAATAGCTACGATGCTAGAGGCGATCGCCATGGTTATATCTACACCTTCATCGGTCAAAACTTGATGGGTGGACAGATACTGAAAATTCTGTTCTCCTAAGTCGTCTCGAATGCGACGGTGGATCAAGTTTTGCGGACGATAATTGTTTAGCGCCCCGACAATTGCACCGCAGGCGGCTCGCGGTTCGCGCCAAGGGGACTCACGCGTTTTGCCGTAGGTCATGTAGTTTTTGCCATCTTCGCCTTTGCTGTCATCAATCAGGCGGCCTACGTGGGTTTTTAGATCGATTGCGACGAGTGAAATGGACTGCGGGTTGCCGGCGTATAGCTGATGCTTAAGCTGTTCGTCTAGCTCATGGGCAACGGTGACGTGGGCCAGGGTTGCCCCGTTGTCTGTGCCGCCGCCGGCTGGGAAAAAGGCCTCTAGCTTCAGCTCGCCAATTTCTGAGAGGGTGGCAAAGCGGGAGGCGACGACATCTCGGTAGCGCTTGGTGGCTTCGCCCTGATGAATGCGATCGCCACAGTTGGTATAGGCCAGAGTTGTAACGACGCTTGGCAAACTGAGATCAGCACCGCAGGCCTTCATATCGGTTGGGCTGTAGGCTGCAAACTGCAGCTCGTCTCTTAATATCTGTAGTCCTTTGATGAGCGCGTAGCGATCGCTCACTAGCTCATTGAGATAGTTGTGATAGGCATTTCGCTCTGTGCCAAAGCTAGCGGCCAGCTGCCAAAACGTATCGACTCGATGTTGGGTCGCAGCGGCGTCGAAGGGCAAACTCATAGGTAGTAGAACCCGCACATAGAAGCAAAAAAATGCTTCTTTAGTTTAGTGCGTGGTGGCTCCTCTCCGACGTTAAATCTACCGTTAAATAACGCGCTCAAAAATGCCTGCAAATAATACCTTTTACGACAGGTGCGAACTCAGGTACGAATTCTAGTGCGCTCTACCTGCTTGTGCTGTCAGGATTGCGGTCTCTGATGGTGTAGAGAGTAGTAATTTAGCCCGCTAACTGCAACAGATAAATCAACGCATAGCTCACCGCATTCCTGGTCTCACAATCAACTATGGCGAATCGCACTCCTGTTTTAGAAAGTCTGACATCGATTGGCGCTAACTGTTTTCCACACAAAAGCTTATCTCTATACAAGCGTCTATATAAGCGCTTAGTCAGAAGAGGATTGCTGTTGCTGCTTGCAGTTTCTGTCTGTTCAAGTGCACTCTGGCTGAGCGAGCACGCCAAAGCTGTCATGCCATCTTCGACTGCGCTCAGCAGACCCTTGGAAGCTGCCGATCAGCAGCCTATTTTAATAGCTGGTAGCCATGAAACGTATCAGCAGGCCAGGGAAGACCTTTCTGGTAGCCTGTACGCTTACTATCGAATTATCGAAAGGCTGACAAGAGCTAACGATCTAGATGTGCCCTATTGGGACGTCAGAATTCAGTCAGGAGAATACATTATCGGGGCGACTGCTTCGGGGGCTTACAACATTAATATTGCGGACAATTTGCTGGCTCTGCAGGACGGTGATGTGTCGGCTGTGGCCTTTGTAATGGCTCATGAAATTGCTCACCATATGCACAATCATCCGGCGCAGCTGATTGCCTATCGGGAAGACAGCTACAACGATTATGGCTATGACGATTATGGCTATGACGAATATGGCTATGACGAATATGGCTCTGGCGATGAAGAAGAAAATATAGAAGACTTTTCTCTAGAAGACAGCCTGGAAGACTACACCCGCAACTACGACACATTTAGCCAAGAGCTTGAATTGGAGGCGGATGCTTCTGCTCTACGCTACATGGCTCAAGCTGGATTTGACCTCACCTCAGCAGCGCCTGCCTTGGAGATATACACAGAGTTGTATTCTTCAACTGAAGAACTCGACGAACGGCTAGAGGCTATTCGATCGCAGACTGCCGATGCTGGCCTTGCAGCTTTGGTAGGGCAGGGCAACGTTCGCTTAGACGACTCGGCCCCATTGCCTTACAACCTGGGTGATGACGATACGCTACGTATTCACAGACAGGCCATCGACTACGGCAGCTTAATCGAAGAGATGTTTGATTCGGACTGAGTGCAACAGTCCTGGTTCAACAGTCTTTTTAGATGTCTGCAAATGCCTGCAAATTTTCTCACCGTAAGGCGTTCTCTTAAAGCCTTGATGCTAATAGCTAGCAGCTTGAGCTTTGTTTATTTATCTCTTTGTCTGTTTTTGTGGGTTCGGCAGCGCCATCTCATCTATCGTCCATACGCCGATGTCGCATTGCGGCCTAGCGCGCCAGATTTCAACCTCCAGTACCAGACGGTTCAGATTCCTGTTGAGAATTCGTCTGACTATAGCGGTTCCTGATTGCGTGAGGTACGATTCTGAGACAGTGACACAGGCAA
>ERZ1740058.977-NODE-977-length-16249-cov-10.162715_pt1 | contig 16249 bp, 13 predicted proteins | sample MGYA00581745_ERZ1740058 | MGnify/ENA primary metagenome ERZ1740058 (study PRJEB43018, sample SAMN04849742) | marine metagenome | isolation source: floating plastic debris | place: Pacific Ocean | collected 2008-08-30 | study: EMG produced TPA metagenomics... | reverse complement strand
ACCGGCGCCGAAATCACCTCATTGTCGAGCACAATGGCAAACGGCCGGCCCACATTCCGGCTCGTCACCTCACCAAAGACACGCGCACCGCCAGTGGACAGGCGGAACGTGACGATGGGCTCGTTCGTCTGCTGATCAAATGCCGGCTGAGCGTCGGTCAGGTCCTCACCTGACAAGAGCGCCTCTTCCTGCAGTACGTAAGGCTGCCCAGCGAAGAGGTCATCGTCCTCTGAGCCCAGAAGCACCATCCTGCCGGTGGGCGGACGCGTCTGCATCGCCTGCACCGGATCGACGGTCTGGTCCACCAAGTGGAATGTCATCTGCGCGGTGGTGCCGATGACGCCCTTCAGCTGCTCAGGGTCTGACCCCGGCGCCTCCACCAGAATGCGATCCTCACCCTCGCGCTGGATGTTAGGCTCCGTGGTGCCCAACTCATCAACGCGCCGCCGCACCACCTCGATGGACTGGTCCACGATAGAGCGGATGCGGGTCGCGAGACCGTCTGTGGTGAACTCCAGGCGCAGCGTGTTGTTGTCGCCTTCGCTGAGCGCAAACTCTTCCTGGACCGTCCCGCCAAACAGGCTCTGTGTGAGCGGATTGGTAAGCTCCGCCAACCGCGCGCGCGCATCGTCAAACTGGGCAGCATCGCGAATGCGCACCGACACGCCGGTATCGTCAGCACCAAGGCCCGTATAGCCGATCCGCGGCTCGCTCCGAAGCGTCGCGCGGACCTCGCTGGTCAGGTTGCGCAACCGCGTCGAGGTGTAGTCCTCCCGGTCCACCTCATAGAGCAGGTACGCACCACCCTGAAGGTCGAGCCCCAGCACCAACTGCTGCTTGGGCATCCAGTCGGGCAGCGCATCCACCCATGACCGCGGCATAAGGTTCGGCGCGACGGCGAGCATACCGAACAAAACCGTCGCAACGATAAGAACAATCTGCCAGCGGGCAAAGTGGAGCATGACGGGCCTTTCGGGTCAGCCTCAGTCGGAGGAGGCGGCCGCGGCGGGTTCGGGCTTAGCGCGCACTTCCGTGATCGTGGCGCGCACGACCCGCACCGGCTCATTATCGCCGAACTTCACCTCAACCTCTGCATCATCCACCACCTTGGTGATTTTGCCCACAAGACCACCGGCGGTCACGATGGTGTCATTGCGCTTCAGCGCAGAGACCATAGCCTGGTGGGCCTTCATGCGCTGCCGCTGCGGGCGAATGAGCAGGAAGTACATGACCACGAAGATGAGCAGGAAGGGGACGAGCTGGATAAAGAAATCCGCTCCGCCCGCGCCGCCGCCCGCGGCCTGGGCGTAAGCCTCGGTGATGAACATGAACGCGTGACCTTTACGTGGGTGACGCCGGACCGGCGCCTCGCTGTTGCTAGCGACTTAAGGCCCGTGCGGTGGGAATGCAAACGGTTGAAAGCGCCGTCAGATGATCGCCAGCGTCCAGTCCAAAATGTCCCGGCTGATCGCCTCCGCCGCAGCGTTGAGGCCGATGGCGGCGTCTTCCGCGCTATCGCTGCTCACAGGGACCGTGGCAGTGAAAACTTCATCGCGCAGCACGCGGCCATTGGCGTCGTTCAGAAGCTTGGCCGCCATCACAATGCGCACCCGGTTGCCCTCATACGTCTCCGCCTGAAACGCGCGCATCTCGGTCACGATCTGGTAGTTGATGAGAAGGCTCTGCCCCGGAAGACCAACAGCGCGGACCCTACCCGAGTTGGTGAACGTGTCGAGCATCACGCGCTGCATGACCTTCGGCGCGGTATCCTCTAGCGATACCGACGGATAATAGGACAAGGTAATTGGCGTTGGCTTCACCGGCAGCTTGTTGCTCGCCAAGGCCGCCAGCGCCCTTGGTTCAGGCAACAGCACCTGCGCGGACGTCGCCCCAGCAATCGCGGGTGCGGTAGGCGCAGAGATCTGGTAGATCGCCTCGATCTTCTCTCCACCACCACCGCACGCACCAAGCGCCGCTGCGATGCACAAAACAAAGGCGCGTAAGCAGTTCATCAACGCCGCTGCGGTGAATAACGGGGACCATCGGGACCCCCGAAGATAACACGGCTTGGATTCCGCTCGATACTGTTCACTGTGTTCTCGATCGCAGCCAACGTAGTCCGTCCTTGTGTGAGGACACCCCGAAGATCGTCAAGGCCGCCGGTGCTGAACCGGGCAAGGCCCCCTGCGATTGCGTCTGCGCGTGATGCAAATGCCTCAGCAACATCACTCACTTGGGTGGCTGCGTTGTCCGCCTCAGCGACGAAAGACTGCACAGGACCACTGAAAAGGTCTGCCGCGCGCGCCGCCACAATCGACACGTTCTTCGACGCGCCCTCAAGATTTTGGATGAGCTGGCGCGCCCGGTCGATCACGTCGGCAAACTCGCCCTGTTGGCCGTCGATATTGCCCAGCGCCTGCGCCAAACCGCGCGCCGCGTTGGTGGCATCGTCAATGGCTTCACCGATCTCACCGGCCCGCTCCCCAACCGCGCGCGTCACGGCCCGCACATCGGCCACGATGGCACGCACCTGCGCAGGATCGACGGCAGAGATCGTCTCGCGCAACTGCTCGGCCGTCGCCTCGACGGCGTTCAACACGTTGGTCACTTGCGGCGAAGCATCCGCCAGCGTCTGGGTCACGGTGCGCGCATTGTCGATTGCCGCGCCGATGGTGGCTGAGCGTGCGCCGATGGTCGCGGACACCCGCTCCACGTTTGCGGTCGCCCGCTCCACGGAGCCGATGATGCTCGCAATGGACTCGCGGTTGTCTGCCACCGTGTTGAGCGTGTTGCGGAGATCCTCGACGATCGACTGCACCGCCTGCGGATCAATCGACTCCAGCGCCACCGACAGATTGTTCACGCCAGGACGGATCTCCGCCAGCAGCGGCGTCAATCCGGCGGCGAAGAGGCGTGCGTCCGCCGTCGCAGCTTCAGCGCTGTTGAGAAGGCTCGTGAAGGTGCCAAGCTCGCTGCGGATCGTGGCCGCTGTAGCGCGCACATCGCTCGCCGTTGCGCTGAGATCGCCCACGATCTGCGATATCGACGGAGCCTCCGCGGCAAGCGCGGCGCTGAGCGCACCCAAATCGTCGACTATCGCGCGCACCGCCTGCGGATCCACCGCCTGAAGCACAGCCGAAACGTTGGCCACGCCCGGCTCGATGATCTCCGCAATCTCCGGCAGGCGCGCCGCGAACTGGCGCGCGTTGATCGACGCGGCATCAAGGTTCGTGATCGTCTGCGCGGTCCTGTCGATGGCCGCCGCAATGGCCGGATTCCGCTCGGCAATCGTCGTCGTCACGGAGCGCGCGTTCGCCGTCGCGGCCTGAATGTCGAGCATGATGGAGTTAAACCGGTCGCTCTGGATAATCAGACCGTCCACAATCAGCTGCACATCGTTGGCAAGCCGCGTGACCCGCTCGGGCGTCAACACGGCAACGGCCGCCGCAACGCTCTCAATGTTGGGCCGGACACTCGCAACGGTGCTCTCCACCTCCAGCGCCACACGCGCGGCCGCATCGACCCCGATCTGCGCGTCATTAATGATCGTCGTGATTTGCGGTGTGCGCTCGGCGATGGCCGTGGACAGAGTCCGCGCCGCATCGGCCGTGTCACGGGCCGCCGCAATCGCGTCCGCCACCGGCTCCATCTGCCCCGCAAGGCTGTTGGCCACCACCGCCGCGTCCGCGACGATGGCCTGGACGGCGTTGCGGTCGATGTCGGTCAGCACCGCGGACATATTCTCAATGCCCGGCTGAAGCGTGCGACCAAACCCCGGCAACTGATCGGCAAATTCCTGAGCGGCGCGCACCGCCTCGCGGGCGCTCTCCACAATCGCCCCCACCTGCGGGCTCACCTCTTCCGTCAGCCCGTTGAGTCGCGTTGCCACATCCCGTGCGCTGCCCACCAGATCGCTGATCGAGGGCGCTTGATCGGCAAGGCCTGATGCGAATGTCCCGGCGTCATCAATCAGCTGCCCAATCGCCGCCGTGCGATCCGAAAGCGCAGAGGTGAAGCTCTCCACATTGGAGACAGCCTGCCCCACCTCATCAGGCACGATGCTGGCGAGCGCTTGCGACACATTCTGGAGCCCCGGCTCAAGCTGATCGACAAGGCCAGTCAGGTTCCCCGCAAACGTGCGCGCATCGCCAATGAACTGGCGGATCTCAGGCAGTTCCAGCTGGAATGCCGACGCTATCGCATCGATGCGCTCGGCAGCCCCCGCGACCCGTTGCGCAATATCAGTGATCGCCTGGCGGTTTTCAGCGAGCGTTGCCGCAAAAGCCGCGGCATTATTCACAAGGTCCTCAACCGCGACCGGATCCACCGCCGACAACACGGCCGACAGGTTCGAAATCCCAGGCTCCATCGCATCGACCAGCCCCGGCAAACGGTCCGCGGCGCTCCGTGCAGACGCGGCAGTCGCCGCAACGTCGTCGAGCGTCGTTCCGATCGCAGTGCTGCGCTCGCGCACGGTGCGCGAAATGACGGCAATGTTCTGCGCAGCTGTCGTGGCCGCCGTGATCGCCGGCCCGATCCGGCCAATCTCCATGGCAAGCCCCGCCGCCGCTTGGTCAGCGCTATTGATTAGGCGGTTGATGGCATCCGCATCCAGCGCGCGGATCACGTCGCCCGCATCGGAAATGCGTGCGTTGAGGTTATCGACCAGCTCCGGCGCACGCGATGCGGCCGACGAAAGCTCCGCCGTCAGAGTGTTGGCGTTGCGCACGGCCTCAGCTGCGTCCTCGCGCACCTCCGCCAAGCTGCCCGACAACTCAGCAAGGTTATTTGCCGCCGTTCCAGCATCAGTCACGAACTGGCCGACAACCCCAGGGCTCACCGCCGACACCACAGACAGCGCCCCCTCCAGCGCCTCACCCAAGGTGCCGGCAGCATCGTCGAGCCGGTTCACCACCCCGCCCACATTGCCCACAATCGTTTGCGCCTGATCGGCGATGCTCGGCAACGAATTGGCAAACGTGCTCACATCGCCAACGATCTGCGTAACGGCAGCGGGCGGAACGGCGGCCAGCAACGTATCGGCCCGATCCACGGTGCGGCTCAAGACTGGCACAGCTTCGGCAATCTCCTGCGCCGCCGCTCCAGCATCGCCGATCAGCCCCTCGCTGGCGGGCGCAGACGCGGCAAGGCTTTCCGACAAGGTCCGCGCGTTGGTGAGCACCGCGCCGACATTCTCACGGTTGTCGCGCAAGATGCCGTTCACCTCGCCAAGCGTTTCGTTGATTTGGGCGAGCACCGTCTGCGCTGAATCGAGCACCGACGTGAAATCGCTGGTGGCTGCACGAAGCGTTGGGATCTCCCCCTCACCCAGCCCCGCAAAAATGGACTCCGCCTCCGGATCACCGCCCGTCAGCGAAATAAAGGACACACCCGTCAGGCCTGTGGACGAGAGCTTCGCCTCGGTATCGGGCTTCACCGGCGCGTTTTGCGTTACCCGCGCCACGGCAATCACATCATCGCCGCCCCGGGGCTGCCACTCCAGCCGCGTCACCTCACCAACGCGGATACCGTTGTAAAGCACCGACCCGCCGATTGACAGGCCCGTCACTGGCTCCGGAAACACCACGCGAATGAACGCTTGCTGGCCCGGCTCACTGGACCTGTAGAGCCACATCAGGGAGCCCAGCGCCGCCAACATGACCATGACCACAAATGCGCCGATGGCGACGTAGTTGGCACGGGTTTCCATAACGCACTCTCAAAGCTCGCGGCCGGATCGCCGGCCAGGGGTGAGCACTGCCGAAGCAGCGCAAAGACTTATCCGGCCGCGCTGACGTTCGCGCCCGCCGCGCCGGACAGAAAACGGCCACCGCGACCACCGCGGAAATACTCCTCGATCCACGGGTGGTGCACATTCATCAGCTCCGGGATGGTCGCATTGGCGATCACCTTCTTGTCCGCCAACACAGCCACGCGGTCACAGACGGCATAGAGGCTGTCGAGATCGTGGGTCACCATGTAGACGGTAAGTCCTAGCGAATCGCGAAGCCGGGCCACCAAAGCATCGAACGCCGCCGCGCCAATGGGATCGAGTCCAGACGTCGGCTCATCGAGAAACACAAGGTCCGGATCAAGCGCCAAAGCCCGCGCAAGTGCCGCGCGCTTGATCATCCCGCCCGACAGCTGAGAGGGGAACTTGCTGCCCGCACTGCGTGGCAGCCCCACCGTGTCGAGCTTCAAGTAGGCGAGCTCGTCCATCAGCCGCTGACTAATGTCGTAGTGCTCGCGCATCGGGACTTGGATGTTCTCTTTCACAGTCAGTGAGGAGAACAGCGCACCCATCTGAAACAGAACGCCGCAGCGTCGGTTTATTTCGCTCTGCTGCTGGGCGGTGAGTTTGTCTTTATCGTAGCCGAATAGCTCGACGGTGCCTGCGGCCTTTGGCACCAGTTCCAAGATCATGCGCATTAGCACCGACTTGCCCTGACCAGAACCGCCCACAAAGCCCAGGATCTCACCGCGCCTGACATCGAGATCAAGGTCGCGGAAAATCACCGCGTCGCCGAACTGCACCTTCGCGCCACGGACTTTGATGACGAGGTCGTTGGGGTCTTTGGAGGCGGCGCGAAGGTTCATCAGATGCCAATCCCTGCAAGGAACACGGCAAAGACACCGTCGACCAGGATCACAAGGAAGATGGACTTCACGACCGCGCTGGTGACGTGCCGACCAAGGGATTCGGCGCTGCCACCCACCTTCAGCCCTTCATTACAGGCCACAAGCCCGATGATCAGCGCCATCACTGGCGCTTTGGCGAGCCCCACCAAGGCCTCCACGGGCGTTACCGCCTCGTTGAGCCGCTGCAAAAACAGGTCGGGCGTGATGCCCAAATAGGCCCACGAGACCAGCGCCGCGCCCACCAACGCTGCAATGTCAGACAGGAACGTCAGGACCGGCAGCGCGAGGATCAGCGCGATCAGCCGCGGCACCACAAGCACCTCGACCGGATCCATCCCCATGACGTTGAGCGCGTCCACTTCTTCGCGCATTCGCATGGAGCCGATTTCGGCCGTGAAGGCCGAGCCGGACCGCCCAGCAACCAAGATTGCCGCGAGGAGCACCCCAATCTCGCGCAGGATCAGAACGCCGGCGAGATCCACCACAAACAGATCCGCACCGAAGGCCTGGAGGTAAAATCCGCCCTGCTGCGCCAAAATCAGTCCGATCAGGAACGACATCAGCATCACGATCGGCACCGCACCGCGACAGGTGCGGTCAAAGTTGGCGAGCACTGCAACCAACCGCAGGCGACGCCAAGCGGTGAACGCGGTGGCAAGGCGAAGCCCAAACACGCCCAGGATCGACAACAGCGCGACGGCATCGCGGCCGATCATCACCATCGTCTCGCCGATGCTGATCAGCGCCCGCACTGTCATGTACGGGCGAGGCGGCCGGTTCTCAGGGTTCGGAATGTGTCGCTCAATCTCGTCGAGCAGGAATTTCAGCTCGGGCGAGGGATTGCACATCCACACATACCGCCCGCCATACTCGGTCTGGGCCCGCGTGCGGTGGATTAGCCAAGCGCCGGAGCTATCGGCGTCGTGCACATCGGCAAGGTCGAGCGCGATGCGCTTGGCGCTCCCCACGGGAAGGTCCAACAAAGCACGCTCCGCCGCCCGGCTGTTCGCCAGGGTGAAGTCGCCTCGCAGTTTGACCGTCAACGTGTCGCCATCGGCCTCGGTCGTCACCGCAGGCACCACGCTGGGTGCGATCGCGTCCATGCCTCGCGCTGCACTCCTGTGATGTGCACTAATACCCAAGACCTAGGGCACGCGTCACCATACAATGCTTCCGCAGCGCGACGGTTTCGGGCCGGTGCGGCAATTCTCACACAGGGCTCCACCATGCAATTGCAGCGACCTTATCTTCTATTTCTCGGCGATGTTCCCGACGCGCTGGCCGCCAAAACCGCGTACGGCATCGTCGATTGGCGCCGCGATTGGTGCGTCGGGCAGTGGCGCCTACCAGGCTGCGGCGCCGACACTGGCTTGCCCGATGTGAGCGTGGCCGAGGCCATCGAAGCGGGCGCCAAAACGCTGGTGATCGGTGTCGTCAACGCCGGCGGCGTGTTGCCGGCGCACTGGGTGTCATCGATTGTGGAGGCGATGGAAGCCGGCATGGATGTCGCCGCTGGGCTCCATTCGCGCCTCGACTCAGTCCCCGAAATCGCGGCCGCCGCGAAGGCCCACGGCAGGGCGCTCCACGACGTGCGCATGTCCACCCAAACCTTCGCTACCGGCAAGGGCGTGAAGCGCACCGGCAAGCGTCTTCTCACCATCGGCACCGACTGCTCGGTGGGCAAAAAGTACACCGCGCTCGCCCTCGAGGCTGGGATGCGCGAGGCCGGCATGGACGCCGAGTTCTGCGCCACCGGCCAAACCGGCGTCTTCATCTCCGGCCGCGGCGTGGCGATCGACGCTGTCGTGGCTGACTTCATCGCAGGCGCTGCCGAGTGGCTTACCCCCGAAACCGACGAAAACACCTGGCAGGTGGTGGAAGGCCAAGGCTCGCTGTTCCACCCCTCCTTCGCCGGCGTCACCCTTGGCTTGCTGCACGGCTCGCAGCCGGACGCGTTCGTGGTCTGCCACGAGCCGACCCGCACCAATATGCGCGGCGTCAAAACTCCGCTGCCGACGATCCAAGACGTCATCGACATGACCATTGCGCTCGGCAAGCTCAACAACCCGGCCATCAAGCCGGTGGGGATTGCCATCAACACCCAGGCACTCTCCGAAGCGGACGCCAAGGCTGTCATTGAGGACACCGGCAAGGCGCACGGCCTACCCGCCACAGACCCGGTGCGCTTCGGCGTCGACCCCATCGTTCAGCGCATCAAAGCCGACTTCAGCTGACCGCCATGAAGACCTTTCAAGTCACCCACGATGTCTTCCCGATCCGGGGCAGCTTCACCATCGCCCGCGGCACCCGCACCGAAAGCCATGTGGTCACCGTGACCGTCACCGAAGGGCGGCACGTCGGCCGCGGTGAGGCGACGCCCTACCCGCGCTACGACGAAACCATTGAGGGCGTGATGGCCAACATCACCGCCCAAAGAGCAGCCTACGAGGCAGGCGATCTGGACCGGACCGCGCTTCAAGCGGCGATGCCAGGCGGCGCGGCGCGCAACGCCATCGACTGCGCGCTGTGGGACCTGGAAGCCAAGAAAGCCGGCCGCAGCGTCGCCGAGCTGCTGGGGCTGACCCTCAATCCGGTCACGACCGCATTCACCATCTCGCTCGGCGCGCCCGACACGATGGCGAACGCCACCAAGGACGCGGCCCACCGCCCGCTTCTCAAAGTAAAGCTCGGCGGCGCCGACACGTCGGACCCCGAGCGGATCGCAGCCGTGCGGGCCAACGCACCGCAAGCCACGCTCATCGTCGACGCCAACGAAGGCTGGTCACCCGACACGCTCGCCACCAACATGGCGGCCTGCGCTGAAGCCGGCGTCGCGCTCATCGAGCAGCCGCTCCCAGCCAGTAACGACGCCGCGCTGCGTGACCTACCTAAGACCGTCACCCTGTGCGCCGATGAAAGCGTGCACACCCGCGACGGCCTTGCTGCCCTCACCGACCGCTACCACGCGGTCAACGTGAAGCTCGACAAGGCGGGTGGCCTCACCGAAGCCTTAGAGCTCATCAAGGCGGCCCGCGCCCTTGATCTTCAGGTGATGCTCGGCTGCATGATCGGCTCGTCACTCGCCATGGCACCAGCCTTCCATGCGGCCCAGACAGCGGATTTCGTCGACATCGACGCGCCGCTTTTCCTCGCCGCCGACCGTGACCCGCCCATGGAGTTCGAAGGCTCAGTGGTCCGCCCGCCAACGTCGTTGCTGTGGGGCTAACTGCCCCGCTTCAACCTGACAGCGCCCAATTTTTAGCCCATGAGCGCGGACGCCAGCATCTGATCGTCCACGTTGCCGCCTGACAGCACAACGACCACGGTCTCGCCGCGCACGGGCACCAACCCCGACAAAAGCGCGGCAAGGGCGATCACGCCTCCAGGTTCCGCGACAACCTTCAGCTCCCGTGCTGCAAACGCCATGGCGGGGCGCAGGAGATCGTCGGACACGGCGATCCCAGGGCGGACAAGCTCGCGATGGACCGCAAACGTGTTGGTCCCGGGCGTCGGCGCCAGCAGCGCGTCCGCAATGGAGCCCGAAGCCTGCGCATTGGCAACGCGTTCGCCGGCCTCAAGAGACCGCGTCAGGTCATCAAAACCCTCAGGCTCCACCGGCTGGACCACCACATCAGGCATGGTCGCAGCCATCGCAACCGCAACGCCGGCAATCAGCCCCCCGCCGCTGACCGGCACCAGAACGCGGTCGGCCCGTTCGCCCAACGCCGCAAGATCGGCTGCAATCTCCAGCCCCGCCGTCCCCTGCCCCGCCATAACGCCAGGATCGTTGAAGGGGTGCACAAAGGTCGCTCCAGTCTCCTCGGCAATGGCCGCTGCGATGGCGTCCCGGTCCTCGCCCGCCCGGTCATAGCCCACAACGCGAGCGCCGGACCGCTCCGTCCGCGCGCGCTTCACCGCCGGCGCGTCGTGCGGCATCACGATGGTCGCCGGAATGCCAAAGAGCCGCGCCGCCTCCGCGAGCCCTTGCGCGTGGTTGCCGGAGGAGCACGCCACCACCCCCGACGCGCGCTTACCCTCAGGGATCATCGCAATGCGATTGTAAGCCCCACGAAACTTAAACGAGCCAGTGCGCTGCAGGCATTCAGCCTTCACAAACACCTTCGCGCCCACCGCATCATCCAAAACGTCGTTGTGGATCAGAGGAGTACGGACCGCGCACCCAGCAATACGCGCCGCAGCATCTTTTACATCTGCGAGCGACAAAACGCTCTCGGAGGGCAACGTCACCGCCGCACTATCCATCGTCATCGCCCCCAAACCGATGCACGCCACCGCCGTCGTCAACATACCCAACGTGGCTCACCACACCATCGGCGCTCACCCGGTGGAGCGCATAGGCCGGCGGCTCCAGCGTGGCGCCAAACTCCGCCCGGTCATTCAGCGCCATCGACACTTGATGGGCCGTCCCCGGGATCACCATCGCGGTGGTCCCGGCAAAGCTCGCCACCACGGTCCGGTGAACATGGCCGCAGACAATGCGCATAACGTTCCCGTGCCGCCTCACGATCTCGGCAAACGCTGGCGCATCGGTCAGGCCAATCTTGTCCATCTGCGCAATACCGGTCTCGAACGGCGGATGATGCATTGCAATCACCGTCGGCCCCGCCCCGGCCAGTGTCTCGTCAATCCAGGCCAACTGAGGCGCGCCCAGCGATCCGTAAAACTCACTCGGATTGAGGCTGTCGATCGACGTATCGAGGCAGACGAGTGTGATCTCCCCGAGCCTATGGGCGTGCGCCACGCGTGAGGGGATCGGCGGATGCGCCACCCCCGGCAAGCTCACAAGCGCCTCCCGCAGCGGCGCCTTCAAGTCATGGTTGCCCGGCACGACCAGGACGGGCACCGAGAACAGCGCCAGCAGCGCCGCCGCCCGGTCATAGGCGTCAGGCTCGCCCTGATCGGCGATATCGCCAGTCACAAGAACGGCATCAATGTCGGGATGGCGGGTCATGAGCGCCCGCACCGCCCGCTCGGCGTACGGAAACGTGTCGATGAACCGCTGAGTCAGCACGCCAGGCGGGCGCAAATGCAGATCGGTGATTTGGGCAAGCAACGGCATTGCCATCGTCATACCAGTATCGCGCCAGACAGCGAAGAGAGCGGCCTGCCCTGTGTGGACGTGCTGCCGCGGCCCAGCTAGACGGCTCCCGTTGGGAGAACATTGCATGTCGTCTGCCGCCGTCACCGACACCGGCTCAAGCGATCGCGCGTCCTTAGGCTTGGGCGGGCTGATCGTGCTCGTCCTCGCCATCGGCCTTGGCTACTTTGCAGGCGCCGCGGGGCTTGGCCCCATCGACCGCGACGAGCCGCGCTACACCCAAGCCACCAAGCAGATGATCGAAACGGGCGACTATGTGCGCATCCGCTTCCAAGAAGCGCCGCGCCACAAAAAGCCCATCGGCATCCACTGGCTGCAGGCCGCCGCCGTGAAGGTCTCAGGCATGGGCGCCGACGCCCCCATCTGGGTCTACCGCGTGCCCTCCGCGCTCGGCGCGTTCGCCGCGCTCCTCCTCACCATCTGGGCCGCCCGCGCCTTCCTGCCGACGGGCCAGGCTGTGGCGGCGGGAGCGCTTTTGGGCGCCACCATCATCGTCGGCGTGGAGGCGCATCTGGCCAAAACCGACGCCGCACTCCTCGCCACCATAGTCGGCGCTCAAGGCGCCCTCGCCCGCGTTTGGCTCGGCGATCAACGACGACGAGTTGCAGCTCTTTTCTGGCTCTTCCTGGGCCTTGGCATCCTCGTCAAAGGCCCCATCGCGCCTCTCGTCGTCGGGCTCACAATCGCCGTGCTCACAATCGCAGGCCAGCGCAACCTCATCTTGCGCCTCCGCCCGCTCACCGGCGTTCTGATCGCCGCCGCCATTTGCCTCCCCTGGTACATCGCAATCGGGCTCGCCACCGACGGCGCGTTCTACGACGCCGCCCTCGGCCGCGACTTCTTAGGCAAAGCCGCCACCGGGCAGGAAGGCCACGGCGCGCCACCGCTGACCCACTTGGCGCTGTTCTTCATCATCGCCTGGCCACTCGCACCGCTCACAGTCGCCGCCCTGCCAGGCTTCTGGAAACGACGCGGCCAAGTGTTTCTGTTCGCCCTCGCATGGGTCGCACCGGCCTGGGTGGTCTTTGAACTCGTAACCACCAAGCTGCCGCACTACACGCTGCCCATGTACCCCGCCATCGCCATCGCGACAGTCGCTGCTTTGGCCGCACACCCGCCGCCCCGTTGGGTGACCATCATCGCAGGCCTGATCATCGCCGCCGTGCCGCTCGGCGCTACACTCGTCGCGCCAGTCGGCTTCTGGCTGTTCGAAACGCCCATCCCCTGGTCCGGAATGGCCGTGCTCGCCGTTGCAGCCGCCGTCGGGATTTACGCGTGCGTCAGCGTTCTCAAAGGTGCATCGCTCATCTCAACTCCCGTGATTGCGCCCACACTCGCCGCGGCACTCGTGGCGCAGGCGGCGATCTGGGGCATCGTCCTGCCGCGGCTGGAGCCGGTCTGGATTAGCGAGCGCCTCGTCACCGCAGCGCGGGCCGCAGCGCTCTGCCCCGACTCTCGGCTGGTGAGCATGCACTTCCGCGAGCCCAGCATGATCTTCCTGTCCGGCACCAACACCGCCCTCCTCTCCGCCGAAGCGGCCGTCGCACTGGCTCAGGAGGAGTGCGTCGTCATCGCAGCCGCCGAACGCGACCTGCCGCCATTGGAAGAGGCCATGTCGGCAGCGGGGATACCACTGGAAACCGCGGGCACCGTGACGGGCTTCAACATCTCAAAGGGTGATCCGGTCGAGATCACGCTATTTCGTACGCCCGATGGCGCCACCGACCGTGGCGTTCAGGACACGGCGGCCGAGGCAGACCCCGGCTAACCACATCACCGGGGGATCGTGTGCGGTACTGGCCTTGCCGCGCGGCCCGGCCAGCATGTACCGCAATGGGTTCAGGACAGGGAGTTGGTGAATGCAAGCCCGCACCAGGAGCGTCCCGCCGCCTCCGGGCGGTCCGCCGCTCTTCACCATCGTCATCCCCGCAAAGGATGAAGCGGGTGCCATTGGCGCCGTGCTCAGCGAACTGGCCGACGTCCCGCTGCCCGCACCCTTCGAGATCGTCGTCGTGGACGACGGCTCCACCGATGGCACTGCCGAGGCAGTCCGCGCCCACGGCGCAGACAACGTGAGACTCCTGCGCCACGACCAGGCCGGCGGCAAATCCCGCGCCGTGCGCGCCGGCGCGGTCGCCGCAAGAGGCGATATCATCATCACGCTCGACGGCGATGGCCAAAACGACCCACAGTTCCTCCCCGCTCTCGTCGCGCCGCTCATCAGCGACCCCGACGTCGGCCTCGTCGCCGGCCAGCGCACACGCCGCCACGACGGCTGGCGCAAAAAGCTGGTCTCAAAGATTGCCAACAAAGCGCGCCGCAGCATGCTGCGCGACGACACGCGCGACACCGCCTGCGGCCTCAAGGCCATGCGCCGCGCCCCGTTCCTGATGCTCCCCTTTTTCGACAACAACCACCGCTTCTATCCCGCCCTCTTCCAACGCGAGGGCTGGCGCATCGCCCACGTCGCCGTCGCAGACCGTCCCCGCGTCGCCGGCCAGTCCAAGTACGGCGTGTGGGACCGCGCAGCGGTCGGCATCCCCGACCTCCTCGGCGTGTGGTGGCTTGTGCGCCGCAGCGCACGCCGGCCCAGCGCCAGCGAAGTGCCACTCAGCGACAACCAAACCGAAACAGTGCTGAAAGAACACGCCGATGGCTGACCTTTGGAGCGCCACCGCCAGCTGGTTCCAGGCCGTCTTCGTCGATCAATTCAGCGTGTGGGTCGCCATCGGCTTCGCAGCGCAGATCATGTTCTCCGCCCGCTTTCTCATCCAGTGGATCGCGTCAGAGCGGGTCGGCCGTTCGGTGGTGCCGGTGGCGTTTTGGTTCTTTTCCATCGCCGGCGGCTCGATCATGCTTGCCTACGCGATCCACCGCCAGGACCCAGTCTTCATCCTGGGCCAAGCGGCGGGTCTGATCATTTATTCGCGCAACCTCTACCTCATCTTCAAAGAGCGCCGCGGCGCCCTCGCCAAGACGAGCTAGCCGCTACTCCGCGGCCATCCGGTCGCCGGAAAACGCAGCATCAAGGTTGGCCGACAGATCGGCAATCAAGTCAGCCGGATCCTCCAGACCGATGTGCAGCCGCACCACATGCTCGTCCGCCGGCCACTCGGTGCAAGAGCGCATGTTCGGGACCGGCTGCACCACCGCGAGGCTTTCAAAGCCGCCCCAAGAATAGCCAATTCCAAACAGCGACAGGTTGTCCACGAACGCCTCCACCCCACGCCGCACATCACCCTTAAACGTGATCGCAAAAAGCCCGCTCGCCCCGGTCATGGTGCGCTTCCAGATCTCATGACCCGGCGCGCCCGGCAGCGCCGGATACAGCACGCGGTGCACCGCCGGATGCGCCGACAACCACTCAGCCACAATTCGCGCGTTCCTCTGGTGCCGCTCCAGCCGCACATCGAGCGTACGAATACCCCGCAGCGTCATAAACACATCGTCAGGGCCCACATTCATGCCCCAGTGCTGCGCCGCTTTGTGCACCTTCGCGATTGCCTCACCGTTGCCCGCGATGGTGCCCATCAAAAGATCAGAATGGCCGGCAAAATACTTAGTCGCCGCTTGGATCGACAAATCGACCCCATGATCGAGTGGACGGAAAAACAGCGGCGTTGCCCAGGTATTGTCCATCAAGACCGTTGCGCCAGCAGCCTTCGCCTGCGCCGCGCGCGCCGGAATATCGATCATCTCAAAGGACGCCGACCCCGGCGCCTCCAAAAACACCGCCGATACCGGCCCCTCATCGAGCGCCGCCTGCAGCGCCTCCTCTGAGCCGCAGTCCACATAGGTCGTCGCCACACCAAACCGGGCGAGCTGACCGTCACAAAACTGGCGCGTCGGATTGTAGATGTTGTCAACCACAATGATGCGCTCACCCGCACCAGTCACCGCAAAGAGCGCCAGAGCGCATGCGGTGAGGCCAGAGCCCGTCAGCACAGTCCGCTCCGCTCCCTCCAAACCGCTCACCACCTCGCACAGCGCCTCCGTGGTGGGCGTGCCCTTGCGGCCGTAGGTGTACTTTTGGGTCCGATCCACGGTGGCTTGAACGTTTGGATAAAGGATCGTGGACGCATGAACGACGGGTGGATTGACGAAGCCGTGATAGTCCGCCGGATCATGGCCGGAGTGGACCAACCGTGTGGCCGTATTCAGCGGCGTCTCGCCGCTGTCTGTCGGTTTGGTCATAGAAATTACTTCTCCACCCGTTGGCGTTTTGGAACAGTTCTGCTTAATTCGCGGGCCATGCATAACCGGCATGCAGATCGAGATCGGATCGGCATACCCCATGCATATCGCAAAATCCAAAGCCGAACGGCTAACCAATTATTGGAGAGAGCAGACCAATGACCACCATGAAATGGGTCGCAGCCATCGCGGCGGCCGGCGTGATGACCGGCGGCATCGCCAACGCTGCAACGCTGGGCGAGATTCAAGAGCGCGGCAACCTGCTTTGCGGCGTGTCCACCGGCGTGCCCGGCTTCG
>ERZ1740058.976-NODE-976-length-16252-cov-11.501760_pt1 | contig 16252 bp, 11 predicted proteins | sample MGYA00581745_ERZ1740058 | MGnify/ENA primary metagenome ERZ1740058 (study PRJEB43018, sample SAMN04849742) | marine metagenome | isolation source: floating plastic debris | place: Pacific Ocean | collected 2008-08-30 | study: EMG produced TPA metagenomics... | reverse complement strand
GCCCGCCCTCCGCCTGCCCCCGCTTGTGTCATGAGAATTTTACTGATCGAAGATGATGAAATTCTGGCCGATCGCCTCCTGCAATCGTTAACGCAGCGGCAATATATCGTGGATGCGATCGCCGATGGCCAAGACGGACTGGACTATGCTCGAAGCGCCCACTACGACCTGATTATTGCCGACGTGGGGCTACCCAGTCTGGATGGCATTACCCTGTGCAGTCACCTACGGAAAGCCGGTTCATCAACGCCCATTCTGTTGATGACGGCCAAAGATGTGCCCGATGAGCGTATCCGGGGCCTGGATGCCGGAGCCGACGATCACCTCACCAAGCCGCTAGATTTGGCCGAAATGCATGCTCGGGTGCGGGCTCTGCTGCGCCGGGGCGAGGTAGTACCCGAGACGGTGCTGCAGGCGGGAGCGCTGCAGTTAGATCCCGTGAGCTGTCGGGTGACCTACGCCGCCCACCCCCTGAAGTTGACTCCCAAGGAATACAGCCTGCTAGAGCTGTTTATGCGCAGCCCGCAGCGGGTGTTTGGTCGCGCTCACCTCATCGAGCACCTATGGAGCTTTGACGATCCGCCGCTAGAAGATAGTGTCAAGGCTCACATCAAGGGCTTGCGCCGCAAGCTCAAGCAGGCCGGGGCGGTGAATTGGATTGAAAATGTCTACGGCCTGGGCTATCGGTTTGCCCCAGTGACGGAGTCGCAGTCGGCACCGATGGCTCCCGCCGATCAGACCCTGACTCACTCAGCCAGTGCCGCTGTCTCCGCCGAGATCCTCGAACCCGCCGCCCCAGTAGAACCGGCATTAGTCCCAACGGTCGCGACGACGTTTAGCGCCTCCATGACCGGACTTTGGGACAAATATCAGGGCCTCATGGCTGAGCGCATTGAGGCGTTGACGCAAGCGGCGGCAGCCATTGAGGCGGGCACGCTCACCCCAGCACTGCAGGCGGCGGCCACCACCGCTGCCCACAAATTAGCCGGGGTGTTAGGCATGTTTGAGCTGGATGACGGCTCTGACTTGGCTCGTGACCTGGAGACCCAGTTGGCATCGCCGCTGCCAGAAAAATGGCAGACCGTACCCGCTGGCGTTCAGCAGTTAGTCAGTCTGATGCAGCCCCCCGCCACTGCCGACTGCGCGTCTGCCACCGCCACCGTCGGTTATGCCCTGCTGATATCAACCGATGAGTCACTCCAGCAGGATTTGGTGGCCTTCGGGCAGGCCACCGGCACCGTTTGGCAACAGGTCGCGACGATCGCCGAGGCTACCGCTCAGATTCATCAATCGCCCCCTGACTTGGTGGTGCTGGATATTGCTGCAGCCTCGCTGTGGGCCGCGAGTTTGGCTTTGGTGCAGCAGCTATCGGCCCAGGTACCGGCGATTCCCACCATCGGGCTGACCACCACTGATAGTCTGATCGATCGCGTGGCGATCGCCCAAGCCGGTCTCCACCGACTGCTGATGAAACCCGTGACTGCTGCCGAAGTCTGGGCCGTCGCCACCCAGCTGGCACACCATCAGCGGGGACTGATGGCACAGGTCTTGGTCGTCGATGATGACCCGCTAATTCTCAAAGCACTGCGGCCTCTGTTAGAACCGTGGGGGCTCGGGGTCACCGGCTTAGAAACCCCGGCGCGATTTTGGGAGCTGCTGCAGGCCACCCGCCCCGATCTGCTCATTCTGGATGTCGAAATGCCCGAATTCAGCGGCATCGAACTCTGTCAGGCGGTGCGCACTGACCCCCATTGGCAAAACTTACCGATTCTTTTTCTCACTGCTCACCGGGATGCCGCCACCGTTCAAGCGATCTTTAGCGCCGGTGCCGATGATTTCATCCCCAAACCGATCGTCGGGCCAGAACTGTTAACCCGCCTGCTCAATCGGTTAGAGCGGACGCGTCTGCTGCAAACCCTGTCGCACCAAGACGCGATGACCGGCTTGTCAACTTATCCCCAGGCCAAACAGATTCTGACCCACGCATTGGCTGCGGAGACCCTGGCTTCAACGTCTGGTGTGTTGGCACTGATGCGGGTGGCTGACTTTGCCGCGATCGCCCAGCAGCAAGGCCCCGACGCGCAACACGCGATTTTGCAAGCTTGGGGGCAATGCTTTCAAGCCTTTGAGTCAGATGCCAACCTGATGAGCTATTGGGGCAATGGCGAGTTTGTGGTCGGCTTCTTTGACACGACGGCGATCGCTGCTCAAGCCGTTTTAGAACCTTTACGCCAGGCCCTGCGGCGACAGATCATCACCCTGCCCACCGGCCGCCTGCAACCCGTCTTTGAAGAAGCGCTGGTCACCTACCCCGCCGATGGTCAGACCTTATCGACGCTGTATCAAGCCGCGATCGCCCAACTGTAAGGGCGTTGCCCTAAAAGCACACTCTGCGTAGCGACTGTTTAGGTCGGGCTAGAGTCCCGGTACAGTATGGCAAGAAACCCGGTCTCTCGTGTCAGGCAGTGATGGCATGAGTCCCCTTTAGCCCCAGAAACCGGGTTTCTGTTCGAATCGCCAGGCTTCGCCCCTGCCCAGCGATCGGCCTAACGGTTGGCGATCGCCCCCAAAGCTACTTTGGGCTACATTACGGATGCCTTTGGCGATAAGCCGATTCCGGTGCGGAGTCCGATTGAGGGCTGGGTGATCAGCCACACTCAAAATCCGTTGATCCACCAAGGCGATGCGCTGGTTCACATCGCCAAGCCAGTCATAGACTAGAGGCTTTCATGCTGAAAATCACTCAAACCGTTGCCAATCAAAAGTCGGATGAATTTCTTTGAGTTGTTCTAGTTGAGGTTGTAGCGCTACAGTCGGGACAGCTAACTTATCCGCAAGTTCAAGGACGTTATTGGCAAAATCAGTAGCAGTAGCGATGTGAGTACCGAGGGCAATAGCAATTCCCAATAAACCAACCAAGCGAGTTTTCAACCGTGCAGCACTCGGTTTCTCGGTCTGCTGTAAGTCTTGAGTTAAATCTTCTACGTAAACTTCAATAACTCTTTTTTCTTCTTCTGGAAAGGACTGAGCGTACTCACGCAAAGAATCTAGCTTTTGGAAAATGGTATATGCGTCATTTCCATAATGATTATGAATCATTGCTTTCATGTTGCCATGGTTAACATCAGATAAATTTCCTACTCCACCATGAATTGTATACTTGGAGGTCATTGCCAGTTTCTCCATTGCTTTATCTAGAGTACGTTCTAGTGTCTTAATCTCACCCTTGGCCTCTGCGAGTTGTAACTCATAAGTTGCTTTGACTTGGGTTTCAATATCTGCTTTTAATTGTTGTAAGGCCTCGCCGGAAACCTCAGTTTCAACCTTTAGCCGAGAGACAAAGATACCATTGTTTTCCTCTATGGCTTGCATAGAAATCTGAGTGTCTTGATGCTGTTGACGAACTGTTTGTAGGGATTGAAAGAAGGTTCTCCAGTTAATACCGTCGGCAAAAGTGATATCAATAGTATCGAGAGCACCTTTCCTCACTTCCATCCATTTTTCAAATTCGCCGAGAGCAAAAGTGCTACTGAGATCAACAGGAAGTCGTTCTGAGAATTTGTTTTCCTTCTTTTCATAAAGACGAAAAACAAAATCGCACTCAACTGCTGCAAAAATCGGGAAGTTGCCCGTCTGCCAATTTTGAATACAGATGCCGGTAAGGATTGCCCTCGTGAAGTTAGTATCTGAAACTTGGGCAGAAAAAAAATTGACGTAGCTAAGGTTCGCCTTGGTGAAGTTAACACTGGTACACTTTGCTTCCGCCAAGTTTGCACCATGAAGGTTTGCGCCACTTAGTTCCGCACCAGTGAGGTTCGCCGCTTTGAGATTAGTGCCGTGCAGTGTTGCCCCCGCAAGATTAACATTCTGGAGGTTAGCAGCAAAGAAATCCTTTTCAATACCGTTGAGGGTAACAAGTAAATTGCGAACACGAGGATCTTGTAGATTACTAATGCCGAACCTCGCACGTTCAAGTTTTCTTGCATTGTGCCATCGGACATGGGTAAGCGTTGTAGAGCTACTCTCAAGATCAGCATAATTCACCCCATCTAGATGAGCATAAGAAAAATTTGAATTTGACAAATCTGCTCCGCTAAAACGAGTGCCGCCCACAGAGCCAAGTATCACCCCAAGAGCTCGTATAATATCGAATCTTTTATCGCTTTTAGAGATACATTCATTGACGTGATTTGAGACAAGGTAAATTAAAGTTGACCCTATAAAAATCAAGAAAAAAAAGGAAAATAAATCTTCTCGTTGATATAAGACATCAAGATTTACATATCCATTATTGAGCTCAAATTCATTTAAGTTTGCTCGAGACAAGACCCATCCGCCCCAGAAAAATGGCATTTTTTTAGCTGAGGTGCTAATGTTTTGGATCGCAGGGAATAATATTATAGAAGCAATTACAGAGACAGATTCGAATACTGACACCACCAACTGTTCGTAATTAATACTGGAAAGCATCGAAACTTCAGCAAGGCTTATGAAAAGAACTATTGATGCGAGACTCGCTAACAATTTGTTGTTAAAGCCTGTGAGAACAAAGTTAACGCAGAACATGCTGGTAACCATTAGCTGAAAGATGCTTTTCAGATCAGTGCTACTGTTATTTGCCGTGCTCGAAGACAGTCGATAGTAAATGGATTCAATACCTGAACCATACATGGCACCTATTATGAAGCTGGCAGTCACAGCTACTGCCATTGGTAAAAGTGATTGATTATTGCCTGCTCTTGCATAGCAAAAAATTGCATTTTGTAATCGCGAATTTTGGAATGTTGCTCCCTGGATATTTGCTTTGCTGAAATCTATGTCTGACAGATCGGCATCGCGAAAGTTACAGCCGCGCAAAATTGCCCCGCGAAAATCGCGCTCCCCTGCTGCGTAGAGTCGCAACACTTCTTCTGTTTTGAGTCGCTGCCCGTGGTATTTGCCGCGATCTGTCATGAGAGTTCAAAGTTCGGGGGGCGGAATGCAGAAAGGTGAGTTCAAGCTACGGAACGTCAGTCTTCCAGCAAGTTCCCTTTATTTAAGCCGAATTCTCAGAGCAAAGCTACTCGTCATCAAGCATCGTGTTGTGCAATTTGGCTAGACGAGACTTCTCCATAGCCGCCGCCACCGGGGGTTTCGATGATGAGGCAGTCCCCGGCTTCGACGTTGACCTGATCCTGACCGGCCAACCGGGTTTCAGACCCATCCGTTTTAACCAACCGATTGCACCCCATCGCGCCCGGCTCGCCCCCCGCCAAACCAAACGGGGCAACCGTGCGATGGCTAGAGAGAATCGACGCCGTCATCGGTTCCCGAAACTTGAGGCTGCGGCGAATGCCGTGACCGCCGCGATGCTGCCCCGCGCCGCCGCTACCCTGACGAATCTCGAAGCGATCGACCAGTACGGGATAGCGCCATTCCAGCACTTCCGGATCGGTGAGGCGCGAGTTAGTCATGTGGGTATGCACCGCATCGGTGCCGTCGAAGTCTGGGCCAGCGCCTGAGCCGCCGCAGATGGTTTCGTAATATTGATAGCGATCGCTGCCAAAGGTCAGATTATTCATCGTGCCTTGAGAGCCCGCCATCACGCCCAGCGCCCCGTAAAGCGCATCGACGATCGCCTGAGAGACTTCGACATTGCCCGCTACCACGGCGGCGGGCGATCGCGGATTCAGCAACGATCCATCGGGAATGATGATTTCCAGCGGCTCTAGGCAACCGGCATTGAGCGGAATGTCATCATCGACCAGGGTACGGAAGACATACAGTACAGCGGCTTTGCAGACAGCTGCTGGCGCATTGAAATTGCTGTCTCGCTGTGGTGACGTGCCGGTGAAGTCGATGGTGGCAGCGCGCTGGGCCGCATCAATATCGATCGTGACCTGAATGTGGCCGCCATCGTCGAGACGATAGGTGAACTGTCCCGGCGTTAGAGACTCAATCACCCGCCGTACGCATTCTTCAGCATTGTTTTGCACATGCCCCATATAGGCTTGAACGATCGCCAACCCCTGATGGGCCACAAGTCGATGCAGTTCTTCAACGCCTTTAACGTTGGCCGCGATTTGCGCCTGCAGATCCGCGATGTTCTGATCCACATTCCGAGCCGGATAGGGGGCCTCCGTCAGCAGTTTTCGCAGGGGCTGCTCTTGAAACTCACCCTGATCCACCAGTAAAAAGTTATCGATCAGGACGCCTTCCTGCTCCAGGGTGGTGCTTTGGGGCGGCATGGAACCGGGGGTGATGCCACCAATGTCGGCATGGTGTCCCCGCGAGGCAATGTAGAACTGGGGGGATACATTGCCCCCCTTTTTAAGGGGGGTTGGGGGGATCTCCCCTGGCCTGTTTACAGAAAGATCCCCAGCTGTCGCCGCCCCCTTAGAAAGGGGGCTATTCGCATCCTGGCTATTACTGTCCCCCTTGTGAAGGAGGGTTGGGGGGATCTCTAAAAACACCGGCGTAATCACCGTGACATCCGGTAAGTGGGTGCCGCCGTTGTAGGGATTGTTCAACGCGTAGACATCGCCAGGCCGCAGGCGATCGCCCTTGGCTCGGATCAGACTCTGCACGCTTTCGCCCATCGACCCTAAATGGACAGGGATGTGGGGAGCGTTGGCGACCAGTTGACCGTCAGCGTCGAAAATGGCGCAGGAAAAGTCCAGTCGCTCTTTGATGTTGACCGAGGTGCTGGTGTTTTGCAGCGTGACGCCCATTTCTTCCGCGATCGCCCGAAAGAGGTTATTGAAAATTTCCAGCCGCACCGGGTCAGGGTGTCGCAGGGGCGAGGCATTGTCGGAATTACCTTCTGGATCAAATCCTTCACGTTTTATCGACAATGCCTCGCCCGTACAGGATGGATCAGCAGTAACAGAGCGATGTTGCAACACCAATGCGCCCAGGTCAGTGAAGGTGGCGTGCCAGTGGGGTTCGACGACGTTCGTGCCGGTAGCTTCGATAATCAGTGCTGGCCCCACGATCGCATCGCCAGGACAGAGATCATCGCGGTGATAGATGGGGGTGTCGTGCCAGCGATCGCCCAGATATACCGCCGCCGTGGCTTTGGCGACGAGGGGCGATTGGCGTGGGCGCGTCAGGGTCGGTTCTTCCGGCACATCCGTCTGGCCCACCACTTCAACCGAAAGGCTATCGACAATCAGCGCTTTGTTGGGCTGCACAAAGCCGTAGCGCTGGCGATGCAGCTCAGCAAACGCCGTGGCCATCGCGGTCAGCTCATCATAGGGCACCAAGAGTAGGGCATCGGTTCCGGCATATTTCAGATGCACGCGGGGCAACACTTGCACGCCGTCTTGAACGCTGAGCGGCGGCGCTGCCGAATCGACGGGTATGCCCTGCTGACTGAGTTCGGCCAGTCCCGCCGTCGCCAATTCGCTGACCATCCGGCTCAACTCGGGAACCGTTTCGGCAGTCAAGGGGAGCTCTAGCGATCGCTCCCGCAGCGCCCGAATATCTGCCAGTCCCATGCCATAGGCCGACAACACCCCCGCATAGGGATGAATGAAAATTTCCGTCATGCCCAGCGCTTCGGCAATTTGGCAGGCGTGTTGACCACCCGCACCACCAAAGCAGCAGAGGGTGTATTCCGCCACGTCATAGCCGCGCTGCACCGAGATTTTCTTGATCGCGTTGGCCATTTTTTCCACCGCGATCGCGAGAAAGCCTGCCGCCACCTGTTCCGGCGATCGGCGATCGCCCGTCGCCTGGTGAATGCGATCGGCTAGCTGAGCAAACTGCGCCTTCACCGTCTCGGCATCCAGCGGCAAATCCCCCATCGGGCCAAATACCTGAGGAAAGAACGTCGGCTGCAGTTTGCCCAGCATCACGTTGCAGTCCGTCACGGCCAGCGGCCCCCCATTGCGGTAACAGGCCGGGCCGGGATACGCCCCCGCCGAGTCTGGCCCCACCCGATAGCGGCTGCCATCAAAGTGCAGCACCGAGCCGCCGCCCGCCGCCACGGTGTGAATCGCCATCATCGGCGCTCGCAGTCGCACCCCCGCGACCTCCGTCTCAAAGGTGCGCTCGTATTCGCCGGTGTAGTGCGAGACATCGGTCGAAGTGCCCCCCATGTCAAAGCCGATAATGCGCGAGAACCCTGCCCGCAAGCTGGTTTGCACTGCCCCCACAATGCCCCCGGCAGGGCCAGAAAGAATGCTGTCTTTGCCTTGAAACAGAGCCGCATCCGTCAGTCCCCCGTTGGATTGCATGAACATGAGGCGGGTAGGGAGTGGGGAATGGAGGGTGGAGGGTGGAGAGTGGAGGGTAGAGGGTGAGGCGTTTTGAGGGCGGAGTTCAGGATTTGTTTTTTCCGAATTCCGAATTCCGAATTCCGAATTTCCCCTGCTTTCCGAATTCTCTAATGCGGCGGCGATGCGATCTACGTAGCGCCGCAAGATGGGAGACAAGTAGGCGTCCACCACGGTGGTATCGCCTCGGCTGACGAGTTTCATCAGGGGGCTGACATTGTGGGAGACCGAGATCTGGGGAAAGCCGACCTGTTGGGCGAGTTCGGCAACACGCTGTTCGTGAACGGGATAGCGATAGCCGTGCATGAGGACGATCGCACAGGCCCGGATACCGTCGTCGTAGGCTTTCTGAAGCTGGTCGCTCAGGGCTGGTTCGGCTTCGAGGGTAAGGGGTTGCAGAATCTCGCCGTGAGCATCAATCCGTTCGGGGACACCAATGACCTGCTCGTAGAGCATTTCGGGCAGTTGGATATGGCGGGCAAAAATGTCAGGCCGGTTTTGGTAGCCAATCCGCAGGGCATCTTGAAAGCCGTCGGTAATGACGAGAAGGGTGCGATCGCCCCGGCGTTCCAATAAGGCGTTGGTCGCGACGGTGGTGCCCATCTTGATCGCGTCAATCTGTTCCGCCGGAATCGGCTCGTGGGCAGCTATCCCCATCAGGTCGCGAATGCCTTGGAGGGGGGCATCGGCATAGCGATCGGGATTTTCGGACAGCAGTTTGTGGACGACGAGTTGCCCATCGGGTCGCCGCGCCACAATATCGGTAAAGGTGCCGCCCCGGTCAATCCAAAACTGCCATCGTGCCATCTGCTCAAACCCCAGAATCCAATGCGGTCAATGTGTTCATTATTGGTCAATTTCTGAAAGGCAGTGTGATCTGATAAATTCGTACCATCGCCGTGATGCATGTGCACGCAAATTAAATCATGGGTGCTTACTACGAGTTCGGTTTCATTTGCGATCTAAAAAAAGACCTCTCGCCAGGGATTGTAGATACTCTGGCTTATATGACCAGATCGGAAGACTACGATTTTCAAACGGCATTGAAGGATAGATTGTTTTGCCCGGAAGCTTATCCTAATCCTGAAGGCCATGAGGAGTGGCTAACCAATTGGCGCAACATCATCCGTAATACGCCTAGCAATAGACGCATCAATATCTCGCCTAGCGATCCAGTTAGTTTACTCACAGAAGAATTTCTTTGCTTTCGGCTTCATGGAAAGCTTGATGATCTTGTGAATTCGATATGGCCGCTTCTTGATTGGCTTACCACAGTTAGAGAAAGAGAAACTTTTCCCAATGAGATCGTCGGTTTCTACGAAGAAATTTGTTATCCCGAAACCCGAAGATTTTGGTGTTTTAATCATGAGGAGATCGTTGAAAGAGACGTCACGCCTGCTTTTTACGAAGATGTGGAGCAGCTCCACCAAGAGATTGTTGAACTACTGCCAAATAGAGACGACTAGATACGATCAATCTGCATGAATTTGATAACTGAGTGGCTTTAATTGAGTTTGCCGAATCGACAAGAGTGGCGATCGCCTAATTCCTCCAGCAATTCGGTACCGTCAGATTGGTAGCCCAAATGAGGCACGGATTGCGATGGTTTCCTCGCTGCTGACTCAATCCCCGGAAGCCGGTACCGAACAACGGGTGCTGCTGCATGGTGTCGATTGGCCACAGTACACCGCGCTGCTGGAGGTGTTGGGGGATAACTTTCCGACACTGCGCCTGAGCTATCTGGAGGGCATGCTCGAAATCACGACCAATTCTTCAGAACACGAAGATCCGAAAAAAATGATCGGGATGTTGGTCGAAGCCTATTTGCAAGAAACGCGCACTGGGTTCCATGCGGGCAGTTCCACCACGTTTCGCAAGGCGGCTAAACAGCGCGGGTTAGAGCCAGATGAATGCTACTGTTTGGGCTCGAAGAAAGAATTTCCTGATCTGGCGATCGAGGTGGTCATCACCAGCGGCTTGGTAGACAAGCTGGAGATCTATCGAGGCTTGGGCGTTACCGAAGTTTGGCAATGGCAACCGGGAACCTTCTCGATTTACCATCTCCAACCCAGCGGCTATGAGCAGGTGAACACCAGTGAACTATTGCCAGGTCTGGATTTTCAACTGCTGGCGGCGCATGTCCGGCCAGAGAATCAGTTTGATGCGGTCATGAATTTTCGTGACGCCGTTCGGCGGTCGTAGGGGCGAAGCATTCTCGAAATAGCCCTTCGGATGACCGACAACGTCGCTCCGAGAATGCCTCGCCCTTACAGGGTTTGGGCAAAAGGCGATCGCCCCTATTCCGAATCATTCAACCGGATATCATCGCCGGTCATATCGGTGTGATAAACCAATCGGTGATCGCCCCCTTCAACCACCGTCCGCCAGCCAAAAATTGCCTGTTGCGTGCAGACCGTATCTGGCCCCCCAATACCCAGGCAGCCATCCCAGACTCGGGGTTCGGCGTCGGTGATCGTCAGTTGCTCGACGGAGAGGCCCGACTCTGCCGCCGCGATCGCCAGCACGCGATCGCCCACAGAGGGCGGTAGATTATTTTCAAGCGTGGAGCGGCGAATCGCCTCCCCCGTCGCGTCCGTGCGATAAAAATAGTTCTGGTCTTGATGCACGACCTCCAGTTGCCAGCCCTCGACCAACGCCTGTAGACAGGATTCGTTAGCTTGGCCCAGGCCTAAACAGCCATCGCTCCAAACCTCTTGATTGAACCGCAAAATATTGAGGTCGGGTTTGTCCACTTGCTAATCGTCTGCTGCTTGGTCTAGCACTCGTTTGCTTACGATTTCTGTCACCATCTCGGGGGGCGTCTGTGGGGGCATCGGCTGTTCCGTATCAGGATTGTCTGTGGGTTCCGGTTCTGACGCGGCGGGCACCACACAGGCGGTCTGCAAACTGACCATCAGCGCCGCTCCGATGAGCGCAATGGCACGGGACTGCTTGACCCAAGAGCTACGGCGCAGCAGCATGGCAGGAGACATCATATCGACATCCTTTACGAGGGGCTAATCTGTTCAGACAGCGTTCTTAAACTGTTGTTCCTTTTACATAATGATCGATGACTTTTCAATATCACTACACAATTCGATTTCAAGATACCGACGCCGCTGGGGTGGTTTACTTTGCCCAACTGTTGAGCATTTGCCATACCGCCTACGAAGCGTCTCTACAGGAATCGGGGGTGGATCTAAAGACCTTTTTTAGTCGCGGCCCGGTAGCCGTGCCGATCACCTATACCGCTGCTGAGTTTCGGCGTTCCCTCCACTGTGGCGACGCGATCGCGATTGCCCTCCGGCCTGAACAGACTGCTGCTGACGGCTTTGAGATTGAATATAAGGTGCTGCAAGCAACGGGCAAAACAGCGGCGATCGCTACCACTCACCATGTCTGCATTGATCCGGCTACCCACGAGCGGCGTCCCCTCACCCCGGAGCTGACGGCGTGGTTGGCCCAGTGGACGCCACTGTCTGAAGCACCCACTGGCGCAGCTCAGCCCGATTGAGCTTGCCTTGGAGACTGTAGGGCAGGGCAGGGCGCGACAACCACTGCTTCGGCAGTTTGTAGGCACTGAGTTGTGGTTTCAGAGCCGCGATGAGGTGATCGCGATTCCAGCCCTCCCGCTTGGGCACAATCACCGCCACTACTTGCTCTCCCCACGTTTCGTCAGAGATGCCGAGCACCACCGCGTCTTGCACCAGGCCCGTTCTGAGAATGGCCGATTCCACTTCTGCGGGCAGCACCTTCTCGCCGCCCGTCAGGATAAGAGTATTGGCCCGACCAACCACATGCAGGTATCCGGCCTCATCCAGATACCCCAAATCCCCGCTGTGGAAGGGATGGGTAAACGCCATTTCTCCGTACCCCCTAGCCAAAGAGGTCGCCGCTAACGCAATCCGCCCCGTTTCTCCAGGCGGCAAAGGATTTCCCCCATCGTCACGAATGGTGATGTGGACGTGGGGCAACGCTCGTCCACTATTAGACAAACCCGCTAAAAACTCATGGGGCAACAGGGTCGCCACCTGAGCCGCAGTTTCGGTCATACCATAGGTGGGGGCTAAGGGCAGCTGCAATTCCCGCGCCGTTTGCAGCAGGGTCGCACTCGCCGGAGCCCCTCCTAGCAAAATGGCCGTGAACGATCGCAGCCAGGGCCCAAAATCCCGCTCGGCGTTCAGTAACCGCTGCAGTTGGGTAGGTACCAGAGAAAGGAACCGGTGAGCGGCAGGGGTCGCGATCGCCCCGTCCTGAAGTAATGCCCGGAACGGCTGAATCACCAATTTTCCATCAAACAATAAACACCGCAGCGCCTGCATCAGGCCGCTAACGTGGTAGAGCGGCAGCACGCAATAGGCATTCACGCGATCGCAGTGAAAGTGCTGCTGAAACCCCTGCACCGCAGCCGTCAGCGTCTCCCAGGTATGCACAGCAAAGCGGATATCGCCCGACGACCCGCCCGTGGGGATGAGAATTTGGGACATGCCCCCTTGCGGTCGGGCGATGTTGCGACACTGAGCAAAATTTGCGGCGGAGTCCCACAAGCCCTCCGGCACGGAGCCGATTACGAGCTCAGGCTCGCACTGCGCAGCGACCTGCTGCCATTCCCCTAAACCCCAGTGCGGATTCGCCAGCCACACCCGACCGGGCACCTGACAAGCGGCTAAAAATGCGGCCAAAAATCGTACCGGCTCCGCTTCCGCTAGCAAGATGTCTGGAGGCGTAGCTGGGTGAAATCGAGCCTGGAAGTGGGCCTGAAACTGCTCCAGCTGTGACCAAAATCGTTCCGTCCCCGCACCCCCCAACCAGGACTCGCCCCACCGCTGCTGCAAAATCGTTGTTGCCGCTACAGGCTTTCCCATAGGGCGACCTCACTCAGGGTGTCCCAATCATCCGCAAACCACTGGCCGACACCAAAGCCCAGCGCTCGTTTCGGGATGCCGATCGCCCAAAGCTGCTGGGCCAGGTGCAAGGCGGCGTTGCGCCCCACCGGGGTTTCTAGCGCGGAGGAGATGACCACATCGAGTGGGTGCCGTCGGCAAAAGTCCAGAAGTTGGTGAGGAAATCCGGCGATCGCGGGCTTCACGACATACACCACCGCGTTGCCTAAACACTGGTAGACCTGCTCAAGCTGATGCACGGTCGCGACGGATTCATCCAGGGCGATCGCGGTGGCAAACTTGTGGCTTGCTGTGCTGAGCCAGTTCAAACTGCGATCGGGCGGTAGCGGTTGCTCCAGAAACTCCACCTTGCCCGCAACTGAGTCACAGGCCGTCAGCCATAAAACGGCTTCTGCAGGAGTCAAGCCACCATTCGCATCCAACCGCAGCCGTGCCGGCTCGGGTAACGCCTTAACCAAGTGATGAAACAGTGCCAGTTCCGCCTGAACTGCAGCAATGCCAATCTTCCATTTAAACGTGCGATGTCCCCGCTCCCACAACATGCACCAAGCATCCAACGCTGCCTGGCCTGCAGGTAGTAAGCCGCAGACGTCAACCGGTGCTAAGGGCTCGGCGCTGAAATCATGTCCCTGGCATGGAAATGCTTGCGGTAAGGGTTGAGCATGGCCACCCCCCTGCGATCGAGACGCTATGTTTGGGCCACTCGCTAAATCCTCAACGCTTTCGTGACTACTGGGCGAACTGACTGGTTCTTGATTCGCGACTCGGAGCCCCGCCGCAAATCCGAATTGGCAAGCAGGCAAAGTATGGGGAATCGTCAAAATCTGTGCCGCCGGGAATCGTGCGGGCCACTGCTGACAGAAGGCGTGGGCCTGCGCCAGCGTTTCCGTCCCAAACCACGGAATCGGCGCAATTTCCCCAAAGCTCACCTGTCCCGACTCATTCGCCAGTCGCAAAATCAGCCCTTGCCGCTGTGGCCAAAGGCCGTGCGCAGTCTGCAACGGTTGCTGAAAAGGACGGCAGTAGGGACGAAACGCTAGCTGCATCATCCCCCCAGCGGCAGCACCAGCCCCAAACTCAGCAACACACCGCTCCAAAAATGAAAGCCGATCGCGTAAAACTTGGCGTCAAAAATCTTGTCTGGCTGGTCATGATGGCGCCAGACATGGCGTGAGAGACGCATGCCCGACAATCCACTGGCTAAAGAAATCAGCGTCCACACCGGCCAGTAGCCCCCACCGGCCCCCAGCAAAATGAGGGCAAAAACGATCCCACAACAGAGCGGAATTAGCTGAGCCCCCCGTTGGGTACCGAGACGCACAATCGGCGATCGCTTGCCTGCTGCCAGGTCATCTTCCACCTGATGAAAATGTGAGCAAAACAGCACCAGCGAAGTCGTGATACCTAACATCACCCCAGCGATTTGACTCCCGATTGACCAAGCCTGTGTCTGGCTGTAGTAGGCGGCGCCCACGCCTAACGGGCCAAAACTAAAAAAGCACAGAATCTCGCCGAGCCCTTGGTAGCCCAACCGAAACGGGGGTCCTTGGTAGGCATAGCCGAGGAGGCAGCACAGCAAAATTAGCCAGAGGACAGTGAAATCGTTTTGCCAGAGGGCGATCGCGATCATCCCGGCGATGCCCAAGCCCAGACAAAGATTGCCGATCGCAAATACTAGCCACTTGTTGCGCGTCAGATTGACCAACGAGTGGGCTTTATTCACATCGATGCCCGTTTCCGAATCAAAGACATCGTTGCTCAGATTCTCCCAGACGAGAATCAGTACCGCCGCCATCATAAAAGTGAGAAAGATGTTGAAATCAAACACGCCCGTTTCCGCAAAGGCGATCGCGCTCCCCAGCAAAATGGGCATCACGGCCACACTGTACATCGGTGGTTTGAGGGCAGCCAGCCAGAGCTTACGCTTGGCCACCTCAACAGATTGAATGGTCATGGCTCGCGAAGGGGGATTTCCAAGGGCTAAACCAGCATAGATCGCTCTAGCCCTTCTCCATCAATAATTAGCGGTTAAATGCCTGCCCATTGACCTTGAGGAGGGGCCAGCGACAAAACAGCCCTAATGGTGGAGATTAACCAACCATTAGGGCTATGAGTTGAGAATTTTGGCGTGTAGCAGGCTAGGAACCGGCGATCGCCATTGGCGATTTTTCACCATCGCGCCCCCAGATTATCGCCTAGTCCACCACGCGGAGCCGACCCTGATGCAGGGCTTCATAAACGCGATCCAACAGATCTTTGTCTGTTGGCGATAGCCCGCCCTCTAAAAACGAGCACATCAAGCGCTGTTGATCATCACGGGTGATGCGACGGGTCGTGAAGATTTTATCAATGGTTGCTTCGAGGTTGATCATGTCAAGGGCACTCCTGATTTACCGTACTGAGAAGAGGAATTTTGATAAAAAGGGCGATCGCGCTAATTGTTTCAAGCGATTCTTGGCCAGGCCCTAGGCGCAGACTCAAGACTACGCTAATCCGGGCGGCTTAAGCGACCCAGGCGATTGCGGGCGCTAATATCGCGTCTATTTCACCGTAATGGGTTTATCTTGGCGGCTGCATCGGTGTTAGCCGTGATTTTCTGCGGCGAGATTGTGAAGTCAGCAGAGTCAGGGCTGAGGATATACGGATCACCGGTTTTTGCCGGGGCATGAGGGCAGTGTGACGCTCTGAATATCCGGATTTCAAAGGGCTTTGCTCAGGTTGCCCCAAAGCAAAGCCGGGGACGCGATCGCATCCCCGGCTTTAATGAAGAATTCAGATTTACGCAGCCAGCTTAGACGACGGCTAGCTCAGGCGTCGCCGAGCCTGTGCTGTTACGAATGCCTTCAATCGCTTGGCCGTAATCAGGCGCTTTGAAAACAGCGGAGCCCGCCACAATCGCGTTCGCTCCAGCGTCGATGACCTGCCAAGCGTTGTTGGGCTTGAGGCCACCATCCACTTCAATCCACGGGTCTAAACCACGCTCATCACACATTTGACGCAGCTTTTGAATCTTGGGGACGACGCCAGGGATGAATTTCTGACCGCCAAAGCCGGGATTGACGCTCATGATCAAGATCAAATCGCACAGCT
>ERZ1740058.975-NODE-975-length-16253-cov-6.438449_pt1 | contig 16253 bp, 17 predicted proteins | sample MGYA00581745_ERZ1740058 | MGnify/ENA primary metagenome ERZ1740058 (study PRJEB43018, sample SAMN04849742) | marine metagenome | isolation source: floating plastic debris | place: Pacific Ocean | collected 2008-08-30 | study: EMG produced TPA metagenomics assembly... | reverse complement strand
GACTCAAGTCACACTGTGGTATTGATAGTTCATTTACGCTGCACGAACCATCTTCGGTGTTTGTGTACGATTTGATTGATGCTTTTGGCGATCCTACATCATTTTACCAGCATTTTTATATCAGCTCAGTATGCCCGTTGGGTTTTGTACGGATCGATGAAAAAGGACGAGAGACCAACTACAACTACTACGATAGTTCGGAATTAACCGAAGCTGTTACTCCTTTCGTTATAGAAGCCCTGCAAACCCAGCTTAGCTTCGGCATTCACCGTGATAAGGTATTCTGCATGGGTACAGGCAAGAACTATCGCTTTTTAAGAAAGCTGAACGAAGAACACCAGTTCTTCGGCGAGGTTATCTCACTGGAACACCCTCGCTACGTGATGCAGTACAAAAGCAAACAGAAGCAGCTTTATATTGATAAGTATCTCAATGCTCTGAAGTTTCAGTAACGATAGAACTTCTGAGCTTTTAGAGAATCATATTGCGGGTTAGGCACAGGCTCTTGGGCATTAACCTCTTTTCGCCAGGTTTCTAGTTGGTTGTATAAATCGTTAGCGATCTCCGGCACTTCACTAATGAGATTATTGGTTTCGCCAATGTCATCTTCTAGATTATAGAGTTCCAGATGGCTATCTTCCCAAAACTCAATCAACTTGTAGTTTCCCTGCCGAATGGCTGAATACGGACTTGCTCCACCCGGATGATAATGTGGGTAGTGCCAATACAGTGCTTCCCGCTCCAATATCTTGATATTTTCTTCAAGCAAAGGCAGTAGATTCACTCCATCCTGATGATAGTCTTTTGCTCCACCTGTGCCTAGCACGTTGGCTACCGTCGCAAATACGTCCATAGTAATGACTGGTTCATCAATCATTTCCATACCACGCTTGGCTTTGGGCCAACGGATGATCATCGGTACCCGAACTCCACCCTCGTAAGCCGAACCTTTTCCCATCCGAAGTGGGCCGTTTTGAGTGATATTTCTCAATTCTAATCCACCATTATCGCTAGTGAAAATTACTAACGTCCGATCGTCGATATCCAAACTGTCCAATAACTGCATAATTTTGCCGACGCTTTCATCGGTACTGTGGATCATAGCGGCGTATTCGGCATTAGTGTGCTGCGAGCTGTCGGTCACTTTTGCCTGATAATAAGCGGTAAGACTATCTTTTCCTTGAATGGGGGTATGTACGGCGTAGTGCGGGAAATATAGCAGAAAGGGTTGTTCGGCATGGTCAGTAATAAAGCGCGAGGCTTCGTCGGTTAAGCGATCAGTCAGGTATTCGCCCTCCATTCCACCTTCTAGGTAGGGCAAGGTATCATTTCCTCGGACGTAGGGATAAAAATAGCTAGGAGGTTGCCCCCGGTAATAACCCGCTACATTCCGATCAAAGCCCTGGTACTGCGGATAGTAAACAACCGAGTCTCCCAGATGCCACTTGCCGACACTGGCGGTAACATAACCCGCTGCCTGGGCAATCTCAGCGATAGTTATCTCGTCACTCGATAAATACTTAGTCCAATCGGGTGGCATCAGTTTTCCGTATTGGTTATGGTGACCCGAGATCCAGTCGGTAATATTCAGGCGAGCTGGGTATTTACCCGTCATAATAGCCGCTCGGGTGGGTGAGCACACCGTACAGGCTGAGTAGGCGTTGGTAAATCTCACCCCCTCCTCCGCCAGGAGGTCAATGTTAGGAGTCTCGTACAAATCGCTACCGTAGCACCCCAGGTCTGTCCAACCTAAATCATCAATCAGAAAGATAATGACATTGTAGGAAGATTCAGGAGGTTCTTCTGGTACCTCATTAGGAGATAGACAGGAAGCTAGTCCGATGAAACCGATTAGCAAGAGTAGATTGAAGCGTTGCATACACCCAAATAAGTAAAAAGCCCGGAGCTATCCAATGCTTCTACCCTAGGATTTGACGGCTACTGGAAAAACTTAAACAGGCCTCGAGGCTGCTTCTCTTTTTCAGTCAATGTGGTTGGATCGTACTCTACCCGAAGCCTGAATTCAAACACCAAGCCGTTAGTACGAAAAGATGGTGAATTGGCTAGAAAGTAATTAGCATCGCCGGTACGCCATTCCGAACTTGGACTAATCTCATAACCCGCACTTACCCCAATGAAGCTGGTGGTACCGGGAAAAGTTAGTCGCCGTTCTATTCCTGCACCTAACTGTCCATTTATTAATAACCCGGATGTATATCGTTTAACCAGCTCATCGGGGGAATCTAGATTATCCAGGCTCCCTTGAAAGGAATTGACTTCGGTAATAGAGGATACTCTAAGTCGCGCCAAACTAAAGCCAAAACCTAGGTAGGGATAACCTAACCACTTTTTACTGGGAATTACATCGTATTGGCCCGAAAAAGATATTCTCCACAAATTCAGGCGGGCGTCGCTCCCCGCATCATTTCCGTCTTCGAACGTCGATAGATACGAAAACTGAGTAAGCCCGTAGGAATTCTGATCACGATGCCGATTAACAAATCCTAGGGAAAACCCTGCTAATGTAGAAGATATTTCCGGAATTCCCGCTACTTCTAACTCCCGGTTTAAATCATTCAAATCTAACTGTTGTATCGGAAAACCAATGTAGAACCCAGGTCGCCATACGCTGGCTGAATCGTAGAATTGCGCTTTGCTTTCCAGACAACTGAAAGAAACCATCAGGGCCAATAAAATCAGCTTTTTCATAGTTATGAATTTACTAAAGATAAAACGCTAAACGATCTAGGTTGTTTTTCCATTCAAGAAACTCCAGTCACCTTACCAAATAGATTACCGAATGGTATGTTTCATAATTTCTGGATTATCGTTTTTTCTGTTCTGTATTAATTGAGTTTTCGGAGTAAATAATTACTGGCAAAACCATTCTTACTTTGACTGGCTTACCTCGTTGCATACCGGGTTCAAGCTTTTCATCCAAAGATAAAAAAGCATTTAATGCCTTAGTGTCAATCTGAGGGTTTACTCCTTTTATCACTTCCGCAGCAATAATTTCCCCAGTAGTATCTACCTCGAATTGGATAAAAACTTTATTGGGATTATCCATTTCATCGGGGTTTCCAAGCTTGGAATATAGACGTTTATAAAACACCTGTATTCCCCCTTCAAATTCTGGTTGCTCTTCAAAAATCATCCCAAACAATACTTCTTCCTGTTCGTCGGATTTTACAAGACTATCAGCCACGGTAGGAACTAAATCCTGAGCATTAATAGCCAAAGAAGAAGCAGCGAGAACAGCGGTAGTAGCATATTTCAGAAAACCAGAACTTAACTGAGATTTCTTAAATCCTCCGCAGACAATCCCTTCTGAGTTAGTTAACAATTCGTCCAGTGCAGTGCTTGAAATCTCGGTTAAATCATAGACAAAATTTGAACATTTCTCACACAATCTACCCTTTCCCTTTCTTTCCATACTATCCCAATCTTCCGAGCAGGGAAATGATAAATTGATGTTTTTAACTACTTTTTCTTTCATCTTTCATCAGTAAAAAATCCGTTGATTACACCGTAACCATAACGACTCCTACTTTGGAAGATTCTCCTTTTTCTGAGACAACAGCCAATCGTAAACTTCCGGATTATTGTAGGTTTCAGTCCAGGAATCATGGCCTGCTTCGGGGTAAACGGTCAGTTTCACTTTTCCACCGGCTCGTTGAAGTGCCTCCACCATTTCCACTGATTTAGATAGCGGAATTACCCGATCTCTCGCACCGTGGAATGCCCAAACCGGTACATCTTTTAGTCGAGATGCATAGCTTGGAGTTCCCCCGCCACAAATAGGTACGACCGCCGCAAATAGATCAGGATACTGAATGGCCGTTCGCCAGGCACCAAAACCACCCCGACTCAATCCAGTTAGGTAGATTCGTTGCATGTCTACTCGATGGGTTGCGATGATTTCGTCCAGTATCTGTTTCAGAGCACCATCATCCCATAGTTTGTTTTCAGGATTTTGCGGAGAAATAATGATACACGGGAAATCTTTGCCTTGCTCAATTAGCTTAGGTGGCCCGTGCTTTTTTACTAGCTCAATGTTCTCGCCCACCTCACCGCCGCCATGCAGAAAGAGCAAAAGTGGGAAGCCTCGATCACCGTCAGATTCATAATTCTGAGGTAAATACTTCAGGTATTGCAATCCTGCATCAGATTGATGGTCAGTTTGCTGGGCAACTGCAAAACTCGCCAACAAAAGCGTAAGCGAGAGAATGAGAATCCTTCTTATGATCTTGTTCACCCTTTGCTATTTTTATAGTTCAGAGCCCGAGACTAGTGTATCTCTTCTTTGAATTTGGCATCGGTATCCTTCGATAAGAAATCAGAATCTGCCGCGATGCCTTTCTTTCCTGCTTTTAGTAGTGCATCGTCAGCTACTTTTTCAATGGGAGTGTAGCAGGAAGCTAGTTCATCCTTGTAGGGTTTATTACTTACCCGATTATACACCGAAATCAACGACCAGCGGGAATGATCGCTTAGATTAGGGTTAGAACGATGGAGAAGATTACAGTGAAAGAATAGTGCATCGCCGGGTTGCAACTCTACGTAAACCAGTTCGTGCCGTTTCAGGGCTTCTTCCACTTTTTCCATGTGAGCCCCTACCTGTTCTCCAGTGATGTTGTGCTCTACCCTATCCATTCGGTGCGTACCCTTCAGCACCTGCATACAGCCATTTTCTTTATTGGCTTCAGTCAGGGCCAGCATAATGCTGACCATATCAGGGTAGAGAAACCCATTGTTATACCAGTAGCCGTAATCTTGATGCCACTCCCAGGCCCCACCCTTTTTGGGTTCTTTCTGCATCAGCTTAGAATGATAGTGGCCTACGGTTCCACTCAAAATAGTTTCGGCGGCTTCTACCATCCGAGCACTCCGACTGTACAGTCCGTAGATATCATCCTGAGGAGTGTACCACAACGCCAGCTTGGTCCGTAGTCCCTTACTGTCGTTAAAGTCAAAGGACTTTTCGTTAATTACCTGATCCTCCACCGAGGTTTGATAAATAAGATCGGCCTCTTCAGGTGAGAAAAATTCCCGAATAATGACATAGCCATCGCGTTCAAAATCAGCTAAATGTTGTTTAGTAAATGATTTATAAGTACTCATGTGGTTGCATTTAGTTGTTTCTCAATAATTTTTCCGCTGTCTTTTTCCTTTAAAATAACCTTCTTACGTCCATCGGGCAAATGTTCCTCCTTAATCAGCCAATGAGCTTCATCGTATTCCTTGGCTCCGAGTGGCTGACTGCCCCCAGTGTTTCCTCGCCAAAGAGGTAATTTCACCGGTTCCCACTTTTTACTTTTGGCCGATTGATAGCAAGCGTCCATAATGGCGTTGACTACGTAGCCATCGTAATAGCTTTCCAGCGGCGTTTGCTGATTGTCGATAGCGTTAAACATATCGGTGAACATGTGGGAGTAGCCCAGCGCGTGAATTTCATCGCCTACCGGAAATAGCCAGCCGGTTTCCTGCTCCGCCTTTTCAGCCACATAGCCCTGCATCCCTACCGAGGTAAACAGTTCGTAACCAGTTCTGAGAAAATGATCCAGCCGAATAGTCCCTTCCGTACCGGAAACCTCATCCCGTAAATCCATGCCGCCCCGAAATGCCCAGCTTACTTCAAACTGGGTGACCGCTCCGGTCTCGTAACGTACTAGCCCTACGGCGTGATCTTCGGCATCAATGGGCTTCACCAACGTATCAGCCCAACACATCACTTCTACTGGCTTCACCTCTTTGCCCACAAAGTTTCTCCCAATCTCAATACAGTGGCAGCCCATATCAATAATCGCTCCTCCTCCCGAATACTCCGGATTCCAGAACCAGTCACTATGCGGACCGGGATGGGCCTCCCGGGATCGGGTCCAAAGCACCTGCCCTACGGCTCCCCTTTTTACTGCCTGCTGAGCTTTCAGCGTTTTAGGAGTATAGACCAAGTCTTCCAGATAGCCGTGGAATACGCCTGCTTTCTCTACTTCTTCCAAAATCTCCAAAGCTTCTTCTCCATTCATGGCTAACGGTTTGGTGCACAGCACATTTTTTCCTGCGCTAGCAGCGGCCAATATTGCTTCTTTATGGAGGTGGTTCGGTAAAGCCACAATCACGGTATCGCTGACTCGATCATTTACCGCCTGTTGCAGATCAGTGTAGGTCTGAGGAATACTCCATTTTTCAGCAAATTGCTTCACCCGATCCGCTGAACGGGAATACACTGCCTGTACCGTATCTTTTCCGCGATGCTGGTAAAGGGCAGAAATATAAAAATCTCCGATCAGGCCGGTTCCCAACAGGGTGATTGTATGAGCGTTGTTTGGTATCATAGGTTGCGTTATTCGTTGCGAAGGTAAGATACAATTTTTTCGGATTTAGGATTTATCTCTTACGCTTGGGAAAATATTGGGTAAGCCCGTACTTTGTCTTTTCACAAACTTCGCCAAACATATATTCATCAACTTAACCTAAACCTAACGCTTGCCATGAATGACGCCCAAATTCACCTCGCCCTTAATCATTTTCCCATCTTAGGAACCTTGTTCGGTACTGTGATACTGGGCTTTGGGGTATTTAAAAAAAATAAAAGCCTGCTTGATACTGGCTTGATTATCCTGTTTCTGATGACGTTGATAACCATCCCGGTGTACATTAGTGGAGAAGGGGCCGAAGAAATTGTGGAAGAACTGGGGGTAGAGCATGAAATAATTCACGAACACCAAGAAATTGCCGAGTCCGCCGTGTGGTTTATGGATGGACTAGGATTACTAGCCCTGATAAGCTTCTTCTTTACCCGCCAAACGTTGAATGGCCCAGGCCGTTTACTGACGATCGTAACATTTGTGTTAGGATTAATTGTCATTGGTTTGATGTTCCGAGTTGGAGGCAGCGGTGGCGAAATCCGACATACTGAAATCAGAGAGGCTTCTCAATAAAATAGTGTTTAAGTGTTATGGTGTTATAGTATTTTCGCAGTTCTTAATACCTTAACACTAAAACATCCTAACACTTTTTATTCACGAACTTTTTATTTATTTCCTAGGAAGCACCTATCACCGATATTGCCTTGAGAGTTGCTCAGAAAGCCCATCAGGTGAAGCACAACAAACTCGCTAACTGTTTAATGAACTTACCAGAGCCTTGCTCTTCTCAATAATCTGCTGAAGTTGGTCAACTTCTTCAGGAGTAGGCATAACCAGTGGACTTCGGACATCTCCGGCACTACGGTCAATGAGTTTAGCCCCGGCCTTAATGAGGCTTACAGCATAGCCTTTGTTGCGGCTCCTGAGGCGAACGAAAGGAATAAAGAATTCATTGGTAATTTGGGCAATTATTTCCCGCTTACCCGCCCGGAGGTTTTGGTAGAACAGGTTAGCCAGATCTGGTACAAAGTTGAATACTGCCGAAGAATACGTATTGACTCCAATAGCCATGTAGGCTTCCGCAACAATTTCCGCAGTGGGAACTCCTCCGATATACACCAGTCGGTCGCCTACCGTTTTGATGGTATCATTCAAATCCTGCATATTGCCAGTCCCGTCTTTCAAACCAATCAAATTAGGGCATTCATAAGCCATACTCTCTATCTACTGACTACTTAGTATGCCAATGGCTAGATTATAGAAAATCACCGGTAGACTAGTCTGCTGTAGAATGGTTTTAGCGTACTGATACACTCCTTCTTGAGGTGCCTGGGTAAGATAGGGTGGCATTAGTAGTAAAGCATCTACCCTAGACGACTCGGCAATGCCGGAAAACTCAACCGCCTCGGGAATACTGCGGCCAATACTTGACAAAAGCGGAATCTTCCCCTTCACTATCTCAGCAGATGCTTGAACAATCTGCTGGTACTCTGCTTTGGAAAGAGAGAAAAACTCTCCGGTTCCACCCGCCACAAAAACTGCTGATACCTGCTGATCTAAAAACCAGGATATGCGTTTTTTGAAACCGTCTTCAACAAATTGTCCTTCCTTGTTCATGTCGGTCACGGGAAAGGAGAGCAGGCCGTCAGATAATGCCCTGGTGATTTCTTGCGTTGATAAGTTCATAGTTAGGTTGGTTATTGCGCTAGGTAGTTAATCAGTACTGAGGATACAAACGAACTCATAAATAAGAAGCAGCGAATCTCAAGAAGTTTGCCTCACTTGCAGGTATAAGGAACATTGAAGTACAACAACTAGTATACGCCGCTATTTGCTTAAGCAAAAATAGTAATTTATAATAATCGTTGTTCACAGATGCACGGAAACTGTACGATTCCGAACATCCAATAAACCCAAAAAGTCCATTTTTGAGCAATTTAAGAGGTTTTTGGGTATTGGCACGGCAGTTGAAATATACTATTGCGAAGACGCAAGATGTTGCGTCTCAACATTAACCCAAAAATTTAAATATCATGACAACTCAAGTAAATACTTCCGCTTCACTATTTATTGACACTGAATTCGCCTCTATCTCTTATTCAGAAGCAACATTAACACTAAACGAAAAATTAGGGATGCGAAGAAATACCACTCCATTTTCCGGCATCGAAACCGGAAAGTTTAGAAAGCTATTTGATCGCCATAGAACTGCTTTCCGACGTCGGTAACCATGGAAGGTAAAGAGTAATTGGTTTTAGATTTTGGTTTCCTCTACTCTTTACCTCCTTCCCATTAAAAAGTCTCCAATTTTTGAGCTCACGCTCATGATGCGATTCTTTAGTACAGTTGGTGAGACAGCAAATTAGAACGCTTCGCCAATAAACAGGTAGTATCCTGATCCTTCATTGGTAAATGCAACGTCAAATCGGGTGTAAATGTCTTTACCCGGAAAGAGCAAAAACCGAATTCCGACACCTCCCGATGCTTTGACTTGATCCAACTTTAAATCCACCATGCTTGGGCCTAAAGCTCCAAGCCCTCCGAAAATCGTTCCCCCGAATCGTTTGCTGAATGGAAAGGGTAAGAATCGATACTCGGCTTGTGTTGCTACCAACGTATTATCACGATAGCGGCCCAGATAATAACCCCGCATCAAGCTTTCGCCTCCCATCAGTGAAAGTTGGTTAAAGGGCACTTCACTCCCGTTGACTGACGAAACAGTATTCATTAACATTTGATAGGCAAGAATTTGATTTTCAAAGGTGGGTTGATAGTATCTAAAGTCTAAAAAGTAACTCTGAAAGGAATAGTCACTCCCTAAATTCTCATCGTAATGCAAAAAGCCCCCTTCTACAAAAAACCCTCTTCGGGGATTTAAAACATTGTATCGTTGATCATAGACTAGGCCCAGGCCCAACCCAAAATTGGTAAATCCAGCCACACCAGGAGGTCTAATAAAATCTGAAGTTTGTTCCGATATTTCTACGGATGACGAGTAATTAAAATCCAGCTCCAGACCTGCATAAAGATTTTTCGTCACCTCTCTCAGTAACCGTTCTCGTAGGGTCAATGAAAATCCGTCAATCCTGGCGATGGGCTCTGATGGTGTATTTATGCCAATACCATGATACAATAAGGGGAATTGCTGTAAGCGGAATTTCCCGAGAAAAAAATACTTGTTTTTATCGGTATATATAGCGTGATCGACCCATAATCCGTATTGATTCTCAAGGGTCACAAAAGAAAATGCGTACAATTCGCTAAGTCTGTTAGTCAGGTCATTTCTGGAATTATATACATATAATGCACTGGCACCAAACTCCCAGCTTGTTTCGGGGGTGAAGGCCAAGACTGGATACGCAATAAACTTTGGTTTGGCAGTCGTGGAAGTGTCGTTAAGAATTGTGTTCAATAACTGTTTTATACCTTGTAGTTTCTGTCCAATGGATGGTATGGAAAACAGCATGATACAGCAGCCGATGAGTAGGAGTTGAACGAATTTATCGTTTGCTTTCATAATGTTTGAATAGAATCAGCCTCTTGAAGTCCTTCAGCCTCAGTAGGAAAAAAAATAATTGTATAATCTGCTATCTTCTAGTTTCCTTTGCGGTCTAATTCCCTTTTATTCTATTCCAAAGCTGTTTAGCTAATCTACTCAAATCTTTTGGGGTGGTGTTTTCTCTTGAAAAAGACAAACGTCCCGTTTCGTCTTCCACCATTTTGTACTTAAAAACGAAATCATACGCCCCTTCATTGAAACTATAGGTACCTGAACGCAGGTCGTTGAAATAAAAATGATTTTCCTCTTCTGTAATTAGATACCACCCTTCAGAAAATTGTATCATCTTCTGTAAGCTTTCTTCAAACTTCCATTTGGCTGAGAGACTATTATCTTTTTGATAAGTATCAAATTCTATGGGCTTTGAATCAAATAGAGAATAATGACCCATCAGGTAAGAATCTTCCGTTTCAATATTGGCGCTCCATAGAACAATATTCATTGGCGATGGACGGGTATTCACGTTACGAAATTCAATTTTTTGGTTTGTCAAAGCAGATTCAAATTTTTGAAAAGCAATCCCTTTAAAAGCTAGGCTCAATAAGAGATAAGAACTACTGATGATGAGTCCAGCATGATTTAATCTTTTCCTCAGTGGATCATTTCTTTCTCGAAAAATTGCCAATACAAGTAATAGGGCAAAAGGCAATGTGTAGAATGGATCAATAATGAAAACATTGTCTACAGCGAACCTTGCTTTTAATGGCCAAAACAGTTGTACTCCCCATGTGGTCTGAGCGTCTAGCAAGGCATGGGTGATAAAGACAAGAAAGAATAGCCAGAACCAATCTTTAGGAGGTTTATACTTCTCAAAACGGGTAAGAAGTTGAGAAAGGAAAATAGCCATCAAAAGGGCAAATAGAACAGAATGAGACTTACCTCTATGGAATAACAATACACTACTGTAATCCATAAACCCAGTGAAAAGCACATCAAGATCAGGTATTGTGCCAGCCAAAGCCCCATATAATGGTGCCCGATTGCCTATTTTCTTTCCCAATACAGCCTCACCAACGGCTGCCCCCAAAACAATTTGCGTAAATGAATCCATTAAACACTCTGGGCGATAGCCTTTTTCCTCAACCCTTCAAGCCATATTTGATGCTGTTTTAGCAATCCTTTTTTGATGAAGAAGCCAAATAGTTTGGGTAAAAAACCTCGTTGAGCTTCCTCAGTAATTACTAAGCAGCCCCTATCTTTCTCAATAATTAGCCAAGAGTGATAAGCCAGCAAACCTAAACCACGGGCTACCCAAGCTAGTCTTTTATTTTCTTCAAACTCTTTGACTTCCGATTGGATGTTGGTGTTAAATGTTCTCCAATTAAATTTAGAATTTTCCGTTAAATGACTGTTATTTTCCTGATTTAGAATTTCCACATTTGCAGAATTGGGATACCATTCTGGCCAAGAAGTAGCGTTTGTAAGCCAGTACCAAATAGAATCAGAAGATGCTGGTATAAATAGCTCATTGTGGGCATAGACAGCACTTTTTGATGGATGATACTCCTCGGGAAATGTGATATTTACAATTTTCATGTTGTCACTGTTTATGAGGGCTACTCCATGTTTATTAATCTATCTTCGGTAAATACGACCTCCATATAATTCACTGCTGAAACCGAGAAGAAACCTAGTACGGTATTTTCCGATTTTTCTACTACTCTGATGTTTGAATCGATATTAGATAGAGGTTCGGCAAATAGTTCGGCAAAACCACCCGGGCGGTTGATGACCTCAGCGATCAAAGAGAGGTAAAAGAATGTTTCCTCGGTAATTGAGTGGATTTCTACTCGGACAGTATCGCCTAACTCGTAGGTTTCATCGTCGTTAGTCGGGTTAATATTGCTGCGGATATCCGCCTCGAAGTTTCCTCCGTCATTTTGCGCTCCTCTCGACTCCCCCGCATCGTACGCGATATTAATGTTTTCAGGATCGTCCAGAAACTCCCCGTTTTTAAACGCTTTTATCCAATACGTATCGCCTACCCCTCCGAAATCTCGCGCCAGGATTCTTGCCTGATTGAAATCATCACCACCGAAGATGCCCTCTTCCCGCGAAAAAACAATATCATTGATTTCAGGAACCCTGCCCATTGCCGAGGTAGCTGCGTAGTTGTTGCCGTTGTGGTTAATGCTAAGCTGAAAAGCATCGCCTACTTGACCAATTGGTTCCCCGTCGGGGCTTGTCCAGGTGTAAGTACCTGCTGTATTACTTTCGGTGAAGTTATACGAAACACCTGATGTAGTATTTAACACGACCACATTAGCACTGGAAGCTGGGGTAAATGGTGAATTATCAAAGTAGCCTTGCGAGAAATAGAGCGAAATTTTCTGGGTTTTGGGCTCGTCGGTCAGAAAAGCATCCACGGAAAAAGTAGGAATAGGGCTATCGAGTTCTACATCTATTACCGTATCGCAGGAACTAGACAATACTGATGCTGCTACCAATAATGACAATGATATAAAGAATCTGTAGGTTTTCATCAGAATTAAAATTTGAAGTTATAGGAAACAGAAGGAATGATGGTGCCCAGTACTGAAAAGCGGTTAGCTTCTGTAATGGCCCCCTGACCGGGAGCAGGTTCCGCATCAGACTGGGAAAAGTAGATAGAAAATGCGTTTTGGCGAGCGTAGACATTAAACAATGATAGAGTCCAGTAATCTTCGTTTCTGCGCTCTCTCCCATTCTTTTTAAACTTTCTACCCTTGAGGGTGAGTGAAAGATCAAGGCGGTGAAAATCGTTGATCCGAAACCCATTGCGTTCGTCATTGTCAGTATGGGGTATCGTAAAGCCCTGAACTTCGTAGCGCGACGTTGGAAAGGTCACCGGTGCCCCGGTTACGTAAGTAAAATTGGCTGAAAACGTAAGTCGCTCATTAAAATCATAAAAACCTACAGCTTTAAAGTTATGTGTTTGGTCAAATAGCGTAGGGTACCATTCGCCATTGTTGATGCCCTCTACTTGCAGTTCGCTTCGGCTCAAGGTGTAGCTCAGCCAGCCAGTAAGTCTACCCGTATTCTTCTTGGCGTAGAGTTCCAAACCATAGGCCCTTCCTTCACCACTCAATACTTCACCTTCTACAAAAGCGTTGATTAGCAAATCAGCTCCATCTAAGTAATCCAGTTGGTTTTGCGTACTTTTGTAATAGGCCTCTGCCGAAAACTCGTAAGCATTGTCTTCACCGAAATTTCGGAAGTACCCTAATGCTAATTGGTCGCCAACCTGTGGTTCAATATTATTAGTACTCGGCAACCAAACATCCAATGGGATGGAAGCGGCAGTATTGGATACTAGATGAATATACTGGGCCATGCGATTATAACTGGCTTTGATCGAGCTTTTCTCGCTAAGTGAATAGCGCATAGAAAAACGAGGCTCTACGTTAGTGTATGTTTCAATACTTTCCCATAAATCAGTCTCTTCGGCACTGGTCACATTAGGTCTTATACCTGGGACAACCTCTTCAAATTCGTAAACAGTACCGTCTCCTAAATACTGAAACGCAGAGAATCGAACACCATACTCTAACGATACCTTTTTGGCTACGTCCTGTTTATTAGAAATATAGACAGATGTCTCTAAACCTCTTCGTTCATCTAGGCCAATATTAGTTGAGGAACCTTCGCTAATATCTAAAAGCTGCGCAGGATCAAAGCGGTACAATAATGCGTTTCCACCAAAGGATAACTCATTATTCGGATTAATGTAGTAGGTGAATTCTGGTTTGAAATCATAAGTGCGTACGTGCGACTCCCAATTAACCCGGTTATTGATATTCTGCCCGTCACCAAGTTCATAATCGTAGTTGGCATAAACTAATGAGGTGTGTAAGAATAGTTTATTACTGAAAATATGATTCCATCGCAACGTTGCTGTCTGGTTACCCCATCCAATGCTGGTATTTTCGTCAGCAGCAAATACATCCCTACCAAGATAGCCTGAAAGAAAGATTTTATTATTCCTATTAATGTTGTAATTCACCTTTCCCGTGAGGTCATAGAAATAGAGCGAAGCATTATCAATAAAAGGGGCAGCCAGAATATCACCGTACGACCTACGACCTGCCACTATAAAAGAGGCTTTATTTTTTATAATTGGGCCTTCCAGTGCCAAGCGGCTAAAGATAAGACCTACCCCCCCATTTACCTAAAATTTTTTAGAGTTCCCTTCTTTCATTCTTACATCCAGGATTGAAGCAAGCCTTCCCCCGTACTTAGCAGGTATGCCCCCTTTGTACAGCTTCACATCTTTCACGGCATCTGGATTAAACACCGAGAAAATCCCAAACAAGTGAGAAGAATTATAAACCGGAGCATCATCGAGTAAAATAAGGTTCTGCCCTACACTTCCGCCTCGCACATTAAACCCTGAAGCCCCCTCTCCTACAGTACTTACTCCGGGTAACAACTGAATACTTTTTATAACATCTACCTCACCCAGCAAAGCTGGCATCTTTTCCATGGTTTGAATATCAAGCTTATTTACTGACATTTCCACATTGGTAACGTTGGCGTTTTTACTTTCGGCCAGTACCACTACCTCCTGCAGCGTCACCTCATTTTCTATGAGTTCAATGCTAATACGCTGATTTTCCGTTAAACTAACAGGTACTTCTTGGGCTTTATACCCCACAAACTGATACACCAGGGTATACTCGCCTCTATCAAGGGTTAAGGAGTAAAACCCTTCCAAGTTGGTTACTGTGCCTGTGGTTGAGCCTTTAACAGCCACTGTGGCCCCAATGAATGCTTCGCCGTTGGTTTCATCGGTCACATAGCCACTCACGGTAATCTTTTGTTTAATTCCTTGAGCGTTGACTTTGGTAAGCAACCCAAAAAATAAACAGACGATAAAAAATGTTCTAAGATACATCTACGTATGAGTTATTGATGATAAATAATGATACAAATCACAAGGTTTTCACTGTAGATATAAATCGCCATAGTTACTAAAAACCAGGTTTATAATTAACCTGGGTTAACTTTGGCAAAAGGCAAAAACATTTGGCAGACCGATGTAGTTGAAGTTTACGACTTTATTAATAATTATATTCATGTCAGTAGAAAATAAAGACATTCTCATTAACCTCCTAGCTTCCCTTGCCCCTTTATCTGAGGAGGAGCGTCAGCTACTACGGAATGTCATTACCAGAGGGAAATACCGGACCAAAGATTATATTCTGATAGAAGGCGATGTTTGTACGAATATTTTTTTTATCACCAAGGGCATTGCCCGCTTTGGTCTTACTGATGATAGCGGAGCAGAGAGTACACTCAAGTTCAGAGCAGAGAACGAGTTTATTACCGATTACGGGAGCTTTTTGACTAATAAACCTTCCGAACGTTTTATTGAGGCAATAGAAGACCTGGAGTGTCTTAAACTCGATAGGGTTGCCCTCCAGACGATCTACGAGAATGTCAGATATGGTGATAGAATAGGTCGGATCATTGCCCAAAATTTATTTTTAGAAGCTAATCAACGTATCGAGAATATGTACAAGCTCACTCCCGAAGAGCGTTATTTACGTATGGTAAACTCCAATGGCAAACTACTTAATAGAATTCCTCAGTCATATATAGCCTCTCACATTGGAGTACTTCCCCAATCGTTAAGCAGAATTAAGCGACGCTTTATGACTCAGTAATATCTCGCTTAATCTTTTTAGTATGTAGATACTGATCAAAAAAGACACTGCTGATATACTATAACCACGACGAATCATTCAGCTAGAGACACGCTCAAGACCATGTTCATTCCTGTAATCATCTTGATGGTCATATTGTCAACTCATTTAGTAAAGTATTTATAACTCGCTTGTTCATAAAGAGTATTTGCTGTCAGGTATATTAGATCACTGGGTTTGTTCTGTCCATCGGTGCACGCAATATGTCCGGAATCGGACATTCTGTGTAGCTATAAAGTGCGTTTAAAGCCATTTCAGGGCACTTTTTGCCTTTGGCACAGCAGTTGAAATAGGTATAGTGTATTTAACTTAAAACAATATTTACCCAAAAATCTTAATTCTCATGACTACTTTAGTAAACACCCCCAGCACTTTATTCATTGACACTGAGTTTGCCGCTATTCCTTATTCAGAAGCAACATTAACACTAAATGAAAAATTAGGGATGCGAAGAAATACCACTCCGTTTTCAGGAATGGAAACCGGAAAGTTTAGAAAGCTATTTGATCGCCATAGAACTGCTTTCCGACGCTAGCCGAAGGCAAAGGGTACGAGGTAGAGGGTAAAAGGTAAAGACACCTAACCATTTGTCTATGCCTGAAATAGGTTGACCGAATTTGCGGTATAAACCTAGCGTTAAAA
>ERZ1740058.972-NODE-972-length-16324-cov-10.442314_pt1 | contig 16324 bp, 9 predicted proteins | sample MGYA00581745_ERZ1740058 | MGnify/ENA primary metagenome ERZ1740058 (study PRJEB43018, sample SAMN04849742) | marine metagenome | isolation source: floating plastic debris | place: Pacific Ocean | collected 2008-08-30 | study: EMG produced TPA metagenomics assembly... | reverse complement strand
CGACATGCCGGCCTGCATCGTAGGTGGCATCAACGGGGGCGAGCGGGGTGCTGCCAGAGGGTACAAGCTCAGCGATCTTGCCGTTTTCCACGACCAGTCCGCCGCCGGTATTGTCGGCCAGAATTGCGAGCGGCGCCTTAATCCACGTGCGCATTCGTTAGTGTTCTCCAAGCGGGCGATGGGAGCTTTGGCCGCGTCGAACCGTCATGCAAGCACCTCGCCGTTGTTCGCCTCTAATGATTTTGCCGCTACGAGTGCGCGGGTAGCAGCGTGCGTTGGATCCATCAGGACGGACGTCACATCGCCCGCCTCCACAATGCGGCCAGCGTCCATCACCGCGACGGTGTCAGCGAGGTTGGCAACGAGGGCCAGGTCGTGCGCGATCAGAATGAGCCCGCCGATTACGCCACTGCGCACAAGGTCGTCGAGCAAGGTGATGATTTCGCTGCGCAACGCGGCGTCGAGCGCCGATACGGGTTCGTCGGCAATGACGATCTGCGGGCGCACGATGAGCGCGCGCGCAATGGCGATGCGCTGGCGCTGGCCGCCGGAGAAGGCGTGGGGCCGGCGCTGTAAGCTCGTCGGCGGTAGGCCAACGCTCTGCAATGCTTCCGCGGCGCGCCGGTCGGCTTCGGCGCGTGACACTCCGCTGCCGTGGAGTGGCTCGGTGATGATCCGCCGGACGCTGTGGCGTGGGTTGAAGCTGGTTGCCGGGTCCTGGAAGACCATCTGGATATGCCGGCGCCGCGCGTGCAGGTCCGCCGGCTCGCCGCCCATTGTGAGCGGGCCGTCGAGCCGTTCCAGGCCCAGAATTGCGCGCGACAGCGTAGTTTTGCCTGAGCCTGAGCCGCCCACAAGCGCAAGACGTTCGCCACGGCGAAGGGTCAGACTAGCGCCCCGTACGACCTCGACGTTGCCGCGGAAGGCGGCGACATCACGGATCGTGAGGAGCTCGGGTTCGTCCGGTCGCTTTGTGCTGCGCGCTGCGCGAGGTTTGAGCCGAACGCCATTCACCAGGCGCCGCGACGCGTCGGATCGTGGAGCGTTGAGCAAGCTTTTCGCCGGCGCATCCTCAACCAGCTGGCCGCTGTCCATGACCAGGATGCGGTCACATCGCCGTGCAATATCAAGGTCATGGGTGATGAGGAGGAGCGCGGCATCGTGGGTGACGTCAAACAAAAGGTCCAAAACGCGGGCGGCCGTTACCGTGTCGAGCGCACTCGTCGGCTCGTCCGCCACCAAGATTCTGGGCGCCATCGCAATGGCGATCGCGATGGCGACGCGCTGACGTTGGCCGCCGGATAAGGTGTGCGGGTACCGCTCTGGCCCGATGCCGCTCGCGGTGAGCCCCACTGCGTCGAGCAGCGCATCAACACGCTCCCGCGCGCCGCCGTGGAGGCGGAGCACCTCCCAGATTTGGGGGCCGATCCGATGCACTGGGTTCAGGGCGAGCGCGGGCTCTTGGAAGACCAGCCCGACGTCCCGCCCACGCAGCCGCGAGAGGTCTCGCTCGCCCATTGCGAGGACGTCGCGCTCGTTTACGAGCACTTTGCCTGTGTACGTGATGCCCGCCGGCGGAAGCCCCAGGATGGAGCGCCCGGTGAGCGATTTGCCGGATCCGGACGAGCCGAGCAGTGCGACGCGCTCGCCCGCCGCCACCTTGAAGGTGACCTCGCTGACGAGAAGGCGGCCGCCGACGGTGGCTCCGAATGATTTCAGTTGCACCGTCATTCGCCGGTGAACCGGGCAAGGCGTGGGTCGAGACGGCGGCGCAAGCCTTCGCCGAGTACCGTCGCGGCAAGCACCGACAACGCGATCGCAATGCCGGGCCACAAGGCGAGTTGGGGCGCGAGCACGATGAGTGTTTGCCCCTCGGCAAGCATCCGCCCCCAGGACACTGCCGGCGGTTGCGCGCCAAGGCCGACATAGGAAAGACCCGCCTCTGCAAGCACCGCAACAGCGAATTGGGTTGCCGCTTGTGTGAGAATGACGGGCGCGATGTTGGGCAGGACATGCTCCACCGCGATGCGCGCTCGGCCCTTCCCCGCGAGCCGAGCAACGGCGACAAAGTCGAGCGCCAGCACTTGGCGTGCGCTGTTCGCGGCGAGGCGCGCGAAGACCGGGGTGTTGAAAATACCAATTGCAACCAGGGCGTTAATGGCACGCGGTCCGGTCAATGTTGTGAGGATCGCAGCGGTGATCAGGGCGGGAAAGGCGAACACGAGATCGTTACCGCGCATGATGACTGAGGCGCGCCAGCCGGTGAGCGATGCTGCCGCAAGACCGAGCGGCACGCCGCACACCACACCGATCAGCACCGCGCCAAGCCCGACGCCGAGCGAGGTCGCGGCGCCCGCCATCAGCATGGATACAACATCTCGGCCATATTGGTCGGTGCCAAGGGGATGCTCTAGGGAGCCGCCGGCGAAGCGGTTGGCAACGTCGACTGTATCGACGGCGTAGGGCGTCCACACGACGGCGAGCATAGCAATCGCCGCCATCAGCCCCGCGGCACCAAGGCCCATCGAGAGCCGGGTCACGGGCCTGCCGATACTGGGCGCCTCGCCGACTGGCGGGGGTCGCTCGCGATGGCAAGAAGATCGCAAATGCCGTTCGCCACCACGACGGCGGCCACCACCAGGAGGACAACGCCCTCAACCACGGGAATGTCGCGCTGAGATACTGCCTGAAATAACAGCCTGCCGAGCCCCGGCAGCGAAAAGACGGTTTCAATGATGATGGCGCCGGCGAGCAGGAAACCGAACTGCAGGCCTATGATGGTGACGATGGGCGCCCAGACGGTGGGGAGCGCATGGCGCCACGCCGCTTGCCGGGCTGACAGCCCTTTCGCCCGGGCCAGCGCGACATAGTCTTGGTCCATCGCCTCGCCGACCGCGATCCGCGCGAGCCGGGCCAAAATGGCGGCTTGCGGGGCGGCAAGGGCGATGGCGGGCAGCGCTAGCGCCGTCAATCCGGCCAGAACTCCGCCGGACCAGCCGGGGAAACCGCCTGCCGGCACCCAACGCAGGATCACCGCGAACACATAAATTCCGACGAGGCCCAGCCAGATGTTGGGGACGCTGAGGAGGATTTGTGCACCGGCCATGGCGGTTCGGTCCGCCCAGCCGTCCCGCACCACCGCCGCAGCGACCGCGACGGGCAGCGCGACGGCGACGGTGAGCGTGACCGCCAGGACCGCCAGCGGCACCGATACTGAGGCGCGTTCCATCAATAGCGTCGAGACCGGCACGCCGTAGGTGAGCGATGTTCCGAAATCGCCCACCACGACGCCGGAGAGCCACGCGCCGAACTGCACGAATAGCGGCTCATCGAGGCCCATCTGTTCGCGCAAAGCCGCGACGGCTGCGGGGTCGGCGTTGATGCCAAGCATCAACTCGGCCGGATCGCCCGGCATGATGTGCAGCGCCAAAAACACCAGCACGGCTGCCGCCAAAAGCGTTCCAACGAGGCCGGCGAGCCGACCCGCCAAACGCAGCGCCAGCGCGCGGGTGACCACGCCTACTCAGTCCACCTGACGCCCGTCACATCATTGGCCTGGACCGGCGCGTCGGACCACAGGCCGTCGAGCCGGGCGTCCCACACGCCGATCTTCGGCAGCTGGAACAGGAAGCCGTTGACCGCATCCTCGGCGATCAGCCGTTGCGCCTCTTGCAAGAGCGCCACCCGCTCTTCCGCATCGACGGTGCTGTCGAGCGCGGCGACAATCTCGCTTACACGTTCATTTTCAACGTGAAAATAGTAGTCCGGGCGGGTGTAGATGTTGATGTCCGCCGGCTCGGTATGGGCGACAATGGTGAGGTCGTAGTCCTTGCCGCGGAAGGCTTTGGTAAGCCATTCGGCCCACTCCACAGGGCGCAGCGCCACATCAATCCCGACAGCGCGCATTTGGGCGGCAATCAACTCACCGGACCGGCGGGCGTAGGCGGGGGGCGGTAAAGTGAGCGTGAGCGACAGGTTTTCGACGCCCGCCTCGGCCAGGAGGGCGCGCGCACGGTCGGGGTCGTAGGCGTTGACGCTGGTCAGATCCAGATAGGCCGCGTTGTGCGGGGGCATTGGCGCACCGATCGGCGTTGCGGTGCCGAACATGGCGCCATCCACCAGCGCTTGCCGGTCGATGGACGAGGCGATGGCGCGGCGCACACGCACATCGTCGAGCGGAGCGCGGCGGCTGTTGATCGCCAAAATCGTCTCGCCCTCGGTGGTGCCGATTTCCACGTGGTAGCGCGCATCGCCCTCAAGCAGGGGCAGCGATTCGGGTGCGGGAAAGTTCGGAAACGCGTGAACGTCGCCGGCGAGCATGGCGCTCAGCGCCACCGTGGGATCGGCGATGAAGGCAAACTCCACCGATGGCAGCTGAGGCGCCTCCCCCCAATATTCCTCGTACGGAACGAGCCGGACGCGATCGCCGCGGCGCCAGGCATCCAGCCGGAACGGGCCTGTCCCCACGGGCGCTGTCATGTTCTCATCCGCGCTGTTGGGGTGGACCATGACGGCATCGCCCCAGCCCATGGCGTAGGGAAGATCGGCATCGGGCGTGGACAGATGGATGGTGAGCGTTGTCGGATCGACGACTTCGACGCGATCGATAGCTTGAAACAGCTGGGGCTGGGCGTTTGGCGCCCCTTCTGCCCGGGCGCGGTCGAGCGAAAACGCGGCCACATCCGCGTCAAACGCGCTGCCATCGTGGAATGTCACGCCGTCACGCAAGGTGAAGGTCCACGACAAGCCGTCGTCCGCCGGGGTCCACGTGGTAGCGAGCGCCGGCACGACGCTTCCGTCGGAGGCAATGGCAGTCAGGCCTTCAAAAAGATTGGCGTAGACAATTTCGTCAATGGCGGCGGCGGCGCCGGCGGTGGGGTCAAGATGCGGCGGTTCCAGCGCCATCCCGACGACAAGGGGTCTTTGTGAGGCCGCCATCGCGCCTGTCGCGCCAAGGGCCACCCCCGTCGCGCACACAACAGCAAGCAGCCCAACCCGCAGCGTTTGAGTCAGCATTCTTTTCGCCTCCAACAGCCGTTAGAGCGCCAACCATTCAATGTGGATCACATTGAGCGGTTGAAAGCGCGCTCGCTCTTTGCTCTGGCGCGAGTTCTTTTCGATCATGCTGATCCAACCTGATCGGAACACGCGCTGGGCGAAAACTACCGGCTGTCGCGGCGAGACGAAAGCGGTTGGGGATAAGGAGTTGACGCCAATTCACGGGCCCCGAGCGAATCAGGCTTTCTAATCTCGCCAGCAGGGCAGTGCGAGCTCAGCACAATCCGGGGGAACGGAAGGGATTGGCATCCCACAAATAAAGAAAGCCCGGCGTTGCCGCCGGGCTTCCACCATCCGGGGGAATGGATGGGATTAGAAGGTGCGCTGGGCGCGGAGGAAGCCAGCGAGGGCGCCACCGGAACCAGTTGCCGCACCGATCTCTTGCTCGACGTACTCGTACTGGAGACCAGCGCCGAGGACGAAGCCAGCAACCGGCGAGTAGCCAATGAAGCCGTCGATGTCGAGCTTGTTGACCGTAACCGTGTTGTTGTCAGCGTAGGTGTAACCAGCACCGAGAGTACCGGAGATGTTCGGCGTGAAGGACGTCGACACACCACCGTGCACGGAGAAGGCATCCGTTGCGCTGAGGTTGTTGGTCACGACGTTGTAGAAGCCGTCACCGATGAAGCCACCGATACCTGCGTCAGCGTACAGAACCGCGTTGCGGGCATAGGTACCCTGGATACCAACCGAAGTACCGTTACCGAACGGAACGTTCACGTTGACACCACCACCGATGGCGAAGGCCACGTCAGCGTCGGACTGAGCAAAGTCGCCGTTGACGTTGGACACACCGATCTCGCGGTAGCCGATCATACCCATCAACTGAGCCGAACCCCAGCCTTGGTCGACACGGATGTTACCAACCACATCGGGGACCCAAGCCGGACGGGCCGTGACGAGCGGAGCAGGCTGACCACCGGGAACGATGGGAAGCGCGGTCCGACGGATCGAGTCTTCGATCGAGATCGACGCGGAGAAGCCATTACCGAAAGCGGCCGTGTAAGCGGCGACCATGGTGTGGTTATCCGACACGTTCGGCACGAAGAAGAAGAACGAACCGTAGTAGGCGTCCGAGAAGTCGTAGAACGAACGGGTGTTACCGAACGTCAGACCACCGAACTGGATGAACGCACGCTCAACTTCGACCGTCGTGTTGGACACGCCGTCCTGCATCTGAGCTTGAAGCTCAGTGAAGGTCCGCAGCAGACCGAATTCGGTGTTGGTGCGGCTGTCCATGTACAGGTACGCACGAGCACGGAACCGGTAACCACGGTCGGTGTCGTCGTCGTAACCGCGGGTGCCGAGGATTTCGAAGTTCTCCTGCAGGTCGCCGAAGAACTGGTAGTCAACACGGACACGGCCGGCGACACGCAGGCAGGTTTCTGTACCCGGGATGAAGTAGAAGCCTGAGCCGTAGGCGTCGCAGATGCGAACGTAGTCCACGGGCTCGACGACAGGCAGGTCAGCTGCCTGAGCCCCGGTCACCGCGATTGCACCCGCAGCCGCGCCGAGGACAAGACCCTTGAGTTTCATGTCTCGATCTCCAAAGAGTTTCACTGGTTAGATCCTTTGACTTTCATTCCGGCGGTGACCCTCGGGCCGAAAGTCGCCGGATCTCCATTTGGCTCGGGTTGGTTTGTGGCCTTCCTTTGCCTGCTTCAGAGGACTGTGCCCCCGTCACGAGTTGGACATTGCTCAGCGGTGCCGCCCTTGCCAACGGAAAGCGTGCGCCTCACCCCCTTCACTGGTGTTCGGCCGAATCGTTTGTTGCATGGACAACACAAAATCAGGGTCTGCCGGGGGTTTTTGCCTATCTTCGGCAAGCCTTTGATAACGATTTCCCCGTGGAAAACCGGGCCGCACGGTGGGCAAGTGCCAAAAATCAAGTGGCGAAAAGCGCAACCGGAAAACGGGTCAAGTGCTCCGCAAGGTCGATGGTCCCCGCCGCACAAGCCGTCCCTGACAGCCGCTCCGTGCTTGGATAGTCCAGCATCACGGTGCTGTTTGGCGGGCGAACGGCAAGCCCGTCGCCGAGCAGGGCAAGGGGGCGAGTGAGCACAACAGCAACGGCCGAGGAGACGCCATCGCTGATGGCAACAGCCGCGGCCGCCTGAGCCAAGGGTCCGTCAATCGCTGGCTGGCTGATTGTGCCGGCGATGAACAAGTCCGGCCGCTCCGCCCGCAGCGCCAAAACCGTCAGCAGCACCCGAGCCTTTGACGCACCGGTCGTCCAGTCGGTGAGAAGCTGTTGGAGGTCAGTGTGTTTTGCTGCCTCGCAAAGTGCGCCTTCGGCCGCGAAGTCGACAGGGCGGCGATTGTCAGGATCAACCATCGACAGATCCCAGCCGAAGGTTCCCTGATAAAGGTCGGGCGCGCGCCGACCCATGCCCTTCAGGAGCGCTTGGCCAAGGCTGATGATGGCACCGGCACGAACCACATCGTGCAGCGCATCGAATGGCTCGGTGGCAAGAGCACGGGCGTGGGCCTCGATGCGCTCCTCAAAGGCGGGGTTGGCAGCCGTCCAGCTGGTGTCTTGCTTGGCTTCGCGAACGGACTTTAGCGCGGCAACCGCCAGGCGGTCGGCATAATCGTAAGTGCGTTGCAAGGGGCGGCTTGCGAAGGCCATCTGCGCCAAGCCCCAGCGCCAGTTCGCCGGCAGCCCCTCGCCGCCCAGCGCCGGCCAAAAATCAGCCCATAGTGTGGCGGCAGTTGGATCGCTCAGCGCGTAAAGCCGTGCGCGGGCATCCTCGCCGCGCTTGGTATCGTGGGTTTGGGTCGCCGCTAGACCCTGTTCGGACAGCGCGCTGACCAGCCGCGTCGGCCCGAAATCAGGTGTCAGAGCACCACCAACTTCGTTCAGCCCTAATAAAGTGAGTTCGCGATAAAATAATGTGTCTTCGATGGCCTTCGCCATGACCGGTCCGCTCGTTTGCTGAAATCGCGTCACAAACTGGCAGGCTGCGGTATCGTCCCGGCTGAACAGCGCCACAATTTGGTCGAGCGGGCCTTCGTCCTCGATGATGAGGTCGTGCACCGGAGCATTCGCGCGCGCCTCTTGTAGGACCGTGTTGTCCGCCGCGGAGAGTGAGCCGTGAGCGCAGTAGGTCCGATAGACAGGCATTGCGCATAACAGGCCAGCGATTGCCCGACGGAGCGTGTCGTCGCCGTAGTCGCGGGCGGCGGGCACGGTTTGGAACGCTGTCTTGGCGAGCGATACCAATGCCGAGAGTTCGGCTGCAAGGTGGAAGGTGATGATCCGGAGCTTTGCGTCGACGACGGGGTTGGCCGGGCCGTCGTTGGCGATTGCGGCGTAGTGGTTCTTCAGGGTTGCGAAGCCGGCTGGGTCGACGAAAAGGCCGGCTAGGCCGGCGATCAGCTCGTAGCCTGTGGTGCCGAGCACCGGCCAATGGCTGAGGTCCTCACCCGGCTCGGCGATTTTCTCCACTACTATCGGGACGGGGGCTGCAGCCGCTAGACGCTGTAAATAGGCGAGCGGGTCGGCGAGGCCGTCCACATGATCGATGCGCAACGCATCTATTCGCCCGGCGCCGACTTCAGCGAGCACGAGGCGGTGCACGTCGTCGAACACCGCGGGATCTTCGACGCGGAGGCCCGCGAGTTCGTTGATCTCGAAAAACCGGCGGTAGGTGAGGCTGTCACGGCCGTAGCGCCAGTAGACCAGGCGGTAGTGCTGCGCGGCGAGGCATTCGGTGAGGTCGTCGATGTGCTCCGTGCCTGGGGCCATCGGGATGGTATGGCCAGGAACCTGGATCGTCGGGGCGCCGGTTTCATTTGTGCTGCGGGACACTTCGCCGGCTGCGATGAGGGTGCCGAGCGGTGCGCCGAGGATGGGAAGCGTGAGCGGGCCGGCCGTCCAGTTGATGTCGAAGTGGCGGGCGAAGGGGGAGCCGGGGCCGAGCCGCAGCACATCCCACCACCACGGGTTTTGCGGGTGCGCGGCCATGTGGTTGGGCACGATGTCCACCATTAGCCGGACGCCGGCTGCGTGGAGCGCGTCGGCCATCGCGGCGAAGCCATCTGCGCCGCCGAGCGATGGGTCGAACGTTGCCGGCTCGGTGACGTCGTAGCCGTGGGTTGAGCCCGGTGCGGCGGTGAATGGGGGCGAGAGATAAAGGTGGCTGATGTTGGCTGCGGCGAGCTGGGGTGCGAGCGCTGCGACGTCCGCGAACCCGACGCCGCAACGGAGCTGGACCCGGTAGGTGGCTCTGATGGGGGCGCTCACCGTTCGCGCACTCGCCATACAGCATCAAACACGCGGTGGAGCCGTTCCGAGGCTGCGATGTCGTCGACGGTCACTGGTAACGTGTGCCGCCAGTTGGGATGCTCGCGGTCTGTGCCGGGGAGGTTGACGAGGCGGCGACCGCCCAGAACGTCCTCGAGGCGGATGGCCACGAGCTGGGAGGCCGTGCGGGCGGCGAGCCTGTGGAAGGCGACGACAATATCGTCGGTGATGGCGCCGCGGGCGCGGCGCGGGGGCAGACCGCACAGCTGCAGGAGGCGGGCGGCCTCTACGGCGCGGCCGTGACGCGCGCCGCGCTCATCGTCGGCTGTCAGTTGGCCGAGATCCCGGCGCAGATCGATGTCGTCGCCGAGCCACCATGCCTCCAGCGGCGCGATGTCGTGGGTCGAGAGGCAGGCCATGGAGGGTGCCGGGTAGGCGGCCGGCGCTTTGGCGTGCCGGCCCACATGCTCGAACGGGACGACACGCATGGACAAGATGCGCCGCGCCGCCATTCGGCCGCGAAAGCCTGGCGCCACTACACCAAGGTCCTCGCCAATGGCGATGGCTTCGTATTCGTTGCTGGCGTCCACGACGGCATCCACGAGCCCCGGCTGCGCGACGTAGGCGCCGGCGGTGGCGTCGACGCCGTCGGGGATGAGGTAGAGCCGCTCGAGCCCCATGACGTGGTCGATGCGCATCGCGCCCGCCGGTGCCATGACGGCGGCGAGCATCGCTTTATAGGGGCGGTGTTCGTCCGCCATGAGCGCTGTCGGTGAGAAAGGCGCGAGGCCCCAGTCCTGGCCGGTGGAGGAAAAAAGGTCCGGCGGGGCGCCGATCCGCACGCCGCGCATCATTAGGTCGGGGGCGGCCCAGGTTGCGGCGCCGTCCCGCGCGGCCCCGACAGCGAGGTCGAGGTAGAGGCCGACGGCCATGCCTGCGGCGGTCATCATGGCCTGCGTTTCGCCGACCTGCCGCGCGGCGATGAACTGGAGGAAGGTGTGAAACTCGATCTCGTCGGCGGCGCGCTCACAGAACTTTGCGACTTCGGCGCTGCGGGCATCCTGGTATGGGGCCGGCCAACCGCCCCAGCCGGCGCCATGCCCTTCGCCCGCCATGTGGTGGGACAGCGCCTCGAAGCGGGCGAAATCGTGCAGCGCACCGCCGCCCTCGGCTTTGAAGGTTGCGAAGGCGCGGTGATCTGCTTCGGTCGTTGTGCCAGCCGTGCGCCAGACTGACCATGCTGCGCGGAGCGCCGCGAGCTTGGCGCGGGCTGCGCCGGCGTAGTCGACGGTGAGGCTAGCGTCTGGGGCGCCGGCGTCTTGCGGGGGCGTTGCGCCGGGGAGTTGATCGGCAGCGATGATGAGTGGGTTTAGGAAACGCCGGTCCGATGGCGAGAATGGGGAGGCACGCTCAGGATCCGCGAGAAAGAGAGCGTGAAGCGGGTTGAGGCCGACGAAATCGCAGCCGGCGGCGGCGAGGGATGGAACGAGCGCTTGGAGGTCGCCCAGGTCGCCGACGCCGAAGTTGCGGGGCGAGCGGAGCTGATAGAGCTGGAGCGCGAGGCCGAATACGCGCCGATGGCTAAGCGCGTCTGGCCAGTAGGCCTGCCGAGGTCCAGCCGCGGATGCCTCGCCGGCGCCAAGGGCTGCGACGAGGGCTTCGACGGTTGCCGCACTGACCTCTGGCGCGCCGTACCAGCGCGGCGAGAGATCGATGCCCGCCAGCGCCGCCTGTTCCGCGAGCGCTGGGCCGATCATGCGCGCGGCCTCGTCACGACAGCGTCACCACGGTGCTGAGCGGTGCGCCGGTCGGGGCATTGGTCAGGGCTCCGGCTTCGACGGCGGCTATAAGTTGGCCGGCGGGTAGGGGGACCGCGGAGTCCGAGGCGTTGAAGAGCATGGTCATCGTGGCGCCATCGCCCATGGTCCATGCGACGCGCACGACACCGTGCTCTGCCTCGATGATCCGGCCGGCGTAAGGCGCGATGTTTTTCAGCCGGGGAACCACGTGATTGGCTCGCGCTTTGAGCAGGCCGGAGTAAAGGGCCAGCCACTGCGCGCCTTCCGGCGTCTGCGGCTTGGTCCAATCGATCCGCGACATGGCGAACGTTGCCATGTCGTTGGGGTCGGGAATGTCCTCGCGGGTGTCGGGATCGACGAACGCATCGAATTTGGCGAACTCGTTGCGGCGGCCTTTGCGCACCGCGGCGGCGAGGTCGCCGTCGAAGTCGGTGAAGAAGCAGAACGGGTTGGTTTCGCCCCATTCCTCGCCCATCCAGAGGAGCGGGATTTGTGGGGCCAGAAGATGCACCGCCGTCAGCGCTGCCAGCATCTCGCGCGTTGTCAGGGAGATGAGCCGGTCGCCGAAGGCGCGGTTGCCCACCTGATCGTGGTTTTGGTTGAAGATCACGAACGCGGTGAGGGGCTGGCCGGCGGATGGGACGCCGCGCGGGGTGTTGTCGTGGATCTTTGACGGCTCGCCCTGGAATATGAAGCCTTCCGTCAGGGCGCGGGCGAGCTTGCCCCAGCGGTTGTCGACGAAGTCGCCATAGTATCCCTCGCTCTCGCCGGTGGCGATGGGATGGATGACGTTGTGGTAGTCGTCGTTCCACTCGCCGGTGAAGAGGGTTGGCGCGCCATTCTCATAAGGGTGGAGGAAGATGACGTTGCGCTCGTCCTCGGTATGCAGGTGCACCGGGCGGTCGAAGCGGTTGCGGATGGCCGATGCCATCTCGACCAGAATGTGCCGCTCGGACGGGTCGCGGATGTGGTCAATGGCGTCGAAGCGCAGGCCATCGAAACGGAACTCTGACAGCCAGTAGAGCGGGTTGGCGATGAAGAAGTCGCGCACTGCGGGTTCGTCGAAGGCGATGGCGGCGCCCCAAGGGGTGTGGCGGTCGGCGTCGAAGAAGCGCGAGGCGTATTTGCCGAGATAATTCCCGTCCGGGCCGAAGTGGTTGTAGACGACGTCGAGGAAGACCACCAAGCCGCGGGCGTGGGCGGCGTCGATCAGGGCTTTGAGATCGTCCGTGGAGCCGTAGGCGTTGTGCGGTGCATAAAGAAGGACGCCGTCGTAGCCCCAGCCGCGATTGCCGCCGAATTGGGCGAGCGGCAGGAGTTCGATGGCGGTCACGCCGGCCGCCACGAGGTGGTCGAGCTTGTCGATGGCGGCGCGGTATGTTCCGCCGGGCGTGAACGTGCCGATGTGGAGCTCCATGATGACGGTTTCGTGCCAGGGCCGGCCCTGCCAGTTGGTCTGCCATTGGTATGCGCCGTGATCGACGAGTGTTGAGAGGCCGTGGACGTTGCCCATTTGCGCCCGCGCGGCCGGGTCGGGCACGCAAAAGCCGTCGGGCAGAACGAAGCCGTATCCCTCGCCGGGTGCGACGGCGGCGGTGTCGATGGTGAACCAGCCGCCGTCAACCGCCTGCATCGGCAAGTCGCCCGATGGGGTGCGCAGCGACAGGGTCGGCTGATCGGGCGCCCATAGCGCAAACCGCGTTGTGCCGTTCGCGAGCGGCTGCGGTCCCCATTGCGGCCGGGTGTGAGGCCCCTCCCCCATGGCGCTCTCCATCAGTGCACCGTGGTCCAACGGGCGACCATTGAATGCTCGCCCACTTGGAGCGCGCCGGTGGCACTGGGTCCATTGCCGTCGGGGTAGGCCTCGCCGCTCGCTGTGTCGAAGAGGAGCGACCACTCGGCGTCCGCCAGCGCGTCGGGCGGCGCGAAGGTTGCCGGCTCTCCGCCAGCGTTGGACACCAGCCAGAGGCGCGTGCCGTCCTCGCCGGCGAGGAGCATTGCGGTCGCTTTAGGGTCGCCCTTGTGCCAATCCGCCTCGGCCATCCTTGTGCCATCGCTCCGTAACCAGCTCACGTTCCGCACCTCCCCCTCCGGTGCGCGATCGACCTTCTCACCATGCAGGAAGCTGCGTTGGCGCAGCAGCGGGAAACGCCGCCGGATTGCGGTCATCTTGCGGGTGAAATCGAGCATCGCGGCATCGCGCTGATCGTGGTCGCCCCAGGAAAGCCAGTTCATCTCCGTGTCCTGACAATAGGCATTGTTGTTGCCGAACTGCGTGCGGCCCACTTCGTCGCCCATAAGGAGCATGGGGGTGCCTTGGCTGACGAGCTGCGTTGCCATGAAGGCGCGTCGCAGGCGGGCGCGCAGGTCTAAAATGCGCTCATCGTCGGTCGGGCCTTCGACGCCGCAGTTGAAGGAGCGGTTGTCGTCGTGCCCGTCCTGGCCGCCTTCGCCGTTCGCCTCGTTGTGCTTTTCGCTGTAGCTGACGAGGTCGTTCATGGTGAAGCCGTCGTGGGCGGTGACGAAGTTGACGCTCGCCCAAGGCCGGCGCCCGTGGCGATCGAACATGTCGGCCGAGCCCAACAGGTTGCGGGCGAGAGTTGGCAGGCTGCCGCGATCGCCGCGCCAGTAGGAGCGGACATCATCGCGGTAGCGGCCGTTCCACTCCGCCCAGCCGGCTGGGAAGTTGCCCACCTGATAGCCGTCGAGGCCCAAGTCCCACGGCTCGGCGATCATCTTCACTTTGTTGAGGACCGGGTCCTGCAGGACGGCGTCGAGGAACGCGGCCGATGGGTCGAAGCCGCCGCCTTCGCGGGCCATGGAGGGCGCGAGGTCGAAGCGGAAGCCGTCCACCTGGCAGACGTCCACCCAGTAGCGCAGGGAATCCATCACCATCTGCATCACCCGCGGATGGCCCACATTCAGCGTGTTTCCGGTGCCTGTGCTGTCGGCATAGTAGCGGCGGTGTTCGGAGAGGCGGTAGTAGACCGCGTTGTCGATGCCGCGGAATGAGAGGGTCGGGCCGAGTTGATTGCCCTCTGCGGTGTGGTTGTAGACGACGTCTAGGATGACCTCGATGCCGGCCTCGTGGAGGCGGCGGACCATGTATTTGAACTCATGGTGGCTGGCGTTCGGTTGGAGGTAGCGGGGGGCGGGTGCGAAGAAGCTGAGCGAATTGTAGCCCCAGTAGTTGGTGAGGCCTTTGGCGAGCAAAAAGCGGTCGTTGGGGAAGGCGTGGACCGGCATCAGCTCGATGGCCGTGACGCCGAGCTTGACGAGGTAGTCGATGACGCGGGGATCGGCGAGGCCGGAGAATGTGCCGCGCACGGGCTCGGGCACGTCGGGGTGCATCGCCGTCAGCCCCTTCACGTGGGCCTCGTAGATGATCGTTTCGGCCCAGGGGCGCTTGGGGCGCTTATGGTCGCCCCAGGTCACGGCTTCATCGACGACGACGCACTTGGGCATTGCGGGGCCGGAATCGCGCCGGTCGAACGACAGGTCCATGCGGCGGGAGCCTAGGCGGTAGCCAAACATGGAATCGTGCCAACGGAGCTCGCCCTTGAGGGCCCTGGCGTAGGGGTCAATCAGCAGCTTATTCGGGTTGAATCTGTGGCCTGCGTCCGGTTCGTAGGGGCCGTGAACGCGGTAGCCGTAGGCTTGGCCGGGCCGGATGTCTGGAAAGTAGCCGTGCCAGATGCTGTGGGTGTTTTCCGGCAGTGCGATGCGCTGCGTTTCGCGCCGACCGGAGCTGTCGAACAGGCATAGCTCGACCTTGGTGGCGTTCGCGGAGAAGAGCGCGAAGTTGGTGCCCGAGCCGTCCCACGATGCGCCCCGCGGCAGGGGCGAGCCCGCTTCGACGCGCATACTAAACGCAGACCAGGGCGTGCGCCGGGGTGGAGGCGCGCCACGCCCCGCGAAGGCCCGATTTCGGTCCCCGACCCCATCGCATTGTCATCACCAGCGGCTGCGCCCCGGACAAAACTCCACCCCGTCAGGCTGTGGCGGATGCGGGCGTGAGGATCAAGACGCCGAGCGGCGGCAGCGTCAGCTCCGCAGAGGCCGGCTGGCCGTGATAGCCCTTCTCTTCGGCCTGGATTTCACCAGCGTTGCCGGTGTTCGAGCCGCCATAGGCGCCAGCGTCGGAGTTGAGCGCTTCGCGCCAGGCGCCGCCGCGGGGCAGCCCGATGCGGTAATCGGTCCGCACGACCGGCGTGAAGTTACACACAACAACGGCCGGCGTGCCGTCCGCGGCGTAGCGGGCGAAGACGTAGATCGATGATGTTTCGTCGGAGAAGTCGATCCACGAGAAGCCGCCGGGGTTGCAGTCTTGCTCATGGAGCGCGGGTAGGCTGGCGTAGAGGCGGTTGAGATCGCGCACGAGCGCTTGGACGCCGCGGTGGTCTTCGCGCTCCAGCACGTGCCAGTCGAGGCTTTGGTCAAAATTCCATTCGCGCGGCTGGGCGAATTCGCCGCCCATGAAGAGGAGCTTTTTGCCGGGGTGGGTCCACATGAAGGCGTAGTAGGCGCGAAGGTTCGCGAAGGCCTGCCACCGGTCGCCCGGCATCTTGTTGATGAGCGACTGTTTGCCGTGCACCACCTCGTCGTGGCTGAGGGGCAGGATGAAGTTCTCGTTGAAGGCGTAGACCAGCCCGAACGTCATCTTGTGGTGGTGATAGCGCCGGTGGATAGGGTCTTGCTGCATGTACTCCAGCGTGTCGTGCATCCAGCCCATGTTCCACTTGTAGTCAAAGCCAAGGCCGCCGTAGCCGACGGGGTGGGAGACTTTGGGGAACGCGGTCGATTCTTCCGCAGCGGTGATGGCGCCGGTGGCGCTTTCGCTGATCGTTGAGTTCAGCGACTTGAAGAACTCGATGCTCTCAAGGTTTTCGCGGCCGCCATATTGGTTGGGCACCCACTGGCCTTCGTCGCGGCTGTAGTCGCGGTAGAGCATTGATGCGACGGCATCGACGCGCAGCCCGTCGATGTGAAACTGTTCCAGCCAGTAGGCGGCGTTGGCCTCCAGGAAGTTGCGCACCTCGTTGCGGCCGAGGTTGTAGATCAGCGTGTTCCAGTCCTGGTGGAAGCCCTCGCGCGGATCTTGATGTTCATAGAGCGCTGTGCCGTCGAAGCGCCCTAGGCCGTGGGCATCCATGGGGAAGTGGGCCGGGACCCAGTCGATGAGGACGCCGATGCCTTCCTGGTGGGCGCGATCGATGAAGCG
>ERZ1740058.971-NODE-971-length-16327-cov-9.339725_pt1 | contig 16327 bp, 13 predicted proteins | sample MGYA00581745_ERZ1740058 | MGnify/ENA primary metagenome ERZ1740058 (study PRJEB43018, sample SAMN04849742) | marine metagenome | isolation source: floating plastic debris | place: Pacific Ocean | collected 2008-08-30 | study: EMG produced TPA metagenomics assembly... | reverse complement strand
TAGAATCGGATAAAGCTACGTTTGAACTGACGGCTGAAGCCGAAGGTACCCTACGTATTGTAGCCCAGGTGGGCGATACGCTCGAGATTGGAACCTTAGCCTGCCGTATTGAAGTAGGCCAGCAGACTGAGGCCACTCAATCTGCCGGATCATCACCCATAGCAGCCTCGAGCCAACCTGCAACCGAAGAAAGTAAAACTGATACCTCAAGTAACGGACAGTCGTACACGACCGGACATGCTTCACCGGCAGCAGCCAAAATACTGGCCGAAAAAAATATTGATCCGAAAGACGTAAAGGGGACAGGACGCGATGGGCGCATTACGAAGGAAGATGCCATTGAAGCCAAAAAGTCTGCACCTAAGCCAGCCGAGGCTCCCAAAGAACAAGCAGTGGAGACTCCGGCAGAAAGTGCTCCGGTTGTGGCCGGAGAGCGACAGCAGCGCCGTGAGAAGATGACTACGCTTCGTAAGACTATCTCCCGCCGATTGGTAGCCGCCAAAAACGAAACGGCTATGCTCACTACCTTCAACGAAGTGGACATGAAGCCAGTGATGGACCTGCGGAAGAAGTACAAGGAAATGTTTAAGGAGAAGTACGAAGTGGGCCTCGGGTTTATGTCGTTCTTCACTAAAGCTGCTTGTCAGGCCTTGCAGGAGTGGCCCGCTGTAAACGCCATGCTCGATGAGAATGAAATCATATACAATGACTACTGCGATGTCTCTATTGCGGTTTCATCTCCCCGAGGACTAGTGGTTCCCGTTATTCGTAATGCGGAAAAGCTTTCGTTTGATCAAGTGGAGAAAGAAGTAGTTCGCTTAGCAGTAAAGGCCCGCGACGGTAAGCTGAGCATTGAGGAGATGACGGGCGGAACGTTTACGATTACCAACGGAGGTATTTTCGGCTCTATGCTTTCTACCCCGATCATTAATCAGCCGCAGTCGGCCATTCTAGGAATGCATAATATTGTGGAGCGCCCGGTAGCCATCAATGGCGAGGTAGTCATTCGGCCGGTAATGTACGTGGCCCTTTCCTATGACCACCGTATTGTGGACGGACGAGAATCGGTAAGCTTCCTGTACCGTATTAAGGAGCTAATTGAAGATCCAACGCGGTTACTTCTTGGAATATAGCGCATAGAATCGTAAGGACTCTAATTCTTTACCATCACTGTAAGCTGTCAGTCCAACAACAGTTTTATGAAGAAGATCATTCGTGGCTACGTTGCCGCATATAATAATTTTGATGTTCCGGGCATGATCCGGCACCTGAGCGATGATATAGTTTTCCAGAATGTTTCCGGGGGAGAAGTAACGTTGGAACTAACCGGCAAAGATGCTTTTAGAGAACAAGCTGAACAGGCTTCCAAGCTATTCAAGAGTCGAAAACAAACAATAGATGATATTCAGATCCTGGATAACGTGGCTGAAGTGCTAATTAATTATGAGGGCGTTCTCGCCCAGGATTTACCCAACGGTCTAAAAGCGGGCGATCTCCTTCGTCTTCAAGGCAAGTCTGTTTTTACTTTTTTAAAAAACAAGATTGTTAAGCTTCGAGATGAAAGTTAATCAACAACCACTTTCAGGCACTCTGAGTCTAATATTCACTATTGCCATTTAACTACCCAATACGCCTAGTCAGTAATGAAATTTCCAGAGCCTTTTGTTTGTTCATAAGCAGGAAAACAGGAATTCGCGGGGTAGAATCTCGCTTTCGTAGTGGGGTTTATTATCTTTGCCTCGCTGCACTACAGCGCACCTGTAAATTAGCTAACTATTAATCAGAAATACTTTATGGATTTTGATGTAACAGTCATTGGTTCCGGTCCGGGCGGCTACGTAGCGGCCATTCGCTGCGCCCAACTTGGTATGAAAACTGCTATTGTAGAGAAGTACAACGAACTAGGCGGCACCTGCCTCAACGTTGGCTGTATCCCCTCCAAAGCATTACTAGATTCTACCGAACACTTTCATAACGCTCACGAGCATTTTGCCGAGCACGGCATTGATTTAAACGACTTGAAAGTAGACCTGCCCCGCATGATAGAGCGCAAGCGCGGAGTAGTAAAGCAGACAACCGACGGAATCGATTTCTTAATGAAGAAGAATAAGATTACCGTATACCACGGCATGGGTTCTTTCAAGGATAAAACTACCATTGAAGTGAAGAAAGATGACGGTAAAACTGAGTCATTCACTTCCAAGAATACGATTATTGCCACGGGTTCTAAGCCTTCCAGTCTGCCCTTTATTGAAATTGACAAAAAGCGGATTATTACTAGCACCGAGGCCCTCGAGTTGCAGAAAGTACCTAAGCATATGATTATCATCGGCGGGGGATATATTGGTTTGGAGTTGGGTTCCGTTTACGCCCGACTCGGTTCTAAGATTACGGTGTTTGAGTACATGGATAGAATCACTCCGCTAATTGACATCACCCTTTCTAAAGAACTCACTAAAGTGCTGAAAAAGCTAGATTTTGATTTCCGGCTCAAGCATAAAGTGACTTCGGTAAAAAGTACCAGCCGACAGGTGACGGTGACTGCCGAAGACAGCAAAGGCGAAACCGTAGAAGTGAAGGGTGATATTTGCCTGGTAAGCGTAGGTCGCCGTCCGTACACCGACGGGTTAGGATTAGAAAATATTGGTCTGGAAGTCAACCAGCAGGGTAAGATTACAGTAGACGATCATCTGAAAACCAAACTGGACAACATCTACGCCATTGGCGATGTGATTGATAAAGGCCCAATGCTGGCTCATAAAGCCGAAGAAGAAGGCGTGTACGTAGCCGAACTACTTGCCGGACAAAAGCCTCATCTGAAAAATCTGTTAATACCAAGTGTGGTGTACACCTGGCCCGAAGTTGCGAGTGTGGGCTACACCGAAGAGCAACTGAAAGAGCAAGGTCGTAAATACAAATCTGGCTCATTTCCGTTTAAAGCTTCCGGACGCGCCCGCGCCAGCATGGATACCGACGGACTGGTAAAAGTATTAGCCGATGCTGAAACCGATGAAATACTCGGCGTACATATGATCGGCCCCCGCGCAGCGGATATGATTGCCGAAGCCGTAGTAGCCATGGAGTACCGTGCCTCGGCAGAAGACATCGCTCGTATGTCACACGCCCACCCCACCTTCACTGAAGCTATGAAAGAAGCTAGTTTAGCTGCTACTGAGAATCGGGCGTTGCATATATAAGGTTGTGTGGTATTTGGGTGTTAGGGTGTTTGAGTTCTAATCTATTAGCTTTTTAGTCAACAAAAGACTAATGATGAGTTTGAAGCGCACTGGAATCTTTATCGGTCTTACCATAGTTATCCTAGCAGTTGGGGCAGTCATGTACATCATGTACCAAATCCATGATCGACCACAAAAACCCTCCAGACCTTATCCGTACTATACAGAAGACGTAGCATTTGAGAATAGCTCGGCAGGCATCACATTGGCAGGAACACTGACATTGCCATCGGCTCAGGGAAACTTTCCGGCAGCTATTCTAATTTCTGGAAGTGGCCCTCAAAACCGAGATGAAGAGATTGCTGGGCACAGACCCTTTCTAATCATTGCCAACCATCTGACAAAACAAGGAGTAGCCGTTTTGAGGTGTGATGACCGAGGCGTTGGTCAATCCACCGGTGACTTTCAAGCCGCTACGACAGCCGATTTCGCGACAGATGTAGCTGCTTCTATCCAATTCTTAAAAAGCAGAAAAGAAATCAACACTGATAAAATAGGTTTGATCGGCCATAGCGAAGGCGGAATGGTCGCCCCTTTGGTAGCCTCTAAGTCCGAGGATGTAAGTTTTATGGTTATGCTGGCTGGCCCCGGGATTGACTTAGTAGAAGTCATAATGATGCAGAAAGAACTAGTCTCCAGAGCTGATGGTGTTTCGGAATCTGATATTAAAAAATGGGTACTACCCGTGCATGAGAAAGCATGTCGCATGATAACGACCTACACTGACACTGCTGCCCTAAAGGCTGACCTGAAAGTCCTCATTGAAAAGGCCTATGATAAAAGCCCGCCTGATTTAATGCCCTCGGACATACCGAAGGAAGAGGTAATCTCAACGCAGGTTAAATACTGGTCATCAGACTGGTACAGATATTTTCTGAAGTATGATCCAGCAGCAGTACTGGAGAAGGTAAGCTGTCCTGTCCTCGCTTTGAACGGAGAGAAAGATTTGCAAGTAACCCCTGAGGAAAACCTTTCCGCAATTGATAATGCGTTTAAAAAAGGAGGTAATACAAATGTGACGGTCAAAGAGTTGCCGAATCTTAATCATCTTTTCCAAAATTGTGAAACCGGATCTCCCGAAGAATACGAAAAAATTGAGGAGACTTTCTCGCCTATAGCATTAAAAGAAATGTCGGACTGGATTCTAGAGCAAGTACAGTAGTAAGTTGGCTAACGAGACGTAAGTGCTATGCTACAGCGAAGCCTTTACCAGTCGTGAATATGTGATTTGAACAAGGAAGTAACTGAACATTTGAATATCTGAGCACCTGAACACATTAACACTCAAACACCTTAAATGAAACATTGGATACTTTTCTATCTTAGCATAGTTCTTTTTGCATGCCAACCCCCGGAAACAAACGAAATTGCGGAAAAAGTAACTCCTTCTCAGTATGTAGATTCAACTAATCTGATTTACCAGATACTGGCGGAGCGGGAAAATTCGGTACTTGATTCAGTCATCAATCATCCCGAAACTTTTGAAATTCAAATACTTTACACGCAGATTGATCGCGACTCAGCGAATCGTCCCTCGTTTACTTCGCACTACTACGGTATTGATACTAACAATTATTTTTATCCGGCTAGTACAGTAAAGATGCCTGCTGCATTTCTGGCATTAGAAAAACTGAACGAACTAAACGTTGACGGACTAACCAAATACTCCACCATGCTCACCGATAGCGCGGCGGACGGGCAGACCCGAGTAACCGAAGACCTTACCTCAGAAAGCGGGATGCCGTCGGTGGCGCACTACATCAAAAAGATATTTTTGGTAAGCGATAACGATGCTTTTAATCGGCTGTACGAATTCTTAGGACAAGAATATCTCAACGACCAACTCCACGAGAAGGGCTACGACCAACTACACGTCATTCATAGGTTAGCAATTTTCAATACTCCAGAACAAAATCGCCGGACGAATCCAGTTTCCTTTTACGATAACGCGGACATTCTGTACCAGCAAGAACTAGTAGAAAGCAGTCGCGACTTCCGGATGCAGACTCAGAACCTTCGTAAAGGCGTAGGGTTTATGAGGAATGATTCGCTGATTAATGAGCCGAAGGATTTCAGTCAGAATAATTTCGTTGCGGCTCGCACCTTGCAGGATATGCTGAAAGCCATCATTTTTCCTGATGCAGTGCCCGAAGAACAGCAGTTCAATCTTACCGAAGACGATTATCAGTTTTTGTACCGCTACATGTCGCAACTTCCGTCCGAGACCACCTTTCCCAACTATGCTGCCGATACTACCGAAGATTACTACGATAGTTACGTTAAATTCTTTCTCTTTGGTGACACCAAGGAATCGCTACCTAAAAATATTCGCATCTTCAATAAAATCGGGATGGCATATGGTTACCTGACCGATAATGCCTACGTGATAGATTTTGAGAGCAATACCGAATTTCTGCTGACAGCGGTAATTTACGTGAACAAGAACCAGATTCTGAACGATGGTGTTTACGAGTACGATGATGTGGGTATCCCATTTCTAGCTGATTTGGGCCGAGCCATCTTCGAGTATGAACTAGCCTGCGACCGACCTAACCTTCCCGATTTAAGTAGATACCAAGTGACGTATGATAAAAGTAACGAAGCTATGTAGCTATCTGATCCTAATAGGTATGATAGTCGCTTGTTCCGAACCCCGACCATCTCTGAGCGAACGTACTCTTCCTATTATCGATAGCATTAAGACCGAATACGCTCCCGATAAGCGGGTAGCTTTGTTCGCTATTGAGTCAACGGAAAAAGGTGATACACTGGTTTTAAACGGTGAAACCGATCAGCCTCAGGCAAAGCAAAAACTATTGGCAGCCTTAGATACTACCGGAATTATCTATCAAGATAGTATTCAAACGCTACCTGAAGCTTCACTGGGCGAAGATACTTTAGGCGTAGTTTCCATTTCGGTCGCCAACATCCGTTCTCAACCCAAACATTCAGGCGAACTGGCTACTCAGGCTACGATGGGCACCCCACTGCGAATCTTGAAAAAACAGGGTGATTGGCATTTAGTGCAAACTCCCGATAAGTACATTAGTTGGATGCAGGGCAGCTTTCAACCCATGAATGCTGATACTTTTCAGACTTGGCAAGAAGCCAATAAAATCATTTATACCAATCCCTACGGCTTTGCCTATCTGGATGAAAATATGGAGCATACCGTTTCTGATCTAGTGATGGGCAACATCATGCAAGTAAAAGATGAAAACCGAGGCGTGTACTGGGTGGAACTACCCGACGGGCGGGAAGCCTACGTGAAGCGAAATGAAGCAGTTATGTTGAATGATTGGCTCACTGAGGTGAAAGCTACGGAAGAGTCGGTGGTAGAAACCGCCTTTCAGTTGATGGGTGTTCCCTACTTATGGGGTGGTACTTCCGCTAAAGGAGTGGATTGCAGTGGCTACACTAAAACCATCTACTTTATGAACGGTAAGGTGCTTCCCCGGGATGCTTCTCAGCAGGTACACGCTGGTGAGTTAGTAGACGAAAATAAAAACTTCAAAAATCTCCGTCCCGGCGATTTACTCTTCTTCGGACGAGCGGCTACTGACAGCACCCGCGAACGAGTTACCCACGTAGGTATGTGGATCGGCAACGATGAGTTCATTCACTCGCCTGGTTTAGAAGCCCACGTAAAAATCAGCAGCATCGATCCCGAATCGAAACACTACGATGAATTCAACCTGAACCGCTATCTCCGCACTAAACGCATGCTTACCAGCAACCGCGACATTCTGACCTTAAAGGATGTCAAGTTATTCTAGGTTTTGTATCTTTCTTGTATGGATTTCAAGAAACAATTAGAAGCATTTCAATCTGAGACCTGTCGCCGATTTAATTCCATTGACGCAAAACTATCTTTGAAGGATAACATTACTGACATACAGACTGAGTTTAAAGAAGTTAGTATGTCGGTAGATAACGTATATGAATTTATGGGCAAGATGCCTAATCTTCAGAACGAAGAAATAGGCGATATCAAACGACGGTTAACTAAGCTTGAGCAGTCTTTCTGATCTACTGTTTCTCTTGTTATTATGTTGGTGCCCATATAATGACTATACTGAATGAAGCATACTTCAATATTAGTTTTTTCATTCCTTCTCTTTAGTCTGAATCTAGTTGGTCAAAATCGTGTAATTCATGGAAGAGTGCTTTCGGAAGACTTAGAACCTTTGCCAGGATTACAAATCCGCAACTCGAGCGATTCAACACTCGGAAAAACGAATATGGATGGTTACTTCGAAATTAGTATAAATCAACAAACGGATAGTTTATTTTTTTGCTACATAGGAATGGAATGGGCAAGTATTAGATTAACAAGGGGTTGTAATCTAATAGAAGTTTTAATTATGTATGATGTTCTTTATCATTACATATCATCTAAAAAAGTAGACCGTCTTCGTAAAAGAAGATACGACGGTTTGACTAAAAAACATCATAATGCTGTACAAGACGGTCTGTTTAGTAGTAACGAGCTCTGCTATGATAGATCATTTGAACCACATAAACCTGTGCTAGATACTATCAGCAAAGACTTAAAATTGCAAAGAGAAGAAATCAAAAAAGCTTTTAAAGCATTGAGTATTGCAGATACAATTAAGATCCCTTATTCAGGAACTTGGAGATACGACGGGACAGATAGAACTGCCTTATTTCCTTTTTCTTATGTGGTCACTGGAAATAACTTCGATTGCATTCTCAAAGGAAGGATAATAGAAAAGAGTAAAAGAAAAGGGAGCTATAACATCATTTACGAAGTTCTTGACATTAGTGGATGCAAGTATCAAAATATCGCACTTGATAGACAAGAAGTATTCCTTGGAGATACAATTGTTCACAACATGAAATATTTTGAACTTCTATGGGAAAAATGATCATGGTCGCCAATAGATAATAAAGCCTATACTGGGCTTGGTCGGGCTGGAAAGCTTTTAGCAACTTAAATTTATCGTGTGCTGCGGACACTTTTACGCTGTTTAACCAGCACGGTTTTTATCTAGACGAAGGGGGAGCTTCTTATTTCTACCTATAGGGTACTTAGTTGTTCCAACCTCCTGAAAGCATAAAACAGTGAGGCTACTTGCATGGATTGTACCAACTTGTTTTCGTAGAGTAACTGTTTGACTCCCTCTAATGGCATTAGTATTACTTCAATTTCTTCTCCGGTATCTAATTTTTGCTCGGCGGTTTTGCGGGCGTTAAGACAAAGAAAGGAGATTGACAGATTATTATGGTTGGCTGGATTGGGCGATACTCGGGCGATTTCTTCCCAATTCTCTCCGATATAACCCGTTTCTTCTAATAGCTCCCGCTGTACCGCTTCCATTTCTGGTTCACCGGGGTCTACCGCTCCGCCGGGTAGTTCCAGAATAGCTTCCCCGTAAGCATGGCGGTACTGGCGAATTAGCACAATTTCCCGCTCGGAAGTGATGGCAGTGACGTTCGCCCAATTGGGATACTCCAGCGTATAGTAAGGTTCAATAATCTGTCCGTTCGGCATTTGGCAGACATCTGCTCGTACCTTAATCCAACGGTCTTGCAGTAGGTACTTTTGGGAGAGAGTTTTCCAGTTTAGATTTTTCAAGGAATGAAAATTAGTTTCTCATGCAAGATATACTTTCTAGCGGTGAGCTAATAATCATTTTTTCCAGAGCCGTTTATTTACTACGCGCTCGATCACTTCTTCGCGATGATTGCGGCTGATAGGAATACGGTGCGACTGGATAACGACTTCGTGGTTCTCAATGGCTTCTATTTTCGGAACAGAAACTATATACGATTTGTGCACTCGGATAAAATCCTGATGCTCCAATTTCTCCTCTACATTTTTAAGGTACAGTAGTGTCATATACTTGCCGTGGATGGTATGAATCACTACGTAGTTCTGCATGGCCTGCACGTACAGTATATCGTTGAAGTAGATACGCTCATACTTATTATCACACTTAATAAAAAAGTAATCGGTATCCGAGTTATTTGGCAAGGCATTCGGAGCAGTTGCCGGATGAAGTAATTGGTGGTAGTCCTTAGCCTTGGTTACTGCCTTAAAAAAGCGCGTGAACGTGATCGGCTTAAGTAGATAATCCAAAACATCTAGCTGAAAGCCTTCTAGTGCGTAGCTAGGATAGGCCGTAGTAATAATCACCAAGGGAGGATTTTGAGTCATTTTCAGGAACTCAATACCACTGAGTACTGGCATCTGAATATCGAGAAAAATTAGATCAATCTCGTGTTCGTCTAGCAATTGGGTCAGCACTACCGGATTATTACCTGATCCTACCAGTTGCAAGAATTCTACTTCGCGCACATAATTAGCGATACATTCCCTGGCCAGTGGCTCATCATCAATCGTTACGCATTTTAGTACCATTCAAATACTGTTTTCTTTTAGAAGAAGGTCATGCTGCATTGCGTGAGCCTGCGACTGAAGCTCAAGCGTAAGATAGACTTTGAATTGCTGATCGTCTGTTTGTACTGACAAATCATAGTGTTCAGGGTAAAGTAAATCCAGGCGGCGGCGCACATTCTTTAGCCCGATACCACCGTAGTGGCTCATCACATCCAATGACTCACTCAGCTCAGTCGTGCTATTCGCAATATTTGCGTGTAATCGGTAACCCTTCAATTCTATGCTAATAGAAATCCAGTTGGAATCGTCCGGATGTTGAGATACATGCTTAAAGGCATTTTCCACAAAGGGCATTAGAATGAAGGGAGCAATAGTCAAAGTACCTGAACGAAGTGGCTCAAGATATACGCGCACCTCAACGTGATGGTCTTGCCGAAGTTTTGCCAGTTCAATGAAGTTTTCCAGATACGCTAACTCCCGATCCAAAGGAATTCGCTGCTCGTTGCATTCGTACAACTGATAACGCAATAAGTCCGAAAATTTAGCGAGTGAGTCGGAAGCCTCATCCGGGTTTTTATGAATAAGTACAAAGATGGAGTTGATAGTATTGAACAGAAAGTGCGGATTGAACTGTGATTTGAGGAACTTTAGCTCGGTTTCCAGTTTTTCTTTTTCCAGGGCTTGTTGCTTCCGCTCTAAGGCTTGTTGCTTTCGCTGAGCCTGTACCCAGTTTTTGGTGAGTTTAATACTCATCGCCAGCGTCATACTCGCTACCGTAGAGGGAAGCGCATTAGTTTTAAAGAGAAAGAAATACTGATCGGGACTTACTTGGTACAGCTCCTGAAAGGTTTGATCTGACCACCAGGCACTTGCATAATAACCACTAGTGATGAAGGCAGCCGTGCTTACACAAGTCAGTATCAATAGGCTCACGTATTCGCCATATCGTCCTTTTTCCAAGAACTTCGGGATCAGGTAGTACAGATTGAAGTATACGCCCACCGCCTGAAAAAATACGTAGAAAACGTACTTAAATGAGTATACCGAGAAGAAGATGCTGTTCACCGCTTCCCAAGCATTACCAATACGTAAGGCCCACCACAGATAATGGTAGAGCATCCAAAATAGCAAATGATAAAGCTTATACTTAAAGAACCATTCGTAGCGAGGATTATTCATAAACAAAAAGGCATATCATTTTCAATATCGTCAACAGTAACGCAGCGTACAACCCGAAAGATATTCGCACTCTTCAGAAATACTGCTATAACGATTCAGAACATATCAATTTGCACAAATTCTAAGCAATCTGCACTATCCAAAATATGATTTGCAGGGAATAGTTGATTAAGTGTCGGCATATGTTGACGAACGGTTGTAAACCCTATTTTTCGCTACATCTAAAGCTATTTTTCGCTCACTTTGTCATTCATCAAGTTTCTCTTACCACTGAGCATGTAGATTTTGAGAAGCCTCCGAGCTGGATTTGATTTGATCCGTAACCAAAAATCAAATTCATGCGAGTTCCTTTAATCCTCACTTTCCATCTCTTCTTTTCCTACGCGAATGCTCAAAATGAAGGGACAATCATTTCGAGGGCGGTTGAGCAACAGATCCAAAAATTATCTGAGCTACGAACTGCTGCTGAAAAAAACGATGATCTTGACAACTGGCTGACCTACTACGATGAAGCTGCGATTAGTATGCCCGAGTACCAACCTACTCTGACGGGTATCGATGAAATCTCTGCATTCTACCAACAGATTTTCCGCCGACAAGATATTAGTATCCTTCAAAGAAGGACCGAAGAATTTGTTCGCCTTGATAGTACGTTTGTTGAGATTGGCGTCTTCACTAAGGAATATACTGACTTAGAATTGGACACTACTTTCAACCAAAACGGTAAGTACTGGAATGTTTGGGGAGTTCAACCAGATGGCAGCTTATCACTTAAAGGCGAGTCCTACGGCTTTTTCCATCCGGTTGAGCATCCGGAAGCATTAACTGTTGAATTATCCTCTGAGCAATCTTCAGCGGAAGCTTTTTACTCTAGTCAAAAAATCCCCCTGGAACTGCGGGCTTACAGCGCACTTGGGGCAAAGTACGTCACCCTTCGCTCTGGTGAGTTGCGATCAGAACTCTATGCCGACGATGCCAAATTTATGCATTTTCAAGAACCAACCGTGAGTGGCATTGACGAAATAAAGCCTTACCTGATCAAGTATAACCAAGGCGATGTAACGATTGATTTTATAGAAACCTCTACCTACCACTACGAAGCGACCGATGACCATATCCTCGCATACACCAAATTCAAGGTAAAATGGACTGTCCCTAACTTCTCGGGAAGAACTGAAGGAAAAGGCATTCGAATTTGGCAACGGCAAGCCGACCACTCACTCAAAATATTCCGGCTAATCGGCTCCCATAACCATCTGGATTAACTACTAGACAAGAATACTACAAAAGGGAAGTTTTGCCGGACCTGTTCCGGCATCTCCCTCCTACTATGCAGGAGTCCCCGGAACAAGTCCGGGGACACATATAATCAAAAATACCCTAAAAAATGCCCATAAAAACAATCATACTCATTTGGCTATTCGGCTGGTTCATGCAACCTGTGCTAGCCCAACTATCTGGAAAAGTGACTGACACCACCGGAGAGGCACTGCCGTTTGTAAATGTCCTACTACTCAATGCGGCTGATTCGGCACTGGCGAAGGGAGCCATCACTGATGAATCTGGAACCTACGTTTTGGAAGGTGTAATCTCTGGAAATTATCTTCTCCAGCTTAGGGCAGTAGGATGGCAGACCTATGAGTCTGACCCTTTTGACGTAGCAAACGGCAAACGAAAAGATTTCGGAGCCCAAATACTGCGTGAAAATACCCAGCAATTGAGCGAAGTAGTTATTCAAGCGGAAAAGCCTCTGTTTCAGCAGGAGATAGATCGAACCGTTGTTAACGTTGAGAGTAGCGTAATGACTAAAGGAAGTTCAGCTTTACAAGTACTAGAACGATCACCCGGAGTATCATTAGATCACCAAAACGGCGGCATTATGCTCAACGGCCAAAGCGGAGTAGCCGTGATGATAAACGGAAAACTAATGCGCTTACCCGTAGCTCAGGTAGTAGCGATGCTGAATGGTATGAGTGCGGATAATATTGAGACAATAGAATTACTAACCAGCCCCCCCGCCAAATACGATGCTGAAGGAAGTGCCGGAATAATCAATATTATACTTAAGGAAAATAAGGAAGTCGGCACTACGGGCACGCTATCTGTCACCGGAGGACTGGGTGTAGGTGAGAAAGCAGCAACCAGCATCAATCTATCTCACAGCAATAGTAAAGTCAACGTCTACGGTTCATACTCCTTTCTGCACGATCGTAGCTACAGCGATTTATGGGTAAGAGGAGACCAAGATATGCCGGATCTGGGTGGTGAATTGGATGTGTATTTTCTAAACACCACCCATTTAGTATCTGACAACCACAACGCTACGCTAGGTCTGGAAGCTTATTTAGGAAATACGACCATCAGAGTTAATACTGCCTACAATCATAGCCAGGTATTTTCTGAACGAGCCAATCGGGGCGAGTATACTCCCATACAAGCCCCTTTTCTACTGATGGAAGCCAGTATTGATGCAACCAATCGCTGGAAAAATAGCAATACTTCTCTATTCCTGGAAAAGGACCTGAATGAAGGAGAGAAACTGAATTTCAACGCTGATTATTTGTACTACAAAAACGAAAACCCATCCGATATTTCCACTCGTTTTTCCGACCAAGCCTCTAATGAGGTTAGCCCTGAAGGCAACATTTTCGCTAACCGCCAACGCGGTATTGCGAATACTCCAATCCACGTAGGAGTGATCAGTCTAGACTATACGAAGCAGTGGAGCGATAAGCTGCGCTTAGAAACCGGAGTAAAGAGAGCGTACACCCGCAGCAACAGTTTATCAAGAATAGAGAACTGGGAAGATAATCGGTGGGTAAACACCTCCCGCACCTCCAACAATATTGCGATGCGAGAACGGATTGGAGCAGCCTACGCATCTTCTTCCTGGCAAATAAGCCCATCCGCTGAATTGAAGGTAGGAGTCCGCTACGAATATTCCCACACCTATACCGATGCTGAAAAAGAAGAAAATGAGATTGACCGAAGGCTCGGAAAACTGTTCCCTAGTTTGTTTTTTTCTAAAAAAGTAAGTGATCACACCACCTGGCAATTATCTTACACCAAAAGAATTAGTCGTCCTACCTATAACGACCTGGCGTCTTACCTTACGTACAGTGGCCCAATGTCGGTTTTTACCGGAAACCCTCTGTTGCAACCTACCATTACCAATAATGTAAAAGTAGGCTATATCTACCGCGGATACTCGTTTTCGGTACTAGCTGGTCGTGACGATTACCCTATCGCCCGTTTCCAACTGACCGAAAACCCGGAACGTGATCTGCTGTATGTAGCTCCTCAAAATCTAAAGTATCAGAACAACCTCACCTTCCAAGCCGATATTCCTATTTCAATCACCGACTGGTGGACTATAAATCAGGGATGGATGGGTGGTTGGCGTCAATTTGAGTTAGATTATACTCCGGTACCCACTGCCAAAACCTACTTTGCTTATTCGGTGTACGGTAATCAGACCATTAAGCTTCCTCGCCAGTTTTTTGTGGAAATTTCTGGATGGTACAATTCGCCTTCTTATAACGGATCAGTAAAGGTTGGTGGATTTGGAATGCTGAATGTGGGAGTGAAAAAAGAACTAAGTAATAATCGAGGAAGCTTTCAGATATCAGTTACTGATTTGTTGCAATCTATGCAGATCAGATCTCGGTTCGGAGGCCTGACCGAAGAAGCCTTTGCGATAAATACCCACACCAACTATCGCACCGAATCTGCCCGATCCCGCATCATCAAACTTACCTACTCCCGATCATTCGGCAACAGTGAAGCATCCAACAAACGACCTCGAGTCCGTAGGTCACGAGAAGAAGAAAATAGGATAATAAAGTAGGAACATGATTAATCATGTTCCTACTTTATTATCTCACACTTTAGCAAAATGATGATAGAATAACGAAATAGTTTCTATGCCTTTTAGGAAGTTGAAAACACCATAGCTTTCGTTGGGGGAGTGGATGGCATCTTCATCTAGTCCAAAGCCCATCAGCAACGAGTCAATACCTAACTCCTTTTGGAATAGCGATACAATGGGAATGCTACCACCTTCTCGGGTTAGAAAAGGCTCTTTGCCCCAGGCATCCTGAAAGGCTTTTTTGGCCGCTTCAATCGCGGGAGAATCTGTAGGAACAACGGCTGGTTCACCACCGTGATGGGGAGTTACTTTCACCTCAACCGTATCGGGAGCGATGGATTTAAAATGCTGAGTAAACAGTTCATCAATTTCGTCGGGATGCTGGTTGGGAACCAGGCGCATAGAGATTTTGGCGTAGGCTTTGGCAGGTAAAACGGTTTTAGCTCCTTCGCCAGTATAACCACCCCAAATGCCATTTACATCCAGCGTAGGCCGAATACCAATTCGCTCCAAAGTAGTATAACTGTCTTCACCCGCTAGTTCCTGAACCCCTAGTTCCTGCTTGTATTTCTCATCATCCTGCGGGGCTCGGTTGATTTCCGCCCGCTCCGTTTGGCTCAATTCAACTACCTTATCATAAAAGCCCGGAATAGTCACTTTACCTTGCGCATCGTGCAAAGAAGCTATCATCTGGCAGAGAACATTAATGGGGTTAGCAACTGTGCCACCAAACATACCCGAGTGTAAATCGATTCTCGGTCCGGTAACTTCTACTTCCATGTAGCTTAGTCCCCGCAAACCTACCGTAATGGAAGGATTTTCATTATCGATAATTCCAGTGTCCGAGATCAGTACTACGTCCGCTTGCAGTCTTTCACGGTTATCTTTTACAAATCCGGCTAAGTGGCTAGACCCTACCTCCTCTTCACCTTCAATCATAAACTTTACATTGCAGGGTAGGGCATCGTTAGCAATCATGGTTTCCAATGCCTTTACATGCATGTACATCTGTCCCTTGTCATCACTGGCACCTCGGGCGTAAATTTTCCCATCCCGTACTTCCGGCTCAAAGGGAGGCGATTTCCAGAGTTCGTAGGGGTCGGCAGGCTGCACATCGTAATGACCGTAGACTAATACCGTTGGCTTACTGGGGTCAACTAGTTTTTCAGCGTAAACAATAGGGTAGCCTTCGGTTTCAATAACTTCAGCCACATCAACGTTGGCTTCTAACAGTCGTTCTTTTACAAAATCGGCGGTTCGTCGTACATCCTCTTGAAATTTGGAATCTGTGCTCACTGAAGGGATTCGCAAGAGATCAAATAACTCTTCTAAGAAACGATCCTGGTTTTCCTCAACGTAGGTTTGAAACGTAGACATATTATTAGTGTTTTGGTGCTAAGTGTTATCGTGTTATTGACCGTAGTATTCTAAGCTTTTTGGCATTTTATGAGGCTATCCCATTTACTTGTCTATGGAAGAAAGCTGACGATCAATATCATCAATTGTTTTTTCTATTTCATTTTCTCGCCAGAGCGGGTTTTTAATGCCATCAGCATGGTTTGCTCTGGTTCCCAAATGAAAAACTCGCATTAATACCTCAAAATACGGGATTAGCTGTTTCTCTCCTACTGTCAAAGGTCGTATTTGTTCGTATCCTTCCAAAAATTTGGCTTTATTTTG
>ERZ1740058.969-NODE-969-length-16490-cov-5.644539_pt1 | contig 16490 bp, 25 predicted proteins | sample MGYA00581745_ERZ1740058 | MGnify/ENA primary metagenome ERZ1740058 (study PRJEB43018, sample SAMN04849742) | marine metagenome | isolation source: floating plastic debris | place: Pacific Ocean | collected 2008-08-30 | study: EMG produced TPA metagenomics assembly... | reverse complement strand
ACCCCCCAAAATTTCCCTCTTCCCCCTATTCGCCCCACCGCCCGCCGGCGGCGCCCCCATTATGGAGCTATTAAATCAAGAATTGCTACTGTCTGCGACGATGGAATGCGATTTCCTCGTAGCGTCATGCATTATAAAACAGTACAAAAATCTGGTCATCCTACTTGCAAGCCATTAGAATTAATAGAAAATTTAATTAAAACTTATAGCCACGAAAACCAAGTTGTTTTAGACCCTTTTATGGGTTCTGGTACTACTGCTGTCGCTTGCTTAAATCAAGGTAGATTTTTTATTGGTTCAGAGCAAGACAAGGAATATATAAAATTGATAAAAAATAGAATTAAGGGAATCAAGGAAGCATAAAATTCTATTGAATATAAAAATTGCTTTCCAATATCACCACTGACGATAAATTAATTACAATGTGGCTGCACGGTAGACCGCATACATCTGTCAAAGCTTACAGAAAAGCTATTTATGAGTTCTTTGATTTTGTTCCTAAATCTTTAAGAGAATGCAAGCTAGAAGATTTGCAGGACTATGATAATTATTTAATTGAGAAGAATTTATCACCCGCTTCTGTAAGATTAAAAATCAATGCATTAAAATCTTTTTTTACTTTCGCAACTCAATTAAATTACATTCCTTTTAATATTGCTGCTGCAATTAAACCACCGAAGGGTAAATACAGCCTTGCGGGGAGAATTTTAAGCAAAGAAGACTGTCAAAAAATAATTAATTGTTCAGAATTATCTTTAAGAGATTCGCTGATAGTAAAATTCTTCTACTATACGGGAGTCCGGGTGTCGGAGCTTTGTCGCTTGAGGTGGAGTGATTTCAGTCAGCAGTTAAATGGTGCGGTTCAAGTAAGGATTATTGGTAAGGGTGAGAAGGAAAGAATTATTATTGTTCCTGCTAAGTTGTGGAGTGCGATGCAGGAATTAAGGGGTGAAAACGTGTTTGTGTTTCACTCGGTGAGGGGTAAGCAGCTTGACTGTGGATTTGTAACTAAGTTAATTAAGAAAATTGCTATCAAGGCTATTAATAAAAATAATATTTCGGCTCACTGGCTAAGACATGCTCACGCTCAGCATACCTTGGCTGCCGGTGCGCCAATTCATTTGGTGCGAGATAGCTTAGGACATAGTAATATATCTATTACAAACATCTATCTGGAGAGTAATCCAGAAGATTGCAGTAGTAATTATTTGGATTAGACTATGACTGCATTTAAAGCCAACGAAGATAGCGTAGTAATTCCAAAAAATCTTTTTGATGATTTGATAGGCAATCTGGAGTATTTTATGTCTGAAGCTTATGACGCTAAAACGAAGAATTGCTCCAAAAACATGGCGAGACTAAATATCTAATCAAATTGTTAAAAGACAATAATATCTCTAAGCAAAAGCAAGAAGTATTTTGAAAAGCATAATGAAAAATTCAGTAGAAAAGCATCAAATTGACAAGCTACTATCCGAAGCTCAAACTCAGGAACACATATTTTGGGATAAGGAATTAGTAATTAGCTTTAAATTGAAAAACGGGTTTACCATACTTGGAAGAGCAGCTTGTGTTGACCCGAATAATTTCGTTTTAGCCGTTGGCAGAAAATACGCCAGGGAGGATGCCGCTAATCAGCTTTGGAGGCTAGAAGGGTATCTATTACAAGAAAAGTTATTTAAAGAAGACTTGGTGTGATAAATTATGGAAGACTTGAATACAATAGTTGAAGAATTTTCTGATGAATTAAGACATCCAGGCTTTTAACTATTGAATAAATCTTCCAGCCAAGACTGCTGACGATATAGTTTCAATTCTTCGGTCAGCATTGCATAAACCTGCCTGCCCTCTTCGTCTTCTCCGGCAATATTTGCTAAAAACATATCGGTATCGGCTGCTTCTGCGGCTTGCAATAAATTAATGGCGTGGCTTTTAGCTTCATCCAGATACAGGGTTAATCTCCTGGAACCTATATTAATTTCTACTAGCGGCTGTTTTGTCTCAAATCCAAAAATGGCGTTAATTCCTGGTAGCAACGCTAATCTTTCGTTTCTAACTAATTGAAGCGTCATTGCAGCCATCTCAATAGTTTTCTTGGGAATTTGACCGAAACCTTTTCTGTCTAATCCTGTTAAAGCTTTAAATATTGAAGCTTCAGATTCCGCGTAAGCTGATGCTCTGACAATCCCAAGCGCTCTTTTGCGGGCTTCTAAAGCCGAATGTTCAGCCGTTTCATTATCGTATTCTTCTCTTATAATTATTTGATTTTTTTGTTTGCTGAAATGAGTTGAAACTAAAATGTTCATGCTGGGAATTGAGATTTTAATATACGAAGTGTACTGTAGTTAATTAAATAAACTTCTGGCTGCGAAGTTTTCCAAAACACTTTTACTCTAGGATAAAACTGCCAGAATTTGGGTGAAATTATTTTTATTTTGGTAGCTTCAGATTTAATAAAAGGTATGTGCTTTATTTCTATCTTTAACATTGCTACTATTAATCTGTAACTTCAAAGTCTTTGCAGTTTTTACATTCTACGCTCATGTCTGTGTTGACAGCACACCTTAGAAATTTGCTGCGAGCGTTGTATTTGCAATTTGTATTACCGAGTCCGATAACTGGGTCGGAATATACTTCCATGCGTGCTGTTCTGCCTAAACGAACTGGTAAAGCTTCTTTTGAAGTTTCGATTAGCCATGTACCATTGCTATATTCGGATGACACTGGATACAAAGTTAGCTCTGCTGTGCTTGTAATCCGCTGACTCGCTAGCCTGCTTGATAACGCTGAATTAAAAAAAAGGTAATGGGATAGGGTCTATTCGTGACCTTAACTCGCGACATCGAGCGTAAATTTCTAATTTTCTGACTTGAAGAAAGTGTCTAGAGGTTAGAATAAAGCGGTTACTGATATCAGTTAATTCGATATCGAATGTCCTTTCTGTAGTTTGCGCCGTTCGGACTGAATCATCAAGCCAGGAGCTATAAATTCCAGAGCTTCCTGTATAAACTGTAAAACTATCGGCTTCAAATCTTAAAATATCGCCTAAGGAAAACAGAACTAAATTGATATTGTTTGTCTTTGGAAAAGCTACCCAAAATTGGCTAAAGTTTTTTCTCGCATTGTGAAGACTGTTTAACAAGAAAATTCTAATTTTTCGGTGAAGGGTTGGCCCTCTTGTCCCAACTAGAGATATTCTATCTATTTGTTGTGTTAGCCCTACTTCTTGAGGTAGAAAATAAAAGCGGAATCTGTATTCTATTTTCAAAAAATACGGGCAAATAATTACTCTTACGTTTAGAGATTCAAAAGCCAAGATTTCTTGAATTAATTCAATAGCTAATAGAATGCTATTACTGCGTTCAAAATCGTCAGCATTTATGGGTTCAATAGAGTTAGGATGCTCTCTAAAAAAACGAACATAGGTATTATTCTCCGGCTCCCCCGTACCTTCAATTATTCTCGCTAATTGCGGAGTTATTCTCATCACTTTCTCCTAATAAAAATTGTCTAATTATTTCTCTGTCTCTTTCTGGCGAACTATCTTGACTAAGTTGATTTACCAATAATTTAGCAATGACTTGCTGGCTAGTTCTTAGATTATCGGATGCTATTAAATCACATAATTTGTGAAGTTGGCTTTTGTCGCCAGCCCTCAATCTAGAACAAGCATCATAATATTCAGCTTGTGCTTGCATTCTTTGCTCTTGTAATCGACACCAGCGCCAAAAATAATATAAAGACGAACTAGCGAGAGCAAGATAAAGAGCTATTCCCAATATCCCTTCATCATAAATAAAAGTGGCTGTAACCAACAAGAAATAACTAATCATTTCAATCCAAGAACTATCTTCATCAAACATAGGGAATTTTATTTACAAGACAACTACAGTTTTACCCCAAAATGCCAAAAAAGATAAATTGGAGGGAAATTAAAGAAACTTACCTCGCAGAAGACGTAACCTATACAGAGCTTGCATCCCGGTTTGATGTCAGTCTTTCTTCTATCGAACATCGCGCTTCTAAAGAAGGTTGGAAATACCTGGAAAAAACCGCAAAACAACCACAAAAACTTACGGTTTTTGCAGGTGGTAAATCTAACAAGGTTGATGAACTTGAACTGCTTGATACGGCAATTCATAGTTTATCCACCGGTGTTAATTCTGCCGAATTCAAGTCAGCAGAAGGTTGTGCTACTGCATTGGTAAAATTACTTGAAGCACGTCAAAAATTCTCTCCAAAAAGTGCTTCAGATATTGCTGATATGTGTTTGAATTTGAATATTTCACCTCAAGACTTTATCCGAGAATTATCTAATAAGTGGCAAGCACGAGCGTAAAGAATCGAGAGAATTTTGCTGATGCTGCTGCTGTTGAATTGGGGCTAAATTTAGCAGGTAATCAAGAGAAAAAGCTATCTTTTCGGGAATTTGTAAGCAAATATTTTCCTAGTTACAGATGGTATAAACACTGCGAAGTTTTAGTTAATGTACTGCAAAGAATAGCCGATGGTGAGCTTAAGCGAGTAATGGTATTTATGCCTCCTCGTCACGGGAAATCACAGCTTGTATCGCGAATGTTTCCGGCTTATTTTCTTTATTTATATCCGGAAAAGTTTGTCGGAGTAACTGCTTTTGGCTCCGATTTGGTATATGGGTTTTCCAGGCTAGCTCGGGAATTTTTTCTCAATTCCGGTGGTGACTTAAAGAAAGATTCAAAGTCGGTCAAGCATTGGGAGACGGTTCACGGTGGTGGCATGTGGGCTGCTGGGGTAGGTGGACCAATTACCGGGAAGGGTTTTCACCTGGGGATTATTGACGACCCTATCAAGAATGCTGAAGATGCTTTTTCTGAGAAAATTCGCAGCAAGCAGAAAGATTGGTACAATTCTACTTTTTACACCAGGGAAGAAGATGAAGGTGCAATTCTCGTAACTTTGACCAGGTGGCACGAAGATGACTTGGCTGGTTATCTCCTCGACGAAGAGAAGAAGGCTGATATTGACGAACAAGAAAGATGGCATATCCTCAACTTTGAAGCCATCAAGGAAGAAGACGCTCAAGAATTTCCCCAAACTTGCACCCTTGAACCCGACTGGAGATGTCCAGGTGAAGCGCTCGAAAGATTTTCAATAACTAAATTAAAGCGAATTCGGAAGAAGAGCGAATATTTCTGGAATGCACTTTACCAGCAGCGTCCTTACTCGCTGGATGGTGGAATTTTCAAGAAGGATTACTGGCAGTATTACCAGGACTTACCGGAATACTTCGACATTATCGTACAGTCTTGGGATTGCGCCTTTAAAGATACCGACAATAGTAGCTTTGTGGTAGGTCAGGTGTGGGGCATGGTAGGTGCCGATTTTTACTTGCTTGACCAAGTACGCGAAAAGCTCGATATTATCGGTACAATTGCGGCAATTCGCGAAATATCTCAAAGGTGGGATTGTAGTGCAACCTTGATTGAAGATAAAGCTAATGGCCCGGCTGTTATTTCTATGTTGAGTCGCGAGATTCCCGGTATAATTCCGATCCAACCGCAAGGAGGGAAGATTGTCCGCGCTACGGCGGTCGCTCCATATTTTGCTGCTGGGAATGTTTGGGTGCCCAATAATTCCTGGATTGGTGAATACAAAACCGAGTTTATGCGCTTTCCTAACAGTGCTAATTCCGATCAGGTTGATTCTACTTCTCAGGCTTTAACCTGGCTTGCTAGCTCTCAGGTGAACACCTGGAGCGTATCTAATGATTCCTACTATTAAGTGATAACTCTGATGAAGTGAAGCTTTGAAAAAGTTATCTTGAATTTATCAGGGTGATACGTTTTTAAATCATTTTTTATTTTTGGTAAACGCTTTTTATAATATTTATAGTCTTGTTAAAAGACTATTTTTTTAATTATTTTTATTCAAGAAAATGAAAACTATTGAATCAATTTATTGTTATAAGCTACGTCGATTAAAAAATAACCAAGCTCAAGAACATTTACGATTAGTACATTCTGTGTGCAATCGCATCAAAAATACTTGTTCTGAGAATTATGATGATTTGTTTCAAGTGGGTTGCATTGGCTTAGCTAGAGCCTGCAAAGAATTCGACAAGAATCTAGAGAATGCTTTTAGCTCCTTTGCCGTACCTTGGATTCAGGGGGAGATTCAGCATTACCTAAGAGATAAAAGGTCTGCTGTAAGACTTCCCCGGAAAGAGGTAGAAGCTATTGCTAAAGTCAAAAAGATAGCTGCTCGTTTTCGTGCGCTAGGGAGAGAAGTTTCTGAAGTGAAAATTGCCCAGAGGCATGGAATCAGCGAACTAGAATGGCATCAAATAAATCTTTCCCACAGGAATGAATTAACAGTTTCTTTGGAAGAATTAGCATCTGAAATTCCTGATAATTATGAAAACTTGGGCGTTGACACAGAAAAGTTTGACTTATACCTATCAAGCTTGAAACATCAGGAAAGAGCTTTGATTCTGGATAAATTTTATTTAAACAAAAGCAATAAAGAAATTTGTAAAAAATATAAAATTAGCAACGATAGTCAACTTGAGTTAAAACTGAAATCTATTTTAAAAAAGCTTAAGCTGATTATTGAGAATGGATGCAATTGATATTGAAATTGATAAAATTCGACGAAACGGGGGAACGCAAACCAGAGCGGAATTGTGTGAATCCCATATAGAGGATTTAGTTAATGGTTTAGGGCAAGGGAACGAATTTCCACCGGTGGAACTTTACTATGATGGTATTAACTACTGGCTGACGGATGGTTTCCACCGTACAGAAGCAACTTTGCAAAGTAGTAGAAATACCATAAAAGCTGTAGTTGTTCCAGGTACCCAGCAGGATGCTCAGTGGAGAAGCTTTTCTGTTAATCAGCACTTGGCTTTGAAACGAAGCAATGCTGATAAAGTCCGGACGATTGCTGCAGCTCTCAAGCATCCTTATTCGAGTCATAAAACTGATGCAGAGATTGCCGAGCATTGCGGCGTACATCGCCGTACAGTAAGCAGAAAAAGAGCAGAACTAGCTGAAGCGGACGAAATTCAAGTTAACCCGGTAAGGGTAAGAAGAAATGGAGTTTTGCAAAAAGCTAGCTGCGACCAACCCAAAAAGATAGTTGTTGAGAATCAGGATAATCCGCTATATGGGGAGGAGGTAGAGGTTTTGTCCGCGAAAGATGGTTGCTTTGAAGTCAGGACAGCTAGTGGTGAAATCAAGCCCTTCTTTGAATCTGAGATTATGCAGCCGGAGCGTCAGATGATGGAAGAGAAAGTCGTTGAGGAAGCAATAGACCATTTCCTAGAAAGAAGGCTTTACCTGATTGATTTGATTGAAAATCTTTCTGAGAATATGGTGGAGTCGGTTATTGAGTTTATTAAGGAGAATAAATAAATGGTTGATTGGTTGTTAGCTATTTGGCTCTCAATTCCTGTGGCTTGTATCTCAGCTATTTTGGTTGGTGTCATTATTGAATCCTTGATGGCTCGTGATTGGAAGCACGGGTTTAAAGGATTGCGGCACTTACTTAGTAAAAAGTGATTATTGCGACTCTTATAACTTTGCGATCGCAAAGCTATAGATGAAGGCATATTTCTTGTATGGAGCGAGGAACAGGCTCCAACGTATACTTAGACTGATTTGATTAATCGGGAACTATATCCTTGACGCGCTTCCTGGTTGAATGCTTAAAAATTTAACAGATTTTATAAAATTAGAAGATGCTTCTAAATCTTTAATAAAAGAGGTACAGCAGTGCTTGATTGATGGTGGTTTTCTACCCGCTCACGAGAAAGCTGACGGTTTGTATGGCCCAATAACGAAAAAGGCTTTTGAAGAATTTAAAAAATCGATTTATTTGGGCGAACTAGCTTTTATCGGTGAAGATACCGCTGAAAAACTGCTTACTTTAAAGCCTCAGCAGAAAAATACCAAGCTTGACGTTGATTATTTTTACCAAAGAGATAATTCTACGAACCTATTTGGGACTGGTGATAGGCAATGCAAGCTAACCTGTAGCGCTATGCTGGCTCACCATTTATTGAAGCGAGCAGACTTGAAAGATTTGCGGCAAATGCAGGTCGAGGGTGGTTACCGGGAACCGGAGAGCGTATATGCGTCATATTTAAAAAAGTATGGCGACACGATTTATAATGCGCCCCACGTTAAAGCTTTGCGAGATTTAAATATTACCGCTCACTATTCAAAGGAAATTCAGTTAGAAGATATTGTCGAGTTGTTAAATAAAAATATACCCGTGCCTTTATCCGTAGATTACAAGAAAGGTGGGCATATCATTCTTGCTGTAGGCTTTAACCCAGAAACTAAAAGATTCTGGATGCATGACCCTTTCGGCAGAAGAGCAGGAGCAGCGCACCGTTACTCAGACAGAAGTCCCCTTGCTGGTAAGTATGACGTTTATTCCTGGGGGTTGATGGAAAAGCTTTATACGAAATATTGGAATCGTCATGCTTTGGTAGCGACGAAAGTAGGGGATTTGCATTTGTGAAGATAAGCCCTAGCGTGCGAGTAAATTCCACAAATTTAAAAGTTTTTACGTTTATAACTCAATCGGTAATTAGTTTATTAGTTTTATTTTTTTGCTTCCATAGGTTAAACCAAATAAAAGTGCCACCGGAAGAATTAACAGTTTACGCAGCTACTATCACCGGAATAGTTAGTTACTGGCTACCTTCTCCCGCTCAACAGCAATAAATGACTTTCAATTACTCCTTTCACTTACTTATCAAGAGCAACAATCAAGTTGTTTTTGATAAGTTTTTTCCTGATTTAAAAGGTAATTATATATTTGGCAGGAATTACGAGAAGTGTCAGCGTTTTAGCGAGCGTCTATCAAACCCGACGACAATGGTTAAAATTCCATCCCCTCCAAGCTATATCAGCAGCATTCATGCGGTGTTTTGTGAAATTGAAGGGCACTATCACTTAATTGATGGATGGGGTAGAAATTACTCTCGTAATGGCGTGTTCGTGAACAAAGAAAAGGTTTATTTTGCGGTTTTAAAAGATAAAGATGTTGTGCATTTAGGTACTAAAAATATAGAAATTATTTTTTATAAAATAAATGAAGAAGTTGAAAAAATTACCGAGGATAGTCAGTTTCTTTAAAAGATACGAGCAGTACTTCGTTTTGACTATAACAAGTACGATATTTGCGTCAATAATTATGCGAATGTCTGTTAGTGCTTACAAGTTAAAGCTTCCCGCCGCTGCTTGGGAATTGTTTATTGAGAATGTTGGTGTTTTGTCAGTGTTCGTTTCTGTAATTATTTTTCTGCTACAAAGCTCCGGGCAGCGGAAGCAGCAAGAAAAAATTGCAGAAGTGGCAGAGCGGACGAAGATTGTAGCGAAGCAGGAGGAACAAGACCGCAAAATCATTCAGCAGGAGCAAACAGATGTGCGGTTGGAGCAAACTTTAAATCATTTATCGGTGGTGGTAGATGATTTAAGGTCGCAACTGGGAAGGTTGTCCGCTCAGGTTTATCAGTTTGAGGGGGAAGTGGAGTTGCGGAGAAAAATTAATGAACTCGAAAAGTTGATTAAAGGCAAATAGAAGCACTTTGTAAGCCGGAAGGTGCTTGAAAACAAAATATCTAATTTAAATTTTGATTCCTTCTAAAAATTCTAATTCTTTGGGCGTGATTTCGGTTTGTTGTATTCCCGTTGAAAATCTCGCCCTCCACTTATCAACTTATCAGCCCACATGAAGTGAACTCTCGCTGCTTCGGCTGCCTGCTGGTCTTCGTCGCGGTCGCCAATCATCCAAAACTTCTCCAAGTGAATCGAATTCCTGCAAGGCTAAGGTAATCATCCCAAAACCTGGTTTGCGAAAATTCATTTCATTATCCAGTATCCATCCGAATCCGTCTACAGTTCAGTCGTAATTTGCGTAAGGTACTAGCTCAGTTTCCTGGGGATTGTCGTATTTGATAACCTCGCTGTCGTTTTTACCTACCTTATAGCAGTAGTAGCCCTTAAAATCAGGGCAGAAGTAAATACACTCTAATTCAGGAACTAGTTTAAGGGTATTTCTGAATTCTTCGACCACTTCTTCTGTTGTTTTAAATGGCTTCCGCATTTCCTCGTTAATCGCAGTGCAGCCGCCTTGGTTACTTATTCCAACTAACGCAAAACCACGCTGATGAAAATATTCAACTCCTGCTTCTACACCTTTAAGGAGCTTAATATCTTCAGCATTTTGTTTAAAGGTTGCTCCGGATTTTGTGGTTGTCAATGTTCCGTCAATATCAAAAAATATTATGCTCATCAGAAAGTCCTTTGTTGGTATAATCATACCTTAAAGGATTGAAACGACCATGACAAAATTTTCTGATTCGGATAAGCAAAAAATAGCTAACTACTATTCAAAAGGCTTGTCTCAGAGGGACATAGGAGCGATTATGGGTTTCACGGGACAAGCGATTGGCAAGGCTATTCGGGAGCTAGGGGTTGAAACAAATGTGGGCGGATATCGCGAAAAACGTTCGGCTGTGAGAGAAAAGCACGAGCGGATAATGAATTTATACGAAGCTGGGAAGAGCGCTAAAGAGATTGCCAGGATGCTTAATATGTCTCAATCGGGGGTTATTTATGTGATTAATAAGTACAGCAACTAGCTAATCTTTTTATTGCTCTGCTCTGTGCTTGTTTAAATTCGATTTTTCAGCGGCATCCTTGTAGCACCCAAAGACCTTCGCTCTTATTAGCGCAACAGTTGTATCGTACTGCTGGGCTTTATGACGCTGCCATTTTTCCGTCATTGCCACCACTCCAGGAGAAGACACATATTGAGCTAAAGCTATCTTGATTATCTCACTTTTACTGAAGCCTAAAACACCTGCGACTTCCATTAGCTGATGGTTAAGGTGCTTTGGAATATCAAGTTGGATGCGCTTCTTGTCAAAATCAACTATATCCTGACCTGCTATTTGACCAGTTTTATTTCGATTAGCTTGCTCTTCGGCCATGATCTGTTGCTCTGAATGTTATTAATAACTATATTAAAGATTATATTAATATCTATAGTAAACAAATATTTGTTTATATAAAGTCTGCCAAAAGACAGACTTCACTTCAACGTGTTGTTCCACGCTGAAATTTCCCAAAATCCAGACTCAACCTAGACAAGGGCATAACTATGATGACACCTCAAGAACTACAAAACAGATGGAATTTATCCAATACTCAACTAGCCGTTGTGTTAGGTAAAACGGAGGGAACGATTTCTAAATACAAGGTTAGACCAACCTCAAAATCATATCGTAATCCGCCAGAAACAGTTATCCGTTTATGCATTCAGTTAGACAAGGATTGGGCTAGATGCGGTTTTGCAAATATACAGTTAATAGCTGTCTGAGAACAAAAGTAAGAACAAAAACTATTGAATTTAAAATTCTGGCTTTTTATATTAATTAAGCAGACCTGAACTAAGTTTTACAGACCATGCGCGAACCGAATGCAGACAGTGAGCAGACCTATTCGCAGACAGAAGCCGCTAGGGCTTGTGGGGTGACTCAAAGAGTTTTAGTAGATAGAGGCGGTCGAAGCGGGTATCTATCAAAATTGCATTACTGTTTCCCAGGGGAATACTTCCATTTGGTAGTCGAAGGAAGTATTGAGAATCAGAAAAAGTGCAGGCTAACCAGTAAAGGAGTAGCTGAACTCAGGAATTTAATTCAAGCGATTTCCCCAGAGCCTCCAAGCTTGGACGAGAACCGCGAGCTTCAATATAACGCTAACGGTAAAGTCTTGAAAAAGAAGCTTCCACAGCCTATTTCCAGCCTTGAAGACTATGCTGAATTTATCTGGGAATCTCAAAATATAGATGGCGCTTTTGAGCATTCCAAGGAAGCAGATCCAAGCCCTGAAGTAATTGAAGCCGCTTTTCTTCAAGAGGAGAGTTTTGAGGATTCAAATAGTTCAGCAATTACAAATACTGAAGAATTGATTTCAGGTATTTTTCAAATGGCTAACGAAGCAGACAAAGCTTTCACTGCTGAACTATCGCGACGCGCTCAAGTTGGGTTTCAGCAGGGTAGGATGCTTGCGGCTGTTGAGATAGGGGGTAGAGAGAAGGGAGAGGAGACTATAAGAAAAGCTTGGGAGAAAACGGTAAAAAACCAATCGTCCCGAAAGCTTCAGTAAGAGGATTTCGGGAGTTCTTTTTTATCGTCTCGGTAATTTTGGTGGTAATTATCGGCTTTTTTAGAATAAATCCACTGTTGAATCAGTTTTCAAATTCAAATTCGGGAGAGCAAAATGGGATATTACGAAGAAATTAAAAATAGCCAGTCTCCGAAGCCAATTAAAAGAAGTTCTAATGCTAATCATCAAATAACCGAAGAGAAGCCAGAGAATATAAATACTGAAGCATATACCAACGAATGGTCTGGCAAGCTCGCACCATTTGCAGCTAATCTATCCGAGTATCAAAAGACCTTTACCCAAGAGCAACTTGGGCACGGTCAGTTCATGTCTGTTGAGCAGGCAAATAAATCGATACAGATGTCTAACTCCCGTAAGCGTGCGGGAGATGCTGCCTTGGCTTCTTCCGAAGCCGACTTGTCTTGGGCAAAGAAGCGAGTTATAGATGCGAAAGTAGAAGGAAAGCAGATTGAATTTGGAATTGAAAAAGCGAAAAATATTGGCAAGGGGAATAAACTTGCTTACGAAGTTGGCAGAATCGGTTTAGAGGGAGAACGATATTTCCTCAAGCTCAACCAACTTGATAATAAAGTTCAATCTTTGCGGCAATCGGTCAGGGTTTCGGCTGCAACAATAGCTATTGAGTCAGGTAAAGAAGCAAAAGAAATAAACTTTGAAGACTAATGTGGTGGTTCGTTTTTGGGCTATTTTCCTTTGAATTAGCCCGTACCTACATAGATTTAATAATCTATCTCTATGCCAACAATTCAAAAGTTGCAGTAATTATCACTGCTGTAACTTTGTTTCTTGCTTGCGCTATTCCTCTCGTCTGGCAATTATTTCGATTATTGAAATGGTCAAAAAATACCAAAAAATATTACTCGGAATAATGGCATTTTCGCTGTCGCTTGGGCTTATAAGCTATAAGTCCAAGCTTTCTTTGTATTCCCGGTTGTTATTTTTAGCAAGTAGCGGAAGTTACTTGATATTTTCAGTAAAGCCTTGGTGCAATAAAAAGGCTGAACGTGTTTACAAGCAAGAATTAGAACGACACAACGATTCTTTGCGATCACAGCTGTTAGTATAGCATCAAGGGAAACATATAAGCCTGAGAGAACTACGTATAGCCAAGAAGCTGAAAGAAACTTTTACTCAGCGTCGAACCCTGCTTGCTCAGGTAGAAGTCTTTCACAAACAAAAATACTCTTCACTCTTAGAGAATAATTTAAAGCAGAATTTAACTGTTTGCTGCGAGGAAAGACAAGCACTTTCTATCGGTTCGGTAAAACTTGAAGATTTACAAAAGTTAGAATCTGCCCTACAGCAGGCAAGACAAGACAAGCTTTTATGTGAGAAAGAAATCAAGGGATTGAAACAACTATCGAATCAAATTGCTTTAGAAGCAGAAGCAGAAGCTGAGATAATCGCCACTGAAATCAAAGCAGCAGCAGCGGCAGAAGCTGAGGAGATGAAGCGAAGAACTCGCGAGTCACTGCACAACACTATTGTTGAGCCAGATAAAATCGCTCACCAGGAATTATTGAAGCAGCACGAGCAAGAGCGGCAGGAAGTGATAGCAGAGATTGAAAGATTACAGAAAATATCTCAACAAGTGGATGTTGAGATTGCCGAAAAGATTAAAATTACCGAAGCTACGATTACTGAAAAGAAGAAATTAGCGGGTGAAGAGTACAAGCGAATTAAAAAAGAGCTGACTGAGCAAGCACAACAGCAGTTTGAAGCGGAATTGAATAAGATGCAGGATGTTCTTGAGCAATTGAACAATCAAATCAAGCACCTGGAATCCGAAAACCAAATGTTGCGGTCTGAACTAAAATCTCTTGATTTGCCGCGATTACCAGAAGGTTGCAGCTTCCAAGAAATCTATGCTAAAGGCTTGATTGAATTTTATAGAATTTTAGGTATAAAACTCGATTACGATTCAGCTTTTAAAGAAGGTGACAAGCTGAGAATTCGAGTAGTTCCCAGAGAAAAAAAAGTAGGGGAGCAGCAGCTGCGTACTTATAGTGACCGGTTGCAGCGGGAAATGAAACTAACCGAATTGCCTGATATCGCGACGGTTGAAGGCACTATCCAATTTTTAATCAAGCTAGTAGAAATTCAACAGTTAATTCCAACTCCCAACACCCAACACCCAATACCCAACTCCCAATACCCAACTTCCAATACCCAACTCCTGACACCTGAACTAGTCCATCCCGAAATATCTACGGAGCAGGCAAGGGAATTTCTACAGCAGCGCGAATACCAAAATTTTCAACCGCCAGAAAGACGATTTAACCCAAAGGAGCCAATTACTCAAACAGAGCGCGATTGGGTACTTTGGCTGTGGAATTTCTGCAAAATTCAAGACCAAAATACAATCTTGCGAACTGTGTGGAAGAACTCGCGAGGGAGTGGAGTTAAACCCGGTGCCGGTTCAATTTATAGATCAGCAAGAGAAAGACTGCATCAGATTCTTGATGAAGCTGGCCTTGATAGAAGGGAGAATAGTTAGTTGTTGAAATTTTTATCTAGAATCCAACACCAATATTCAAGTTATAAAAATCGGGACAACAAGCCTTTGACTTCGGAAGAATTTTGTCAAAAGTACCTACCAACTCAATGGGCTGAAAGGGATTTACAGTTATATATTCAAAACATTTTAAGGAGCAAGTGGATTAACTTGAAATACGCACCAGACGAAGTGACTGTACATACTGCAACAGCGAAAAGGAGAATTGATATCGCGACTTGGCACAGCATCTATGAGGTGAAATGCTTTTTAACTTATGAAAAGATTTTTCATGCTGTTGGACAATCGGAACTTTATTGTAGGTGCGGGGGTAAGATATTTGGGCTTGTTCGCAAGCGCAGGGTGATTATTGGTGTTGCTCCAGCGGATGACAAGGAGTTGCGGAGCGCAGCTAAGTTAGCGGATGATTTTAATAAATTGAGAGGGGTGAAAATAGTTTTTATTAACTGGCATTCGGAATGGCATGTGAAAAACAAAAGCAATCGTGTAAATAAGTTTTTGGCTTACACGGTTGCTTTTTTACTTCTATTTATTTTTGCTTTTTTGATAGCTGTATTTGCGACCTAATCATAAGAAAAGCATCCAGAATTAAGCGAGCGGCAAATATACTTAAACGTAGCCCATCGTTTTAATACAGGGATTAGAATTGTAAGAACAGTAGTTGAGCGACTTTCTTGCGAAGCTCTTGAATAGCTTGTTGAGAATAGCTACTAACACTCTCTCTATGCCCAGCACTTCAATTAATGAAGTTGCAATGGCTTGAGTGTCGCGATCACAAACTCCAAGAGTCTCTAAAGCTATTGACCCTATTCTCAATAAAATCGGTGAAAGCATCGCTGACCGTTACGACTGCTTCCACTACTACTAAAAAAGAATCTCTAATATCCAAACTCAAAACATCATATTCAGGAAATTTCAAATTATCACAAGTTATTACAAATTTTAACAAACAAATTTCCTTCATCCCGACGACGATTAACCAAGCCGGGTAATTTTCTACCGCCGCCATTAACCCAGCGGCTTAATTCGCTAGGTACAGAATTGTAATCTCCTTGGTTTAATTTTCTCGATAACGTCGAAGATGTAAATTGCGTTTCTCCAATATTAAATACAAAACTTACGAGCGCATCGAATTGATTTTGATTTAACGGTACTTTGACTAACCTATTAACCGTATCTTCGGCTGTAGCTACGTCGGAGCGTAAAAGTTCCATTGCTCTTTCTTTGGTAATTCCACGTTTGAATTCTTCGGACTCAGAACCCTCTATTGGGCCGTAGTGGACTAAATGACCAACTCCAATTGTGGCGTGATTTGCTGGGCAATTGTATAAGTTTAAAATTATTCCTTCGTGTGCGACGATTAACTCTAAGCCTCGATTACTAATTTTTTGACTTGGTAAATAAATGATTTGACCGACTTGTAAGCGCCTTGCTTCTTTTTCGGTAAAACTTTCTCCTGTATTTCTCGTTAACTCTTGCCAACGATTAGCATTTCCTAGGTAAGTTTGAGCTATTTTCTGTAACGTGTCGCCAGGTTTAACGGTATAAGAGGTGCGATTTTTCATTTCTTGTAAATCAAGATTTCTCATATCCAGGACTCTACAATTGAAAGTTTATCTCCAGGGTCTCTTGGTATTTTTGTAAATCCATTTAATTCCAGTTCTTCTCGAATTGGGTCTATATTTTGGCAGATCATTACTGCTTGTGTGGGAATAGTTCCTGCTTTCGTCGATACAAACTTTCTTGCATTGACACTCTCCCGGATAGAATCCGGGAGATTCTAGCAGCCGCTG
>ERZ1740058.968-NODE-968-length-16502-cov-29.978112_pt1 | contig 16502 bp, 15 predicted proteins | sample MGYA00581745_ERZ1740058 | MGnify/ENA primary metagenome ERZ1740058 (study PRJEB43018, sample SAMN04849742) | marine metagenome | isolation source: floating plastic debris | place: Pacific Ocean | collected 2008-08-30 | study: EMG produced TPA metagenomics... | reverse complement strand
TTCCATATTGTTTAATATTTGTTGCTGATAGTTGAAACAAAAAGGTTGCTTTATTGAAGCGATTTAAAGTTTTGGTTGATTTGGTATAGAAGACTACGGAAGTTTGTGAAAACTTCACTTTACACAAAACCTTCCGTAGTCATGATTCGAATCTTGATCGGATCGCCGAGCGGTAAAGAAAGCATGATGCAGTACATTTTACCTCACCTGAGTAGCCCTAAACGAGGGGACAGTAGCGTACCTACTTGGGAGATAGTGAATGCTATTTTCTATAAGTTCAAAAGTGGGGTACATTGGCATCTACTCCCTATTAAGTCGCTGATATACAGGGAGCCTATTAAATATGGGGTAGTCTACCATCACTTCAGGAAGTGGACTAAAGACGGTAGTTGGCAGAAAGTGCAACAGAAAATTATAGGTCAGTACAAGCATCTACTTAACCTGAGTGTAGCTTTGTTCGATGGCACCCATAGCCCAGCTAAACGGGGCGGCGAACAGGTGGCTTATCAAGGGCGAAAAAAGTGCAAAACCAGCAATACGCTCTGGCTTACTGATGCGGATGGGTTAGTAGTTGGCGTCACCTTGCCTATCGCAGGTAATCATCACGATGTTACTGCTATTGAAAGGCGGTTAGAATATTTGGTAGCCCAACTTACCGCTTCAGGTATTAGCATAGAGAGCCTGTTTGTCAATGTGGACGCTGGTTTTGACAGCCAACTCTTCCGAGAAGCCTGTTTCAAGCTTGGTATTGAGCTAAATGTACCTCGTAATTATCGGGGAGCCAGTCAGATAGATGATGACACCTATTTTGATGAGCTGATGTATGAACAACGCTATGCAGTGGAGCGAATCGCGCCACGATGGCCAATGCTTGGCAAGATAGCCATCGCACACTATTAGTTAGACAAGACACCTCGCTAAGTAGTTGGACGGCTTGGCATCACTTGTTTTGCATTCACGCTTGGATCAAAAAACTCGTAAAACTTTAAATCGCTTCATTATCACTTTAAAAGAAAAAAAACAGGAGGTTGATGTATTGAATAATAATCAAAAGTTTAGTTTTTGGAGATTAGTCAAAAAAGGGTTTTTTATGAATGTTTTAAATCTAAAGGTTTTTCTGTTTTTTATAGCCTTTCTCCCTCAATTCATTAGTGAATCAGGTTTCAATATAACATTTCAAATGATTTTTCTAGGAATAATCTTTATGATTCAAGCACTTTTAATTTTTGTATTAATATCCAAACTATCTGGAAAGTTGAGTAAGTACTTAAAAAATCAAAAGTTCTGGAAAATTACCAAATACGGAAAAGCTACTGTGTTAGGTGCATTAGGTGCCGCTTTAGCGTTCTCAAAAAAACAATAAAGTAGTTAACATTCATGAGGGATTTAGGTATACTTACTCGAATAGAACTGAGCTTAATTTAAAGAGCCTACATGGTTCACTGTTCTAGAAATTTTCAGCACCAGTTCGTCCGATCGGTATGGCTTGGGCAGGAAATCATCCATACCGGCATTTAAACATTTTTGAATATCCTTTTCCAAAAGGGAGGCGGTCATAGCAATAATGGGTTTCTTTTTAAGATTATTGCTCAATTCTAGTTCACGAATCTTTCGCGTTGATTGATAACCATTCATATGGGGCATCTGCACATCCATTAGGACTAAGTCATAATCAGTCCGCTCATACATGCTAAGAGCTTCTTTGCCATCCTTTGCCACCTCTATGGTAGACTCTGGGAAGTACCATAACAAATCATCTTTAGCAACCATTACATTGAACTCAGTGTCTTCTGCCAAAAGGATCCTTAGGCCTTTTAACTGCTTGCCTATGGACTTAAGTTCAGATTCAGATATACGCGTTTCTTCAAGCACTCCTTCATATGCTTGAAGCGGCAAGATGAAAGAAAATACACTTCCTTTTCCTGGCTCACTGGTTACTTTAAGTGTGCCATGTTGTATTTCAATAAGACGTTTGGTGATTGTTAACCCCAACCCGGTTCCTTCAGTCGTATGTTGCGTTTCTACTTGTTCAAACGAACTAAAGATACGGGCCTGATCGTCTTCAGAGATGCCCTTTCCTTCATCACTTACTGTAAATTGAATTCCGTGTATTTCTGGTTTTACGGATACGGTAATTTTACCCTGTTCAGAAAACTTAATGGCATTGTTGATTAGGTTAATCAGTATTTGGGTCAATCTAAGCGCATCTCCCTTCACCATTTTTGGAAGTTCTTCTGAAAAGAAAAACTCTAATGAAAGGCCTTTTTCCTCAGCTTTCCCTTGCAATAGTTCTATACTCAATCGAATGTTTGCTCTCAGGTCGAAGGATTCATCTACAATGGTGAGCTTGCCTGACTCAATCTTAGACAAGTCCAGCACATCATTCAGCAGCTTAGATAGATTCTCTGTACTCTTGCTCATAGCATCCAAAAACTGATCCTGGAATTCCGGGTGCGTATTTCTTTTCAGGATCTTGAGCATACCAGAGATGGCATGAATAGGAGTTCGTATCTCATGGCTCATATTGGCCAGAAATTGTTCTTTATAGCGCTCGGATTGTTCTGCCCGATCACGTTGGGCTGTGATCTCCTTTGTGGCACTATCGATTTCCAGCTCGAGTTGTTCCTGTTTTTGTTTTAATTGGAAAGTCCTAAGCTTAATAATCCCTACGATACAAAGAATTACAATTATTACATAACCTGCTTTCGCCAAGGTAGTAAGATACCAAGGCGATTCTATATAAAATTGCAAAACAATTGGATTGCTCCAGGTACCGCTTTCCCCACGTGCTTTCACCTTGAAATAGTGTAAGCCATAAGCTAAGTTTCTATAATCAGCCTTAGCCTCTTTTGATGCCTCACTCCATTGCTTATCTGTGCCTTCCATCAGGTAACTATATTCAATTTTATCATGTGCCGACCATTGGTTAGCAGCGAAATGTATTGTTATATGTGTTTGATCAGAAGATAACCGAAGATTTGAAGGAATACCTGAATAGTTTGGAAACTGCAAGTTTGACCATTGAGTCAAATCTTGAAAAATTCCATCTATGTCAATGTGACTGATTCGTAGGCGAGGAGGAGAATTAATAGATTCAAACTCGTCAGGTGTTATAATATCATACCCATTTTCACTTCCAATAAATAAGCGTCCATCGTTACTTTTTTTCAGTGTAGAAAGCCCCTTATTTTTAAGTCCACCAGTACTTGATAAAGTTGTCGCCTGGACTTTATCACCTTCGAACGCTAATATCTTCAACTCTTTTTTTCCTGTCCATAACCTATTTTTCGAGAAGGCCATAAGTCCACCTAGTTCCATCAAATTCTTATCCTCATCTATAACATAATGTAGTTGAGTGTCATCCAATCGTGCTAAATAGTCACGAGAACTTATCCAAAGGACACCGCTTTCATCTTCGCTTATCTGCATTATATGGTCTTGAACAAGTCCTTCTCTTTGTGTGTAGTTGGTCAGAAATTGCCCATCATATTTTGAGATACCTTCTGGCGAATGCAACCAGATGTTTCCCCTACTATCTTCGTTGATGCCAAATATCGTATTACTAACTAGTCCATCTTGCGCACCTATACTCACAAACTCTCCGTTTTCTACATAACCTGCTCCATTTTCGTTAAGCCCCAACCACAAACGTTCTTTAGAATCTACAAAGGTGGCAAGAGTCATTACGTCATAGGACTCATCGTCAATTGTAAAATGGCAATAGGTGGACCTATCAAAAACACCGAATCCAGGAGCTTGAGCACCAACATACAAGGAGTCTTTTTTGCCTACTGCCAATGACCTTATAAAATCTACCATCAATCCTTCTTTGGTAGTATAATTTTCAAGTTTATCATCTTTTTGTACTGTAATACCGTCCCCGAAAGATCCATGATATGTGATGCCCCCATAGTCAACTCTGGCGGTGATATCATTGCTGAAAAGACCTTCTTTCGTTGATAAATGTCGAATACTTCTTTGTTTAAGAAGACCAAGCCCTCCAACATTTTGCCCAATAAGTAGTGAGTTATCATCCGTTAACCCAAGTCCAAATAAGCTTTGATTGACCAGTCCAGACTCTTCAGTAATGTGCTCAAATGTTTGTCCATCGAATGAGCAAAGCCCCTCGAAAGAACTGAACCATATTTTACCTTTTTTATCCTGAACTATCTGTGAGATATAGTTGCTGACCAATCCTTGATCTTTGGTTATATGCTCAAAGCTTTCACCATCAAATCTTAATAAGCCATTATTCCAGATACTGAACCAAAGGATACCATCCTTATCAATAAATCCGGAAAAAACTTCTAAAGGGAAATCAAAGCCTTCCAAGTCATAATAGTAGAAATTGTTGCCGTCAAATTTTGTGATGCCCTTGTGGCATCCCAGCCAGATATTACCGCTATTATCCTGAAGAATCGCAGGTGTTTCTTCATCGGTATAACCCTCGGCATCCGAAAATATGAAGAAAGTATCTCCTGTTTTTTTAGTTAAGAATCGGGAACCACCCAACCAGATGTTGCCTTGATTGTCTTCAAATATATGTTCTACAGCTGATTCATAAAAGCCAGCTTCGGCATCATAAGCAATGAATTTATCTCCGTCATATTTTAGCAGACCTGCATCAAAGGTCCCCATCCAAATATTATCTTGATGATCTTGCGCAAATCGCATAACCAGCCCTGTAGTCAATCCATTTTCTACGCTATAATTATGAAAATATTCCCCATCAAATCTGCTTATTCCATCGCCTTCAGTTCCCATCCAAATGCTTCCATTCTTATCTTCCAATACATGCCATAGATACTCTGATTGCAGTCCTTGATCATTTTGCCAATGAGTAATTTGATAATCTCTTGTTTTATCCCAATAAGACTTTTCTGCCTTAATCGGTTTTGGGTGTTCAATATCAAGAACTCTACCTGATAAAGTGAACGGTGTGCCTGAGAAAATGGAGTCCTTCCCGTTCATTTGGACAAACTGCCTGTCTGATGTTTTTTGTTGTATCGCCTCGAAATAGTATTTCTTTCCAGGCTTGTAAGGAAAGGTATTGGGCTGTAAGGATGATTGTTTAGGAGTACCTAATGGTTGCTCATAAATTTTTTTAAGAGGCAACCGATTAAGCTTTTTCTCATCTAGTTTGATCCGGTTGTCTTCAAAAGGCAAACCCCTCAAAAGGTATTGGGGAGTATCAAGTGAATCACCGCTTAACGGGTGTATCAAATACCCTTTGGGATTAAGTGGTACAGTAATAAAATGGCCCTGACCTATATTGTTAGGTTGAACTTCTCGTAGTTGTGGTTCATCGCAAGCAAGAAGTAAGAGCGGCAGTATACCCCAAACTTTTAAACGAATATTAGGGCATTTCTTCAATTTGAATTCGATTTTAAATGATTAACAAAGAAGGTTGCAGTTCTTTTCATATTTGGAATAAAGTCTTCTTATGAGGTAATAGAATATATCACCTGCTGGACTTATTAATCGCCCACCATTCTAAAAATTCTTCTTTTCTTCTTCGGGACAAAACCAGGGATTGACCACTGGATAAGCGTATTCGCTCTCTACCTACAGACTCAATATAATTCATCCCTACAATATAGGATTTATGGCATCTGAAAAACGCATCATGGGGAAGCAGTTCTTCGAAGTCGGCCAAGGTTTTAGCCACCAAAATCTTTTTATCCGATCCAAAGCGTATGTTACTATAATTCCGCTCACCTTGAATAAAGGCAATTTCCTTTAGCGGAATATCTAGTTCGCCTTGCTGCGTAGTAAGGAAAAGTCGCTGGTTTGAATGGCTGTCAATCAGGTTAGATAACGCCCGTTTTACCCGCCTTTTGGACTGAGATGCATGCTTTTCACGGAATCTTTTGACTGCATCTTTTAATTCTTCCAAATCTACTGGTTTCAATAGGTAATCTAAAGCATTGAAACGGATAGCTTTGATGGCATAGTGACCGTAAGAAGTTACGAAAATGGTTTGAAAATTGATTTTTTCTAGCCGCGAAAGCATCTCAAAGCCCGTCATATCTGTCATCTCTACATCTAGCAGAATAAGGTCTGGCTTCAATTTTTCAATTTTTTCTAACCCCTCAGCCCCATCTTTTGCCGTAATCAAGACTTCTATATCATCAAAAAAAGCCAGCTTATCTGTGAGCAGATCCCGCATGAAAGGGTCATCATCTATGATTATGCAGCGGATCATACTACCTAAAGCTTGTTGTCAGTTAACAACTGATTTACTTCTACCAGTGCCTGTGCTAGTTGCTCCAAAAGGTGATTAACCATTTTTTTCAGGTCCTGGAAATCCATTTTAAGATAACCCATTTCCAGTTGATTCTTCAATTCTACCACTTCGTCCATTCCGAAAAATTGGAGCTGAGGGCTCATCTTATGAATCAACTGCCTTACCTGTGCTCGGTCTTCCGAATCAAGTGCCGCCCGGATCATTTCGGTTCTTTCGGGAATCAAGGAAGCAAACTGCCGCAAGTATTTTTCCATTCTATCCTTATTTCCACGGCTTACCAGCTTAAGATTTTGTAAGTCAATTAATGTATCCATAATCAATCACATTGCTTACCACAATATAGAGGATTTCAGCAGCTTTTGGACAACTGGCCAATCATACGGCAAATCCATGTTCAGGAGCCATTTGATCAACCGCTTGATCAACCGAGCTGCGCAGGATAGGCCATTCATCTGAAATTAACAAGGTTAGTTTAATCTTGAGGCATAACAATCCGAACTCCTAATGTTTAACTTAAACCAAATCAAATGAAAACCTTCAAATTGATAAGCCTTATCGCCTTCACTTTTCTATTGGCCTGTTCTGATGATGATGCTATTGAAATAACACCCACCTGTTCGGACGGCATCCAGAATGGGGATGAAACAGGAATTGATTGTGGGGGGAGTTGCTCACCATGCGTTGAACCTTGTACAGATTTCGAGGTTTCGTTTGCAGAAACTGGAAGATATGGAGTAAATATCCTCAGAGATATCAACAGTGAGATAGATACGCTTGTAGTTACAGGTTTTACCGACCTAAGCCTGGAAGCTTCTACCGTGGCTAGCTGTACAGAGTTGAAAGTCACCATAAAAAATCTTACCGCAGATTGCCAGGGCTGTTGGGCTATAGAATTTCTTGAATTCAACGAATGGGATATTTCAGACTATAACTTTTCTAATAATTCACAGACGTTCACTTCAATAGATACCGAAATGGATATGCGACTTTATGGATTTACGGGCGGTGTTTACCAAATAGATTACTACGTGAACGACAGCCTTACTCATACCAATTACTTACAATCGGTAGAAGATGAACTTGAAGTATTTATAGAAGGAGCTTTTGCTTACAGTGTAGAGGATGGCGGTGAAAATACTTATATCACTTCTCTTGACGCATTAGGGACTGGAACTGCTGATTATTATGGAACAATAGACCTGTCGAACCCAAGCGAAGGTGTCACTAATCAATTTGTCTCAAACTCGATCACTCAAGCTGTAGTAGCTGCCAATGAGGATTTTTATTATTATGATTTTGAGGCAAGGGAAATCAAAAAATTGAACCTATTGGATTCGAATCCATCCGGTGAAACGGTAATTAGTAGTACAAGAAGAGTCGTAGACTTGGCGTTCAAGGACGATATTCTCTATTTGATAGTCCTTCATACAGATGAAAAGTATTATGTAGCTACGGCAGATTTGGCTATGGAATCTCCCACTATAGAGTTTATCTCTGAAGGGTATGAGTCGGGGCTTGACTTTATGGAGATTAATAATAATACACTCTATGTGGGATCCTTCTTTGGAGATCTGCTAATCATTGATCTTTCTAATGAAAACTACTCGTCAACCTTCAAAGAACAATTCTTTTCAGATGGTGGCTTTACGGTAGTCCGAGCCATGGATGTAAATAATACGCATGTTTACTATGCTACTGATGGTAAAATCAATCGGATAAATCTGGAGACAGAAGAAAAAGAAGTTATGGTTCAGACTAATCCTGCGGACTGGTTTTATGGAGTACACCTTGAAGAAGAGTTTTTAATCTATTCCGAACCACTTAGTCAGACTATTTACAAAAAAGACTTGTAATCATCTACCAATTCTTAGAGCGCGTTTGGATTTTATTTTTAGAATTTATTATGAGGTGTTTTTTGACCAGGCGAGGCTCTTTTTGAGGGGGATAGCCTAAGCTATCGCCAGAAAAAAAGCCGAAGTATGGGTAGAAAACAACCATTAGAAAGCTAAAGGATAAAGTTCAAACACGCTCTTAAACGCTCATCAATTTCAAAGGACTCTATCGAAGAGTCCTTTTTGTATAAATACATCACCTGACTGATTTATTAGAATTTCATTTTTTTGTCCCTAAAAATGTTCTGCTTTTAAATCGTTTAGAGGCTGCTTTCGATAAGCCAGGCATAGCCGCTTTAATAGCAAAACGAGTAAACCATAAACCGATACCAGGTTGATGCCTGTTGGTTATTTTTACCGTTCTATCTGCGCGACATCGGTTCCGCCAATATTAATGATGCGCTCCATGTCATTGGCAATTCCAGCCCAAGCATTTCCTTTTGAATTTCCTTGAGTGATAGGTAAGATGGCATCACCTTCTGATTTTGGCAAGTGCCAAGCATCCATTAGTATTCCTTTGGCGCTTTCACCACAAAAGAAAATGCTACATTAGGTGTTGCTGGAACATTCATTTTTGCATCCTCAAATTTTGAGGGATACATTGTTTTATTTGACATAATTCTGACTAATTAAAGACTACTATTAAAATCCAAACATGCCATTATCATTGGCCAAACCTTCAGTAGGTATGGGCTGAATAGCATCCCAATGCTCTACGGCTTTACCATTTTCAAAGCGAAGTAAATCGTAAAAAACATTGGTAGTTCCGTTCCATTCACCTTCGCTCACTGTGAGCACGAAGTTTCCTTCACCCAATACTTTGTGGATCTTGGTGTACTGAAACATATTGTTTTGCGAAGTGAGGTATTCTACCGCTTCTACAATCCCAGACAACCCATCTTTTATAGCAGGGTTATGTTGGTGATATTGCTCTGAACTGATATAATCTGTAATCTTGTTTAGGTTTTTACCCATCAGAATATCTTCCACCATCGCCTTGGCTAGGGCTTTGTTTTCTTCTGTTTTATCGATGTCTGTGGCTGTTGTAGGTCCATCTGTCTGAGTTCTTCCGCTCGCAGTTTCTTTCACTAGAGTAGTCATAGTATCCCAATGTTCGGCTACTTTGCCGTTATCGTCTAATCGGATAATATCAAATGAAACCATTTCATCAGCTCCGAAAGGCTTTGCATTTCGCCAGATATTATGCATAAACACATAATTGCCATCTTGAAACATCCTGATATTTTCAGCAGTAGTTCCGTTTTCTTGCAGAATGGGAAGCATTTGAATAAAAGGCTCTAGTCCTGTTGGTATAAAAGGGTTGTGTTGAATGTAATCTGTATTAGCCAGTTTATACATTGTTGTGGTGTCTCCCTTTAAAGCGGCACCCAAGAAAGTGCCTACGGTTTCTTTTTTACTCATAGTTATAGTTTTTGATTGATTGCTCTCGCTTATAGATTGTGTTTTGGCTGAGTCGTAGGAAACGAGAAATCCTACTAGACTCAAGGCGATTATTACTTTTCTCATTGCTTTCATTTTTGATTGGAAATTATTACTTTTAATTCGCAAGCAAAATTAAAAAATAGCTTGCAAATTACAAGTAAAAATAGTAATAAATTGCATCTTGCAAGTGAAACAGATAGATAATCACCTATGAATCATGATTTTAGATGTAACTGTCCATTTACTTCCGCCCTTGACATTTTAGGCGACAAGTGGATGTTGGTTATCGTAAAGCAGATGTTAGTAGAAAACAAGGAAACGTTTAAGGACTTTACGGAAAGTGAAGAATCCATTGCTACCAATATTCTTTCCTCCAAGCTCAAACTTTTAGAGGAAGCCGGAATCATTGTCAAAACAAAACTACCGGATAACAAAAAGACCAACCTTTATCTTTTAACGGATAAGGGATTGGCTTTGACACCTATACTTGTAGAGCTTGCTAATTGGAGTGATAGTCATCTTCGAGATGTTCATCCAACCATTGTCAATGGAGAATCAATGGAATTATTGCGAGATAACAAAACAGCTTTTGCGCGTGCGTTAGAGAAAAAATATAGAGAAAAACTAGCTACAATAACGTATATACGATAATGCTCCCTAAACGGTCGCACTACGCATATACTAACCGTAGTAGGAATAAATACTGATTGATTTTAGAGGTAACTATCCTAAAAAGCAGGTATTTGTCTGGTTTATAGGTATACATAAAGAATACGATCAAATTGATGTGAATACTATTAGTGAGGTACGAGGGAAGCAATCTCCTCACTGCGAGGGAGATAGTGGCATTGGCCATCCGATTCGTTTCGCGCGGCGACCGCTAACGTCCTCGCTATGATGTGTGAATAATACTGCCCTTCTACTTAGAATAGAAGAGATTATAATCTTACACAGTATTAGTCATCACTTTATAGGTGGGATCTTCCAATACATTAACATCAATAATCTCATCGGCATTCGCTAATAATCTGCGGCAATCGGGGCTTAGGTGCTTTAGGTGAACTACTTTACCGACCTTCTTGTACCGCTCAGTTATCTTATTCAACGCTTCAATAGCGGACATATCAACTATACGGCTCTCGTAAAAGTCTATAACCACTTCTCGTGGGTCGTTTTGCACATCGAACTTCTGATTAAAAGTAGTAACTGATCCGAAAAATAGGGGGCCGTATATTTCGTAATGTTTTACGCCGTGCTCATCAATTGATTTACGAGCCCGGATTCGCTTGGCATTATCCCAGGCAAATACCAGAGCTGATATAATAACCCCTACAATTACGGCCAAAGCCAGGTTATGAAGAAAAACGGTAACCAAGGTAACCAAGACCATAACCAAAATATCAGACTTAGGCATTTTGTTGATCGTGCGGATACTCGCCCACTCAAAGGTGCCAATAGCTACCATAATCATCAGACCAGTGAGGGCTGCCATCGGGACTTTCTCGATAAGTCCCGAACCAAACATGACAAAAACCAGTAGCATCACGGAGGCGACAATCCCAGAGAGTCTGGCTCGAGCACCGTTAGAAACATTAATTAAGCTTTGCCCTAACATAGCACAGCCGCCCATACCGGAGAAGAATCCAGATAGTATGTTGGCGACACCTTGCGCGGCAGCTTCTTTATTACCTCGGCCCCGAGTTTCAGTAATCTCATCTACAATATTTAGGGTGAGTAGACTTTCAATTAAGCCAACACCCGCTACAATAGCGGAGTAAGGAAGTATCACCATAAATGTCTCCCAGCTAAGTGGCACGTTAGGAATATGAAACGGTGGAAACCCTCCTTTGATTGAAGCCATATCGCCTACGGTTCTAGTATCAATATTAAACACCACTACCAGCCCAAAAACAGTGAGAATAGCAACCAATGATGCCGGAATAGCTTTACTCAGTTTAGGTAATCCCCAGATAATAAGCATGGTGAGCAGTACTAGTCCAAGCAAAATGTACAGTGGAGTTCCAGTGAGCCAGCTGCCCTCATTATCTTTAAATTGAGCTAACTGGGACATAAAGATGATAATAGCTAATCCGTTCACGAAGCCAAAAATAGCCGGGTGAGGTACGAGTCGCATCAGTTTCCCCAGCTTCAAGAAGCCTGCTATCAATTGAAAAATGCCCGCCAGCACCACGGCAGCGAATACATACTCTACCCCGTAGTCTTTAGCCAGCGATACAATCACCACCGCCACTGCACCCGTTGCTCCCGAAATCATGCCTGGTCGCCCCCCTAAAATAGAAGTGACCAGTCCCATCGCAAAGGCGGCATACAGCCCGGTTAACGGTGATAAGCCCGCAATAAAAGCAAACGCTACTGCCTCGGGCACTAACGCTAATGCTACGGTAAGCCCCGATAGTACCTCGGTTCTATAATCTACTTTTTGCTTAAAATCGAATAATTTGAAATACTGCTTCATTAAAAGACATAATACGTACCCCATCTACCGAAGCGGACGATAGTACAGTTAAACAAAGTTGTTAGGGTGAAAGTATTGGATGGCTACATAAGTAGCTTGAGAGTAATTGCTTAAAAAGGCAGGGCTAAGTGTAAAAAGAAATTTCTATCGGTGTTTCAAGAGGCAAACCTAGAAGTTTACTAGCGAAACACCAAAGAAGCAGGAAACTTATTTAGCTGGTAAGAATAGTAAGTACAGAAAACAAAGTTAGTTACTCAGCAAAAGACTCTATTTTAAAAGAAAGCAATTTAAGACCGATTTACAGCAATAGAATTTCTTGAAACAGTAGTTTTTAGTAACTTAAGCATCTACTGCTTAGGGGATATTATCTTTAATTTTTTTAAATCCACAACTATGAACACTGTCTTACAGCGATCTACGCCTACTCGAGTTTCTTTGCGGGCTACCGTACTGTTACTAGTCGCCGCATTTATTCTGCCGTTTTTGGTTCATCTCCTTCCAGCGTACGAAGGGGTTCCGATGGGAGCCCGGCTACTTCCCATGTTTATTGTACCTTTTATTGCCGTAGTATTTTTCAACGTTACCCTTGGACTCGTTATTGGTGGTTTATCCCCACTCATGAATGTGCTATTGACGGGAAGTCCCGACTGGCAATTTGTGGTTGTCCTTAGTTTGGAATTGATGTTGTTTGCCCTCATTGTGAATCAGTTTCTTAAAATGCCAGGATTAAAGTGGATGGCAGCACCAGTAGCGTATATGGCGGCTAAGGTGGCATCATTAGTCTTATTGATAGTAGTTCCACTAATAACCAATGCTGAACCGACGCAATTTTTTGTCAACTCAATGGTAAATGCTTGGCCAGGCATCCTTTTATTGGGGATTATCAATATTCTCGTGCTCCGGTATCAGCTACGGCAAACACGATGAGTCAAAAGGTTGCGTTACCTTTCTCGGAGATCAGCCAGGCGATAAAAGGTTTTTCATTTCCCCGTACTGACTGGGTGCTGGGTATCGGTCGGGGAGGAATTGTTCCGGCAAGCATAGTAGCTCACCAACTTGGTTGTAGCTTAGCAATTGTTCAAGTTAATTATCGGGATGATCAAAACCAGCCAGTTTACGAAAATCCCGTATGGCTTAATACGAAATTGCCAAAATTACCCCCAGAAACTCACATCTTATTAGTAGATGATGTTTCAGTAACCGGAAAAACGTTGAAAACGGTAAAAGCCGAGTTAGCTGAATACCGAGTTACTACTTTTGTGCTCAAGGGTAAAGCTGATTTAGTAGTCTTTCCAGACATAGGAACTTGCGTAGACTGGCCGTGGAAATCAATAAATTATGAAGTCTAACCATCTGCCTTTCAGTATTTTTCTAGTATTTTTTCCTTTACTGCTAACGGATAGCTTGGCGCAAGAAGCGGACAGCATGGCGGTAGAGCTAGATCCGGTAGTGGTTACAGGTACGCGCCTTAAGCAACAGAAGAGTAAAGTACCCGGCAGTATTACGGTAGTTACCCGAGAAGATATTGAGCAGAGTGGGCATACTAACATTTTGCCCGTGTTATCCAGTCAAGTACCTGGCTTATTTATCAATGATCGCAGTTTGTTGGGCTTTGGAGTTGGTCCCAACTCGGGGGGGAATATTAGCATTCGAGGGATCAGCGGTACACCCAATACACAAGTGCTAATACTCATCGATGGGCAACCCCAGTTTATGGGTATTTTCGGTCATCCTATTGCTGATGCCTATACTAGCAGTGACATTGAGCGGGTAGAAGTACTGAGGGGAGCAGCCTCGCTTTTGTACGGTTCCAATGCTTTAGGCGGAGCCATTAATATCATTACTCGTCAACCTGAAGAAGCAGGACTACACGGTTCGGGTCGCCTAGCTTACGGGTCTTTCAATAGCAGTCAGTATAATGGCTCGTTAAGTTATTCACACGGCAAGTTTTCCTCATTCGCCTCTTTCAACTCCGAACGAACGGATGGCTTTCGGGAGGAAGGGGAAGATGCCTTTAATATTACGACCGGTTATCTGAAATTCGGCTATCAACTGAGCCAAAGTTGGAATGTAACAGTTGACGGACAATTTGCTGAAGCAGAATATAATCAGCCGGGACCTACTGATATGCCGACGAATTTGGATCAGCGGGATTACCTGCGCGGGCGAGCCGCTCTTTCGTTAGAAAATACGTTTGGCAAAGTGCAAGGAGCATTCAAAGCATTTTACAATGCCGGAGAGCATGAATTTACCGATGGCTTTCAATCTACTGATCTGAACCGAGGCTTTACTTTCTATCAGAATCTACAACTGTTTCCACAGAATACGATCACACTGGGTATTGATTACAAAAACTTTGGTGGAACCGCCGAAAACGATAGTCTGCCACCTCCGGCCAAAGTAGGTTTTGATCAAGCCCAACGAGTAAATGAAACAGATTTCTATGCACTAGTAGAACAAACTCTTCAGGAGAAACTCACGCTTGAAGGGGGAATACGATTTATTCAGAATTCGCTTTACGGTTCGGCTACTACTCCTGCTGTGGGGCTTGCCTGGCAGGTTTCAGGAGGTACTACGCTGAAAGCCTCGGCAGCCAAAGCCTTTCGCAGTCCGGCAATTGTTGATGCTTTTCTTTTTCCTCCATCAAATGAAGACCTTCAGCCTGAAGAAGTCTGGAATTACGAAGTGAGCTGGCTACAACATCTGCTGAACAATACCATGAGCCTGGAAGTGAGTGGGTTCATCAGTGAGGGTGAAAATCTGATTCAAGTAGTGCCTTCGGCTACTGCTGGGCCACCCCAACGCCGCAATACTGGCACTTTTTCTAACCGAGGAGTAGAATTGCAGGCTAAGTACGTTCCTAGCCAATGGAATTTTATGCTCAATTATGGTTTTTTAAATGTTTCGGAGACCGTTCTGTTTGCCCCCCGACATACGCTGGGGTTGGTGGCAAATTATCATACGGCTCGTTGGAGTGGGCAAGTCGAACTAAAACAGGTGAGTGGGCTCAATATTTCTTTAATGCCCGACATACCTGATGAAAATTATACTTTACTAAATACTCGCCTACAATGGAAGGCAATAGATTGGCTACAACTCTTTATTGAGGGAAATAATCTTCTAAACCAACAATACCAAATAGAAAACGGCTATCCTATGCCTGGGGCTAACGGGTTGGCTGGGATACAATTACATTTTTAATCTAATTACTATGAAAGAGCAAGATCACAACCGCCCGCGTTCCGGTAATAATCCGTCTGAGGGACGACGTACATTTTTGCAAACCCTAGCTGGACTAACTACCAGCATTATGGTACCGATCTCCTGCCGATCTAAAGCAGAGAGAGCCGCAACTAGTAAAGCTCCGACAGAACTGGCTAGCTTTGAAGATACTGCTGTTTTGGCCCCAGTTCGTGATCGATTGGGTGAACTGCTGCCCCAGCGAAAACTAGGAAAAACTGGGGAAACTGTGACGATGCTTGGATTAGGTGGAGCGCATATTGCCCGGATGAGTGAGTCGGAGGCGCAAAAGACGATTGAAACATCTCTGGAGGGGGGCGTCCGCTTCTTTGATAATGCTGAACAATACGGCAATGGATTAGCGGAAAAACGATACGGTATGTTTCTGAGCCCCGACTACCGGGATGTTTCTTATATTATGACCAAAACCCGGGCGACTAACGCCAAAGTTGCCCAGCAACATTTAGAAGATTCTCTCCGAAGAATGAATACGGACTATATTGATTTGTGGCAAATTCATTCGGTTACTAGCCCGAACGACGTGGATCGCCGATTAGAAAACGGGGTGTTGGAATTTGTGCAGCAAGCCCAGGCCGAAGGGAAAATTCGGCACTACGGATTTACTGGGCACCGCGACTACCAAGCTCACCAGCGAATGCTAGAGCAAGCAGGTGACGTGATGCAAACCTGCCAGATGCCCATCAATGTATTTGACCCTAATTACAAAAGCTTTATCAACAATGTACTGCCTAAGCTAATTGAACAAGATATTGCTCCGCTTGCAATGAAGACCCTGGCGAACGGAGGCTTTTTTGGTGGTACTTCTCACTTCAATTCGGGTGATAAGCCTCGCATTGTGCCGAATGCCTTGAGTGTACAAGAAGCTATTCATTTCGTTTGGTCACTACCCGTCAGTGTACTGATTACTGGCCCCGACCATGCTGAAATGATGCAGGAGAAAATTGATTTAGCCCGATCATTTACCGCTTACAGTGAAGACGATCGTCAGGCTCTAGTAGAGCGCGTTGCTAACTTTGACGGAAATTCAGTAGAGTACTATAAAGCCTAAAATTAGATAGGAAAGAAGTTGAAAAAACGATCGTAGACGACTATAAACGTTTTCAAACATTTAATTAGCAGATAGTAAGCATTGAACTGATTTAAACTTTTGCTAGGTATTTGCACCAGCTACACAGAGCAAAGA
>ERZ1740058.966-NODE-966-length-16527-cov-6.257042_pt1 | contig 16527 bp, 16 predicted proteins | sample MGYA00581745_ERZ1740058 | MGnify/ENA primary metagenome ERZ1740058 (study PRJEB43018, sample SAMN04849742) | marine metagenome | isolation source: floating plastic debris | place: Pacific Ocean | collected 2008-08-30 | study: EMG produced TPA metagenomics assembly... | reverse complement strand
CAATCATACGTTTCTGACAAAGATAACTATAAAAACTACTTTGACCCATTACCGTCTCTTTTTAAACTGACCTATGCATTTACGATAGATCTTTGGAATTCTGTTCACTTTGTTAAGTGCTCTAGTTTTGCTATTTGCCGTTTATACGTTTCTAAAGGGTTCGGCACTGATACCTAAAGTTAAGCTGAGTGATTTCCAGACCGTAGTTGTCGCTATTTTGGGACTAACTTTCTTTTCGTCTGGAGTAAAATTTCTACTGTAATTATCAACTAATGCGGTAATTACCTACTTTAGCTTATAGTTTATTATCTACATGTCGCAACTATGATTAAGCGTTACACATCCCACACCCAGATCAACAAATTTGTGTTTCTTACCGAGCAGGAGTATATCCTTTATTTCGGTCAGAATTATGAAGAATCAGTAACTAAGGCTAATGAGAATGCCTTACCGCTAGTGCGAGCCAGAAATGGTAACGGAATAATCTCGGCAATACCCACTGAGCGAGCTAATTACCTTATTGAGAAGTATCATAAGTTACTGAAAAGGAACCCCTCTTTGGCAGAAGGTAATTCTGCACCTTCAAACAACACTGTTTCAACTACTCAGTAGTAAACTTAAAGCTAACGGTAGTAACCCGGCTTTACTGGTTCGGTTCGGTTAATGTTACGTAGTAAGCTTCCGGTAAGGGAAGCAAATCCTCCGGTAATTCCTCCTACGGCTCCTGTAACAGCAATGAGCAGCCCTACCTGATTTAGAGAGAACAATTGTGCGATCTTTTCAGTAAGTACACTATCGGTACTTGCATCAATTGACCAGGCAAACAATAACCAAAGTAAGCCTACTCCGAGAAACCCGCTTAAAAATGCGGTTAATCCTTTGGTAGGTAGAATCAAGCTAACCAGAAATGCACAGATGACAATCGTCCACCAGGGAAAAAATTGCTGAGAAATATAGCAAAGTCCGGCAATTAGGATGGTTTTGGCTAGGAATCTCATAATTAGGGAGATGATGGATTAATCACTTGACGCAGCATAATTGTCGGAGACCGATCCATGCCATCAGAGTAAAACTGAATCGGGTAGTACTGCCCTTTCGCCCAGGTTGAAAGCAAATTGGTATAATAGTGGCTGCCGGGGTTGCCTGATTGCCCTCCAGGGTACACTCCCCAAGCTTTCACTTCGGGACCAAGCTCAACAATCATCTTCCAAGAGGCTCCATGTCGACTGCTGTTGGCACTCACGATATTACGTCCTCCGCCAACTGGCACATTCATAACGCTGAATTCAGGTATTTGGAGCATATGCTGAACGCTAGTGGCTTTATAATCACCCCAGTTGTAGTCTTTCCCGTTCTTTTCTTGCCAGTCAGCCAGCGTCTTGCTGGTCTCCAGAAAAGACTCCATTAATAAGTCATCCAGAGTTTCCTGAACGGTGGTTACCTGAGAATCGAAGATAGTATCATCGGGATAATTCTGCATTAAATAAATGGTGTGGGCATGATTCGGAGTTTCTAGGAGTACATCCTCCGAAATAAATTCATCCCAAACCGACTTATGAAAGGTGTTCCACCAAACCTCAAAAATAGAAGGAGCTTGCTGATTGATACTATTTCTTAGATTCCACTTCCGTAGAAGGTCATATAGATCTTTTTCGGCAGGTTCTAGTTCGGACAAATCCAGGCTATCCAGCATTTGGGCTAGTACGTCCGCCGCCTTCTGATTGTAAACATCATTTTGCAACTCCATCATGGATTCTGAAGTTACTCTACGGGCTTTGGCCAGTTGTTGATTAATGCGACGGTTACGAAAATGTTCGTAAGAATGATCGTAAACGTAGTAAGGATAGGTAGTATCTACAGGTACCTGATTAGCCGAGCTTACAAACCCTCGTTCCGGGTTCAGCACATGAGGATTTTGCTCAGTAGGAATAAACACTTGCCATTCTTGTTCGGGTCGGCTACCGTCCATCAAAAACCGGCCTTGCTCCCGCCATTTGGCAGGAAAGCCCCCCTGCACCCATAATGCAATATCATTACTAGCGGACGCAAACACAAAGTTCTGCGCCGGACTGCGGTAATACTTCAGCGCCTCCAGATAGTCATCGTAATTATTAGCGCGATTCAGGTGAAAAAAAGTGAGTAATTCAGAAGAACCTTCGTGTGCTACCCACTTCATGGCAAAATTATAAGGCACCTTGGTAGCCTGATCTACCGGAAAGGTTTGGTCATACACGATAGGCCCGTAATGGGTGTACATCACCGTATCGTACACTGTATTGCCTCCTTTAACTTTAATTTCTTCAACTCGGCGCTGAGTCTTCAATCGCCGATCTCCAAAAAAGTATTCGTCCTGGGTAGTATTGGTAAAGGTGATTTTATACCAGTCTTTCACATCCCTTCGGGCATTAGTTACTCCCCATGCTATAGAATCGTTGAAGCCAATTACAACTCCGGGTGCCCCCGGCAATGCAGCACCAAAAACATTTATATCAGGAGCATTAAGTTGAACCAGATACCAAATAGAGGGCAGATTCAAACCCAAATGAGGATCGTTAGCAAGTAGTGGATAACCAGAGCGAGTCCTAGAACCACTTACTGCCCAATTATTACTCCCGTTGTCCAGATTTGGCTCAGCAATTACTTCGGTGTAGAAAGACGTATCATTAAAAACAACTTGAGGAGTATCGATAGTTACTGCGGTAAAATTCCATTGTTTAGAAGTAGGTATTACCGGATCGCGGCCAGGCAAAAAAACCGGAAAGTATCGATCAAGCGCCTCCTTCCCAAACAGCTTTAATGCATTAGTATTCTCCACATCTTCGTCAGCACTTGCTAGATCTTCAGCCATATACTTTAGCAACAAAGATGATTTAATGGGCGACCAGGGTTCAGGACGGTAATTTAACAGTTTATATTCCAGAGGATATTCTTCGTAAGGGAGGGAGTTTATATAGGCATTAATGCCATCACTATAGGCCTGTATGACTTCTCGAGCAATTTCATTGTCCTGCAAGGTTTGCCATGAATTTTCTGCAGCAAATGTTAAACCTTTCCTTCGTTGAGCCCGATCAAACTGAATTGCTCGTTCCCCAACAATTTCTGATACCCTTCCGGCTGCTACATGAGTAACAAACTCCATTTGCCATAGCCGATGCGAAGCCTGAACGTAGCCCTGTGTCCAGTAGAGATCGTAATCATTCTCAGCAAAAATATGCGGTATGAGCAAAGAATCATACAGGACCCGCACTGATTGGCTTACTCCCCCATCCAAAGCCGGTTCAATGTAGAAATCTTTTGGTTCAGCATTCTGCCAAAATCCATGAAATGGATCAAGAAAATATCCCAGGGGGGGAACGGACTCAATCTTAACACTCAGCGCCACAGTTAGGCTCAGGGTAATTACTAGCGACAAAACGAATCCGATGATTTTCATATAGTTTGTACTCCTCAGACGAAAGGAATTCTACTGAAAGTAAATATTTGGCTCGGGCTTCACTCGAATGATCCTCACGTCTTTGCGCCCGAAATTATAAAAGATAGCCTACATATAAAACCACAGCTAAAAAATCTCAGATTCAGCTACACAATCATAGGGTTAGTGAACTTCCGACATCCAGCGATTTAACAGCGGTGACAGTAACACAACGACAGCGGCACCGCCAAAGGCTACATAGGCAATTGATTCAAAACCTTCGGTATAAATTTGAAGCGTTTCTAAAGGTGACACCTGCTCTCCAGAATCCAAATTATCAATGGCTAGTTTCTGACCAACAAAGCCCACGATCTGGAAAGCGTAGGCGGAAGATAAAAACCAGACACCCATCATAAAGGCGACAATAGTTTGAGGTGAGAGATCCGTGATTTTTGACAACCCTACTGGGTAGGTAAATAGCTCTCCCATTGACATACAGAAATACAGTAGTAATAAAAAAATGAAAGGAACCATTCCGTCCGCATTCGCCGACCCTTCACTCAAGAAAAGTATATAGTATCCTAATCCCAATAATGCCAGTCCCATAGCAAATTTGTAAGGTGTACGCGGATTGATGCGTTTCTTAGATAACCAAACCCACAATGCTGAAACTGGGATAGCAAAGAGAATGATAAAGAGCGGGTTCAACGCATTGGTAGCCGCCGCATTGTTAAACGGCCATACATTAAGAATAACATTACGTTGAGAAAATAGCGTAATAATATTTCCCGATAATTCGTGAAAGCCCCAGAAGAGCGTCATGAAGATAGTCAGGAAGATTGCTACGGCTAATTGCTTTCGGGCTTTGGCATCGATCTTGGTCATGATGTAGGCAATGTACCCTAAGATAAAAATACTGAGTCCGTAGAATATGAGGTTCACTACAGTTACTTTACCTAAAAAGCTTTCACCCCCGGCAATAAATTGATAGGAGGAAAGTAACAGCGCAATCACAGGAACTGCCATCAGTGACAACAGCCACACAAAAGGTTCTTGTTTTAACCCAAACGTTTTTTGCTCTAGTTTTACTGGCTCGGGAGGCAAACCGTGATCCATAAATACTCCCTTCCTTATTCCCTGCTGAAAGAAATACAGCCCTACAACCATACCAACGCCAGCTAACCCAAAGCCGTAGTGCCAGCCAAATTCTTTCCCCAACCATCCGCAGAGAATGGGAGATAGAAATGCTCCAATATTGATTCCCATATGGAAAATAGTGAATCCCGAATCTTTTCGAGTATCGCCCGCCGGATACAGTGCTCCCACAAACGTGGAGATATTAGGTTTAAAGAAGCCGTTACCCACGATAATGAACGCCAGAGCTGAAAAGAATGCAACATTGTTTTCAATTGCTAACACAAAATGTCCAATTGCCATAAATACTCCACCCAGCATGATCGATTTTCGGTAGCCCAGCAGTTGATCAGCAATTTTTCCTCCCACCAGCGGCGAGGCGTAGACTAATGAACCGTAGGACGAGTACACAATGGCGGAAATTGTATCCCGATTTGCCAAGGCGATAAACACTTGGTCTACCATATACAGGGTCAGCAACGCCCGCATACCGTAGAAACTGAACCGCTCCCACAATTCGGCAAAGAAGAGGTAAAATAAGCCCTTAGGATGTCCGAACATCTCGGGAGGAATATTGGTTTTGGTATTGACGTTTTGTTCTGAATAGGAGGTTGCTTCGGACATATGGTTACGTTGGAGTTTAGCTAAAGCACACGAAAATAAGAATAACCCAGCGATTCTTTCAAATTATTCAGCCACTGAAGTGAATTGTTGAAGAAAATATCAAATGCCAGCCATAACCGGTTGGTATTCTCTTTAGGAGATGTTAGTAGTACTTTAGCTTACTAACTAATATTCTCTTACCTTGCTAACTCCTCAACCTATCAAAAAATCAGTAACTATGCCCGTACTTAAATACTCCCAAACTCAACCTGAAAAAGTAAGTGATGGTATTGAAAGAAGGCTGGTTCACACTGACTCATTGATGACAGCCGTGCTGGATTTAAGCGGTGGGCCGAAGTCAGAACCTGATCCATTCCATAGCCATCCGCACGAACAGTCCTGTTATATTGCTTCGGGCAAAGTCTTGTTTTTGATGGAAGGTGAAGATCCGGTGGAACTTCAGACTGGCGATATGTTTTATGTACCCTCGGGTAAGCCTCACGCCATTCAGTTACTCTCGGAAACCGCTCGTCTGGTCGACAACTTTAGCCCCATTAGAGAAGATTTTCTGTAATTCCGTATCATAGATAACGCTACATAATTCATCGTGCTACCTACAAAGCAGAAGAAACCACCACAGTCTGGTAACTACTGAAAGAGAATTTCTAGATAGATTTAGCTCTCAATGCTAGCTCTCACTTCCGCTACTTCTTCGGGAGCAATGGCTTCTGCTTTGTTACCGAACGAATTACGGACATAGGTTAACACGCCTGCTACCTGATCATCGGTTAAGAAGGCGTGAGGAGCCATAATGTTGTTATAGGTTTCCCCGTTAACGGTGATTTCACCTTGCAACCCTTGCAGTACAATTGTGATTAATCGAATATCATCGCCCAGCACCCACTCGGTTTGGGTCAGCGGGGGGAAAGCTCCGGGTACGCCCTGCCCATTCGCCTGATGGCAAGCCAGACAATACTGATTATAGACCGTTTCGCCAGTAGCAAGAAGTTGGGCGTCTACTTGTGGAGTTTCTTCTTCGGTAACTGTTTCTTCCGATTCAGCAGTAGCCTCTTCATTTTGAGTACCTCCGGAACATGCAGCCAGCAAGCAGATTAGAGCAAAAAAAGATAGTAGGTTTCTCAAGGTTATGTAATTTAATAATTCCGTAATGAACAGGTCAAAAATAGGAAAAAGCCAGCCGCTAGCCAAGCACTGACTTTCCCATAGTTAATTATTAGTAGCTAGAGAATAGCTTTATGAAATTTTTACCGCAGCAACGGCTTTAGCGAACTAACCCTGCTACCTGTTCGGAATTATCCTGATAAAAGACTCGCCAGATTCTTCCCTTCTGATCGTCAGTGATGTATAGTGAACCATCAGGTCCAACTGCTAAGCCAGTAGGGCGAAACTCAGCATCCCCCGGACTTTCAATCTCGCCACCAGAGCCAGCAAACTCATCGGCAAATCGCTCAAATTCACCCGATGGCAATCCATCAGATCCCATAGGCACAAAGGCAATGTTGTACCCTTTTTGCGGCAGTGGCGCCCGGTTCCAAGAACCATGAAAGGCGATAAACGCTCCCGAACGATATTTCTCCGGAAACATATCAGAATTATAGAAGATAATATCATTAGGTGCCCAATGTGCCGGAAATGCCATAATGGGATCTTCCATATCGGCACAGCGACCGGTTTCTTCACCGTTTCCCCCGTATTCCGGTGCTAGCACTTTTAAATCTTTTTGAGGATCGTAGTAGCAGAACGGCCAACCGAAGTCGGATCCTTCGCTCACTTTTAGAAACTCTTCAGCTGGCAGTTCAGCACTCTGCAGCGAGTCGTAGTATTCCGGCCACAGGTTACTAAGCTGGTCTCGGCCGTGCTGCAAGGCGTACAAACTGTTGACGTTATCGTTCCAGTCCAATGCCACTGCATTACGAATACCAGTTGCGTATCGTACTCCGTGCTCTTCCTGGGTTTGGTTAAGTTCATTGGCACTAAACTGCCAAATTCCAGCCTGCCGGTCTAGTTGAGGGCAAGGATCTTGTCCGGGAGACTTGGGCGTGCGCAACTGCTCTTGACAGGCATTAGATGGTGCGCCAATGTTTACATAAATATGCCCCGCGTTGTCAAATGTAAACGATTTGGTAGCATGCTGCCCTTGATTGATGAACCCTTCAACAACTACTTCGAGTTCGGCAGTAGGCACTAGCTCGTCGCCTAAAGCTACCCGGTAAACTACGGTGTCTGAGGAGTAATAAAGATAATCATCGTAGATGTCAATGCCGGTACCTCCGTATTCTCCGAAGTACTCCTTCTGATCAGCTCGGCCATCTCCGTCGGTATCTCGTAAGGCCAATATTCCGCCACCCGCTTTGGTGTCGCGAATTTTCACGTAAATGTCGCCATTATCTCTCACCACGATATGGCGAGCTTTGCCAACATCATCCGCGACTACGTAGGCGCCGAAGCCGTTGGAAAGGGTAATTGAACCATTATTCTCATCAGCCGTGAATTGGGCATCCACGTCCTGCTCTGCAGTACTGGATGAAGAATCTCCGCAAGAGATTATCAGTCCAGTCAATGACAAAAGAAATAGCAAGGAAACACTAAATTGTAATTGTTTGGTGAAGTTGTTCATAGGGTATACTAGTTAAGCAAAAGGTTACTCGATAGTTCGTTAGATGGTGATGTTATTATTGGATTTATTCACAGATTCGGCCATATGTTCCAAGTTGTAAGACTGTTGTATACCGCCATATACTTTTACTACCACAAATACAGCAATAGCCAATACCACTCAGTAGCTGTCCACTGAAACCTTACTGGGGGGTGTAAGTTACACTTTCGTCGGTAGAATTCCCAGCATCCAGAATAAGTAGTAATAGGGCAAAAAATAGTGTTATACATCATAAAGACATATGTTTTTTAGTAATTCGTTTTAAAACTATCCTTCACTTCGAATATTATGGCGGACTGTAAATTCATTATGTACCGGTTACCATCTGCAATATTTTCTGTAATACTTTGATGCTGCTATTCCTTAATAGCTCTTTAATGCAGGATACGAGTTTTGGTAGCAATCTCCATTGTAGTACATTTGGCTTAAATTATTCATGAACCAGCTACCAATACGGCAGCTGACTTTTTTCATTCTTCCAACTTCTATGGATTACCCAACCTCACCTCTCGAGAAACTATTTCAAGACGCGAAAGAATACGTAACCATTCAACGACAACTGATTTCTACCGTTATCTCAAAAAAAGGAGCTGATATAGCTTACGTAGTGATAGCTGGAGCTTTGTTTGCGTTAATTGCGCTCTTTATCGTGATTTTTCTCAGTTTCACGCTGGCCTATGGACTTGCTTTGCTGCTGGATAATATGTTTTTCGGTTTTGGAATTGTAACCCTATTATATATTCTAGTCTTTACACTGCTTTGGGTATTCAAAGACCGACTAATTAAGGTTCCGATTCTTAAATTATTTCTTAAGTTTTTCGATACGAATAAACCAATCAATGATGAGCCAGTTGCCTAGCCAAGAAGAGTACGAACGATTGAAAAATCACTATCAGTTGCTAGCCAAACAGAAGGAAAAAGAATTAAGTAGTGATCTGGTAGCGCTTCGTAATGATTTGGTGCCCAAGTACCTGAAAGGTAAATTTCTGATGGGATGCGCAGTATTCGGCACTACATATATGCTAGAAGAGCTAATTTTTCGAAAACGAGTGCCAGGGTTGGTAAAATTTGTGGGAGCCCTGTCAGCAACAGTAGCTACCCCCCGACTTTATCGTATGATTTACGAGAATTACTCTAAGGTAAACCCTGAGGTGTCGTTACCAGCTACTCCTCCACCACAGCCCCAACCTACTGACGACGAAGAATCCGAAGAAGCTATTTAGCCAATTTCTTCACTGGTGTATTCGCAGTACAATTCCCAGGGGTTAGTCTGATGCAATAGCACCTCCTGCCCTGAGTTTTGCCACGGAAAAGAATATTGTTCATTCCGTTGACTATCCAATGCACTCAGCTTAATATCGATTACCTCCTTAATATCCAGACGCCAGGTTTTAGGATTTGCACCACTGGCACTTTCAGCAGGATTGGTAGATGACCAGGACCAGAGCCGATATTCTACCATTCGGATGGGATAATAACTAAGCCTTGCTGCCTGCCGAACGATCTGCCAGGTAGCCTGTACATCCCGATTACCTTGATCGAGAAATGGCAACAGAATGGTATCGGGTTGAAAACTTTCCAGTTCGTTCAGGCACAAACGCACCGCTTCCTCAAATCCAGGTTGCTCCCGTATAGGGATAAGATTTTCTCGTAGATTCAGAAAAACGGTTGCATCGTTACTAATACCGATTTTATTGATGGACTCCACTACCTCAGCACTTTGAGATTGCTCTAGCCAGTCGCCCTGGTTGTCTTCCGATTGAGCCGTAAGATTCCCGTCACCCACAAACATAACATGTACCCGGTACCCCATTTGCCGGAGAAGAGCCATGGCCCCTCCGCAACCCAATACTTCACAATTGGGATGAGGAGAAACTACCAAAGTAGTACCCCAATCGTATACTTGCGCAGAAGGATAAAGTAAAGTCCCGTGACCGAAATTTTGCAGAGATTTTTTTTGAGCAAACATGGTTAAAAAAATTGCTTTATAGAAGTATTATGGACAAAGTCGAGCTAACTGAAAAAGTCTTAGGGGAAAGGAAAGCTACAAAAAATATGGCTAACCCGCTGTATTGATGAAAGTAACAAATTTTTCCTGGATTATTTTCTTAAAAACCAAAAAATATATTACACAACCAGCTCTGAAAAGAATTAATATTATCTGAATATTCAGTCTACGAATAATTCTGTTTGTAAAATATCAAGTATTGAGTTTCCGGATTTTTTCTTTGGAACGTATCAATATTCTATCCACCAAGCGAGGGAATAGTACATTTGCGAGTGCATTCATCTTACCCAGAAAAGTCAAAATCTTTTTAAATTTCCGCTTCTCGATCAGCCTCACTACAGCAGAAGCCACCTGTTCGGGGGATTGCGTCTTACGTTGGGCTCGGTCTTTCAGCAGTAGATACGATCCGTCTTTATTGATGACCTTCTTGCCGGGGTCATTTTTGGTAATGCCCACGTAAACTATCCCTACATGAATCTTTTTATCACTTAATTCTACTTTTAACGACTCGGCCATCGCCGTTAAAGCCATTTTTGATGCGCAGTAGATACTAGTCTCGGGAAGCCCCCTGATTCCGGCTACACTAGAGATAAAAACAATGCTGCCTTGCGTAGCTGTCAGATAAGGTTCAGCAAACTTGGTAGGATACATACAGCCTAGAAAATTGATCTGCATGATCTCTGCAAAAACTTCAGGAGCCAATTCATCGAAATACCCTCGCGAGGACATTCCCGCATTGTTTACCAGAATATCAATTCTCCCGAATTCATCGACTGTCTTGTGAATTAATTTTTTTGCCCCCTCGGTATCAGAAATATCCGCAACTATAGCTAATACATCGTACCCTTTGGTGATAAGCTCTTTTTTAGTACTCAGTAAACGACTTTCAGTACGGCCATTAATAACTATTTTAGCCCCCTTCTGAGCCAGCAGTTCGGCAGTGGCCTTCCCTATTCCCATACTGGAACCAGTAATGATCGCCACCTTCCCCCTCATTGATTTTGTTGACATTCCTTAACTTCTGATAAATTTCATTTTCGGATGGTAGTAGACAGCAAAATAGTCGTTGCTCAGGGATAGAATAACGTGGACAAATACCGCCACCCAAATTGTACCGGTCGTTAGCGTGATGTAACACATCAGTAGCCCAAATGGGATGGCCCCGATCGTTTCGGTCGGGCCTTTGGGTAAATGAGTAGTGGAATAGAGCGCTACGTTAATCGCAATGGCTGGCCATACCCCCAAATTATCGACACAACTGAACAGCAAAATTCCTCTGAACAATAGTTCGTAAGAAAACAAATACGAAAGGGTCGCGATTGAGTTGATGACTACCCTCTTGGTTGTCCACTTTTCAATGCGCATCATAGGATAGTACGCCAGATTTTCGGGTCGTTTGGCCGCCCGCATATTTAATGGAATTACAATTGCAGCAATCCCGAAAACCCAGATCAATGAGGTGGGTGTATTCTCAAAGCCTAGTCCATAGTCGGTAACATTATAAGGAAAAAAAGCAAGGGCGACCAGAAAGGGAATAATACCCAAGAATATAACCCCCACGAATTTTTGATAAACTACCTGCGCAACGGAGGATAATGGTTCTGTCCAGGTCCTTTTTATACGATGGTGTATTTTCGTAGATTCGGATAAAAACCAGAAAGTAACGAAACCCACGGTCAGCAGAAAGATAGCAATTACTGCTTGAGCATGATCCGGGTTCCAGTCAAAAGATATTTCGGTATTCATAACAAAAGCGGCAAAGATAGCAGCAATTGCAACAACAAAAAATTGGTATTGACTTTTAGAAAACAACCAGACTGGTGAAATACCAGTGGTAAGTTTTTCCTACCATTCAATTATCTTTACTTTGCCATCCCCAAAGGAGTCTTGACTAGTTAAACTGGAATCTGAGGTACTTTATTGGCACTCCTCTACTTGCAAACTTTTTCTCATACGTAGTTACAATCTGCTGTGGCTTCTCGTACAACTTCGACTGGTACAGATCATCAGTATATTTTAGCGAATGTATATCTTCTCGTTGCTGCAAAGTTTCCAGAGTGTACTGGTACAGTTCAAGATTATCGGTTTTCAGATGTAAACAGCTATTAGGACGCAGAAGATGACGGTACATGTCCATAAACCGGGGACTCGTCAATCTCCTTTTTTCATCTTTTTCTTTGGGGCGCGGGTCAGGAAAAGTTATCCAAATACTTGATGCTTCGTTCTCAGTAAACCTCTCTTCTAAGTCTAGCATCCGGATACGTAAAAAAGCAACATTAGCTAAGTTTAATTCTTCGGCTTCCCGGCTGCCTTTCCAGATACGGGCTCCTTTTACATCTACCCCTACAAAATTTTGATCGGCAAACAGCGAAGCAAGTCCCACCGTATATTCACCGTGGCCACAGCCCAGCTCCAATACGATAGGGTTGCTATTATTAAAAAACTCATGCCATTTGCCTTTTATTTCCGAAAAAATTGGCTTTCCTGGTTCTACTACATTTCTCCGCCGGGCATTTTCGGCAAACCTTGCTAATTTATTTCTCATACATTAAATCTGATCTAGCTCCGCTACTACGAATGTGCTTCCCCCCACAAAAATAAAATCATTTTTTTGAGCCTTCGCCAATGCCTGTCTCAAAGCGTCTTTCACCGATGGAGTGGTTTGGTAATTTAGCCCATTGTTATCGGCAGTCTCTGCTATTTCGGCCACATTCATTCCACGAGGTACTGCCGGTTTGCAGAAATAGAAATAGGCATCTTTTGGGAATAACGACAGAATTTTGTCTATGGCTTTTCCCTGCACAAATCCCAGCACTAAATGCAAATTCTGATATTGGTAAGAAGAAATCTGATTAATAATTTCTTGAAAAGCCTCTATATTGTGGCCGGTATCCGCAATAATCGTTGGGTTCTCTCCTATTTGCTGCCACCTACCCTTCAGTCCGGTTAACTTTTGCACTGACTCTAACCCCTCCCTAATATTATCATCAGAAATAGCAAACCCTTGCTCGTTCAAACGTTCAATTGTGGCTAGTACTCCTGGCAGGTTCCAGAGCTGATACGATCCGGTTAATGACAATTTCAGATCATCAAATCGCAAAGCTCCATTCTCGTAAACTGCTATTTGCTGATGCTGCTCGGTAGATTCTTTTTTTTCAATGCGATATTTCTGCTGAGCTAAAATGATTTCACTGTTTTCTGAGGCTGCCTTCTGCTCAAATACCGGCAGGGTCTCAGGATTATAGTCTCCAATAACTACTGGTACTCCTGCTTTAATGATTCCTGCTTTTTCAGCGGCAATTTCTGGAAGGGTCTCTCCTAACATATCGGTATGATCGTAGCCGATATTGGTAATCAAACTAGCTTCAGGAATGATGACATTGGTTGAATCTAACCTCCCGCCTAAACCTACCTCAACTACCGCAATATCTACTTTAGTTTCAGCAAATTGCTCAAAGGCCAAACCTACCGACATTTCAAAAAAAGAAGGCTTGAGTTCAGATAGATAGTTCTGATAATTCAGTACAAAATTAACAACAGCTTGCTGTGATATGGGGCGACCATCTATCCGTATACGCTCGCAAAAATCTTTTAAGTGGGGGGAAGTGTAGAGTCCGGTTTTATGACCCGCAGCGATTAACGCTGCCGCGATCATATGGGCACTACTACCTTTTCCGTTAGTACCTGCGATATGAACTGACCTGAACTGTTGCTCAGGATGACCTAGATACTTGCATAAACGAAGCGTGTTATCCAGATCTTTTTTGAAGGCTGACAGACCAACCCTCTGGTACATAGGCAGTTGATCAAACAAAAAAGTTAGAGCCTCAGCGTAAGTCATCGCCGAACTACAGTAATGTAAGTTTTGTAACCGAAATAAAGCAAATTGATGTTCATAAATCTATAAAGCAATAAACCGCGATCATTATAAACCAAATAGTTTAAATTTAATCTAAGTTCCTTTCAAACTGTTAACTACTATCTAACAAAATTTTTAATTATTTCTCGGAAAAAGAGTATCAATCTATTAGCTGAAGGAATATATATATATTGAGATATTTGTTTTTATCCTTTTTTCTCATATGCGTTTCGTAGTTACAATATACTTTTTTTAAAAATATTCCATTGTACCTTAGCAATGGATGAAAAAAACTAAGATCTGTGTTGATTAGTGATGTTAAAGAAATTAACTAAACCGTTCTCCAATACCTATAATAGCAGCAAGTATTTATACTATACCTCGCGCAAAGACTATTATTTGAGCTTGATTTACGAAAAAACTCCTCATCGTCTAATTTCAGCAATAACACCTCCTAATGGTACGAAAATAAGTCATTTACCTATCAAATTTTACGGCGTTGAATTAGGCCATTCTATCAATGAAGTCCGTCTTCACTTAGGTCGACCGAATTTTACGTGGAAAAATGAAGAGTATCCAACTCATAAAGTTTTTATTTATCGGCTAAAAATCTCTCAAATCCGTTGCTTCGCAGTCATACACTTTCTACATGACACCTTGTTTTTCATTACTGCTATTTTCAAAGAATTATCGGTAAATAATGCCGAAAAAATTTACAGCACTTTACAAGCTAAATACCTGCTAGAAGAGCCCTTACAACCTGATCAATGTATTCGAGATGAGTTTGGGAACACACTAAAGTTGGACAACCACCACTACTTAGTGATCAAGTATGTATCTGGTAATCCGAAATTCCTCGATACACTAACATCAATTCTTCAATTTGAGCAGCAAAAGAAAACTGAAGCCGACAAAAATCTACACAGAAAGTTAGCTCAATATCTGTAATCCTTCCCTCAGTATTATACCCGATCTTGTATTTATTCGTTAGTTACATGTACCTTTACATTTCATCATAAGGCTCATGTTTCTGCAAGGAGAGAACTTAGTTAAAAAGTATAAACGCCGCACGGTTGTTGACAATATCACGGTTAAAGTGCAACAAGGAGAAATTGTTGGGCTACTGGGTCCTAACGGGGCCGGAAAAACTACTACCTTCTATATGATAGTAGGTTTGATTAAGCCTAATGAAGGAAAAATTTTTTTGGATGAGCAGGAAATTACTGGCCTTCCGATGTACAAGCGGGCTCAACGAGGTATTGGCTACCTAGCGCAGGAGGCCTCGGTTTTCCGTAAGTTGAGTGTAGAAGAAAACATTATGGCGGTACTGGAAATGCGCTCGGGCCTCAGTTCCAGTGAACGACAGGATAAAGTTGATGCCTTATTGGAGGAATTTAGCCTAACCCATGTTCGCAAAAACCTAGGTATGGTACTTTCGGGAGGTGAAAGACGAAGAACCGAGATCGCCCGTGCCCTGGCAGTGGACCCAAATTTTGTGCTGTTAGATGAGCCTTTCGCCGGGGTTGACCCCATCGCAGTAGAAGAAATTCAAAGTATCGTGGCTAAACTAAAAGATAAGAACATCGGGATACTGATTACGGATCATAATGTGAACGAAACCTTATCCATTACTGACCGGGCCTATCTGATGTTCGAGGGGCAATTGCTGAAAGCTGGAAGTGCAGAAGACCTGGCGAATGATGAACAAGTTAGGCGTGTATATTTGGGACAACATTTCGAATTAAAACGTAAGATTTAGAAGTATGGCATTGGTGAATTCGGTACTAACCTGGCTGATGAAGAAACGTATTCATCAGATAGAGTTATTTTTAAAGTATCCTCACGACGTTCAAAATGATGTATTCAAGTATTTGACGAAAACTGCCAAAGATACCGTATTTGGTAAACAGTATCATTTCTCGGAGATAACTTCCGTGGCACAGTTTCAGGAACGGGTTCCAATGGTTTCCTACGAAGAATTTTTTCCCTACATAGACCGGCTATTGAAAGGTGAGAATAACGTGGTGTGGCCAGGACATATTAAATGGTTCGCCAAATCATCGGGCACCACCAACGCTAAGAGTAAGTTTATACCGGTTTCTCAGGAGGCTCTGGATGATTGTCACTTTAAAGGTGGTAAAGATTTGCTATCCATCTACATGAACAATTATCCGGATACGCAAGTATTTGCGGGTAAAACTCTGGCGATTGGAGGTAGCCAACAGATCAATCTGTTAGATGAAAATTCAGAATCATTTACCGGAGATGTTTCCGCGGTTCTGATGAAGAACTTGCCACTTTGGGCTCAATTTTCCAGAACTCCCAGTTTGAACATTGCTCTGATGGATGATTGGGAGGCTAAAGTTGAGAAAATAGCACGTACAACCGCAGATGTTAATGTTACTGCCATGGCAGGGGTTCCTACCTGGACACTGATGATCCTCCAGCGCATATTAGAACTCAAAAAGGCTGACCACATTCACGAGGTCTGGCCTAACCTAGAAGTGTTTTATCATGGTGCCGTCTCATTCAAGCCTTATCGGGATATATTCAACAAACTAATTCCTTCAACTAACATGCATTATGTAGAATCTTACAAAGCCACGGAGGGATTTTTTGGAATACAAGATCAGACTAATTCAACCGAAATGCTACTGATGCTCGACTACGGCATTTTTTACGAGTTCATTCCTATGGAAGAAGTAGATCGGGAGCAACCGCAGGCAATTACTATCGATCAGGTGGAAGTAGGACAAAACTATGCCGTGGTCATTAGTACCAATGCTGGTTTATGGAGATATAAACTAGGAGATACTAATGACCACGGCATAGTT